>Ga0213919_1000296_pt1 | contig 23412 bp, 20 predicted proteins | sample McNCre317MG_FD_161056 | JGI IMG/M metagenome (GOLD analysis project Ga0213919, IMG submission 161056) | Freshwater microbial communities from McNutts Creek, Athens, Georgia, United States - 3-17 MG | ecosystem: Environmental > Aquatic > Freshwater > Creek | place: USA: Georgia | collected... | reverse complement strand
CGTCGCGACGCAATCGGCCGCGCTCTCGCGATGGGCAACGGAATCGCAGCCACCGCGCCGATCCGGCTTGTCCAGGAAAACCGCGTGGCGGTGCTGGCCCTCGCCTCGGTGCAGACACCGCAGGCCACCCCGCGCGGCTTCGCGGTGGCAGTGGTCAAGGTCGGCCAGTTGGTGGACATGACCGTCCGCGCCGGGCTGCCCGTCGGCCTGCATCTGGAACTCACCGACCCCCAGGCCGGCAACGCGGCACTGCTGGACGACGATGACGTGCCGGCGGTCCGGCCTGTCCGCGCCAGCTGGACGGCCCCGCTCTACTTCGGCGACCGGGAATGGCGGCTGACCGTAAGCGCCGACGACCGCTACCTGGCGCACAACCGACCGTGGATCGCCTGGGGGGTCGGCATCGTCGGCATGCTCTTTGCCACGCTGTTGCAGACGCTGATCCTCGGCATGACCGGTCGCCACGCGATCATTCAGCGCCAGGTGGACCGCCAGACCGAGGATCTCGCCAGCACGAACCGTGAACTCGCGCTGGCCAAGATATCCATCGACCACTCGGCCGACGCTGCCTACTGGATGCGCAACGACGGCCATATCGTCCGCGTCAACCAGGCCGCCTGCGACATGCTCGGCTATACCGAACGCGAACTCACCGCGCTGGGCGTTCCCGACATCGACAAGCACTTCGACCAGGCCACCTGGGACGCACATCAGTCGCGGGTGTGCACCCACGGTTCCGAGTTGCTCGAATCGGTGCACTGCCGCAAGGACGGCAGTGAGATCGCCGTGGCGATCACCGCCAGCCGGGTCGAAGCCGATGGCCAGGCCTACGTCTATGCCACCGTGCGCGACATCACCGAGCGCAAGCGCACCGAGGCCGAACTCGAAGACCACCGCCACCACCTGGAAGAGCTCGTCGCCGCCCGGACCACCGAGCTGTCCCTCGCCAAGGACGCCGCCGAAGCCGCCAGCCGCGCCAAGACCCGTTTTCTGGCCAACATGAGCCACGAACTGCGCACGCCGATGAACGCGATCCTCGGGCTCACCCACATGATCCGCCGCAGCAACACCGATCCGCTGCAGCAGGAGCGCCTCGACAAGATTTCCGGCGCCGCCAGCCACCTGCTGCACCAGCTCAACGACATGCTCGAGCTGGCACGCATCGATACCGACCAGCTGCCCGTCGAGCAGGTCCGCTTCGAACTTGCCGAGATCATTGCTCAGGTCGTCCGCCTCGTCGGCGCCAGCCTCGAGGGCAAGGGCTTGGCCCTGCGGATCGATCTGGACGCCCCCAGCCGCGCCCAGGCGCTGCTCGGCGACCCGCAGCGTCTCCTTCAGGTGCTGGTGCATATCGTCGACAACGCGATCAAGTTCACACCCAGCGGCGGCATCACGCTGCGCTCGCGTCTCGTCGACGAGGGCCGACAGACCGCGCTGCTGCGCATCGAGGTGGAGGACACCGGCATCGGCATCGACGCCGACGCCCAGGCGCGCATTTTCCAGCCCTTCGAACAGGTCGACGACTCGAGTACCCGGCGCTTCGGCGGCAGCGGTCTCGGCCTGGCCATGTGCCAGCGCCTGGTGCGCCTGATGGGCGGCGACATTGGTGTGCACAGCACCATCGACCATGGCAGCACCTTCTGGTTCACGCTGCGCGTCGGCCGGCTGCCTGAGCGTGCCGCACCCGCGCTTTCCGGCGCCGAGGCTGAACGGCTGCTGCGCAGTGAGCACCGGGACAAGCGCGTGCTGCTGGTCGAGGACGACTGGGTGAACCAGGAAGTCATCCTCGAACTGCTGCGCGACGAAACCGGCCTGCAGGCCGACCTTGCCGCCAACGGTGCGGAAGCGGTGCGCATGGCCTCCGGGCAGGCCTACGATCTGATCCTGATGGATCTGCAGATGCCGGTCATGGACGGTCTTGCTGCCAGCTGTGCGATCCGTGCGCTGCCCGGTGCCGCCGCCCGCATCCCCATCGTCGCGATGAGCGCCAACACCTTCGACGAGGACCGCCAGGCCTGCGTGGAGGCCGGCATGAACGACTTCATTGCCAAGCCGACCGATCCGGACATCCTGTTCCTGACGATACTGCGCTGGCTGCAGCACGGCCCGGCAGACGCCCGATGAAAACCCCGCCCCTCGCCCACCTCCGGCGCGGCTGGCTGGCCGGCCTGCTGGCCCTGCTGTGCATCGCCGCGGCCGGTGCGCTCCAGGCTGCGCCGGAGCGCGAGTACCGCGTCGGCATCACCTCCTTCCGCGACAAGTCGGTGACCCTGCGCGAATGGCAGCCGACGATGGATTACCTCTCCTCGCGCCTACCGGGTTCCCGCTTTGTCGCGGCACCCATGTCCCTGAACGAGTTCCAGATCGCCCTCGGTCGCCAGGAACTGGATTTCGTACTGACCAATCCCCAGCACTACATCCTGATGGAGGCCCTGTACGGCGTCTCGCGCCTCGCCACCCTGGTCAAGCGCGAGAATGGCATCCACGTGAGCCAGTTCGGCGGGGTGATCTTCACCCGCAGCGAGCGGACCGATATCCACCGCCTGGAGGATCTGCGGGGCAAGCGTGTCGCGGCGGTCGACCGTAGCTCGTTCGCCGCCTTCCTGCTTCAATTCGACATCCTCAAGCAGAACGGCATCGACCTGGATCGCGACAGCCAGCTGCTCTTCCTTGGCTTTCCCCAGGATCTGTGCGTCACGGCGGTGTTAGACGGGAAGGCCGACATCGGCTTCGTGCGCACCGGGGTGCTGGAATCGATGGCCGCGGAAGGCAAGATCGAACTCGCCCGGCTGCGCATCATCAACCCGCTGAATACGCCCGGCTTCCCCTACCTGGTGAGCACCGAACTGTATCCCGAATGGCCACTGGCCAGCACGCCCCACGTGCCGATCGACATTGCCAACCAGGTCGCCGCCGCGCTGCTGCTGATGCCTCCCGATAGCCCCGCCGCCCGGGCCGCCCGCTACCACCAGTGGTCCACGCCGATGGAGTACCAGCGCGTCCAGAACGTGATGCGCCGGCACCGGATCTTCCCGTACGACAAAACCGAGGACATCACCCTCACCCAGATCCTGCGCCAGTACACACTGCCTGTCGTGGCCGCGCTGCTCCTCGTCACCGGCGCGCTGGCCATACTTTATGTGCGTGCGCACCGCCTGAACGTGGAGCTGAAAAGATCGCGTCAGCAACTTACCGCGATGGCCCATCATGACGCACTGACCGGCCTGCCCAACCGTCAACTCCTCGACGATCGCCTCACCCAGGCCCTTGCCCAGGCCCGCCGCAACGGCTGGCGGGTCGCGGTGTGCCTTGCCGATCTGGACGGCTTCAAGCCGATCAACGACCGCTTCGGACACCACACCGGCGACGAAGTGCTGCAGGAAGTCGCCCGCCAGCTCAGCGGCGCACTACGCGTCGGCGATACGGTGGCACGCTGGGGCGGCGATGAATTCGTGCTGCTGATCAACGGCTTCGACGACCTGCCCCAGCTCGAGGACATCATGGAGCGCGTGCTGGCGGCAATCGCCTGCAGCTACCGGAAGGGCGACGACCTGCACCTGTCGGCCAGCATCGGCGTCAGCATCTATCCCGGTGACGCCAGCGACAAGCTCAGCCTCTTCCAGCACGCCGACAAGGCCATGTACCACGCCAAGCAGCGCGGCGGAAACCGCTGCATGTTCTATTCGCCCGATCTGCCGGCGCACTGCCCGGCCGTCATCCACCGGCAAGAATGAAGCGGCTTCCTGCAAGGCAAGCGCTAGCCGGCCACCCCGTCCCACAACAGCTTGAGCCCCGACAGGCCCAGCGCCGCCGTCGCGACCAGATAAAAGGGCTTCTCGGGAATCCGTTTCAGCAGGCGCATGCCCAGCCACACGCCGACCGGCACCAGCGGCAGCAGCATCGCCGACATCGTCAAGGTGTCACGGGAAAACAGGTCGATGCCGAGGTAGAACGGGAATTTGACGAGATTGATCGCCGCAAAGAAGAACACCGAGGTGGCGGCGAACGCCTCCCGCGGCAGGCGGCGGGTCAGCATGTAAATCATCATCGGAGGGCCGCCGGCATGGGCGAGGGTGCTGGTAAAGCCGGCGCCGCCCCCACACAGCCAAGCGAAATTGCGCAGCGGCCCGCTGTGCGCCACCGCCCGGCCCTTGCGCAACAGGCGGTCCAGCGCAAAGGCGACCGCGATGAAACCCACCGCTGCCTTGACCATGCGATCCGACATCACACCGAAGGCCAGCGTGCCGGCCGCAATGCCAACCAATGCAGCAGGCAGCAGCAGGCGCAACTCGGCCCAGTCGGCCTTGCCACGCCAGGCGCGGATGCCGAACAGATCCATCGCGATGAGCACCGGCAGCATCACCGCCACCGCATCCCGCGGTGACATCCACATCGACATGAAGGGCACGGCCAGGCCGCCCAGCGCGCCGCCCAGCCCGGATTTGGAGATGCCCGTGAGCAGGATGGCGATCGCCGTGACGATCCAGCCGGTGGTGTCGAGTTCCATCGTGGGCGCAGTCTTGCTGAAGCCGCGCATGATAGCAGGCGGCCGAGTCGGCCCCCGGCGGGGGATGCGGCGTCCCGCCCGCTAAACTTCCACCTCGAACGGCCGAAATACACGAACTGCCCTTCCTCCTGCCCTCAGCCCATGCCCCAGCCGACCGCCCAGGACGCCGTTGTCACGCCCGAGCAATTGTGCGTGGGCCTGTTCGTCCACATCGATCTGCCCTGGTTCAGCCATCCTTTCAGCTTCAACAGCTTCAAGATCCGCTCGGCCGATCAGCTGAAAACCTTGCGCGAGCTGGGGGTCAGCTATTTTCGCTACGATCCGGAGCGCTCCGACGTGCAGCCCCGGAGCACGGCCCCCCCCCCGCCTCCACCGCCCCCGACGGAGGCGGTTGTCGACAACCCAGACATGGCCGCCGCGCTGGCCAGCAAGCGGGAACGCATCGCCCGCCTGTCCCAGCGCAAGCGGCAGGTGCTGGAGGTCGAAAAGGCCTTCGTGAAGGCCGCCGGGGTGATGCGCAACATCAACAAAAACCTGTTCTCCCGGCCGAAGGAATGCCTCGACGAGGTGGATGAACTGGTGAACCAGATGGTCGTCGCCTTCCTCGACCAGCCGGAAGCCGCACTGCACGTGATGGGCGAGCATGGCGCCAGCGAGGACGCCTACTTCCACGGCCTCAATACCTCCATCCTGTCGATGATGCTGGCCAAGGATCTCGGTTTCAGCCGCGGCCAGAGCCAGGTGCTGGGCGTCGGTGCGCTGCTCCACGACATCGGCCTCGCCGACATCCCCGAGCGCATCGCCCGACCCCGCCACGATCTGTCCGCTCCGGAGCGCAACCTGCGCGAGATGCACTGCGAATACGGAGTACGCCTGGGCAAGCAGCTCGGCCTGCCCGAGGCGGTACTGCGGATCATCGCCCACCATCACGAACACGCGGACGGCAGCGGCTACCCCAGGCACCTGAAGGGCGACCAGATCGACCCGCTGGCCCGCCTCGTCTGCCTGGTCAACTACTACGACAACCTGTGCAACCCGCCCGACCTGGCCAAGGCACTGACGCCCCACGAGGCGCTGTCGCTGATGTTCGCGCAGCGCCGCGCCAAGTTCGACGCCCGCGCGTTGCAGGTGATGATCCGCAGCCTGGGCGTCTATCCCCCCGGCTCGGTGGTGAAGCTGTCCAACGACGCGCTGGCCCTGGTGTCGTCGGTCAATCCAAGCCGCCCGCTACGACCCTGGGTCACCGTCTTCGACCCTAACGTTCCCCGTGACGAAGCGATCATGCTGGACCTCGAACAGGAAACCGACATCAACATCACCAAGGCCTTGCGCCCGATCCACCTGCCGCCCGAGGTCTATGAATACCTCAGCCCGCGCCGCCGCGTGACCTACTATTTCGACGCCGATTCGCGCCAGGGACAACGGCCATGAACGGGCACTACGAACATGTGCTGCTGGATGCCGCCGAGGAAATTCTGCTCCTCGTCGATGCCGCGAACCTCAACATCCTGGCGGCCAGCCCGGCCACCGCCCGCCTGCTCGGCTACCCGCCCGACAGCCTGGTCGGCCTGCCGATCACCGACATCGAGTGCGCGCTGGCCGACGTGTTCTTCTGGGAAGAGGTGCGCGCTGGCGGGGCCACCGACGAGCAGACCATGGAAGGCATCTACCGCCGGGAGGACGGCAACCTGCTCAACGCCCGCAAGACGGTGCGCCGCATCGCCGAGGGCGTGCTCGTCCGTGCCACCGACATTGGCGCCCAGAGGCGCGCCGAGAGCGAACTGGCCGAGATGAGTTCGCGGCTGCGTGCCACCCTCGAGGCCACCGCCGACGGCATCCTGGTGCTCGATGGCGACGGTCAGGTCGTCAACATGAACCGCCGCTTCGCCCGCCTGTGGGCGCTGCCCGAAGCGCTGCTGGCCCGCCACGACAGCGCCGCCATCCTCGACCATCTGGCCCGCTCGGCACAGGACCCCGCCAAGCTGCTGACCCTGCTGACCGTCCACAGCCAGGATCTGTGTGAAACCTTCGACACCCTCCCCCTCGCCAACGGCCGCATCTTCGAAGCCAGTTCGCGCCCGGCCCGCCACGACGAGGAGGTCATCGGCCGGGTCTTCTGCATCACCGACGTGACCGAGCGTCACCAGGCCGAGCAGGCCCTGATCGCCGCACGCGACGCCGCCACCGCGGCGAGCCGGGCGAAAAGCGACTTCCTGGCGATGATGTCCCACGAGATCCGCACCCCGATGAACGGCATCATCGGCATGGCCCAGCTGCTGGAGATGACGCCGCACACCGAGGAACAGCGGGACTATGTGGCGACCATCCTGTCCAGCAGCGAATCGCTGCTGAGCATCATCAACGACATTCTCGACTACTCGAAGATCGAAGCGCGCAAGATGAGCCTCGAGAAAGTCGGCTTCGACCTGCGCCAGCTGATCTCCGAGGTGGACCGGATGTTCCGGCCCCAGGCCCTCTCCCAATCGCTGCAGTTCGCGACGCTGATCGCCGGCGACATCCCCCATGTGCTGCTCGGCGACCCGACCCGCCTGCGCCAGGTTCTCGTCAACCTCCTCGGCAATGCGTTCAAGTTCACCGCCCGCGGCAGCATCGATCTGCGCGTCGATGCCGGTGAGCGCAGGCCGGGGCAGATCACGCTGCGCTTCACGGTCAGCGACACCGGCATCGGCATCCCGGCCGACAAACGCAGCCACATCTTCACGCCCTTCTCGCAGGCCGACATGTCCACCACCCGCCGCTACGGCGGAACCGGCCTCGGCCTGTCGATCTGCCGCATGCTGTGCGAACTGATGCAGGGGGAGATCGGCGTGGACAGCGAGGAAGGCCGCGGCTCCCAGTTCTGGTTCACCGCGGTGTTCGAGCCGGGCGCCAGCGAAAGCCGCGAAACCGCCGCCCCACAGCGCCCCATCCTGCGCCGCAGCACACGCATCCTGGTGGTCGAGGACAATCCGATCAACGCCACGGTCATCACGCGCATGCTCGAGCGCTTCGGCGCCCATGACCTCGCCTTCGCCAGGGATGGCGAGGAGGCTCTCGCCCGCTGTGCCGAGACACCCTTCGAACTCATCTTCATGGATGCCCGCATGCCGCGCGTGGACGGTCTCGCGGCCACCCGTGCGCTGCGCGAAGCCGGCTACCCGGCCTACATCATCGGCGTCAGCGCCGATGCAATGAGCGAGGAGAAGGAAGCGGCCCTCGCCGCCGGCATGAATGACTACGTGCCCAAACCGATCAGCCAGGGTGCTTTGGCCGAGGCCATCGGCCGCTGGCGTGACACGCTGGTCGCCAGCCAGCCAGCCGAAGCCGACGACAACAAAATGTAAGCGGGCGGAGAGGCCCGCCGCGAGCCGGAGCGTCCGGCATGGCTGCCGGCCACTGCTGCCTGGACGACGGAATGCGTCGTCCAGGCAGCCCCTTCCGCACTTTTGCTTACAAATCCGCGCGGCCCACGCGCGGCGCGCCGCTTATCCTCGCGCCATCGCAGCCCGAGGAGCCAACCATGCGCATTTCCCACCGCCCCCTGATCGCTGCCCTGCTGGGCGGCCTCACCCTGGGCCTGTCCCTGCCCGCCAGCGCCGGCGACCATGGCCACGGCCATCATGGCCACCACGGCCACGGCTGGGGCCATCACAAACACCACCGCGGGGACTACCGCCCCTCCTATTTCTACAGTGCGCCACCGGTGGTCTATGCCCCGCCCCCCGTCGTGTACGCCCCTCCGCCGGTTTATGCCTACCCGAGCCGGCCCGCGGTGACGATCGGCATCTCGCCGCTGGTCATCCCGCTACGCTGAACCCGCCCCGGCCCGCCAGCCGCACAAGGCAGTCCCGGCATCGGCGGCTCACGGCTGATCATGCGGAAGCTGGCGTGGACGCAATGCCGCTGCGCCTGGCTGAATTCCTCGATATAGCCCAGCAGGATGCTCACCCAGCCTTCGGCGCCGGCCTCCAGCAGCAGCGCGAGACGCTCCTGCGGCCCGGCCCTGTCCTCGGCATGGAAGGCCTCGTCCAGCCCCGACACGTACTTGCGCAGACAACCGTCGGCGATGCCAAGCGACAGGCGGCAGGCCAAGTACTGCAGGCGCTGGGTGACATCCGCGTGGGCCAGGTACAGCCGTCCCAACATTTCGGTCGCTGGCGTCCCGAAGAAGGGCGCGAAATCGAGGGGATGAGCAATAGGCAGCATGGGTGAGGTGTTATCGCCAGTCTCGCGAACCGAAATTTGTTTTAGCGCAGGGTCCGGAGACATTCAACCTAGAAACGGCAGTTGGACGCGCCCGATGGTGCGTCCGGGCGGGTGGATGGCGCGAAGCGACAACGCGGCAGGCTGATGCCTGCAAGGCGGAGCGACAAAGCCAGGCGCCCGTCCGGATGGGCCAGCGGGTGCGTAGCGCGCTCACCGTTCGGGTGCGCGACGAAGGAGGCACAAAAGCGTGCGTTCATGCGGCCCTCAAGGGTTATCAAAGCGGTCAACTGCCGTTTCTAGGTTCAAGCCGGGGCCGGCCACAGCCAGGCCGCACCGCGGACGCCCGAAGAATCACCATGGGCGGCCTTGGCGAGACGCGTCGCGATCACATCCGAAAAAACCTGGGGCCGCCACAGCCGCGGCAGCGCGTCATACAACCGGTCGAGTTGCGACAGGCCGCCGCCGAGCACGATGACCTCCGGGTCGAGCAGGTTGATCACCGTCGCCAGCGCCCGCGCCAGGCGTGCCGCGTAACGCTGCAGGCTGGCCTCGCAGGCCACATCGCCGGCAGCGGCGGCGCTGACGATGGCCTCGGGCACCCGCACCGCCCCACCCATGCGCCGGTGGTCCTGCGCCAGCCCCGGTCCCGACAGATAGGTTTCGATGCAGCCGGCACGTCCGCAATAACAGGGCGGCAGCGGCAGGTCGTCACCGGCCGGCAGCGGCAAGGGGTTGTGCCCCCATTCCCCGGCAATCCCGTTGGCCCCCTCGAGAACCCGGCCGCCGACCGCGATGCCGCCCCCGACGCCGGTGCCGAGAATGACGCCGAACACCACGGCGGCCCCCGCCCCCGCGCCATCGACAGCCTCGGACAAGGCCAGGCAGTTGGCATCATTGGCAAGCCGCAGCTCGCGGCCGAGCAAGGCCTGCAGATCGTGCTGCAGCGGACGGCCGTTCAGGCAGGTGGAATTGGCGTTCTTGACGAGGCCGGTGGCCTTCGACAAGGCCCCCGGCATGCCAATGCCGATCGTTCCACGCCGCCCGAGTTCGCGCTCGACTGCCTGCACCAGCCCGGCCACGGCCGCCAGCGTCGCCGTGTAGTCGCCCTGCGGCGTCGCCACCCGCCGCCGGGCCAGGGTCTGCCCCGCGTCATCGAGGGCGATGATCTCGATCTTCGTGCCACCCAGGTCGATGCCGATGCGCAAGGGAAACTCCTGAAAGGGCTAGCGCCCGGTTGCCGCCACGGCTCGATACTTCTGCCAGCCGCTCCAGCTGTAAAAGATCAGCCCGACCCAGATCATCCCGAAGGTCACCAGACGCTCCGGCCTGAGCTCCTCGCCGAAGATCCACACCGCGGTGACGAGCTGCATCGTCGGGTTGATGTACATCAGCATGCCCACCGTGGCCAGGTTGAGGCGCTGGGTTGCGGCGGCGAAGAGCATCAGCGGCAGCGCCGTCAGCACGCCGGACATGGCGAGCAGGAACAGGGTCAGGCCGTCGTGACCGGCGAACACCGCATGGCCCTGGCTGTTCTGCCACAGCGCGTAGGCGGCGACCAGCGGCAGCATCGACAGGGTTTCCAGCCACAGCCCGGACACCGCATCCACCGGCACGGTCTTGCGCACCAGGCCATACAGCCCGAAAGTGCCGCCGAGAAACAGCGACACCCAGGGCAGGCTGCCAAGCGCCACGAACTCGTTGCCGACCGCCGCCACGGCCAGCAGAACCGCGATCCACTCCTTGGCGTCCAGGCGCTCCTTGAGCACCACCATTCCAAGCAGCACATTGACCAGCGGCGTCAGGAAATAGCCGAGGCTGCCGGCGATCACCAGGCGCTGGTCAACCGCCCACAGGAAGCCCAGCCAGTTCGAGCCGACCAGCAGCGCCGCCGTGGTCAGCCGCAGCACCGCCCCCGGCCGCCGCGCGGCTGCCCCCAGCTGCGCCCAGCCACGGCGGGCGGTGAGGATCAGGGCCACGAACAGGCAGGCCCACAGCGCCCGGTTGCACAGCACGTCAGCGGGGCTCACGTGGCCCAGCTGGCGGAAGAACAAGGGAAAGAAACCCCAGATGCCATAGGCACCGAGACCAAAGCCGATACCGGCGAGCGCCCTGCCTTTATCCACGGTGATCTGACGTTCACGGAAGGTCGGACCGGAACAATAGCACCACCACGCGCCGCCGCGGGCGCGGTTTTCCCGCACGTCGCCCGCTGACCGGCGCGCTACAATGGCCCGATTCCACTGCAAGGACGGCCTGCGATGCTGATCATCTTCAAGTCCCCCGCCAGCGGCGACGTGATCATGTTCGAGAAAAACGGCAAGGAGATGCTAGGCGTGCTGGGCAAGGACGCCGGCGACGCGAAGGGCATCGTCACCGTCGAGCAGTTGCCCGCGGCCATCGCCGCGCTGAAGGCGGCGATCGACGCCGACAAGGCGCGCCTCGCGGCACAAGCCGACGAGGATGACGCCGACCAAGCCCGACCCGGCGGCGGCGGAGTGAGCTTCTTCCAGCGCGCGGTGCCTGTGCTCGAGCTGCTCGAACGCTCGCTTCACGACAAGGTGCCGGTCACCTGGGGCGTCTGAGGGATAACGGGCCCCGGAGCGGCGATGACCCAGCGCGACATCGACCTGGCCCTTGAAATCGTGCGTGAGGCCCTCCCCCAGCTGGGCATCCCCCGCCATCTGTGCACGCGCAAGCTGTCGCCCGCCGGCCGAGTGCTCGGCCAGTACCGCTGGCACTCCGACACCCTGCGCCTCAACCCGCGCTACCTCGCCCGGCTGTCCGACGATGACGCGCTGGATCTGCTCGACACCGTGCTCCACGAACTGCTGCACAAGGCCTCGCCGCTGTGGAAGCAACTGCGCGACAGTTTCCGCCCCCACCCTGAAATCTGGCTGAAGGCCGAATCCCTCACCGCCCGGCTCGGCCCCGTCTACCTGTTCCGCCGCCGACAGGACGCCAAGGCCGGCTGACCCGCCGTCGACCGCGTTCGCGGACGTCGATATTTTTTACATCGCCGCCCCACCCCCCCTGCCGCAACGCCCATCACGGCCGCGTATCCCGCGCCAGCTCAGGCTTTTGAATTTGTGGACCTTTTTTTGCTTGTACGACGGCAACAGGCACCCGGCGAAACCGGCGAGCATTGCAGACAACCCGTCAGTGAATCCATGAAACGACTCAAACTCACGCTCCTTGCCACCACGGCAATGCTGCTGTCCTCCGGGGCTTCGGCAGCGATCCTGCTCAATGGCAGCTTCGAAAACGTTGACAACACCTGGTCCAACACGGTGGCCAACTACATGGCGGTGCCCACCGCCAACGCGGCCATCTCCGGCTGGACGATCAGCGCGAACAACCGCGGGGTGGCCTGGGCCAAGGCGCCAACGGCTGACGGTTACACCGCCTCCCAAGGCAGCTACTTCGTGGACCTCTCCGGTTTCGGGAACGAAGCCGGCCTGTCGGTGATGAACCAGCAACTCCAGAACCTCATCGTCGGCGAGACCTACACGGTCGGTCTCGATTACTTCGGCACGGCCTCATCGATCTGGGTCGGCGGCCAGCGCGTCCTGAATGCCAGCCTTTACGGCACCGCAGGCGGCTGGACCCACGTTTCGAGTTCCTTCGTGGCTGCCGCGTCGAGCACACTGCTCGAACTGAAGAATGACGCCGCCTTGGCCACCGTCGTATTTGTCGACAACCTGAGCGTCACCGGGCCGGAAGCCCAGGCCCTCACGGCTCAGCGCATTCCGGAACCGGCGGGGCTGGCCCTCGTCGGCCTGGCCCTCGCCGGCCTCGGCGCCTCCCGTCGCTTGCGCCGCCGTCGCGGCTGATTGCCCACTCACCCGCCGGTGAGCTGCGCGTAGAGCAGCGGCAGGCGGGCCGGCAGTTCGGCGGGGTTGCGCAGGATGGTGTAACCGGCCGGGCCGAAAAGGTGGGGCAGATAGCCCTGCCCTTCCTTGTCGATGGTCACGCAGAAGGGGCGCACGCCCTGCTGGCGCGCGGCATTGAGGCTCATCCGGGTGTCCTCGATGCCATAGCGGCCTTCGTAGTGATCCACATCATTGGGCTTGCCGTCGGAGAGGATCAGCAGCAGACGCAGCGACTCCGGACGCTTGGCGAGGATTTGTGTGGCGTGGCGGACCGCCGCGCCGATACGGGTGTAGAAGCCCGGCTTGAGGGCCCCGATGCGGCCGCGGATGCGGTCGTCGGCCGGCTCGTCGAAATCCTTGATGCGCTGGAAGCGGATGTGCTCGCGCCCTCGCGACGAGAAGCCGTACAGCCCGAAAGGGTCGCCGGTGGCCCCCAGCGCCTCGGAGAACAGCCACAGGCTGTCGCGGATCACGTCGATGACGCGCTGCTCGTCGCTGACCCAGGTGTCGGTGGACAGCGACAGGTCGGCCAGCACCAGGCAGCACAGGTCACGCTCGCGGCGCTCGCAGGACAGATAGCCACCGGTGCTCGTCACCGCGTGGCCGGTGCGCCGGTCGGCGAAAGCACGTACGCAGGCGTCGATATCCAGTTCGGGGCCGTCGGGCTGGTTCTTCAGCCAGCGCCGCGCCGGCGTCAGCGCTTCGAACTGGTGGCGCAGGCGGCGGGCCGGACGCAACAGGCGCGGCGGCAGCGCGCAGGGCTGGGCGTCGCGGGGATCGAACACCGTCAGGCTGCACACGTCGCGCCTCAACTGCTGCTTCTTCCAGTCCCACTCGGGCAGCAGGATGCCGGTTTCCAGCGGACGGTCGTCCTGGGCGGCGGACGGCAGATCCAGATCGAAGCGCACCCTGGAGGCAGTGTCGGTACTGTCCTGGGCGACCGAAACGCGGTCCATCTCGGCGGCGGCGCGGGCCGGGTTGTCGTCGGCATCGTCGTCGTGGCCGCGATTGACCTTCACGAACTCGGCGAAGGACAACAGGCTCTCGGCGCGAAAGGGCAGGTTCAGGCCGTTGCTGCCGTCAGGCATGTCCTCCCGCTGGGCCTGGCGGCGGCGGTCGGTGGCGTCGGCCGACTTGCGGCTGCCGTCGCGCGGCCCGGACGGTGTCGGGGTGGCCGGCGACTGGCGGCGGTCGATGGCCACCGGCGCCGGGTAGAGCCACAGCGCGACCGGCGTCGGCGGACGCTTCGCCGGTGGCAATGCGGCAACGCTGCCCGGCTCGGCCAGCGCCTGGCGGATTGCCCGTTCGGCGGCGGCCTCGTCGGCCGGGAGCCTGGCCGGATCGGGCCGTGCGGCGAGCACCGCGGCCACCAGCCGGAGGTAGCGCGCGGCAAAACCGGGAAAGGCCACCAGCGTCGCCGCGCTGGCCTGCTGGTTGGCGGTGATCCAGCCCGCGGCATCGAGGCCGTCAGCCGGCAGCGCGGCGGCCTGGGCGATCAGCCACAGGTAGAGGTCGCGGTTCAGGCTGCGCTCGGGAAAGAGGGCGATTTCCGCCGGCAGGCGCAGGGTTTCGGCGTCCCGCGCGGCGTGGGCGGCCTTCTCGCCGGCATGGGCGATCCGCGCCAGCCAGCCGCGCCGGGCGCCGTGCTCGATCTCGGCGGCCGGAGCCACGCGCAGCCCGGCATCGCCACCGAGCGCACGGAACAGGATGCCCGCCGTGCGCTCCATCTCCTCCAGCCGCACCGCCGCCTGCGGATGACTGCGCGTCGCCGCCCGGGTGATGAAGCGATGCCACAGGCCGCCGATGAACTCTTCCATTCAGGAACCGCGTCTCAGCGCGCCGTCCATCCGCCATCGATCATCGCTGCCGAACCGGTGATCGAGCGGGCGGCATCGGAGCACAGGAAGACCGCGTAGGCGGCCACCTCGTCGGCCTCGATGAACTGCTTGGTCGGCTGGGCGGCGAGGATCACCTCACGGATCACTCGCTCCTGCGGCATGTCGTGCACCTTGGCCTGGTCGGCGACCTGCTTTTCCACCAAGGGCGTGCGCACGTAGCCGGGGCACAGCGCGTTACAGGTGATGCCCTGCTCCGCGACCTCCAGCGCCACCGCCTTCGAAAAACCCACCACCGCATGCTTGCTGGCCGTGTACGGCGCCTTGAAGGGCGAGGCGACCAGCCCGTGGGCCGACGCGATATTGACGATGCGCCCCCAGCCCCGCTCCTTCATACCTGGCAGCACCGCCTTGGTCAGGTGGAACACTGACGACAGATTGAGCGCCAGCAACTGATCCCAGGTCTCATCGGGAAAGGCATCCACGGCCGCGACGTGCTGCATGCCGGCGTTGTTGATCAGGATATCCACCCCGCCGAAAGCCTCGATGGTCGCCTCGACCAAACCGCGCGCCGACGCCGGATCGGCCAGATTGGCGGCCCGGTAGGCCACCTCGACGCCCGTCTCCGCCGCCAGCCCGGCCCGCAGGGCCTCCGCCTCGGCTGCCCCCCGCGAACCGTTGAGCATCACCTTCGCGCCCGCCTGCGCCAGCGCCTTCGCCACCGCCAGACCGATCCCGGACGTCGAACCGGTCACCAGTGCCCTCTTGCCTGCCAGCATACTCATCTCCCAGAAAAACGCCGGACCCCCTGCCCGGCCAATCCGAAGATGCTAGCGCAGCGGGCGAATCCCCGGCGACTGTAGCCGCGAATAAAACCGCCCGCCCTGTCCTGGCTCAATTCCACCCCAGCCCGCCCGCCGCCCCGGCACATACATTCGACATATCGCCAGCGCCCCGCCGGACCGCTACCATCGCGCACACCGCCCCAAATCCCAGCGAAGCATCCCGCATGATCCCCACCGACCGCCTGCACCAGCTCCTGCGTCTGCTCGGCCACCGCCGCGCCGTCCCGGCCCTCGATCTGCAATACGAACTCGGCATCTCCCGCCCGACACTCACCCGCTAACTCCGCGACCTGCGCGACACCCTCGGCGCCCCGGTGATCTTCGACCGCGAACAGGGCGGCTATCGTCTCGAAGCCACCAGCCACGACTTCGGCCCCCAGTTCGAACTGCCCGGGCTGTGGTTCAGCGCCGAAGAAATCCACGCCCTGCTGACCATGCAATACCTGCTCGCCAACCTCGACAGCAGCGGCCTGCTCGGCCCCCACATCCGCCCGCTCCTCGACCGCCTCGGACGCATCCTCGGCAGCGCCGACGACTCCGCCGCCGAAGTCGCCCGGCGCATCCGCATCCAGACCGTCGGCGCCCGCAGCTTCCAGCTCGAACACTTCCAGGCCGTCGGCTCCGCCACGCTGCGCCGCCGGCGCCTCGTCATCGAATACCACGCCCGCGGCCGCGACCAGACCACGCAGCGCGAAGTCTCGCCGCAACGCCTGATCCACTACCGCGACAACTGGTACCTGGATGCCTGGTGCCACCTGCGGGGCGAGCTACGCAGCTTCGCGGTCGACGCCATCCGCCGCGCCGAGATCCTCGACCGCGAAGCCCGCAACATCGACGAAGCCACCCTGGACACCGAGCTGGGCAGCGGCTACGGCATCTTCGCCGGCGCCAAAGTCGAATGGGCCGTACTGCACTTCAGCCCCGAACGCAGCCGCTGGGTCGCCCAGGAAAAATGGCACCCCGACCAGCAAGGCCGCCAACTGGAAGACGGCCGCTACGAACTCCGCGTGCCCTACAGCCAGGAGCCTGAACTGCTGATGGACATCCTCCGCCACGGCCGCCACGTGGAAGTCATCGAGCCCGCAGGGCTGCGCGAAGCGGTGCGCAGGGAGCATGCAGCAGCGGCGGAAATACATTCGCGATGATCATGATTTGAGCATGGGGGTGGGCAGAATGGGCGGCATTGATTTCCAGAGACAGCCTGGAAATGATCGTGGACACCCTTCATTACAGACCAGAGCTCCGTGTCGCGGAACAGAGGACATCGATGGAAGAAGTGAGAAAACTGCTCACAGTGCCGGAGGAGATGTATAGCAATGAGTGACGAACAGAAATTTGTAGCGACGGATTGGCTATCCGCTACCCAAAATGATGGCAGGGCAATTGCCCATTGGAGGCAGTCCGATCAAACACCGCAATACCTTGCCAGCCATCTGCTGAATGTTGGTGACTTTTCGAAAACCTTCAGCAAAAAAATTCACCTTGAAACTTCAGGTGAATTAATCGGGCTGCTTCACGATCTGGGTAAATACAGCGAAGAGTTTCGCAGCTATATTCATTCGGCTCTCGGACTACTTAATCCCGATGAAGATGACTATGTCGATTCAACTGCCCTGAAGGGCAAGGTTGATCATTCGTCGGCCGGCGCCCAGTTCGTGTGGAAAGAATTGGCAAAAAAAGGGGCGAAGGAATCCCTGATCGGCCAGTGGCTGGCTCTCTGCATTGCATCCCACCATTCCGGCTTGATCGACTGCCTGTCCCCTGAAGGCGTCGATGTCTTCGGCAAGCGCATGAAAAAGCCGGAAGAAAAAGTTCATCTTGATGAGGTGAAGCTTCGTGCCGACGCGGAAATACTTGGTCGGGCGCGAGAGTTGCTGGACTCACCCGCCCTGATTGACGAACTGCGGAGTTTGCTTGGAAGCATCAAGCGCAACGAACAGCACCCGAGGCCTCTAAGTCAGCAGTTGGGGTTGGCACTCCGTTTCTTGTTCAGTTGCCTGATTGACGCCGACCGCATCGACACTGCGAACTTCGAAAACAAGAAAGTTGCCGCCTATCGCCCACAAGGTGACTACGTGCCTTGGCAGGTACTGATCGGACGTTTGGAGCAAAAGCTGTCCGCATTTGCGCCACGCCACCCAATTGACCATTTGCGGCGAAAAATCTCCGACGAATGCCTTGCCGCAGCCAATCGACCGAATGGGATTTATACGCTGACGGTTCCAACCGGCGGCGGCAAAACCCTGGCCAGCTTACGCTTTGCCTTGCACCATGCGGCGGCTCGCAATTTGGAACGCATCATCTACGTCATTCCCTTTACATCCATCATCGACCAAAACGCCAAGGTGGTGCGTGACATTCTCGAACCCGAAGACTTTCCGCAGGATAGGGACAAGGTCGTGCTGGAGCATCACTCCAGCGTCACGCCGGAAAAACAGACATGGCGCGAGAAAATTCTCTGCGAAAACTGGGATGCGCCCGTTGTGTACACCACCATGGTTCAACTTCTGGAGAGCCTATTCGGTAGCGGCACGCGCGGCGCCCGTCGCATGCATCAACTGGCCAATGCCATCCTGATCTTCGACGAAATCCAAACGCTCCCCGTCCGTTGCGTTCATCTGTTCAATAACGCGATCAACTTTCTCAACGAACAATGCAACACTACCGTGGTGCTATGTACTGCCACACAACCCTTGCTGGACAAAGTGGCGACGGAGCAGGGCGCCATCCGTCTGGCAAGCGGACACGAAATGGTCAGCGATGTGCGGCAACTGTTTGCTGACCTCAGGCGGGTGACCATTCACGATCAGTGTCGTCAAAACGGCTGGCGTTACGACGAGATAGCCGATCTGGCACGGAGTGAAATCGAGCAGATCGGAAGCTGTCTGGTCATCATCAATACCAAGGATGCGGCGAAGAAGATTTTCCTGGCCTGCCAGGCATCGGCGAATGCAACTGCCTTGTTCCACCTCAGTACCGATATGTGCCCTGCTCACCGGAAAGCCGAGTTGGCGACAGTGAAATCACGGCTCGAAGCAGGGTTGCCAACCCTTTGTGTATCCACGCAATTGATCGAGGCCGGGGTGGATGTCGATTTCGGTGCCGTGATCCGCTCCATGGCGGGGCTGGACTCCATCGCGCAAGCAGCAGGACGTTGCAATCGCAATGGCAGGCCTGAGCCGGGGCGTGTTCATTTGGTGAATCCGTCTGATGAACATGTGACGCTAGAATGTCTGAAAGACATCGCCATCGGCCGCGACAAGGTCGCTTCGGTCCTTGATTTCTATCGCGAGAATCCGGCGCGATATGACCATGATTTGCTTGGCCCACAAGCCATGGCCGATTACTACACGCACTATTTCTTCGAGCGGCAGAATGACATGGCTTATCCCGTTTCCGACAAGGAGGCCAAAGATATCGGACGCCATGACTCCCTCCTAAGCCTTTTGTCCGAAAACAAGCCATCGTTGGCGGAGTCGGTGCGCCGAGAGAATCACCCCCCCTCTCATGGTCTGCTAAATCAATCCTTCATGTCGGCCGCCAACGCCTTCAAAGCTATCGACTCGCCAACCCAGGGGATCATCGTGCCTTTCGGTAAAGCTGGAGCCGATATGATCAATGACCTGTACTCGGCATTCGATATCTCTCTTGAGATCGATTTGCTGCGCAAAGCCCAGCAATTCACCGTCAACGTCTTCCCCCACGTATTTAAGAAGCTGTCTGAGGCTGGAGCTTTGCATGAAGTGAAAGATGGCATGCGCATCTACAGCCTAGACTCCCGTTACTACAGCAAGCAATTTGGTCTGGCGACAGACCCCGTTTCTTTGATGGAGACACTCAATGTCTAGCACTCAGCGCAACAGTATTGAATTTCGGTTATGGGGCCGATATGCCCTGTTTACCGACCCGCTGACCCGAATCGGCGGTGAAAAGTGCTCGTATCACATCCCGACCTATGAAGCACTGAAAGGAGTGGCCAAGTCTATCTATTGGAAACCGACGCTGACCTGGGTGATCGACGAAGTACGGGTCATGAAGCGAATTCGAACCCAAACCAAGGGTACCAAGCCGCAAGAGTTCAGCGGAGGCAATACTTTGGCAATTTATACCTTCCTCTCCGATGTGGAATATCAGGTGCGGGCACATTTCGAGTGGAACATGCATCGCCCGGAATTGGCGGCTGACCGCATAGAGGGCAAGCATTACGACATCGTCAAACGCATGCTGGAGAGGGGTGGCCGCCAGGACATCTTTTTAGGAACCCGCGACTGCCAAGGCTATGTCGCACCTTGCGAATTTGGTTCCGGTCCCGGAGAGCTCGATGCCGATGGCGAACTCGGCTTCGGCCTGATGTTTCACAGTTTCGACTACCCCGACGAAACCGGCCCGGATGCGGACGGCAAACACAAACTTTTCACCCGAAGTTGGCAACCAACGATGGTGAATGGTGTGATTCGCCTTGATCGACCGGAGGATTGCAAGGTGCGCCGGTTTGTCCGCGAAATGACTCCAAAGTCTTTCGGCATCGGTCAAAGCCAACTCTCGGTTGTAGACGAAGAGGCCGATCTGGCCCGACAACTGGAAGTGCAGCCATGAGCTGGGTTCAGAAGCTTTATGAAACCTACGAGCATTGCGCTGGCCATGAGCCGGAGGGATTTGCCCGGTTGATGCCGATTTGCCACACCACGCAACAGGCTCAGATTGAAGTCGTGCTTGATGCACTGGGAGGTTTCAAGCGGGCTTCCATACTCGAAAAAACTCAAGGCACGACCATGATCCCCTGTACCGAGGCTTCTTCGGGGAGGGCAGGCAGCAAGCCCGTCAATCATCCTCTTTGCGACAAACTGCAATACGTCGCCAAGGATTTCGTGGCCTTTGGTGGTGAAGTGACCTCAGGGTTTGCCAAAGAACCGGAAGTTCCACATAGGGACTATCTCACCGCGCTGCGCGGCTGGGCCGATTCGGCATGGCAGCACCCCAAGCTGACAGCCATTTTCGCCTACGTGGAGAAAGGGGCCGTAATCGAGGATCTAGTTCAGGCAGGCATTTTGCCCGTTGGAAGCCACGGCAAGCTGCTCAAGTCCTGGAATGACGATCAGAACTCCGCACCGGCCATTTTTAAAGTTATCCAGAACACCCAAGCCCCCGAGGATGCGTTTATCCGCTGGCGGGTAGAAGGTGCGCCTGACGATCCTCTGTCCGCAACTTGGCAAGACAATGCTTTGATTGCCTCTTGGATAGCGTATTACCGGCATACCCAGACGTTGTTTGGGATATGTGCGGTGACCGGACAGGAAAGTTCGCTGGCGCTCCAACACCCAGCCAAGTTGCGTCACGCAGGCGATAAAGCCAAGTTGATTTCTGCCAACGATAGTTCGGGCTTCACCTTTCGCGGGAAATTTCTGGAGGCAGCGGAAGCTGTATCGGTTGGGTTCGATGTTACCCAGAAAGCACATAACGCCTTGCGTTGGCTACTTATCCATCAAGGGTATCGCAAGGGTGACCAAGCCATCGTGAGCTGGGCTGTTTCAGGAGCGTCTTTGCCTGATCCGATCAAGAACTCTTTCGATCTGCTGGAGATAGATAGTTCCGACATCACGGAGAGTGCAGCCTCTATCAGCACCGATCAGAACTTCGCTCTACGTCTGAAAAAGGCCATCGCCGGCTATAGCTCAAATCTCGAACCCAACGAGGATGTCGTCGTGATGGGGCTGGATTCGGCCACGCCTGGGCGCATGGCAATCAGCTTCTACCGGGAGTTGAAAGGTTCTGATTTCCTTTCTCGAATCGAGGCTTGGCATGTTCGCTATGCCTGGCATCAGAACTACGGCAAGGAGACGCGCTTTATCGGTGCTCCGGCGCCCCCCGATATTGCCGAAGCGGCCTACGGTCGTCGTTTGGACGAAAAGCTCAGGAACGCAACGGTTGAACGCCTTCTGCCCTGCATCATCGACGGCTGGAATATGCCGCTTGATCTTGTTCAAAGCGTGACACGGCGAGCGTCCAATCGGGTCGGACAGGATCATTGGGAGTGGGAAAAGGTTTTGGGAATTGCATGCGGATTGTTCAAGGGATACCACACGGAAAGGAACTACAAGATGAGCTTGGAATTGGAGCGAAATAGCCGCGATTACCTGTATGGACGCTTGCTGGCGATTGCGGACAGCATCGAAGGTTATGCGCTGTCATCAACGGACGAAGGCAAGAAGCGCGAGACAACGGCGGGACGACTCATGCAACGTTTTGCCGACCGTCCTTTCTCAACCTGGCGAACCATCGAACTGGCGCTCAAGCCCTACGAGGCCAGGATGCAGGCAGGGAGCGATAGATCCGTTGCCACCCTGGTAAAGCGTCGCAAGCTACTAGATGACGTCATGAGTTCTCTGGACTCCCTTGGGGATAGAACCAGTGATGCACCCCTCAGTGGCGAATTCCTACTCGGCTACCACTCCCAGCGCAGGGATTTCTGGCCATCTGCTGACGTGGATAAGAAAGCGGCCGATAGCGACAGCACTGCCGATAGCGCCAATCAAAATAGCTAAATGTTTTTCTGAAAGGAAATTTTTATGAGCACCCTGCAAAACAAAATCGATTTCGCTCTTGTGCTGCGCGTACGCAACGCCAATCCTAATGGCGATCCGCTGAATGGCAACCGGCCCCGTACCGACTACGGTGGTTTTGGCGAAATTACCGATGTTTGCCTCAAGCGCAAGTTGAGGGATCGGCTGCAAGAATCTGGCCAAGCTATTTTTGTGCAGTCGGATGACCGGAAAGTCGACGGGGAAACCAGTCTGCGCAATCGCGCCGAATCAGAATCCAATGGTTTGGGGAAAGAGGCCTGGAACCCGAAGAAGTCCAAGAAGGATGAGACTGCCAGAAAAGCCTGCCACAAGTGGTTTGACGTGCGGGCTTTCGGACAGGTCTTCGCTTTCGGCAAAGAAGGTGATGCCAGTGGGGTTTCCATTCCCGTTCGCGGCCCGGTAACGGTGCAGTCCGCTTTCAGTAAAGAGACCGTCGGTGTCACCAGTACCCAGATTACCAAGAGTGTCAGCGGCGAAGGCGATGGCAGCAAGCGCGGCTCGGACACTATGGGTATGAAGCACCGGGTCGATGCAGGCGTTTATGAGTGCTACGGCAGCATCAATCCGCAGCTTGCCGAACGAACCGGCTTCAGCGATACAGATGCCGAAGTACTTAAAAGCATTCTTCCTCGGATTTTTGAAAACGATGCTTCCTCAGCCCGTCCGGACGGCAGCATGCAGGTGCTGAATGTTGTCTGGTGGAAGCACAACTGCAAAGCTGGGCAGCACTCCTCCGCGAAGGTTCACGATTCACTGCGGGATCTGCTCAAGGAAGATGGCAGTTTTGATAGGGAAGCCTTATCGCAAGCTCTTCCCGGATTAGCTCCGGAAATTATCGAAGGCTTTTGACGACGCTCGTCAGCGCCTCCCCCCGGCGTCTCCCTGACCCGCCGCATCAGCTAATGAGCGAAGCTTGCCAGCGGCCGGACCAGGCCGGCGAGATCGGCTGCATCGGCTTGCTGGCAGCGGGCAGAGAAGCGTTGGTCGGCCGTCACCAGCGGAATGCCGTGCCGGCGGGCCAGGGCGAGGTAGAAGCAGTCGTAGGCCGGGTGGTCGAGCCGGATGGCGAGCTCCAGGGCTTCGGTCACCAGGCTTGCGCTGGGCGTGATCTCAAGCTTGAGACGGCCGAGCAGGCGGGACGCCACGTCGGGAACTTCGTCGGCGACTTCGCCGCGGCGGCGCTTCTTCCAGAGGATGTTGGCGATCTCGGCGTAGAGCAGGTCGGGAGCGAAGAGCTCGAAATCGAGAAACACCAGCGCAGCCGGCGAATCCGGCTCCGGAGCGAACCACTTGGCCGCCACGCTCGCGTCGACGACCCACTTCATCGCTCGTCCCGGCTTTCGCGCAGCAGGATCTCGGAAGGGGTCTGCACGCGGCCGGCGCTCAGGGTGCGGACCTCGGCAGCCAGGAGCTTGAACTCGGCGTTCGGGTCGGGCTCGGCCTCCTTCAGTGCCTCGCTGATGATGGCCCGCAGTTCGGCGGCCATCGAGCGCCCGTTTCTGGCGGCGCGCTCCCGCAGCCGCTGTTTGAGGGCGTCGTCCAGATTGCGCAGAACCATGTCGGCCATGA
>Ga0213919_1000294_pt1 | contig 23538 bp, 20 predicted proteins | sample McNCre317MG_FD_161056 | JGI IMG/M metagenome (GOLD analysis project Ga0213919, IMG submission 161056) | Freshwater microbial communities from McNutts Creek, Athens, Georgia, United States - 3-17 MG | ecosystem: Environmental > Aquatic > Freshwater > Creek | place: USA: Georgia | collected... | reverse complement strand
GGCGGGCTCGTCGCCGCCGCTGCGCTGCCGGCGCTGGCCGCCTGGCTGGCCTACTACCCCCTCGATCGCTTCGTCGCCGGCGCGCTGCTGGCGGCCTACGGTGCGCTGGTCTTCCTGCGGCCGGCGAGCTGGCTGCTGGTGCTGCCGGGCCTGTGGCCGGTGGTGGACCTGGCGGCGTGGACCGGCCACATCCACTTCACCGAGAGCGACGCGCTGGCGCTGGCCACGCTGGCGGCCCTCGGCCTGCGCGAAGCCTTGTCGCCGCCGGTGGCGACCCTCGCCGGACGCGCACCGGTCAGGTTGACCGTGGCCGCGCTCGTGCTGTTCGGCCTGCTCGCCGCCAGCGTGACGATTTCCGGCCTGCGCGGCCTGCTGCCGCTGCCGCTGGATGCTGCGGCGCTGGTCGGCTACAACACCAACCTCAATGCGCTGCGGATGGCCAAGGGCTTCGTGCTGGCTTTCCTGCTGATCCCCTTCCTGCATCTGGCCATCCGGCGCGGCGGCGAGGCGACGCTGGACCGCTTCGTCACCGGCCTGATCCTCGGCTTCGCCAGCTGTGGGCTGGCCGCCCTGTGGGAACGCCTGGCCTTCACCAGCCTGACCGATTTCGCGTCCGATTACCGCACCACCGGGATGTTCTGGGAAATGCACGTGGGCGGCGCCTCGCTCGATGCCTGGCTGATCCTCGGCCTGCCCTTCGCGCTGCTGGCGGTCTACCGCGCCCGTACCCCCATCGCCCGGGCGCTGGTGCTGGCCGCCGTGGCCATCGGCAGCTATGCGCTGTTCACCACCTTTTCACGCATCGTCTATGGCGCGCTGATGGTGTCGCTGCCCCTGCTCGGCGGGCTCGCGCTGCTGCGGCCGGCGCCGGCCGACGCGCCGCCCCGCCGGCCGCTGCTGATGCTGGCGCTGGCGGCCGGCGCCTTGCTGGGCTGTGCGCTGAGTTTCCCGGAAGGCGGCTACCGGGGTCTGCTCGCCTTCGTCGGCCTGGCCCTGCTCGCCTGGCCGGCCGGCGGTGCCCTGGCCGGCCTGCGCGGCGGCCAGCTGGTGGCCGGCCTTGTTGCCGCCGCGGTGCTGCTCGGCACCAGCATGGTCGCCATGCTGTGGGTGCCGAAGGGGGTCTACCTGGTCTATGCGCTGTCCTGGCTGCTCAGCGCTGGCGTGCTGCTGGCCGGCGCACGCGGTTGGGCGTCGGCCAGCGCCGGCCCCGCGGTGGTCACGCTGATCGTCTGGGTGGCCGGCAATGCGGTGCTCGTCAGCGCGTTCTGGAGCGAACCGACGCGCTTCACCGGCAGCGCGGTCGCCGCCGGACTGGTGCTCGCCGTCCTCGGCCGTCAGGCCCTCGGCCGCCGGCCGCTGTGGGTGCCACAGCTCCAGGATCTGTTCGGCGTCGCCGCAGCCCTGGTCCTCGGCGCGATGCTGGTCACCACCCTCGGCGGCTACTACATGGGCGATCGTCTGTCGGCCGCCGGCAGCGACGCGGCAGTCCGCATCCAGCACTTCGAGCGCGGCCTGAGCCTGATGCACGGCAACACCGACAAGCTGATCGGGATCGGCATGGGCCGCTTCCCGGATGCCTATTTCTGGACCGTCGACGAGCCCGGCGTACCCGGCTCCCTGTCGCTGCACCGGGACGCAGACGGGCGCTACATGCGCCTGGGCGGGCCGAAGGGCAAACGGCATGGCGACGAAGTGCTGAACCTGTCGCAGCGCATCGCCGTACCGGTCGCCACCCGCATCCACTACCGTTTACGGCTACGCAGCGACAAGGATATGACGCTGATTCTCAGCGTTTGCCGCAAGAACCTGCTTTACCCCGACGCCTGCAACCTCGACGCGGTAGAGGTCAAGGGCCGCAGTGGCTGGCAGCAGCTGGAGGCCGACATGCGCGATCCGGCGCCGGGCCCCGGCCCGGACTGGGCACCCCGCCCGGCGGTGTTTTCGGTGTCGCAGGGCGGCGGAACCCACGTGGACCTGGACGACCTCCAGCTCCTCGACGCCCGGGCGCAGCCCCTGCTGCGCAACGGCGACTTCGAACAAGGCGTCGATTTCTGGTTCTTCAGCTCCGACCGCGACCAGATCCCCTGGCACGCCCAGAACCTGTTCGTGCTCAGCTACATCGAGCAGGGCCTGCTCGGTCTCGTCGCGATGACGCTGACGATGCTGAGCGCCGGCCTGCGCCTGCTGCGCCACCCGACCCGGCTGCAGGCCCATGCCCCCGCGCTGGTCGCCGCGCTGGCCGGCATCACCGCGATCGGGATGGTGGACAGCGTGGTGGACACCCCCCGCGTCACCGTCTTCCTGGTCCTGCTGCTGTGGCTGGCCCTCACGCTCCGTCGCCCGCCGCCGGTCTGACCCGCCGGCACTCAAGCGCGGCGCAGCGCCACGTGGGTGCGGATGAAGGCGTCGGCGCGCTGGCGGAAAGGCTCCGCGTCGTCGCCGGCCAGCCAGTGCTTGACGAGGCCGCTGACGAACAGGAAGGTGTCGTAGGCGAGGGCCTCGGGATCGGCCGGCCCCCTCACCTGGCCCAGCCTCAGCGCACGCCCGTAAGCCGCGGCGAGTTGCCCGAGAAAATCCATCTGGCCGGCGGTGCAGGCCATCATCGGACTGAACTCGTCCACGTACTCGCACTTGAAGCTCAGGATCTCGAAGGTCTCGCGCGTCTGCGGCTGGTCGACGAGAACCTGGACGATCTCCAGCAAGGCCCGCTCGATGCCGCCCAGCGGGTCGCCATCCTGCCCGTCGAAGACGACCCGGTCGAGGAAGGGCAGGGTCGCTTCGTCGCGCATCGCGAAGAACAGCTCGGTCTTGTTCTGGAAGTGCCAGTAGACGGCCCCCCGCGTCACGCCGGCGGCGGCGGCGATCTTCTCGAGGCTGGTGCGGCCCACACCGCATTCGAGGAAAACCCGCCGCGCCGCGTCGATGATGTGGCGGCGGGTAACTTCCGCCTCTTCCTTTGTCTTGCGAACCATTGTCGATTTTTCGTATCGGAATTCTGTGCAGGGCTATTTACATACATTCATGTTTGTATAAACTATGCCCCAATACGAATCAGAAATCCAGCCCCCGGAGTTCACCTTGAACACGATCGCCACCCGCCTTCCCGCCCTGCGGCCGCAGTTCGCGCTGCCGCTGCTCGCCGCTTCGTCCCTGCTGCTCGGTGCCTGCTCCGGCAAGGAGCAGCCGGCCGGTCCCGCCGGCACGCCCGGCACGCCCGGCGCGATGCCGCCGCTGCCGGTCACCGTCATCGCGGTGCAGCCGACCCGCGCCGAAACCAGCCTCGAGGCGGTTGCCCAGACCGAGGGTTCGAGGGAGGTCGAGGTGCGCGCCCGCGTCGGCGGCATCCTGGTCAAGCGGATCTATGAGGAAGGCAGTGCCGTGAAGGCCGGCCAGACCCTGTTCGAGATCGACCGGGTGCCGCTGGAAGTGGCAGTCGCCCAGGCCAGGGCCCAGCTCGCCGAGACCCGTGCCCGCGTCGAGCAGACCCAGCGCGAGGCTGCGCGCCTGAAAGGCCTGCTGGCCCAGCAGGCGATCAGCCAGCGCGAGTACGACACCGCCAGCTCCGACCATGCCGCCGCCCAGGCCGGCGTGCAGGCAGCCCAGGCAGCGCTGCGCCAGGCCGAGTTGAACCTCTCCTACGCCCAGGTGACCGCCCCGGTGGGCGGCCTCAGCGGTCGCGCGGCGGTATCCGAAGGCACGCTGCTGGCGGCCGGCGGCGGCGCGCTGCTGACCACCGTGGTGCAGGTCAATCCGATGTGGGCGCGCTTCGCGGTGGCCGAGAGCGAACTGGCCGCGGCGATGCCGGGCGGACGCTTCAAGCCCCAGGCGGTGCGCGGCGTCGAGCTGATCCTGCCGGACGGCAGCACCTATCCGCTGCGCGGCCGGCTGAACTTCTCAGCCAGCCAGATCGACCCCAGGCTCGGCACGCTGCAGTTGCGCGGCGAATTCCCCAACCCGGACGGCCGTCTGCTGCCCGGACAGTTCGTGCGTGCGCGGCTGATCACCGGCGAGCAGCAGGGTATCTTCAAGGTGCCGCAAAGCGCCGTGGTGCAGAGCGACAAGGGCAAGCTGGTGATGATCGCCAGCGCCGACAACAAGGTCGAACCGCGCCCGGTCCGGACCGGCCAGTGGAGCGGCAGCGACTGGATCATCCTGGACGGCCTGAAGGCCGGCGACAGGGTCATCATCGACAACCTGATGAAGGCCCGACCGGGCGCGCCGGTGGCGCCCCACGCGCCGGGTGAGGGCCCCGGCGCGCCAGGCAAACCGGGTGAGGGACCGGCTGCCGCAGGCAAACCGGACGAGGGACCGGGCAAGCCCGGTCAGGCGCCGGCGGCTCCCGGCAAGGCAGACGCCGCCCCGGCGCCGGCCAAGGGTTGAGGAGCGCCGCCGATGTCACGCTTCTTCATCAACCGGCCGATCTTCGCGTCGGTGATCTCGATCATCATCGTGATCGCCGGGATCATGGCCTCCCGGGCCCTGCCCATCGCCCAGTACCCTGAGATCGCACCGCCGACGGTGGTGATCACCGCCTCCTACCCGGGCGCCTCCGCCGAAACCCTCAACAAGACCGTCGCCGCGCCCATCGAGGAGCAGTTATCGGGGATCGAGAACCTGATGTATTTCAGCTCCTCGGCCTCGTCCAACGGCAGCCTGACCATCACCGCCTCCTTCGAGGTGGGGACCAACGTGGACATGGCCACCGTCAACGTCAATAACCGGGTCAAGATCGCCGAGCCGCGCCTGCCCGACGTGGTGCGCCAGTTCGGCGTAACAGTGCAGAAGCGCTCCAACGACATCCTGATGGTCACCACGCTGACCTCGCCGGACAGCAGCCGCACGCCGCTGTTCCTGTCCAACTACGCGCTGATCAACGTCCTCGATGACCTCAAACGCATCCCCGGCGTCGGCGACGCGCAGATCTTCGGCGCGCTGGACTACTCGATCCGCCTGTGGCTGAAACCCGACCGCATGGCCCAGCTGGGCGTCACGACCAGCGACGTGGCCAGTGCGATCGCCGCCCAGAACCGCCAGAACGCCGCCGGCAAGATCGGCCAGGAACCGGCCCCGGCCGGCCAGCAGCTGGTCTACACGGTAACCGCCAAGGGCCGCCTCAGCTCCCCCGAAGAGTTCGGCAACATCGTCGTGCGCGCCGGCGGCCCCAACGGCGTGCTCTACGTGAAGGACATCGCCCGTGTCGAACTGGGCGCGCAGAACTACGACGCCAGCACCACGCTGCTCGGCAAGCCGGTGGTCGGCGTCGGCATCTTCCTGCAATCCGGCGCCAATGCGCTGGAAGTCGCCGCCCGGGTGCGCGGACGCATGGAGGAACTCAAGCAGAAGTTCCCCAGCGGCGTCGACTACGTGATCCCCTTCGACACCACCAAGTTCGTGCAGGCGTCGATCCGCGAAGTCGTCAAGACCCTCGGCGAGGCGATGCTGCTGGTCGCCGCGGTGGTCTTCCTGTTCCTGCAGAACTGGCGGGCGACGCTGATCCCGCTGATCGCGGTGCCGGTGTCGCTGATCGGCACCTTCGCCGGCCTGTGGCTGTTCGGCTTCTCGATCAACACGCTGACCCTGTTCGCGATGGTCCTGGCGATCGGCATCGTCGTGGATGACGCGATCGTCGTGCTGGAGAACGTCGAGCGCCTGATGTGGGAACAGAAGATGGCGCCCAGGGAGGCGGCCATCAAGGCGATGCGCGAAGTCTCCAGCGCGGTCATCGCCATCGTGCTGGTGCTGTGCGCGGTGTTCATCCCGGTGGCTTTCCTCGGCGGCATCGCCGGCAAGCTCTACCAGCAGTTCGCGGTGACCGTGGCGATCTCGGTGACCCTGTCGGGCGTCGTCGCGCTGACCCTCACTCCGGCCCTGTGCGCGCTACTGCTGCAGAGCAAGCACGAGGAAGCGGCGGTCTTCAAACCCTTCAACCGACTCTTCAACGCCTTAACGAAGTCCTACACCAATACCGTCAACAAGACTCTGCATCACCGCATCATCGGCACCCTCGCCTGCGTGATCATCGTCGGCGGCAGCGTGTTCATGTTCCGCACGGTGCCGGGCGGCTTCGTGCCCCCCGAGGACCAGGGCTACCTGATCAGCGCGCTGATGCTGCCCGACGGCGCCAGCCTGCAACGCACGCGGGTGTCCGGCGAGCAGTTCCAGGTCAAGATCAAGCAGGACGATGCGGTGGACAAGGTCTTCGTGATCGCCGGCAACGACATCATCGGCGGCGGCCTCAAGGCCAACGCCGGCACCGTGTTCATCCCGCTGAAGGACTGGGCCGAGCGCAGCACCGGCGCCGATGCGCTGGCCAAGAAGTTCACCGGCCTGGGCATGACCCTGCCCGACGGCCTCGGCATCGTCTTCAACCCGCCGGCGATCCGCGGCCTGGGCGCCGCCGGCGGCTTCGAGGCCTACGTCCAGGCCCGCGGCGAGACCGATCCGCAGAAGCTGGCCGGCGTGCTCCAGCAGTTCATGGACGCCCTCAAGAAGCGCCCCGAACTGACCGGCATCAATACCTTCTTCCGCCCCACCTCGCCCCAGCTCTACGTGGAGGTGGATGAGGCCAAGGCCCTGTCGATGGACATCCCGGTCGCCGAGGTGTACCAGACCCTGCAGTCCACGATGGGCGCCCTCTATGTGAACGACTTCAACCTCAGCGGCCGCACCTACCGCGTTCAGCTTCAGGCCGATGGCGCCTACCGGGCCAGGCCGGAGGATCTGGGCAAGGTGTACGTGCGCAGCACGGCCGGCGCGATGGTGCCGGTATCCACGCTGATCAAGGTCAAGCCGGTCGTCGGTGCCGAGCAGCTGGAGCGCTTCAACGGCTTCCTGGCCGCCAAGGTGCTCGGCAACTCGATCCCCAAGGTCAGCACCGGCGACGCGATCAGGATCGTCGAGGAGGTCGCCAAGGAAACCCTGCCGGCCGGCTATGAACTCGCCTGGACCGGCCAGGCCTTCCAGGAGAAGCGCACCGGCACCACCTCGGCGGTGGCCTTCGTGTTCGGCATCATCATGGTCTTCCTGATCCTCGCCGCGCAGTACGAGAAGTGGTCGCTGCCGCTGGCGGTGATCATGTCGGTGCCCTTCGCGCTGTTCGGCGCGCTGGCGGCGGTGATGATCCGCGGCATGCCCAACGACATCTACTTCCAGATCGGCCTGGTGGTGCTGATCGGCCTGGCCTCGAAGAACGCCATCCTGATCGTCGAGTTCGCAGCCCAGAAACGCGCCGAGGGCATGCACGTGCTCGAAGCGGCGCTCGAAGGCGCGCGGCTGCGCTTCCGCCCCATCGTGATGACCTCGCTGGCCTTCATCCTCGGCGTGTTCCCGCTGGTGATCTCCACCGGCGCCGGCGCCGCCGCGCGCAAGTCGATGGGTACCGGGGTGTTCGGCGGCATGCTCGCGGCCACCTTCATCGCGACGATCTTCATTCCGATGTTCTTCAGCTGGTTCGCCGGGCGCCGCGCCCGGCCGACCGAACCCACCCCCACCGGCAACGAGGAGAAGGCATGATGCGCCCCCCCCACGCCCTGCGCCTGGCGAGCGTCGCCACGGCCCTCGCCCTCGCCGGCTGCGCGCTGGGCCCCGACTACGCGCGTCCCGAGGCCCGCCTCGGGCTGCCCGCCGACTACACCGCGGCAGCCCCTACGCCCGCAGCCAACGCCATCGCCGCCGACTGGTGGACGCTGTTTGGCGACGCCCGTCTGAACGAACTCGTCGGGCAGGCGCTCGCCAGCAGCCCGGACGCGCTGAGCGCCGCGGCCCGCATGGAGGAAGCCGACGCGGTGCTGCGCCAGGTGGATGCCGCGCTGCTACCGCAGATCAATGCGGACGCCAGCGGCAGCCGCAGTCGCATCAGCCAGACCAACGCCACGCCGATCCCGTCCACCGCGCCGATCACCCGCAGCAGCACCCGCCTCGCGCTGTCCACCGCCTTCGAGCTGGACGTGTGGGGCAAGCTGCAGCGGGCATCCGAGGCGGCCCGGGCGCAGGCCCTGGGCAGCCGCTACGCGGCCGAGACGGTATACCTGAGCCTCGCCGCCACGGTCACCCAGGCCTACCTCAACCTGCGCGCAATCGACGCCCAGTTGCTGGCGGTCGGCGACTCGGTGAGCAGCCAGGCCAGGAGCGCCCGGCTGACCCGCACCCGCTTCGAGGGCGGCATCGCCTCGCAACTGGACGTGCAGCAGGCCGACGGCGCGCTGGCCACCTACACGGCCGCCCAGGTCGGGCTGGAAAAGGCCCGCGCGCTCGCCGAGAACCTGCTCGGCCTGCTGGTCGGCCAGCCCGGGCTGAAAGTCGCCCCCGGCGACCTGCGCAGCCTGCCGCTGCCGCCAGTGCCGCCGGCCGGTCTGCCGTCGGCCCTGCTCGAAGCCCGCCCCGACGTGAAGAAGGCCGAGACCGACCTGATCGCCGCCAACGCCAAGATCGGCGTCGCCAAGGCCGCGTTGTTCCCGACCATCACCCTCACCGGCAGTTTCGGCCGGGAGAGCAAGGATCTGTCCCAGCTCTTCAGCGCGCCGTCGGCGATCTGGTCCCTCGGCGCCGGCATCACCCAGCCGATCTTCGAGGGCGGCCGCCTGCGCGCCCAGGTCGAGCAGGTCAGCGCCCAGCAGAAGCAGAGCCTGGAAACCTACCGCAAGACCGTGCAGGGCGCCTTCCGCGAGGTGAACGACGCGCTGGTCGGCGTCGGCAAGAGCGCCGAGGCCGAGGACGCCTACACCCGCGCGATGGACGCCGCCCGGCGCGCGCTGCACCTCGCGCAGGCCCGCTACGACGCCGGCTATTCGCCTTACCTGGAAGTGCTCAGCGCGCAGCGCACCGCCAACGACGCAACCGTCGCCTGGGTGCAGAACCGCCAGGCGCGGCTGGGCGCAACGGTGGATCTGTTCAAGGCGCTCGGCGGCGGCTGGAAGAAGGCGCAGGGCTGACGCAAGCCCCGCGGCCCGGGAGGCGGAAACGCCGGCCGGGCCGTGCATGGCAGGGAGATGTCTGGTGCGTCCTGACGGAATCGAACCGCCGACCTCCACGATGTCAACGTGGCGCTCTAACCAGCTGAGCTAAGGACGCTGGGGGAGATGGAGCGGCAGAAGAGTCTCGAACTCTCGACCTCAACCTTGGCAAGGTTGCGCTCTACCAACTGAGCTACTGCCGCTTCGGGGTGCGTCCCGGATGATGGCGGAGTGGACGGGGCTCGAACCCGCGACCCCCGGCGTGACAGGCCGGTATTCTGACCAACTGAACTACCACTCCGCATCTTTCGCGCTTTTTATGCGCTTTTTCGTCTGGTGCCCAGGAGAGGACTCGAACCTCCACGGAGTTACCCGCTAGTACCTGAAACTAGTGCGTCTACCAATTCCGCCACCTGGGCAGGCGTCGAAAGGACGCGGATTCTAAGGCAAATCGAGAAGCCGTGCCAGCGCTTTGTGCAAAAAACCAGGCATCGACGGCTACGGCCCGCCCTCGGGCCGGAAGCCGGCCCCACCATCGACGGTGATCTTGCGCATCCCGGCACCGCTGCTGTGCTGGAGGACGGACGCCGGTTCAATTCCGTCTCTCTCGCTTGAACCTAGAAACGGCAGTTGGACGTGCCCGATGGTGCGTCCGGGCGGGTGGATGGCGCGAAGCGACAACGCGGCAGGCTGATGCCTGCAAGGCGGAGCGACAAAGCCAGGCGCCCGTCCGGATGGGCCAGCGGGTGCGTAGCGCACTCACCTTTCGGGTGGGGCGTGACGGAGGAACGAAAGCCTGTGCTCATGCGGCCCTCAAGGATTCTCAAAGCGGTCAACTGCCGTTTCTAGGTTGAATAGCATTGCAGCGGGCGTGAGCGGCAACGGGCGGGGCCGCGATCAGGCTTTCCGCTTCAACCGTCCGACCTCAGCGTGGAAGGCCGGGGTCAGTTCAGCGATCAGGGTTTCGATGTCGCGCACCTGATTGAACCGTCAGCACCACGATGCCCTGCGGCACGAAGTCGTAGATCACGTAGTGCTGCCGAGTCGAAACCATCAAAAACGGCGTCGAGCGGTGCTGCCGCAGACGGCCCTTTTCCGGGTTGACGGCGGCGTCGGCCATTGTTGCGTACAGGTCGGCGAGGTAGCGATCAGCGACGTCGTCGCCCCATTCTCGGCGTGAGCGCACGTGGATGCGGCGCAAATCCAGTGCCGCATTCCGGGTCAGGCGGAACGTGGCGGGCGACGGTGCGTCATTGCCAGCCATCGGCTTCCTTGCGGTCGAGCGCCGCCATGTCGGCCTTGAAGTCGCCGGTGGACGCGAAGCTGCGGCCCGCAGCCAAGTCACGGTAACCGGTGAGGATGGCGTCCTGCACGAACTGGCCGTCGCGCCGCTCCATATCGCGGCGAATCAGGTCGCGGACGTACTCGCTGGGCGTTTCGTAAAGACCCGCCTCGCCGACCATTCGATCCACGAACTCGGCCAAGGGCTGGGACAGGCGGGCGTTGATGCGTTCAGACATAGGAAGCTCCCGGCTCGATGGACGGCGACATTGTCGCATAAATGGAATCACTTGTCGCAATTATTGCCCACATAGGAACCGCATCGTCAGGCCAGTACCTGTTTTCGCTCATTTCGCCACGAGAAATCACGAGCAAGTCTTTGTCACGACACTAATTTCGCCAATTTCGCCGAGTGTCGCGACACGGCTTGCCGGTGGCCAGCAGCACGCGCGGCGCGAATGGCGTCGATATGCTCGGTGCGTTCGGTCAACGCCAGCACCTTGCGGCCTTGCCGGAAGGCGTCGGTGATCGCGCTGGCGATGGCTGCCGTGCGGAACGCGTTTTGTGCCAGATGCCGGAACACATCCTGGATGCCCGCCTCTGGCGGCAGAGCGATCGGCGACTCGATGAACTGCGGCGTCACCGCCAGATCGTGCGGCGCGTCAAGCGGCTGCGCCGCCTTGTGCCGGATCGGCCCGCACTGCATGAAGATGATGGGCTGTTGCCCGTCGCGGCGAATCGGCGTCGCCGTCAGGCCAACCACGTGTTTCGCCTTTGCACGCCGCAGGATGGCATCGAAGGACGCTGCACCGACATGGTGGCATTCGTCCACGATCACCTGCCCGTAGCTTTCCACAAGCGGATCGACCTCACCTTGACGCGAAAGCGATTGCATCACCGCGATATCGATCTGGCTGGTGGGCTTGTTCTTGCCGCCGCCGATGATGCCGATCACATCCTTGCCTGCATCCAGGAATGCGGCAAGGCGCACCTGCCACTGTTTCAGCAGTTCCATGCGGTGCACCAGCACCAAGGTGTTGACGCCGCGCCGGGCGATGATCGCTGCGGCCGTCACCGTTTTGCCGAAGGCCGTTGGCGCGCACAGCACACCAGTATCGTGACCCAGCATCGCCGCAACGGCGGCTTCCTGGTCTGAGCGCAGCGTTCCGCTGAAGCCGACGGCGATGGGTGTTCCGGCGTGGCGCTCATCGTGTAGGTCGAGGCGAATGCCGTTGTCCGCCAACAGGTCGCGCGCGGCGTCGAAACACCCGCGCGGCAGCGCGATGTGCTGCGGAAATTTTTCGGCGCAGCCGATGATGCGCGGCTTGTCCCACACCGACATCCGCATCGCCTGCGCCCGATAGAACTCCGGATTCTGGAAGACTGCCAGTCGGATCAGGCGATTGGCCAGCGCCTGCGGCAGTTGCGCCTTCTCGAAATAGATCTGATTGGCCAGGATGACGGTCAGCGATTTGGGCATCAGCCCGGCCAGCTTGGCTGGCTTGCTGTCCCGCTTCCACGGCGTGGCCAGATCCTCGTCGTCGATGAAGGTCACGTCCAGCGGATGCGCGCCGCCCGTTGCGCGCAGGCCGGGGCGTAGCCAGACTTGCCGCTGGTCTTGCCTTCCCAGCGGATCGGATACACATCCGTGCGACCGCGAAACAACGTGCGAAACAGCGCTACCTTCTCGTCGGTGGTCAGCCGAGAGAGCTCCGCAACCGTCGGCGTTTGCGCCTGCGGCGGCAAGCGCCACGCGATGCCGTGCACGTCCAGCAGTGCGGTCAGGCGCGCGTTTTCGGCGCGAAGCGATGCCAATGCATCAGCCTCGTTCATCTCCAGTCCGTTGCGCTCATGCCGCCAACCGCTCCCTGAACTCCTCGCGTTTACTCCACGTAATCGGCGTGATGTCATAGCTGCGCAAGGCATCCTGCACGGCATCACCGACCTGCCGGTCACGGTCATTCAGGATTGCAAACGCCTGTGAATCTGAAGGTCGTACTTCTTTGGTATCCAGCCAAGCGAAAGCGGTGCTTTGGGCGGTGTCCTTGCTCGGATTGTTGATGACACGAAGAATCCGTTCGGGCGCCCGTCTCGATTTCGGCACCACGAAATCGAACTGATGGTTGTAGTGACTGCGACCGACGAAGTTCACGCGCGAGGTGTAGCGAACATCGGCATCATCCAGCCACAAGGCCCCTTGAAATCGTCTTCGCTGTCTGAACCATTGGCCGAGCCTTCGATGTCGGCAAAGATGCGCGAGAGGGTTTCATTGAGGTTGGCATCAGACCGAGCACGAGCCCGCACATTGGCGAACAGCTCCGAGGGCAGGATGTAGAAACCCTTTTCCTTCACTGTCTCGGCGCGGCCGAATTCGGCATCGGCATCGCTCAATTTGGCGTAGTCGAAATCGGCACTGCCCGCACGACGTTCCTGCTCGTTGAGGTAACTGGTCAGGTTCTCCGAAACGAAACGGTAGAACAACATGCCGAGCACATAGGTCTTGAAGTCCCAGCCATCGACACTGCCGCGCAGATCCTTGGCGATGGGCCAGATGGTTTTGTGCAGTTCGGCGCGTTCGGTTTCTCTGGTATTACTCATCAACAGGGCCTTCAATCGGTCAACTTGCGCAATGGCGGCTGGCCGTCGCTGCGTTGTTCTTCATCCGCACCACCCGCGCGCACCCAGTCGTCCACCTCAGTCACCTTGAACTTCCACAAGCGTCCCACGCGGTGCGCGGGCAGGTGCTTGCGGTCGATCCAGCGGTAGATGGAATCGCGTTTGACGCCCAAGTGTTCGGCGATCTGTTCGACGGATACCCAAGGCTCGGTCACGGCATGCTCCAGTGGCAGGCAATTGGATGGCACAAAATCGCATCCAATCGCAAAGACTCCAATCTAACAGGGAGTCTCTGTGCCGACCACGAAACGCTTGGCTTTCGGGCCAAACAGCGCGTTCATCGAGCTCCACATCACCCGCCCTGAAGGAGCGCTCGATGACCGCAGCCCCATTGACCCCGACCCAGCACGCCATCCTCGCCCACGCCCTCGACCACGCCCTCGACCACGCCGATGGGCGCGTCGAATGGTTCCCGTCCAACATCCACGGCGGCGCGCGCCAGAAGGTGCTGGCCGGCCTCGCCAAACGCGAGCTCATCGGGCAGGTTGGCGCGCGGTGGAGGGGCATCCGCCACCATCTGGTCGAGGCCGGTGCCGCGCATTCCAAGATCAAGCACCGGCTGGAACCGGCCACCGGTGACAGCCGCCAGCAGCACCTGATGCCCGGCACGGTGCTGATCCGCGAATGGGACGAACGCGAGCATCGCGTCGTCGTCACGCCGGATGGTGAATGCGAGTACGAGGGCCAGACGTTTCGCAGCCTGTCGGCGGTGGCGCAGGTGCAGGCCAAGACGGCCGCCGTGCACGACCAGCCCTCGCTGACGGCGCTGTCGCGGGCGTTCTACTGGCAGCAGTTGCTCGACGACGGTGTGGTCGAAACCGGCGGTGAGATCGCCAAGCGCGAAGGCTTGCACCACTCCACGGTCAACGAACTGCTGCGGCTGACGCTGCAGGAGCCGGACATCGTGAAGGCGATCCATGCCGGGCAGCAGCCCCGCTGCATGAGCCTGCTGTGGTTCCAGCGCAACCCGTTGCCGGTGGACTGGACGGCGCAACCTGCGGTCGTGGCGCGGTTCGATGCTTGTGGATGGGCGAGTCGGAACGGACACCGGAACAACCCGCCAGTTAGGCAGCGCGCGTTTTCCTTACCCGTTTTGCCTGGGCGACTGCAGATGCCATGCACCCGCTCGATGAGCGCACCGACTTTGTACAGCCCACGCCGGGGGCCACGGCGGCGGCCGGCTCAGATCGTCGGGAAGCCTTCGGCCAGTCCGGCGGTGATCCCGGCCGCCGCCGCCCGGCAACCGCTGGCATTCTGTCCGGCCCACAGCGGCGAGAAATCTCCGGAGCCGTCGGCCTCGGCCCGCGCGCGCAGCGGTGCGATCGCCGCCGTGGCGAGGGGAAAGGCCGGCGCCTCGGCGGGCAGCGGGCCCAGTTCGCGGATCAGCCGATTCACGATGCCGCGGGCCGGCCGCCCGGTGAACAGCGTGGTGAGGGCGGTGTGCCCGGCCTCCTCGTGCTGCAGCGCCCGGCGATGCACGGCACTGGTGGTGGCCTCGTCGGCGAGCAGGTAGGCCGTGCCGACCTGGACGCCGGCCGCGCCGAGGGCCATCGCGGCGCGCACGCCGGCCGCATCGGCGATGCCGCCGGCTGCGATGACCGGCACCCGCACACGGGCGACGATCTGCGGCAACAGCGCGAACAGCCCCATCTGCGTGCTCAAGGCATCGCTCAGGAACATGCCCCGGTGGCCGCCCGCCTCCAGCCCCTGGGCGATGATCGCATCGGCGCCGTGGGCCTCCAGCCACAGCGCCTCGGCCACCGTGGTCGCCGAGGCCAGCACCCGGCCGCCCCAGGCCTTCACGCGGGCGACGAGGGGCGCCGCCGGCAGGCCGAAGTGGAAGCTGACCACCGCCGGCCGGAACGCCTCCAGCACGTCGGCGTAGGCCTCGCTGAACGGCGCCCGCCCGGCCCCGGCCGGAATGCCCGCCGGATCGATGCCGAGTTCCCGGTAATAAGGCCCCAGCAGCCGGCGCCAGGCCGCCTCGCGCTGCGCGTCGGCCACCGGCGGGACATGGCAGAAAAAGTTGACGTTGTAAGGCCCGCTGGTGCCCGCGCCGAGCCGATGCAGTTCCACCCGCAGCGCCTCGGGGCTCAGCATCGCCGCAGGCAGCGAACCGAGCCCGCCGGCCCGGCACACCGCAATGGCCAGCGCACTGCCCTGCACGCCGGCCATCGGCGCCTGGATCAGCGGAAAGCCCAGTCCCGGCAGTGTGAAAGTGCTCATCGATGGCAGCTCCGGATGAATGGTGTCGGCGCGGCTCAGCCCGGGCGGCCGCGCCGCATCTCGAGGTAAAGCGCCTCGACCTCCGCCCGCGCCCACGGCGTGCGACGCAGGAACTTGAGGCTGGAGGCGATACTCGGCTCGTGGTGGAAGCAGCGGATGTCGATCCGCCGCGCCAGCCCCGCCCAGTCGTAACGGGCGAGGAGTTCCCGCAGGATGGTTTCCAGCGTGACGCCGTGCAGGGGATTGTTGGGTTGCGAGGCGCTCATGGCGATATCGCTGCAGACATGGAAAAGTCCGCGCAGTATGCGCTCCCGCGCCGCTTCGCGGCCGGCAGCCGGCATTACGAACTGAGCAGCGATTGCGGCGGCACGGTCTTCGTCCACGAGGCGACCTGATGCCTGCTCGGGGAAGCCCGAATTCCCATCCGCCCGAATTTCCAGAAAACTCACGCATTAACCCCTTGCAGCCGGCCCGCTTCCTGAGCGAGCATCGCCGGTTCCCCCTGCTGGAGAAGTTTTCATGATTCGTCGTCTGCTCGTCGCCAACCGCTCTGAAATCGCGATCCGCGTGTTCCGCGCCGCCACCGAACTCGACATCACCACGATCGCGATCTATGCCGAGGAAGACAAGCTCTCCCTGCACCGCTTCAAGGCCGACGAGGCCTACCAGGTCGGGCGTGGCGAGGGCCGCGAGCTCGGCCCGCTGGAGAGCTACCTGTCCATCGACGAGGTGATCCGCGTCGCGAAGGAAGCGGGCGCCGACGCAATCCACCCCGGCTACGGCCTGCTGTCCGAGAGCCCCGAGTTTGCCGAGGCCTGCGCCGCCGCAGGGATCACCTTCATCGGCCCGCGGCCCGACACGATGCGCACCCTGGGCAACAAGGTCTCGGCCCGCAACCTGGCGGTCTCCTGCGGCGCGCCGGTGATGCCGGCCACCCCGCCGCTGCCGGACGACCCGGAGGAGATCAAGCGCCTGGCCCGGGAAATCGGCTACCCGGTGATGCTCAAGGCCTCGTGGGGCGGCGGTGGCCGCGGCATGCGCCCGATCGAGAGCGAAGACACCCTGCTCGATTCGGTTGCCGCGGCGCGCCGTGAAGCCAAGAGCGCCTTCGGCAAGGACGAGGTGTACCTCGAGAAGCTGGTGCGCCGGGCCCGCCACGTGGAGGTTCAGATCCTCGGCGACAGCCACGGCAATCTGGTCCATCTCTTCGAGCGGGACTGCTCGATCCAGCGCCGCAACCAGAAGGTCGTCGAGCGTGCCCCGGCGCCCTATCTGGACGAAGCGACCCGCGAGCGCCTGTGCAACGCGGCGCTGGCCATCGGCCGGGCGACGAACTACGTGGGTGCCGGCACCGTCGAGTTCCTGATGGACGCCGACACCGGCGAGTTCTACTTCATCGAGGTTAACCCGCGCATCCAGGTGGAGCACACCGTCACCGAAATGGTCACCGGCCTCGATCTGGTCAAGGCGCAGATCCGCATCGCCGAGGGCAAGCACATCGGCCGCACCGAGGAAACCGGCATCCCTGCCCAGGCTGACATCCGCCTGTCCGGCCACGCGCTGCAGTGCCGCATCACCACCGAGAACCCGGAAAACAACTTCATCCCCGACTACGGCCGCATCAGCGCCTACCGCGGCGCGATGGGCTTCGGCATCCGCGTGGATGGCGGCACGGCCTACTCCGGCGCGGTGGTCACGCGCTTCTACGACTCGCTGCTCGAAAAAGTCACCGCCTGGGCCCAGACCCCCGAGGAGGCGATCCGCCGCATGGACCGGGCGCTGCTGGAATTCCGCATCCGCGGCGTGGCCACCAATCTGGCCTTCCTGCACAACCTGGTGAGCCACCCGCGCTTCATCGCCAACGATTACACAACGCGCTTCATCGACGAAACCCCGGCGCTGTTCGATTTCCGGAAACGCAAGGATCGCGCCACCAAGCTGCTCGGCTGGATTGCCGACGTGACCGTCAACGGCCACCCCGAAACCCGTGACCGCGCGCGGCCGCCCGCCCATGCCCGCCAGCCGGAGGTGCCCCACTTCAGTGCCGAGGCCGCGCCCGGCACCCGCCAGCGCCTGGAGGCGCTCGGCCCGCAGAAGTTCGCCGAGTGGATGCGCAACGAGCAGCGCGTGCTCGTCACCGACACGACGATGCGCGACGCCCATCAATCCCTGCTCGCCACGCGCATGCGCACCCGCGACATCGCCGGCGTGGCCGAAGCCTACGCGCGCGGCCTGCCCCAGTTGCTGTCCCTCGAATGCTGGGGCGGCGCCACCTTCGACGTGGCGATGCGCTTCCTCAACGAAGACCCCTGGGAACGCCTCGCGCTGATCCGCGCCAAGGCCCCCAACGTGCTGACCCAGATGCTGCTGCGCGGCGCCAACGGCGTCGGCTACACCAACTACCCGGACAATGTGGTGCGCCATTTCGTGCAGCGTGCGGCCGAAGGCGGGATGGACCTGTTCCGCGTGTTCGACTGCCTGAACTGGGTGGACAACATGCGCGTCGCCATCGATGCGGTGCTCGAGACCGGCAAGCTCGCCGAGGGCGCGCTGTGCTACACCGGCGACATCCTCGACCCGTCCCGTTCGAAGTACTCGCTGGACTACTACGTGAAGATGGCCCGGGAGCTGGAAAAGGCCGGCTGCCACATCCTCGCGATCAAGGACATGGCCGGCCTGCTCAAGCCCGCCGCCGCCCGCGTGCTGGTCAAGGCCTTGCGCGAGGAGGTCGGCATGCCGGTGCATCTGCACACCCATGACACCTCCGGCATCAGCGCAGCAACGGTGCTGGCGGCCGTGGAGGCCGGCGTGGATGCGGTCGACGCCGCGATGGATGCCATGTCCGGCATGACCGCCCAGCCCTGCCTCGGCTCCATCGTCGAGGCGCTGCGCCGCAGCGAGCGCGACCCCGGCCTGGATCCGGAGGCGATCCGCCGCATCAGCTTTTACTGGGAAGCGGTGCGCATGCAGTACGCGGCCTTCGAGAGCGACCTGAAATCCGGCGCCTCCGAGGTGTATCTGCACGAGATGCCCGGTGGCCAGTTCACCAATCTCAAGGAACAGGCCCGCTCCCTGGGCCTCGACACCCGCTGGCACGAAGTCGCGCGTGCCTACCGTGCCGCCAATGACCTGTTCGGCGACATCGTCAAGGTCACCCCCTCGTCCAAGGTGGTCGGCGACATGGCGCTGATGATGGTGGCGCAGGAGCTCTCCGCCGCCGACGTGCTCGACCCGGCCCGTGAGATCGCCTTCCCGGCCTCGGTGGTCGAGATGATGCACGGCGACCTCGGCCAGCCGCCGGGCGGTTGGCCCCAGGCGCTGCAGAAGAAGGTGCTGAAGAACGTCACGCCGATCACCGAACGCCCGGGCGCGCTGCTGCCTGCCGCCGACCTGACCGCAGTGCGCACCGAAGCCGAGAAGAAGTGCGGCCGCCAGCTGTCGGAGTTCGAGTTCGCGTCCTACCTGATGTACCCGAAGGTCTTCACCGAGTACAACACGCTGGCCCGCCGCTATGGCCCGGTATCGGTGCTGCCGACGCCAATCTTCTTCTACGGCATGGAGCCGGGCCAGGAGATCACCGTCTGCCTCGAGCGCGGCAAGACCCTCGTCGTGCGTCTGCTGACCCTCGCCGAGCCCGACGAGGAAGGTCAGGTCAAGGTCTTCTTCGAACTGAACGGCCAGCCGCGCATCATCAAGGTGCCCAACCGCAAGCTGGCGGCCAAGGTCGTCAGCCGCCGCAAGGCCGAGGAAGGTAACGACGCCCACATGGCCGCACCGATGCCGGGCCTGGTGGTCACCGTCGCGGTACGGCCGGGCCAGGCGGTCAAGGCCGGTGACGTGATCGCGACCCTCGAGGCGATGAAGATGGAAATGGCCCTGCACGCCCCCCGCGACGGCACGGTGTCGGAAGTCCTCGTCAGCGCCGGCCAGTCGGTGGACGCCAAGGATCTGATGGTGGTACTCGGCTGAGCAGCCTGGACCCGACGCGCGCCGGAGGGTGCCGGCGCAATGCCGGAGGCAAGGCCGCCTGGCGCGCCAGCACCTGTCCGAGCTTGTGCAGGCTGGGACAGCGCCCGAGCAACGCGACGAGCCGCTCGGCGGCCGGCGCGTCCGGAGACAAGGCAAGCTGGCCGGCAATGATCGCCGCGAGGCGATCACCCGGCAGATGCTCGAGAAAGAAATTCAGGCCCTCGACGATCAGCGGACGCCGCGCAGGCATGACGCGGATGCCGCCGACTCAAGCCCAGGTGTCCACGAGAGCGCCCGGCGTGCCCGGCTCGGGCGGTGTGACCGGCGGCGGAATCGCCTGCAGGAGTTGTTGCGCGTTCTGCTGTTCGATGCTCAGTGCCTTTTTCAGCACCGCCACCGAGGCTTCCTGCTGGACCTGGCCCAGCACGCCGGCACTGACGGTGGCGGCAAGCGACGAGATTTCCATGATCAAACGGCTCCGGGATAGCGCAGTGGCGAGACCTCGCCCTGCATCAGTAGTCTTCGAAACGCGGCACGGACTCCTCGGCCGGCAGGCCCGTTTCCGCATCGATCCATTCCGCAATGCCGATTTCGGCTTCGGCCTGCTGGACGGTCTCGCCGACCTCCAGTTCGCCGTCGTTCAGATACTCCATGTCCTCGAAAGCCTCGACCAAGGATGCAAAGGGGCCGAATTCCTCGCCCGTCGCGTGGTCGCGCCAGTAAAAGCCGTCCGGCCGCTCGATGGTCCGTCCCCGGTCGTGAGGCACGGCAATCCTGGTCGTGGTGTGGTAAGACATGGAACCCCCTGATGTGATGAAGAGGCTTTGGTGCAGCGAATTTCCGGCGGCACGTGCCCCGGTCACCCCCCTTCGCTTTCATCTTAGCCGGCCGGGCCGGGATTCCAAGAACACGGAAAACGGCCTGCGCACCGGGCCCGGATTCAGGCGGTGAACGCCGCATCAGGCAGGTGCGCCAAGGCATCCCCCAGCGCGGCCTTGAGCAGGTCTTGGTGTTCTTCCAGCAGGTGACCGCTGGCGAAATCGTCCCCGGCGAGGAGTTCGGCGAGGCGCTTGGATGCCCCCTGGGGGCCGCGAAGGCCCTGAGCGTGGGTGGGGGTTGTCACCTCCCCGCGAAGCAGGCCAGGTGCACGTCCACGGTCACCGTCAGCGTCGTCAGCGCCGCCGCCTTCGCGCGCCCCCCGGCGCTGGCACGATAGAGATGGGGCGTCATCGCCAGCAGGTCGGCAATCTGCTCCGGGCTGGAGAGGCTCAGCGGGTAGCGCAGCCGCTCGGAGGACAGCAAGCTGAAACCCGGTGGCGTGGCCGCCCCGTCGCCACGCTCCGGCTTCAGCGTCGGGTAGATGATCTCGCGCAGCTCGCGCAGGTGGTCCGGCCCCGCGTCCACCCTCAGCAGCCGGCCCTGCGGGCCGAGCACGCGGGCAAACTCCGCGTAGACCGGGAAGCCGAACATGCACAGGATGCGGTCGACGCTGCCCGTCAACACCGGCAGGTTCGCATTGCTGCCGACCACCCAGCCGATCCGGCGGTCCTCCTTCGCGGCCGCGAGCACCGCCCACTTGGAGATGTCCAGCCCGAGCAGCGCCAGGTTCTGCACGTCCGCGGCCGCGGCGGCGAGCTGGCGCAGGTAATAGCCCTCGCCGCAGCCGGCATCAAGACAGGCCGCCGGTGCGGTGGGGGACAGGCCCGCCAGCGTGGCGCGGGCCACCGCCGCGGCAATCGGCGCGTAGGCGCCGGCACCGAGAAAGCGGCGGCGGGCCGCGACCATCTCCTTGCTGTCGCCGGGATCGCGGGAGCGCTTCTGCTGCACCGGCAGCAGGTGGACATGGCCCTGGCTGGCGATGTCGAAACTGTGGCCGGACGGGCAACGCCACGCGGAGCCGTCGCGGCGCAGGGGGGCACCGTCGAGCGGGCAGGCCAGCGCCTGGAAGGGTGTGATCATGAGGTCGGGGGGAGAGGGCTTACGAGCCGGAAGTGTACAAGCCGGGGCGGCGGCGCAGAAGCGGCCCCGGCCCGGCTCAGCGCGCGGCCCGCGGTTCCGTCGCCGTTTCCCCGTCGGGCAGTACGGTGACCCGCACTTCCGGCGCCTGCGCGTGGCCGCCGAGGATCACGCCGCGCAGCGGCGACACGTCCTGGAAATCACGGCCCCAGCCGAGGGTGACGTGGCGCAGGTCGGGCTGGATGCCGTTGGTGGGGTCGAACTCGACCCAGCCCTTGTTCGGGCACCACACGGCAACCCACGCGTGGGACGCGTCGGCGCCGATCAGCCGGGGCTTGCCGGGCGGCGGGTCGGTGAGCAGGTAGCCGGAGATGTAGCGCGCCGGCAGGCCGATGGAACGCAGCGCGGCGATCATCAGGTGGGCAAAGTCCTGGCACACCCCGCGCCGCCGTTCCAGCACCTCGAGCACCGGTGTGCCGACCTCGGTGGCCTCGGCGTCGAAGGTGAAGCGGGTGAAGATCAGTTCCATCAGCGCCCGCGCGCCGGCCAGCAGCGGCACGCCGGGCGCGAAGGCGGTGGCGGCGAAGCGGGCCAGCCGGGCGTCGCGGGGCACCCGCGGCGAGGCGTAGAGATAGCGCTGGGCGTCGAGCAGCTCGCGGCGCCTCGGCTCGGGACGGTAGTGGAAAGCGTCGCGGACCTGCTCCCAGGCGGGCGACGCCGAAGCCCTGGGCAGCGGGCGGCCGATCACCGTCACGTGGCTCTCCGCGCGCACCCGCAGGCCGTCGTGGGGAGTATCGAGGGACAGCCAGGCGACCGGGTTGCCGAAGGCATCCTCCCCCTCGGTCAGCCGCGCCAGCGCCGGCTCGACGACGATGCGCCCGGATTCGCGGGTCTGCCACGGCAACTCACGGGGAATCAGGTGCAGCAGGTGCTGGGCCAGCGACACCGGCACCCCGCAGGGCGGGTATTCGGTTTCATGGATGACGAGGTAGGCGGCGCTGCGGGTCATGGCCTTCAGGCGGCGAAGGTGGCCTGGCCAATGCGCCCGGCGTGGCTGAAATAGCGCATCGCGAGGCGATCGGACAGGCGGCGGCCGGCCGCCGCAAGATCGTCAAAGTGCCCGGCGAGCTGCCGGCAGGCGGCCTGCTGCTCGGCTTCCGGCACACCGGGTTCGAGCTGCGCCCACGCGAAGGCCGGCAAGGCGGCGAAAGCCGTTTCCAGCTCGTTGACGCCGAGCGCCGGGCCGTCGGCCTCGAACCTGCCGAGGTAGTTGCCCAGCATGCGCACCTGGAAGGCCAGCGCGTGGGGGTTGGTATCGTCCATGCCGAGCAGGTGCAGGGCCGGCAGCAGCGCCGGCTGGGCGCGGTAGCGGGTGCGGTAGGTGATGATCGAGTCGCACAGTTCGAGCAGCGCCTCGACCGCCAGCTCCCGGTGCAGCGGGCTCGGCAGGTCGATGAGGTCGCGCAGGAAGCGCGCCAGCGTACCGGCCAGCCCGTCCAGGCGCTCGAGGCGGCGGCCGACGATATGCAGGCGCCAGCCCATGTCGCGGGTCATGTTGTCCATCGCGAAACCGGACAGGGACACGAAGGTGGTCAGCGCCTCGTCGAGGAATTCGAGCAGCGCAGGCACGTCGCTGACCCGCTCGCGGCAGGCCTCGATCCCGGCGGACAGGCGCTTGAGCGCGTGCCAGTGGTCGAGGGAGAGGTGCTCCCGCGCCTGGCCCGCGCACCAGGTGAGGCGCTGCAGGTTGGCAGCAAGGCCTTGGTCGGCACGGCGGTCGAGCACCGCCCGGAAAAGGTCGAGCTCGGTCGCGGCCAGCGGCCCTTCGGTGGATTCGGGTTCAACCAGCCCGGCGCCGACGGCCAGGCTCAGCAAGGTATCGAGGGCGCTGGCCCGTTCGCCGCGGCGGCCGTCCGACAGCCGCGCGAGGGCCAGCCGGGCCAGCCGCGCGACCGCGTCGCAGCGCTCGCTGTAGCGGCCGAACCAGAACAGGTTTTCGGCCAGACGCGAGGACAGCGTGCCGGTTTCGCGGATCAGGTCGCCGACCCGGATCGTGCTGTGCAGCATGCTGAAGGTGGATACCGGTCCGTCGGACAGCACCCAGGTGTCCTTGCTGCTGCCGCCCTTTTGCAGCGTCAGGATGCGCAGGTTGCCCACCCCGGCGACCCGCGCCAGGCCGCCGGGCAGCACCGTGCAGCCTTCCGGGGTGATCGCCGCATAGACGCGCAGGCCCATCGGACGGCTGCGCAGCTTGCGCCGCTGACCGCCGGCCCACACCGGCGCACGCGACAGCTTGACCAGTTCCTGGGCGACAAAGGCGGAAGGGTCGGCCTCGATGCGCGCGGCGAGCGCGGCAAGCTGGTCCCCGGCCAGCCGGTCGCCGAAGACGATCTCCGAGGACATGCCCGGGAAGGTTGGCTTGAGCACCAGCTTGTCGAGGTTCTCGAGGACTTGCCGGCGGGCCGGCTCCTCGCCGCAC
>Ga0213919_1000291_pt1 | contig 23794 bp, 13 predicted proteins | sample McNCre317MG_FD_161056 | JGI IMG/M metagenome (GOLD analysis project Ga0213919, IMG submission 161056) | Freshwater microbial communities from McNutts Creek, Athens, Georgia, United States - 3-17 MG | ecosystem: Environmental > Aquatic > Freshwater > Creek | place: USA: Georgia | collected... | reverse complement strand
GCCCAACCGGCGGCTGCTCGCCGACCGACTGACCCAGGCCATCGCCTGCGCCCGGCGCAAGCACCGGCTGGTCGGGCTGATCATGCTGGATCTGGACAATTTCCGGCGCCTCAACGACCTGGGCGGACATGCAGCCGGCGACCAGGCGCTGATCGAGACCGCCGACCGCCTGCTCGGCTGCGTGCGCGCCAGCGACACCGTCGCGCGGCTGGACAGCGACGAGTTCGTCGTCGTGCTCAGCGAGCTCGAGCAAGCGACCTGCGTGGATCAGGTAGCCGCCGAAATCCTGTCGCGGCTGCATGCACCGCAGGCCACCCAGGCCTTGCACCGCCTCATCGGCACCAGCATCGGCATCGCGCTGTTTCCGCACGACGCCGACTGCGCCGCCAGTCTGATCGAGGTGGCCGACGCCCGCATGTACCGTGCCAAGCGGCGCGGCGGACACTGCATCGAACGGGGCGGCAGCGCTGAGCACCGCCGCCCGGCCGGCGCTCGGCCTCGCCCCTGAAAGCCCCCGCAGCGCGGCCTCAGGCCGGCTCGGCGCGGCGCACCCGACGCTGGCGCACCGCCTCGGCCAGCACGTCGAGCACCGTCAGGCTGTCCTCCCAGCCGATGCAGGCGTCGGTGATGCTCTTGCCGTACTCGAGTTCGACGCCGGGCTTCAGATCCTGGCGACCTTCCTTCAGGTGCGATTCGACCATCACACCCATGATGCGGTCGTTGCCGGCGGCCAGCTGACCCGCCACATCCCGCGCCACCTCCACCTGCAGCAAGTGCTGTTTGCGGCTGTTGGCGTGGGAGAAGTCGATCATCAGCTTGCCCTGCACGTCGGCGGCGGACAGATCCCGGCTGGCGGCATCGACGCTGGCCGCATCGTAATTCGGGCCGTTGCCGCCGCGCAGGATCAGGTGACAGTCCTCGTTGCCGGTGGTGGACACGATGGCCGAGTGCCCCGCCTTGGTCACCGACAGGAAATGGTGCGGCGCCTGGGCCGCCTTGATCGCATCGACGGCGATGCGCACATTGCCGTCGGTGCCGTTCTTGAAACCGACCGGGCAGGACAGCCCGGAGGCCAGTTCGCGATGCACCTGGCTCTCGGTGGTGCGCGCGCCGATCGCCCCCCAGGAGATGAGGTCCGCGATGTACTGCGGCGTGATCATGTCGAGAAACTCGGTGCCGGCCGGCAGACCCAGTTCATTGACTTCCCACAGCAGCTGGCGGGCCAGGCGCAGGCCCTGGTTGATCTCGAAGCTGCCGTCGAGCCGGGGATCATTGATCAGGCCCTTCCAGCCGACCGTGGTACGCGGCTTCTCGAAATACACACGCATCACGATCAGCAGATCGTTCTTCAGGCGGTCGGCCTCGGCCTTCAGACGACGCGCGTAGTCCATCGCCGCGGCGTAGTCGTGGATCGAGCACGGCCCGATCACCACCAGCAGGCGGTCGTCCGCACCGAACAGGATGCGGTGAATCGCACTGCGCGCCGCAAAAGTGGTTTCCGCGGCCTTCTGCGTGGCGGGGAATTCCCGCAGCACATGGGCCGGCGGAGCCAGTTCCTTCATTTCCTTGATCCGGACATCGTCGATATGGACTTTCGAGGCGGCGTGCATGGTGAATCCTGTGGCTTGCTTGGGTAAGCTTTTGATTCTAGCCGATGCGCCGGCCAGGGGCACAGCGCGCTACAGCATCACCTGCGTTCCCAGCTCAACCACCTGGTTGGCCGGCAGGCGGAAGTGGGTCGCCGCGCCCTCCGACTGGCGCAGCATCCAGCCGAACAGTGCGGAGCGCCAGTGAGGCAGCTTGCCGGGGCCGTCGACGATGCTCGAGCGCGCCACGAAATAGGTCATCGCCATCGGCTCCAGTTCGAGCCCGAAGGCTGCCGCCAGCGCCAGCGCGGCCGGCACGTCAGGCTCCTCGCGGAAGCCGAAGCGGGCGTCCACGTTGAAGACACCCTCGGCGAGCTGCGTCACCGCCACCCGCTCCACGTCGTCGACGCGCGGCACATCCTCATTGACCACGTGCAAGAAGACCGTGCGTTCATGCAGCACCTTGTAGTGCTTCAGGTTGTGGAACAGCGCGCTCGGCACCAGGCTCGGCTCCGAGGTCAGGTAGACCGCCGTGCCGGCGACCCGCGGCACGTCCGCCAGCGGCCGGGGGCCACTGATCAGTCCAGCCATCGGCACATCGATCTGGCGGCGCTGCTCGGCGAGCAGGCGGCTGCCTTCCTTCCACGTGGTCAGCAGCAGGAAGATCGCCGCACCAAGGGCCATTGGCATCCAGCCGCCCTCGCCGAGTTTGGTCAGGTTGGACGCGAAGAAGCTCGTCTCGAGCAGGCCGAACAGCGCCATCGCGACCAGCAGCCCGACACGCAGGCGGCCTTCCGAGCTGAGCAGAATGAAGACCGTCAGCAGCGTGGTGATGATCATCGTGCCGGACACCGCGATGCCATAGGCCGCCGCCAGCGCGCCGGACGAGCGGAACTGCAGCACCAGCACGATCACCGCGACCAGCATCATCCAGTTCACGCTGGGCACGTAGATCTGTCCGCGCTCGGTGTCGGAGGTGTGCAGGATGCGTATCCGTGGCAGGTAGCCGAGGCGGCTGGCCTGCAGCGTCATCGAATAGGCCCCGGTGATCGTGGCCTGGGAGGCGATCACCGTGGCCAACGTCGCGAGGCCCACCAGCGGCAGCAGGAACCAGTCCGGCGCGAGGCGGTAGAAGGGGTTCTCGATGGCCACCGGCGAGCGCAGCACCAGCGCACCCTGACCAAAGTAGTTCAGCACCAGGGCCGGCCACACCAGCCCGTACCAGGCCAGACGCACCGGCCGCGCCCCGAAGTGGCCCATGTCGGCGTACAGCGCCTCGCCGCCGGTCAGCGCCAAGAACACCGCCGACAACAGTACGAAGGCCATGTGCGGCCGGGCGATCGCGAAGTCGATGGCATGGCGCGGATCAACCGCACGCAGGATCTCGGGCGTCTGCGCGATGCTGGCGATGCCCAGCGCCGCCAGCGTCGCGAACCACAGCACGGTGATCGGTCCGAAGAAGCCCCCGACCCGGGCGGTGCCCTTGTCCTGGATCATGAACAGGGCCACCAGGATGCCCACCGTGATCGGCACGACGTAGTGCTCGAGGTGGGGCGTCGCCACGCTCAGGCCCTCGACCGCCGACAGCACCGAGATCGCCGGCGTGATGATCGCGTCGCCGTAGAACAGCGCCGCCGCAAAGATGCCGCCGCCCACCGCCAGCAGGCTCCAGCGCGCGCTGCGGGCGAGGCGGTGGGCCAGCGCGGTGAGGGCCAGCACCCCGCCCTCCCCTTCGTTGTCGAAGCGCAGCACGATCCACACGTATTTCAGGGACACGATGACCAGCACCGCCCAGAAGAAGGCCGACAGGGTCGCCAGCAGGTTGGCTTCGGTGGGATCGATGCCGTGGGGGCCGGTGAAGGCCTCCTTCAAGGCATAGAGGGGGCTGGTACCGATGTCGCCATAGACGACGCCCAGGGCCGCCAGGGCGAGGCCGAGCTGGCCGGGTCGCGCGGGGTGGTTTGAATCGTGCATGGATCGCTCCGTCGGAGGGATGGTGGAAATCAGAGCTGGAAGCGGTAACCGACCCCGGTTTCGGTCAGGACATGGCGCGGCCGGGTCGGGTCGTCCTCGAGCTTGTGGCGCAGGTGGCCGACGTAGACGCGCAGGTAGTGGCTGCTCTCGCTCGCCGCCGGCCCCCACACCTCGCGCAGCAGTTGGCGGTGGGTCATCACCTTGCCGGCATTGGCGACAAGCACGCCGAGCAGACGGTATTCGATGGGAGTCAGCCGGACCGGTTCGCCACGGCGACTGACCTGGCGGCGGGCGAAATCGACCTCCACGTCACCGAACGCAACGCAGGCGCTCGCCAGGTCGGCGTCGCCGCGGCCCCGGCGCAGCAGGGCACGCACGCGGGCCAGCAGTTCGCCGACCGAAAACGGCTTGGTGAGGTAGTCATCGGCCCCGGCATCGAGCACCCCGATCTTGTCATGCTCGGTGGAGCGGGCCGACAGCACCAGCACCGGCGCCGACGACCAGGCCCGGAAGTCCCGCACGAAAGCCACGCCGTCGCCATCCGGCAGAGCCAGGTCGAGCACCACCAGGTCGGTGCGCCGCGCGCCGGCCTCGAGCAAGCCCTGTCGGCAGGACGCGGCCTCGGCAACCCGGCAGCCCTCGCCTTCAAGCGCGGCGCGGACGAAGCGCCGGATCTGGCTCTCGTCCTCGACGACGAGGATCTGCGGTGCGTTCGTCACGGCCCCTCCATGTCGTCCCCGGCCGCCGGGGCTTCGGACTCGATGGGCGGCGGGCAGCCGCGGGGCAGCGTGAAGGCCACGCAGCCCCCGCCGTCCGGCAGATTGAACGCCCGTATCGTGCCGCCATGGGCCTCGACGATGGACCGGCAGATCGCCAGCCCGACGCCCATGCCGGGCACCGCCGTCTCGGTCGAACCGCGCTCGAAGAGTTCGAAGACCCGGCGCAGCTTGTCCGGCGGAAAACCGTCGCCGCCGCTGCACACGCGCAGCTCGACGACATCCGCCGCCGCCGCGCCGGCGAGGCGGATCGTCGCACCCGGCGGGGAATACTTGGCGGCGTTCTCGAAGAGATTGCAGAACACGCGCTCCATCAACACCGCGTCGAATTCCAGCAGCGGCAACTCGGCAATCCCCTCCACCCGCAGCGGATGGCCGTCCAGCGCCGCGCCGAGCAGGTTCAGGCTCGCCCCGACCACCTCCTCGACCGGCTGCCATTCCCTGCGCAGCGCCAGCCGTCCGGCCTGCAGGCGCGCCATGTCGAGCAGTTTGTCCACCATCTCGTTGACCCGCAGGGCCTGGCCACGGATCGCGATGGCCGTCTCCCGCGCGGGGGCCGGGAGCATGGTGGCGCCGACGGCCAGCGCGTCGGCCATGCCATAGAGCGCCGTCAGCGGCGTGCGCACGTCGTGAGACAGCGCCGACAGGATGGAACTGCGCAGCCGTTCCGACTCCGCCTCCAGCCGCGCCGCCTGGGCCAGTTCGACGAAATGCAGGCGCTCCACCGCGGTGCCGACCAGGGAGGCGACCGCCTCCAGCAAGGGCCCCGCCTCGCCCACAGCCTCCGGCAAGCGGACGCACAGCACGCCGCGGAGCGTGCCGGAAAGCGGCAGGCAGTGGCAGCGCCAGCCCTCCGCGACCACGCGGACCACCGGCCGGCCGCCATCGCGGGCCTCGCGCGCGCTGGCCAGATCGGCCGGATCCAGGGCCGCCTCGGCCGGCCCGGGGGCCGCAAGGCCTCCGTCGGCATCCGGCAGCAGCAGGCCGCTACGCCCGCCCCACTGCCCGCGCAGGAAGGCCGCGACCGCGGCCCCCACCTGAGCCACGGCCGCAGCGCCGGCCAGGGTCCGTGCCAAATCGTAGAGCGCCCGCGTCGCCAGTTCCCGCCGCTCCGCATCCTGGGCCTGCCGGCGCAGGCCCGCAGTAAGCTGGCCAACGATCAGCGACACCGCCAGCATCACCGCGAAGGTCGCCAGATGCTGAGCATGGCTGACCGCGAAGGAGAATCGCGGCGGCACGAAAAGAAAATCGAACAGCGCCACATTGCACAGGGACGCGAGCACCGCGGGCCCCCGCCCCGCCAGCACCGCCACGACGACGACCGTCAGCAGGAACAGCATCACCGTGGCGGACAGGTCGATCACCGCATGGAAGGGCAAGGCGAGCCCCGCGGCGAGCGCACAGGCCAGCATGGCCAGCCCGTAGCGGGCCGGAACCGACAAGGCTTGGGGCAGCAAGGTCAACGAAAAGTCAGGCACGGACAGGCGGCAGACCGGTGACGGGACGACCGATTGTTGCACTGCCCATATAAAAAAGGCGTAAAGAACGCGGGCAGGAATCCCCCGCGCAAGCCGGCTGCGTCAGCGGCGCAGATGCAGGCCCCAGCCGAAGCGCCCCGGGTAGCCGGGGGGATAGCCGTAGGGCCACAGCGGATCGTAGTACGGCGAGCCATAGGGGTACATGGCCCGCTGGCGGCGCTCGGCTTCGGCGCGGGCGCGATCCTCGGCCTCCGCCTGGGCGGTGTCGCGACGCACCTTGTCGGCGGTCGCCTGGTCGCGGGCGCGGCGCGCCTCGCCCTCGGCGAGCTCATCCACTACCGCCTGGGCGACCCCCTGCCCGCGCAGGCGCTGCACGTCGGCGGGCGCCAGCGCGTGACGGGTGCCGGTGCGGCGGATTTCATCGATCAGCGCGGCCGCCGCCACACCCTCCCGCGATCTACGCACGATCTCCTCCAGCGACAGGGGCGCCCTCCTGCCGGCAGCGGCCTCGATCGCTGCCAGCTCGGCCGGCGGCAGGCGCCGGACGGCCTGCGGTGACGCGGACGGCGCGGCGCAGGCCGCAAGCAGGCTGGCGGCTGCCACACAGGCGGAGATCGGCAGGCAGCGGCGCAACATCATCGGCCTCCTTCGTTCAGCCAGCCAGCTTTTCGTAGAGCCCGACCACCAGGTCCATCTGCTCGAGGATGCGTTCGCTGGTCGTCGCCACATCGGCGGAGGCCCGCTTCGGGTCGCCGGCGGCGCGCAGCGCCAGCGCATTCTGGAAGAAGAACCACTGCTGCTCGACAAGCGCCAGTTCGGACTTGATCAGCGCCGAGTTCTGGGGCGCCGCCTTGAGCTCCTCGAGAGCCTGCGCGAACTCCTTCATCGCCGCGTCCATCATCTTCCCGGCCGCGCCCGCGTTGACGCCGGCCTGGCGGAAGAAATAAGCCTTGGCCATGCGCTGGGAGAGCATCCGCTGACGGCCCGAGAGGTTGACCAGCTTGCCCGTCGCGGTGCCGGCCGCCCGCTCATAAGCCAGGGTGAGTTGCTGCGCAGCGGCGAGCACCGCCTCGCTGCCGTTCCACACCGCGCCCGGGTCGGCACGGCCGTCGGCCAGCAGCGGACGGTAGCGCGTCCATTCCTGCTCCAGCGCCTGCAAGGCAGCGCGCACCTCGTCACCGGGCTGCACCACCTTGAGGTCGTTGAGCTGCTGCTCGAAGAGCGCGACGGACTGGGTGAGGATGGCCTTGGCCCGGTCCGGCAGCACGCCCTGCGCCTGCATCAGCCAGGCCTTGGCGGTACGCTGGGACAGCATGCGCTGGCGGCCCGCACGGTTGATCGCCGTCGCCAGCGGCAGCCCCGCCGGCGCCGGAGGGGCCGCGAGCACCGCAGCAGCCGGCAGCACGCAGCACAAAGCGAGGAAATCGCGACGGTTCATGATTCAGCCTCCGGTTCCACCGACGGTCAGGCCGTCGATGCGCAGGGTGGGTTGGCCGACACCGACCGGTACGCTTTGGCCTTCTTTGCCGCAGGTGCCGACGCCGGGGTCGAGGGCCAGGTCGTTGCCGATCATCGACACGCGGGTCAGGCAGTCCGGCCCGTTGCCGATCAGGGTCGCCCCCTTGACCGGGCGGGTCACCTTGCCCTCCTCGATGAGGTAGCACTCCGACGTGGAGAAGACGAACTTGCCCGAGGTGATGTCCACCTGGCCGCCACCGAAATTGACCGCATAGAGCCCGTTCTTCACCGAGGCGATGATCTCCTCCGGCTCGTGCTGACCGGCCAGCATGATGGTGTTGGTCATGCGCGGCAGCGGCAGGTGGGCGAAGGATTCGCGGCGACCGTTGCCGGTCGGCGCAACGCCCATCAGGCGGGCATTGAGCATGTCCTGCATGTAGCCGGTGAGGATGCCGTCCTCGATCAGCACGGTGCGCTGGGTCGGATTGCCCTCGTCGTCGATGGTCAGCGAACCGCGGCGGTCGGGCAGGGTGCCGTCGTCGATCACCGTGACCCCCTTCGCCGCCACCTGCTGGCCGAGGCGACCGGAGAAGGCCGAGCTTTCCTTGCGGTTGAAGTCGCCCTCCAGGCCGTGACCGATGGCCTCGTGGAGCAGGATGCCGGGCCAGCCGTTGCCGAGCACGACGGTCATCGTGCCGGCCGGCGCCGGGCTCGCGCCGAGGTTCACGCGGGCCTGATGCACCGCTGCCTTCGCGTAGCCCCCGAGCACCTCGTCGCTGAAATACGCGTAGTCATAGCGCCCGCCACCGCCGCTCGAACCCTGCTCGCGGCGGCCGTGCTCTTCCATGATGACGGTGACCGACACCCGCACCAGCGGGCGCACGTCGGCGGCCAGGTGACCGTCGCTGCGTGCCACCAGCACCACCTCCCAGGAACCGACCAGACTGGCCATGACTTCCCTGACCCGCGGATCCTCGGCGCGCGCCATCGCCTCCACACGCTCGAGCAGTTTGACCTTGGCCACGTCGTCCAGCGAGCCGTGCGGGTTGTCGGCGCGGTACAGGGCGAGCGGCGGCTTTTTGTCGGCCTCGATCCGGTGCGCCTTGCGACGGCCGCTGTCGGCGATCGCGCGGGTCGCGTCGGCGGCGTCCTTCAGGGCCTTCAGGCTGATGTCGTCGGAGTAGGCGAAGGCGGTCTTCTCGCCGGTGATCGCGCGCACGCCGACGCCCTGCTCGATGTTGAAGCTGCCCGACTTGACGATGCCCTCTTCCAGGCTCCAGGCCTCGGAGCGGTGATACTGGAAGTACAGGTCGGCGTAGTCGAGCTTGTGGCGGAAGAGCTTGCCGAAAACCTTGTCCAGATCCTCGAAATCCAGATCGTAGGGTTTCAGCAGCAGCTTGCTGGCGGTCTTCAGCGGATTGGGCGGGGGATTCTTGCTCATGGTCTTTCGGATCGGGATTCGGTTAGCGGATCTTGCGGTGCCGGAGGGCCGGCAGGCTTTCGCGGACCTCGGCGATGCGCGCGGGATCCAGGTCGGCGATTACGACGCCGGGGCCTTCCGGCAGGCGGGCGACGATCTCACCCCAGGGGTCGACGATCAGGCTGTCGCCCCAGGTGCGCCGGCCGCCGGGATGCACGCCGCCCTGGGCGCTGGCCAGCACGTAGCACTGGTTCTCGATGGCGCGGGCGCGCAGCAGCACTTCCCAGTGGGCGCGGCCGGTGGTGTAGGTGAAGGCGGCGGGCAGGACGATCAGATCCACATCGCCCATCGCCCGGAAAAGCTCGGGAAAGCGCAGGTCGTAGCAGATCGACAGGCCCACGGTGCCACAGGGTCCGTCGAAGGTCACCACGTCGTCGCCGGCCTCGATGGTGACCGCCTCGTCGTAGCGCTCGCCGCCCTTCTGGAAGCCGAACAGGTGCACCTTGTCGTAACGCGCCACGCGCCGGCCGGCGTCGTCGAAGACCAGCGTGGTGTTGCAGACCTTGTCCGGCGCCAGCGTTTCAAGCGGGCAGGTGCCGCCGATCAGCCAGACCTGGTGGCGACGTGCGGCGTCTTTCAAGAAGGCCTGGATCGGCCCCTCGCACTCCCGCTCGCGGGCCCGCACCTTGGCGGTTTCGTCGGGACTGATCAGCGGGAAGTATTCGGGCAGCACGACGAGCCGGGCTCCGGCCGCGGCAGCCTCGCCGACCAGCCGCCCGGCCTCGGCGAGGTTGCTGGCGACGTCCGGGCCGGAAACCATCTGGATGGCGGCGATGCGGCAGGTCGTGCTGCTTGTCATGGGCGTGTCCTTGCAGGCTGGAGCGGGGTTGGGGGCGAGGGTGATGGGGACTCAGGGAACGGGGTCGGGAGCCGGACGGGCCACCAGTTTTTCGACCTTCGGATCGGACCACGCACCGGTCACCGCATATTCGAAGCTGAAGAGCTTTTCCACCGGATCGCGCAGCACCTTCTGGACGAGGTAGGCGGCGACGCCGATCGCCGGATGGATCACGCCGGTCGTGGCGATCGCCGACCCCACCGCGACCGATTCGGACAAGGTCGGCTGCACCCGCACGCGCAGGTTCTGGGTTTCGCGGCCGGCGTCCGCCTCGCCGCTCATGAACACCCGCGCGGCCGGCCCGAGTATCTCCAGATCGTCGCTGCGCATCACGCCGTTCGCCATCTGGATGCTACCGGAAATGCGGTCGAAGGCGAATCCTTCGGAAAACACGTCACGGAAATCGAGGCTGATACGCCGCGGCAGCGCCTGCAGGCTGAGCACCCCGAGCAGCCGCCCGACGCCGGGCTCGAGCTGAGCGAACTGACCGCGCTCCACCTCCACGCGCATCTTGCCACCCAGGCTGGCCAGGTGCAGCGAGGTCGGCGGCCCGCGCCACGCCAGTTCGCCCTCCAGCGTGCCCTTGCCGCGCCGGACGGCCTCGGGGTAGCCGAGGCGGCTCAGCATCTTCTCGACGCTGTGCACATCGAGCTTGAAGTCGAGCCGCGTCTCCTCCTTCGGCCCGGGCCGCCAGACCCCGCTGCCGCTGAGGCTGCCATCCGGGTTGACCAGGCTCAACTGCTCGAGCCGCCAGTCCGCGCCCCGGTTGGCCGCCTTCAGCTCGAGCCGTCCGAGCGGCTTGCCGCGCAGCACGAAGCTGTCCGCGCTGACATCCAGCCCCGGCAGCTCGGACAGGCGCTCCTCGTCGGGCCGGGCGCTGTCGGCGCGGCTGCCGTCCTTCGCGGCAGACCCCAGCGCCAGGTGACGAAAACGGCCCTGCAGGCGGCCGCGCCCCTGCTCACGCCAGACGATGTCGCCACTCGCCTCCCTGCTCGTCAGCCGCGCCTGCCAGCCCCCCTCCTCCATCACCGCACGCAGGTTCACGTCGTTCAGGCGCTGGCCGAGCATCTGCAACTCGCCGGCCTTCAGCGTCAGGCCGGACAGCGGAAAGCCATTCTCCCCGGCAGCGGCCTCCGCCTGTGCGCCGCGGCGTTCCGGGTTGCCGGCCAGCGCCTTGCGCCAGGCGTCGGCGTCCAGCCGCGGCGCGCTGGCCGCCACCAGCACGCCCTTGTCAGCCAGGCGCAGCGGCTCGTTGAGGGTCAGGCCACCGCGGGCGATCCTCACCTTGCCCCCCTCGTGGCGGCGCTCGAAGCGGGCCTGGAAGACCGGGCCCGCCGACAGGGAGAGGATGTCGCCGGGCGCAGCGGCCCCTGCCGGCACCTCGATCCCGAAGCGGAAGGGCAGACTCGTCGCCGCCGACTTGTTGAGGGGATCGGGCAGACTGGACACCACGCCCTGCAGGTTGCTGTCGAGCACGAACTCGACGCCGCCCCGCTTGGGCACCGACACCGTGCCCTTCCAGGCCGCCGCGCCGGACAGGTGATCGAGCAGCGGCAGGTCGAGTTCCTGGCGCAGCGCGGCGACGCTCAGGCTGCCCTGGGCATTGAGCACCACGCTGCCATCCGGGCGGCTGCCGCCGGCCACGCCGACCAGATCGCCAAACACCCGCGCGCTGCCGTTCTTCACACTGAGCTGGCTCTCCGTGAAGCCGATGCGCCCGGCCGCGTCCGCGAAGACCGGCAGCGCCGGGGCGACCTGCAGGCGGTTGTGGGCGAACTGGTATTCGCCCCGAACCCGCGAATCGGCCAGCCTGGCGAGGGGCAGCGACAGCTGAAGATCCAGGCTGCCGCGCCCCTCGACGCGGAAGGGATCGGTGAAGTGGTTGATGCTGTCGGCAACCGGGCTTTCGGCGATGAAGCGCAGGAAGTCCTGGGTCGGACCCTGCGCACCACCGCGTATCGTGAGCACCCTGGCCGTCTCGAAATCGGGCAGCACCGCCGTCACGTCCTTCAGCTCGACGCCGAAGATGCGGCCGCGCTGGGCCCGGATGCTCATGCCGGCCCCCTCGAAGAGCAGCTCGCCGGAGATGCCGTCGATGCCGGGCCAGCCCGGCGCGTAGTCGAGCCGGCCGTCGACGATCCGCGAGGTGACCCGGAAGCTGCCGTCCTTCGGATTGCGGAACGGGAACTTCGCCAGGTCACCCTTCAACACCAGACGTGCGTCCACCGCCCGCCCCCCGGACAGGCTGGTGCGCAGCCAGTCACGGGCCGCCGGGCCGACCACCGCGGGGATGTAACGCCACACCGCCGGGGCCTCGGCCTCTGACAGCCGCGCCTGCAGGTCGATCTCCCCCGGCGTGTCGCGCCGCGCCCGGTAGCGCCCGGCCGCCGTGCCGCGGGTGTCGCGGTTGGCAAAATCGACGCGGCCGAGGCTGACCTCGAGCAGCCCCTCCGGATGGCTCCAGGCGCCCTCGGCGGCCAGTTCGGCCAGGCTCAGGCGCGACTCGGGAAAGATCTGCGGCAGCTCGAGCGCGGCGTCCCTGCCGGTGAGCATGAAGCGCCCGCCGCGCTGGCTGCCGTCGATACGCCCCGACAAGCCGGCGAAACCCGGCCAGGCGCCGACCGGCGCAATACCCAGGCGCGCAAAACCCGCCTCCACCGCGTAGGCCACCAGGCGGCCGCCCTCGGCGCTCCATTTCAGGTTCACCGGCTCGACGATGCCGACCGGCGTCAGATCGGCCAGGCGCTCGCGGAACAGCGGATCGAAAGGCAGGCGCCCGGCCAGCCGCGACAGCACACCCAGGTCGAGCCGGTTGGCGACGAATTCGCCGCTGGCCGGCGCATCCGCGCGCTTGTCGCGCAGGCGCAGGAAGAAATCGGTGGGCGCCAGGCTCATGCCGTCACGGGTCTGCAGGCTCAACTGGCGGGCGCTGGCCTCGGTGACGCCGTCCTCGTCCCGGTAGCGCAGCCGGCCCGTGGCGCGGATCAGCGGAATCTCGGCGAACTCGCGGTCGAGGCGCACGCGGGCATTACGCAGCGCGAAGTCCGCGGTCACCCCGCTGACCCGCCCGCCGGCAAACTCCAGCCAGGCGCGCAGCCCGCCGGCACCGGCCACCGTCAGCGGGTAGTCGATCCACTCGCGCCACGCCCCCAGGTCCGCGTAGTCCAGACCGGCGTAGAGCTCGCCATGCCATTCGGTGATGCGCGCCGGGTCTCGTCCGTGCAGGTCGCCGCGCAGGTCCAGCGTCGCGGCCAGCCGGGCCGGCGGCTGGGCGGTGAGGCCGAAGCGGTGGTGAGTCCCCCGGTTCTCGAGACGGAACTCCAGCTTGTCGAGCACCAAGTCATCCGCACCGCGCCGCGCATCGCACCAGGACAGGCGCGCGTTGCGGATCACGATGCGGCGCTGGTCGAGCAGCCACTCGGCAAAGCCGCCCTGCTCCCCGTCGGCCTTGACCGGCAGGCCGGCAACGAAGAGCTGCCCGTCGGCGAGGCGGCGGATCGCCAGGTCCGGCGAATCGATCTCCAGCCGGTTCAGGCGCAGGCGCAAGAGCAGCAACGACACCCAGGCCGGCTCGGCCTCCACGCGCTCAAGGCTCAAGGCCGGCCGGCCGGCGGCATCCTGGATGGTCAGCCCGCCGAGGCGGAAACGGGGGTGCAATCCGCGCCACTCCGCCGACAGACTGGCGATCGCCACCGGCCGGCCGAGGGAGCGGGACAGCAGTTGTTCCACCTCGCCGCGGTAGGCCGGCACCTGCGGGAGCACCCCGTGACGCAGGACGAGCAGCAGCACTCCGCCGACGAAATAGGCGACGAGGGCCAGCACCGCGGCGCGGCGCAGCCCCGTCCGGTGCGCGCGCAGCACGGACTGGACGGACGGTCGGGACAACAGGGAAAAAAGCCTTGTGTTCACGCGGGGGTCGGCAGCAGGCCGCAGCAGGGTGGATCCGATGATGCCCGGCCCGGCGACGCCGGCATGGCGCATCCGGGCGCGGGCTTGACGAAAATCAATCCGGCGGACATAAACGGCGCGAACATAATCAATTGTCCATTCTACCAAGCGCCCCCGACCATGTCCGAACAGCCCGCCCCCCTGCCCCAGCCCGTCCAGGACGCCCTCGCCTGCTCCCGCTTCCTGCGCCGCCAGCTCGACAGCCGCGGCTGGCTGGCCGCCCGGCTCGCCGGCAGCATCGCCCGCCCCCTCGACGCCACCGCGCTGCGCGACTTCCTGCGCGAGGAGAAGCTCGATGAAAACAGCCTCAAGCCGGTGCTGCGCAAGCTTCGCGCGTGGGTGATCTGCCACGTGCTGGTGCGCGACATCGCGCGCCTCGCCGATCTCGCCGAAGTCACCGAGACGATGAGCCTGCTCGCCGACATCGCCGTCGAGGCGGCCCACGACATCCTCCACGCGCAACTCGTCGCCCGCCACGGCATCCCCCTGTCGGACGACGGCCGCGAACAGGAGTTCATCATCATCGGCATGGGCAAGCTCGGCGGGCGCGAGCTCAACGTGTCGTCGGACATCGACCTGATCTACGTCTACCCGGAGGACGGCAGCACCGCTGGCCCCCGGATCATCGACAACTTCGAGTTCTTCACCAAGCTCGGCCGCGGCATCATCCAGGCCCTCAACGACCTCACCGGCGACGGCCAGGTCTTCCGCGTGGACATGCGCCTGCGCCCCAACGGCGACTCCGGCCCGCTGGTGGCGAGCTTCGACATGCTCGAGAACTACTTCATCACCCAGGGCCGCGAGTGGGAGCGCTACGCGTGGATCAAGGCCCGCGTGATGACCGGCATCCGCGGCGCCGAGCTGGCCGCCATCGCCCGCCCCTTCATCTTCCGCAAGTACCTGGACTTCGGCGCGATCAACGCGATGCGCGACCTCCACGCGCAGATCCGCCGCGAAGTGGCGCGCAAGGACATGACCAACAACGTCAAGCTGGGCCCCGGCGGCATCCGCGAGATCGAGTTCCTGGCCCAGGTCTTCCAGCTGATCCGCGGCGGTCGCGACACCAGCCTGCAGATCAAGCCGACCCTCAAGGTGCTCGGCCGCCTCGCCGAACGCGGCATCATCACGGCCCAGGCGGAACGGGAGCTGGCTGCGGCCTACGACTTCCTGCGCCGCGTCGAACACCGCCTGCAATACCTGGAGGACGCCCAGACCCACAATCTGCCCGCCAGCCCCGAGGACCAGGCGATCATCGCCCGGGCGATGGGCTTCGCCTCCTACGAGGCCCTGCTGACCGAACTCGACGACCACCGGGAAGCCGTCGGCCGCCATTTCAACGGCGTCTTCGGCGATCCGACCGAGGCCGGCCACGACCTGGACACGCTGTGGTCCAGCGCCTGCGACGAAACCCGCGGCGGAGAGGAGTTCCGTCGCCTCGGCTACCCCGACCCGGCCGCCGCCGCGCGGCGCCTCGCCGCGGTGCGCACCGGCAGCCGTTACCAGCAGATGCCGCCGGGCATCAGACAGCGCTTCGATCCGCTGATCCCGCGGGTCATCGAGGCCGCCGCCGAAACCGCCACCCCCAACGCCACCTTCGAGCGCCTGCTCGACCTGCTCGACGCGATCAGCCGCCGCGGCGCCTACCTGGCGCTGCTGCAGCAATACCCGCAAACCGTCCACAAGGTGGCCGAACTGGTCGGCGCGTCGAGCTGGGCGGCCCAGTTCCTCACCCGCCACCCCATTCTCCTCGACGAGGCGATCGACCCGCGCATGCTCGAGGAGGAGCTCGACCTGGCCGACTTCCGCAGCGAGCTCGCCCGTCAGCTCGACGAGATCGAACCCGACATGGAGCGGCAGATGGACCTGATGCGCGAGCAGCACCACGCCCAGGTCTTCCGCCTGCTCACCCGGGACATCGCCGGCCGGCTCACCGTCGAACGCCACGCCGACTTCCTGTCGGCGCTGGCCGACATCATGGTGGACCTGGCGGTCAGCTGCAGCTGGCGCAAGATCAGGAACCGCCACCGGGACGAGCCGAAGTTCGCGGTGCTCGCCTACGGCAAGCTCGGCGGCAAGGAGCTCGGCTACGCGTCCGATCTCGACATGGTCTTCGTCCATGACGACGATGCGCCCGGCGCCGCCGAGCTGTATACCCGCCTCGGCCAGCGCACCAACACCTGGCTGTCGGCCCAGACGCCGGCCGGTCAGCTCTTCGACACCGACCTGCGCCTGCGCCCCAACGGCGACTCCGGCCTGATGGTGGTGTCCCTCGAGGCCTTCCGCCAGTACCAGCTCGAGAACGCCTGGGTGTGGGAACACCAGGCGCTGACCCGTGCCCGCTTCTGTGCCGGCGACAGGGAGATCGGCCGCAAGTTCGAGGACATCCGCGTCGAAGTCCTGCGCCAGCCCCGCGAGCTCGGGAAACTGCGCGAGGAGGTTCTGGCGATGCGCCAGCGCATGGCCGACGCCCACCCCAACAAAACCGAACTCTTCGACCTCAAGCACGACCGCGGCGGCCTCATCGACGTGGAATTCATCGTGCAGTACCTGGTCCTCGGCCACGCCCATGAACACGCCCGCCTCACCGGCAACCTCGGCAACATCGCGCTGCTGAAGATGGCCGGCGAACTGGGCCTGATCCCCGCCGACGAGGCCGCCGCCGTCGCCGACAGCTACCGGGAATACCGCCGCCTGCAGCACGGCCTGCGCCTCAACAACCAGCCCTCCCACGTGCCCCACGACCAGGTGGCCGCGATGGCCGCGGGCGTACGGCAGTTGTGGAACGGGGTGTTCGGGGATTCGGTGGAGCGCTGAAGCAGGGCCACGCGCGGGCTGCCTGTTCGCGGATGGAGACCGGGGCTTGTCTCGTGTTTGACCTTGCGTTGGCCGGGTCACAAAGAGGGCGACCCCGCTTCACCAGAAGCGGAGCCTTTGCTGAAAGATCCGGGTTGAACAATGCTCCGATCAAACGTGAGGGTTCTGCAACGCGCGGTGATTCCGGAAAGCCCCTTCCGAACCGCCGAGCAGCGGAACAACAGGCGGGGTAGTCCGGCGCGGCTGTCTGAGCCCGCGCAGCGGGCGAGTTCCGCGCCGGCCGCCTGTTGCGAGCAGCGCAGGGGAGTCGCCTGCGAAGCAGGCGACCGGTTTGGCGGGGTCGCCTTTCTTGGTTACTTCTTTGGCGACGCAAAGAAGTAACCCGGCCGCCGGGCCGGGACCCGGCCAACGACACGCCAAACAGGCGACAAGCCGCCGGTTTCCCTCCGCAAAGGGACAGCAGGCTCTCGCCCACCGATACGCCAGACCAGCCCGAAGCGGCGCGCCCCTGCCGGAAACCATCCCCCAAACCCGAACAAAGTCAACACAAACTGCGCCAAACCCGTACAATCCACCGACCGTACGCCAGCCAATCAGCGTACCGGCCTTCCATAATTCGTTTCGTCCGATCCATCTCGATCGCGAAAACTCGTTGCGCCCGCCCCGATTGGTGCCGCTCGCCTGAGCGGTCAGGCCGTCGCAGGAGCACACTGACTCATGAATCAAGCCCAGTCCGCCACACCGGCGGCGGTAGCCATCGGCTTTGCCGATCTCGCCCTCAGCCCCCCCATCCAGCAGGCCATCGCCGAAACCGGCTATACCATCCCGACCCCGATCCAGGCCCAGGCGATTCCGCTGGTCCTCGCCGGCGGCGACCTGATGGCCGCGGCCCAGACCGGCACCGGCAAGACCGCCGGCTTCACGCTGCCCATCCTGCACATCCTGTCGGAAGAGCACGCCCACAACCAGAAGGCCGGCCGACCCCGCTGCCTGATCCTCACCCCGACCCGCGAACTCGCCGCGCAGGTGGAGGAATCGGTGCAGACCTACGGCAAGCACCTGCCGCTCACCTCGATGGTGATGTTCGGCGGCGTCGCGATCAACCCGCAGATCGCCAAGCTCAAGAAGCGCGTGGACATCCTCGTCGCGACTCCCGGCCGCCTGCTCGACCACTGCACCCAGGGCACCGTCGACCTGTCCGGCGTCGAAATCCTGGTGCTCGACGAAGCCGACCGCATGCTCGACATGGGCTTCATCCGCGACATCAAGAAGATCCTCGCGCTGCTGCCGAAGAAGCGCCAGAACCTGCTGTTCTCGGCCACCTTCTCCGACGAGATCAAGGCGCTCGCCGACGGCCTGCTGCACAACCCCGGCTACGTCGAGGTCGCCCGCCGCAACACCGCGTCCGAGCTGGTGCAGCAGTCGGTACACCTGTGCCCGCAGAAGCAGAAGCGCGAACTTCTGGCCTTCCTGATCAACAAGCACCAGTGGTTCCAGGTGCTGGTGTTCACCCGCACCAAGCACGGCGCCAACAAGCTGGCCGAATACCTCGCCAAGCACGACATTCCGTCCGCGGCGATCCACGGCAACAAGAGCCAGTCGGCCCGCACCCGCGCGCTGGCCGACTTCAAGGACGCCAAGCTGCAGGTGCTGGTCGCCACCGACATCGCCGCCCGCGGCCTCGACATCGACCAGTTGCCCCAGGTCGTGAACTTCGAACTGCCCAATGTGCCGGAAGACTACGTCCACCGCATCGGCCGCACCGGCCGGGCCGGCTCGACGGGCGCCGCAGTGTCGCTGGTCGATCGCGACGAGCTGCCGCTGCTGAAGGACATCGAGCGCCTGATCAAGCGCCTCATCGACAAGGTCGAGGTGCCCGACTTCGTGCCCTCCACAGCGCCCCCCGAAAGCGACGAACGCCCGCCCCGCGAACCCCGCATTGCCCACAACGGCCAGCGCAGCGAACGTGCCCCGCAGAAACCGCCCCAGGCTCAGAAGCAGGGCCAGGGCAAGCCCAAGGCACCGGCGCAAGCCCACGGAGAGGGCCGCCCCCACGGCCAGGCCCGCCCACAGGGGCCGCAAAACCCCAGGCAGGGTCAAGGCCAAGGGGAGGGCCAGGGCCGGAACCGCAACAACCCGGGGCAACGCCCGGCCGGTCAATCCGGCGGCCAGCCGGCGGACGACGACTTCGGCAACCGCGTGGACTACCAGCCCCGTGCCCGCAACAACTACCGCGACCCTGAAGCCAACATGGGCGGCCACCGCCACGGCAACTTCCAGGGCCAGGGCGGCAACCCCAACCGGGGCACGCCCGCGGCGCTCGAAGAGGCCCCCCGCCGCCCCGCCGTCACCCTCACCGGTCGCAAGGCCGGCGAGATCAAGCCGGCGGCCTTGTTCGGCCCCCGCGGCGGCAACAACGGCAAGCGCTGAGCCTTCAGGGGCCGGTCAACAACGCACAACGGCACCCGCGGGTGCCGTTGTGCGTTGACCGGGTTGTGCGGGCTGCCCGCTCAGCCCGCCCTGCGCCGGCGCAGGGCCACCACACCGGCCAGCGCCACTCCACCCAGCGCAATGCCGGACGGCTCGGGGATGCGATAGGTACCGGACAGGCCGGCGATCTTCACGAAATCGTCGCCACCGTTGACCGTTGCTCCGCCAGGCAGGGTCTGGATCGCGGTGTTCAGTGCGCCGATCAGCCAGTAGCGGGCGCTGATGTTCAGGTCATTCACCGCCGTCGCCACATAGCCCGCGGTATTGGTGGACTGCGCCGGTGCCCCGCCGGCGGCATTGGAATAGTGGGCCGTACCGGTCGTGCCCGCACTCCCCTTGACGACCGACCAGCCGTTGCTGAGGAGATCGGCATAGCCATTGGTGAGGCTGGTGAAGGTCGGCGTGCCGCTGCCGGTGTAGGCCAGCACGGTGATGTCGGAATCACCCGACCACCAGCCGACCGTCACGTTCGACAGCGTGAAGGAGCGGCCCACCCCGAAATCGAAGAGCATCGAATCCTTGCGGACGTCGTTGTCCATCGCGTCGCCCGGCGTCGAGCCCGACGTAGGCGTCCCTTCCTTGTTGGAGCCGGTGTTGTCGCCCAAGCCACCCCGCCCGTCTGGGTTGATCACCCCCAGCCCTGGATTGCCATTGGTGTTCGCCCCGAGATAGGCGCTTTCGAGCTGGGTGTTGGCGGTACCGACCGTGTTGGACCAGGCCGACGCCTGCAGCGCCCCGCTCCCGCCCGTCTCCACGTAGCCGCGCGTATTGCCATAAGTACCGGCGCCGCTCTCGGAGCCACCGCCGCCCGTGAAGGACCACGTGGACGCGGCACCGGCGTGCCCCGCACCGAACAGCACCAGGCTCAGCGCGACGAGGTGGGAATTAAATCGGGTTTTCATCGTGTGTATCTCGCTTTCTGATGGCGAATTCTCAATCAGCACAATACATGCAAAAATCAGGCCAAAAATTCAAGTAGCTGAAACAACAGTGATTTATTAATTGAGCCGGTCGAAAAAATCAAATTTGTAAAATCCACCGACATCCGCAGAACCGAAGGACTGGCCTTTCACCGCTCACGCCCCTAGCTCCTGATGGAGCCGGCGCGCCTCCGCCTCGCTCTCGAACTCGCCCTGCCCCTTCAGCGCGGTCACCAGTTCGCCGCGCGCCTCGTCCTTCATGCCCTTGCGGCTCAAGGCCCAGGCCAGGTGGTAACGGATCTCGCGGGACTCCGGCGCGCGCAGGCGGGCCTCGCGCAAGGTCTTTAGGCCCACGTCGAGCGCCCCGCCGCGCACCTGCAACCAGCCCAGGGTATCGAGGGCATTGGCATCGCCCGGGGCGATGCGCACCGCCCGCTCGGCCATCGCGAGGGCGCCGGCATCGTTCTGACGCAGCAGGACCTGGGCCAGGTTGTTGGCGGCGGCGGCATTGTTCGGGTCGCCGGCCAGCACCGCCTCGTAGGCGGCCCGGGCGGCGGGCAGGCGGCCGAGACGCAGGCTGGCTTCGGCCAGCGCGCCGCGCGCCACGAGATCGCCCGGCTGCCGGCGCAACCAGCTTTCCAGCGCCGCCACCCCCTCCTCCGCCTGGCCGGCCCGGTAGGCCGCACTGAAAATGCGCAGCGCCAGCGGCGACGAGGGCGCCGCTTCGAAGGCCGCGCGGTAGGTACGCAGGGCGTCCTGATGACGCGCCCGGGCCATCGCGATATCACCCGCCAGGCGCGACACCTCGGCACCCTTGCCGACACGCTGGGCCAGCGACCGCTGGAAGCGATCCGCACGGTCCACCGCGCCTGCGCGCAACTCGGCCTCGATCTGCAGCACCAGGGCCGGCACGAAGCCGGGGCGGGCGGCCAGCGCGCGCTCGGCACTGGCCGCCGCATTGGGTCCGTCGCCGGCCGCCAGTTGCAGGCGGCCGACCGCGACGAGCCGGTCGGCATCGTTGCCGGCCAGCCTGGCCAGCCTCAGAAACGCCCGCCCCGCCTGCTCGGGGTCGCCCACCGCCAGCCGGGCCCGGCCCAGCGCCTCCTGCACCGTCGGGTCGTCCGGACGAGCCAGCACCAGCTGTTCGGCCAGCGCCAAGGCCTCGGCCTGTCTGTTGAGGCGCGGATAAAGCGCCAGCAGCTCCATTGCTGCGGCCCGCTCGCCGGGGGCCAGCGCGCGCGCCTTTTCGAGCAAGACCAGCGCTTCGGGGAGCCGGCCGGCGGCGCTTTCGAGGCGACCCAGTTCGGTCAGCGCCTGCACGTTGCGCGAATCCTTCGCGAGCAGCGCCGCGAGGCGCCGGCGGGCCGCGTCGAGGCGCCCTTCCGCGACATCCAGACGGGCCAGGTTGAGCTGGGCCGGCAGCAGCCCGGGGGCCAGCGCCAGCGCCTTCTCGTAGGCGCTGCGGGCCTCTGCAGGCTGGCGACCGGCGGCCTTCACCGCACCCCGCAGGTTGTGGGCTGCGGCCTCACCGGGCAAGCGCCGCACCAGGGCCTCGGCCACCTGCTCGGCCTTGGCCTGCTCGCCGCGGCGCAGGTAAAGGGTGGCCAGCGCGGCGGCAACGTTGAGCTGGCCGGGCTCCTTGTCGAAGGCGCTGCGCAGCGCCGCCATGCCGAGGTCCGGCTGCCGGTTGGCGAGCCGCGCAAAGCCGATCTGCGCGGTGATCCCCGTCGTCCCGCCGCCCAGACGGGCAGCCGCCTCCAGCGCCTCAGCGGCTTCCAGGAAGCGGCGCTGCTGCATACGCATCGCCGCCAGCAGCGTCAGCGCCTGCGGATCGGCATCGCCGGCACTGACCAGCGGCTCGAGGATGTCGGCGACACGCGAGATCTCGCCGCGCTCCAGCAGCATGTTGGCGAGCAGCTTGCGCCCGGCCGGGTCACCGGGCATGCGATTGACGTAGAGGCGCAGCAGCGTCTGGGCCCGCTCGGCCTGGCCGATGGCCTGGTTGGCGAGGGCGCCGAGCATCAGCAGCAACGGCTGGCGGGCGACGAAAGATTCGGGCAGGCGGTCCACCAGCCCGGTGACCTCTTCCAGTTGCGCGCGGCTCGCCTTGAGGTCGCCACGGGCCGCAAAAACATGGCTCTTCAGGTAAGCCACGCGGGGATCGCGGCCGGCCAGCCGGGCGGCCTGTTCCAGGTCGGGCAGCGCCTTGTCGGGCTGCTGCAGGTCGATCAGCAGGGACGCCCTGGCAATCAGCGCATCCACGAGGCCGGGCTCGACCTCCAGCGCCCGGGAGAAGGCCGCGAGCGCCCCCTGGGCGTCGCCGGCGGCCTGGCGCAGGCTGCCCTGCAGGTGCAGCAGCTGGGCGTCGCCCGGCGCGATGCCCAGGGCGACGCCCAGCACCTGCGCGGCCCGGGCGCTGTCGCGCGCGCGCAGGCACAGGCTGATCTCGGCACGCAGCGGCGCCAGCGCGCGGGGATCGGCGTCGCGCGCGGCCTTCACCGCGACGAAGGCCTCCTTCATGTCGCCCTGGTCGGCGTAGGCGGTGGCGCGCATCGCCAGCACTTCGGCCCGCGCCGACGGCGACAGGCCGGCCGGCTTGATCCGCGCCAGCAGCTTTTCGCTGTTGCCGAACATCATCATCGCGGTGCCGTAGGGCACCGCCACTTCACCCATGCTGGCCCCCAGGCGCAGGGCCGTCTCGAACTGTGCCTCCGCCGCCGCCGCCTGTCCGTCCTTCAGCAGGGCCTTGCCCAGCAGCAGATGGGCAGCCAGCAGGCCAGGCTCCTGCTGGATCGCATTGCGGGCCTGGACGATCGCGCCGGCCGCATCCTGGCGGGCCAGGCGGCGCTGGGCGTCGTCGTAATAGCGGGCCGCCTGCTCGCCGCTGCCCGCCCAGGCCACGGCCCCGGCCAGCGCGATGCTCAGCAGGCCCGTGCGGACGGCAATGCGTGAAAGGAAGAAAGGCGAGGAGGTCGACATGGGCTGGTCCGGATCGGCGGGCAAGAGGGCTCGACACCTTTATACGGACGCCGCCGGGAACTTCCCGTGACCCGCATCACGTCAAGGGGAGCTGTCACCGGACCAAAGTCACGGTTCGGCACCGGCCGCTTGAAGCCGGGCCTTCCGCCCCCACCTGCATTGCGTTCGAGACCTTGCGGCCAGCCCGCACCCCACCGCCATGGAAAAGAAAACCCAATTCAGCCTCTGGTATTTCGTCTTCGCGCTGTTTGCCGTCTTCACCCTGCACGACCTGTGGGTGCAGGCGCGCACCATCGAGCCGCTCCCCTACAGCGAGTTCCAGCGCCTCGTGAAGGCCGGCGAAGTCACTGAGATCGCGATCACCGACAACACCATCCAGGGCAGCCTCAAGACGCCGCTCACCGACGGCCGCCAGAAGTTCGTGACCACCCGCGTGGACCCGGCGCTGGCGAAGGATCTGGCCCAGTACGACCTCAAGTTCACCGGCGTGATCGAGAACACCCTGCTCCGCGACGTCCTCGGCTGGGTGCTGCCGGCGGTGATCTTCGTCGGCATCTGGATGTTCGCGATGCGCCGCTTCGGCGGCCGGCAGGGCCTGGGCGGCGGCTTCATGAACCTCGGCAAGAGCAAGGCCAAGGTCTATGTGGCCGCCAACACCGGCGTCACCTTCGAGGACGTGGCCGGCGTGGATGAGGCCAAGGACGAACTGAAGGAAGTGGTCGGTTTCCTGAAGGATCCGAAAACCCACGGCCGCCTCGGCGGCCGGGTGCCCAAGGGGGTGCTGCTGGTCGGTCCGCCGGGCACCGGCAAGACCCTGCTCGCCAAGGCCGTGGCCGGCGAAGCCAGCGTGCCCTTCTTCTCGATCTCGGGCTCCGAGTTCGTCGAGATGTTCGTCGGCGTCGGCGCCGCGCGAGTGCGCGACCTCTTCGAGCAGGCCCGCGCCAAGGCACCGGCGATCATCTTCATCGACGAGCTCGACGCGATGGGCCGCGCCCGCGGCGCCTTCGGCGGCATGGGCGGGCACGACGAGAAGGAACAGACGCTGAACCAGCT
>Ga0213919_1000290_pt1 | contig 23794 bp, 24 predicted proteins | sample McNCre317MG_FD_161056 | JGI IMG/M metagenome (GOLD analysis project Ga0213919, IMG submission 161056) | Freshwater microbial communities from McNutts Creek, Athens, Georgia, United States - 3-17 MG | ecosystem: Environmental > Aquatic > Freshwater > Creek | place: USA: Georgia | collected... | reverse complement strand
CCTTCACCCTTCACCTTCCCTCACCCGCCTCACCTCAGATTCACCAGCGTCTGCAGGATCTGGTCCTGCGTCTTGATGGACTGGGCATTGGCCTGGTAGGCGCGTTGCTGGGTGATCATATTCACCAGCTCGGCGGTCAGATCGACGTTCGACTCTTCTACCGAGCCCGACTGGATCACGCCCAGGCTGCCGGTTCCCGGGGTGTTGGGCTGCTCGGGGCCGGACGCATTGGTGGAGGCCCACTGGTTGCCGCCGAGGGATTGCAGCCCGTTGGGGTTCTGGAAGGTGGCCAGCCAGACCTGGCCCATCACGCGGGACTGGCCGTTGCTGAAGTTGCCGAGGATGGTGCCGTCCGCATCGACGGCGAGGCCGGACAGCTTGCCGGTGGTGTAGCCATCCTGGCGCAGCTGATTGACGCCGAAGGTGTTGCCGAACTGCGTCGTGCCGGCCATCTCGACGGTGAAGCCGAGGGGCACGACGGCGCCGGTGGCAATCGTGTAGGAGCTGGCGAACGAGGTCGGCGTCTGCAGCACGCCATTGGCGTCGAAGGTGATCGTCTGCGGCGTATGCACGCCGGTGGTCGCGTTGATCTCCGGCGGGAAGCCACCGTCCAGGCTGGTGTAGACGTCCCACACGTTGGACTGGGCCGTCTTCACGAAGTACAGGGACTGGGTGTGGGCATTGCCGAGGGTGTCGAACACCGTCTGCGACGTGGTGCTGGTGTAGCTGGTCGGATTGGTGATGCTGAACGCCGCGTTGGACGAGGTGGCCGTGGTGGCCGGGATGTTCAGCGCCGCGGCCGCGGCACCCGCCACGTTGACGCTAGACAGACGGCCGCCGCGCATCGACGCGAAGTTGATGACCCCGGTGCTGTCGCTGGACACCTTGACGCGATCCTTGAGGGCCGTTTTGTCCACCGCAGTCTGGATTGCGGTGACGAGGGAGCCCACGTCGGCATAGGTGGCGGCGGCGATGCTGACGGAGACCGGGGCCGACGCGCCATCGACGGTGATGCTGAGCACGTTGTTGGGTGCTGCCGCCACGGTGAGGGATGGAGCAGCCGTGCCGAACACCGCCGCCTTGGTCATCGACGACGGTGTCGGGGCGCGGGAATCCAGGTTCACGTTGTAACCGGCGCTGGTGGTCGCGGCCGGCTTGGCGTCGCTGAAATTGAGCTGGATGTCGCCGGTGGTGCCGGTCAGCACGCCGTTGGAATCGGCCAGCTTGCCGGTCAGGTGCAGGCCGCTGCCATTGACGATGAAGCCGTTCTTGTCGGTCTGGAACTGGCCGTTGCGGCTGTAGGTGATCGCCCCGTTGTCGCTCATCCGGAAGAAGCCCTGGCCATTGATCGCCAGATCCAGCGCATTGCTGGTCGTGGAGATGTTGCCCTGGGTGAATTGCTGGGCCACCTGGTCGATCATCGCGCCGATACCGACCTGGGTGCGACCGCCGGCCAGCGCGGCGGCGAACACGTCGGCAAACTGGGCCGCTGCCTGCTTGTAACCCACGGTGCCCGAGTTGGACACGTTGTTGCTGATCGCATCGAGGGACTTGGAGGCGATGGAGAGACCGCTCAAACCTTGCTGGAATGCCATTTTCTGTCTCCGCTTAGAGAATCTGCTTGATGTCCGCGAGGCGCGTGAGCTTGCCGCCGACGTCGAGCGACACGCTGCCGCCGCTGGTGCGCAGCACGCTGTTGACGGTGTTGAGCTCGAGGGCCGTGGGCTTCAGATCGGTGCTGCCGCGGGTCGCCGCGACGCTCATCGTGTATTGACCGTCGACCGCCCGGGCGCCGCTGGCGGCAAGGCCGTCCCAGGCGAAGTTGTGGATGCCTGCGTCGAAGCCGCCAAGTTCGAGCGTGCGCACCTCGAGGCCATTGGCGTCCTTGATGCTCACGGTGAGCTTGTCCGCCGGACTGTCGAGTTCGAAGCCCCCGTAGGCCTTGCCGCCCGTCAGCGTAAGCCCATGGCCGTCGACCATCACGCCCTTGCCGACCAGCGCAGCGGCCTGCAGCGCCTCGCCGGACTGGGCGCTGCCGAGCAGGGAGTTCAGCGTGGCGTTCAGCTTCTCGAGGCCATTGACGGTGTCGATCTGCGCGAGCTGGGAGGTCATCTGCGCGTTGTCCATCGGGTTGAGCGGATCCTGGTTCTTCAGTTGCTCGGTGAGCAGCTTGAGGAAGCGGCTCTGGGCCTCGTCGGTCTTCGACGCGGCGGCCGTCGTGGACTTCTGCAGACCGGCGATGATGTCGGCGGCGTTGGTGGCGGAGGAAACGGTGCTCATGATCTGTCGTTCCGGGTGATGTCGGTTACTGGCCGATGGCGAGGGTCTTTTCGAGCAGGCTCTTGGCGGTGCCCATCATTTCCGCGTTGGTCTGATAGGCGCGGGAGGCGGAGATCATGTTGGTCATCTCCTCGACCACGTTCACGTTGGGCATCGTCACGTAACCCTCGGCGTTGGCAGCGGGACTCTTCGGGTCATAGACCAGGCGCATCGGCGCGGCGCTGTCAACCACCTGCGTGACGCGCACCCCCTGGGCAGCAGGGCCGGCCAGCGGCGTGGCGGCGAATACCACCTGCTTGGCCTTGTAAGGCTGGCCATCGCTGCCGACGACGCTGTCGGCGTTGGCCATGTTGCTGGCGGTGGTGTTGAGGCGCAGGGACTGGGCGTGCAGCGCGCTGCCGGCGACATGGAAGACGTTGAGCATGCTCATGATCCGGCTCCTTACTGGCCTTGCACGGCGATCTGCATCGAGCGCAGCAGGCCGTTGATGAAGGTGACGCTGGCCTGGTACTGCACCGCGTTCTCGGCAAAGGCCGCTCGCTCGGTGTCCATGTTCACGGTATTGCCATCCACGGCTCCCTGCTCCTCCTGCCGATACTTCAGGCTTGCATCCAGCGGATTGCCGCTCGCGCCGGAGATGTGGCGCGCGGCAGTGGTCACCAGCGGCAGCGTGTCGGTCGCCTTGCCACCGAGGGCTGCGTTCAGCGCGGCGCGGAAATCCACGTCGCGGGCCTTGAAGTTCGGGGTGTCGGCGTTGGCAATGTTGGAGGCGACCACCTGCTGGCGATAGGCGCGGGCATTGAGCGCGGCCTGGTGGAAGCTCAGCGCGTTGTCCAGTCGGTTCGTCATCTCGATCACCTTTGAAATGGGTTGCCCTGCCTCGGCGGTGTGGCCCGTCAAATCCTGCGGGCCGCTCTCACCGATTCCAATGCAGCTTCCGTGCCAACCAGCGGACAGGCCGCCGGCAGCGGCGCTGCAACCGGGATTCGCCGCCGGCGTCCGCGCCACTGCCGCCCGGCCGGCAATCTTTGCCGGGCGGCAGCCGGCGAATTGCCCTGCGAATGCGCCGCTGTTTCGCCGAACCGGCCGCCGCCGCTGTGATCCAATGACGAGCACCGCTCCCTGCCCGCCCGCCGATGAAAGCTGAAACGCCCGCCAGCCTGCGCCGCCTCCGGCGCCCCTTCGCGCTCGCCGCCCTGCTGGCCCTGACCGGCCTGGCGGCCGCCCGCCAGGATCCCGCTCCGGTGCGGGCCGAGGTCGGCCGCTTCCTCGCCACCCAGACGCGCAGCCTGCCCGGCGCAGTCAGCATCCTGGTCGGTGACTTTGCCGCCGACAACCCGTTGCCGGCCTGCGTGCAGCTCGAGGCCTTCCTGCCGGCTGGCGCGCGGGCCTGGGGCCGGGTGTCGGTGGGGGTGCGCTGCCTGGCCCCGAGCACCTGGTCGGCCTGGGTGCCCTCCGAGGTGCGCGTCCGCGGCCCCTATCTGGTCACCACGGGTCCGCTGGTGGCCGGCCAGATCGTCAGCCCCGGCGACGTGCATCAGGAAACCGGGGAACTGACCGCCCTGGCCGCCGACGTGCTCACCGACCCGACCCAGGCCGTCGGCCAGTCGGCCCGCATCACGCTGGCCGCGGGCCGGCCGCTGGCCGCCAGCCACCTGCGCCTGCCGCTGGCCGTGGTTCAGGGTCAGGCCGTCAAGGTGGTGTCGCGGGGCGCCGGCTTCCAGGTTGCCAATGACGGCATCGCCCTCAGCAGCGCCGGCGACGGCCAGCCGGCACAGGTGCGCCTTGCCAACGGCCAGGTGGTACGCGGCGTGGCCCGCAGTGGCGGCCTCGTCGAAATCACGACGCCTTGAGGCCATCGATGCCCCCCTTCAAGCCTGCCCGAATGGATTAAAGTTTCGCCGCCATCGGTCGTTGACCCCACCGACAAATGGATGAAAGGGCCATGCCATGAAAATTGATACCTCTGTCAAAGCGACCGGAAACTTGCCATCCAGCGAGCGCCTCCGTGTCGCCAAGGAATCCCAGAAAACCGAAGGCCCCGCTAGCGGCGACAAGGTCGAGTTGTCGTCGCTGTCCTCGCGCCTCCAGCAGATGGAGGAAACCATCGCCAACGCACCGGTCGTCGATAGCGCCAAGGTCAATGAGATCAAGCAGGCGATGAGCGAAGGCCGCTTCAAGGTGGATACCGAGAAGGTCGCCGACGGTCTCATCGAAAGCGTCCGCCAGATGCTGTCGGCCCAGACCGGTCGGGCCTGATCGCACCGTGGCGGTCGACCCGGCCTTCCCGGCCCGCCTCGCCCAGCTGATCCAGGACGAGCGGAGCGGCCTGCAGGGTTTCGTGGCCCTGCTGAAACGGGAGGAAGCGCTGCTCATCGCCAACCAGATCGATGCCCTGGTCAGTCTTTCCGAAGAGAAAACGACGCTTTACCGCGCGCTGCAGCGCCTGTCCGACGACCGCCTGAGGATGTTCGCGCGGCTTGGCGCCAAGGTCAGCAACGAGAACGTGCGCATCGTGCTGGCCCAGTCGCCGGAAGCACTCGGCGCCTGGGACGAGGTCATCGCGCTCGCCGCCGAGGCCCAGGAGCGCAACCGGGTTAACGGCCAGTTGATCACCGAACGCCTGCAGAACAACCAGCAAGCCCTCAGCACCCTCCTCGCCGCCGCCGAGCATCCCCAGATCTACGGCCCCGACGGCCAGTCCCGCCCCACCGCCGCGAGCCGCCACTTCGGCTCGGCCTGAGCGGCGCCATCTGCCCTTCAGACTCCCTGCAGGTCCAGCCCGACCTTTCCGAACTGCTGTCCCGACTCCAGCCGGCTCAAGGCCTCGTGGACGCGCTCAAGCGGGTACTCGCTGTCGATCACCGGCACGATGCCACGCCGCTCGACGAAGCTCAGCAGTTCGCGGAACTCCGAGAAATCCCCATTGGTCGAGCCGAGTATCTGCAACTGGCGGATGAAGATGCGACGCAGATCGGCCGGAGGCTGATCACCGGTCGTCGCCCCGCAGGTGACCAGCCGCCCACCGCGCACCAGGGATTTCATCGCCGCGGACCACACCGCTTCGCCGACGTTCTCGATCACCACATCGACACCACGGCCACCGGTGAGGGCCATCACCGTCTTCGCCACATCCTCAGTCCGGCTGTTGATGCCGTGATCCGCCCCCATCGCCAGCGCCCGCGCCAGCTTGGTGTCCTCGCGGGAAGTCACGATGACCCGGGCGCCGATCGCCTTGGCGAGCTGCATCGCGGCCAGCGACACCCCGCCGCCGATGCCGAAGACCAGCACGGTCTCCCATGACCTGATCTGCGCCTTGGTAAACAACATGCGCCACGCGGTGAGGTGATTGACCCCCAGCGCGGCGGCCTGCACGAAGCCCAGGTTCGGCGGCATCGGAAACACGTTCCGGGCCGGCAGGCTGATCCACTGCGCGAAGGTGCCGTCCCGGTGCTCGCCGAGATACTGCATCGTCGTGCACAGGACCCCCTCGCCGCGCTGGCAGAACTCGCAGCGACCACAGCTCACGCCGGGGTGGATCACCACCCGCTGCCCGGGCGACAGCACGGGCTCGCCGGCGCCCACCTCCTCGACGATGCCGGCGCCATCCAGGCCCATGATCTGGGGCAGGCGGTGGGTGATCCCCGCGCCGCTGTTGCGCATGTACAGATCGACCTGGTTGAGGGTCGCGGCATGCAGCCGGACCAGCACCTCTCCCGGCTGACGCACCGGGCGCTCGCACTCCCTGAGCTCGACCACCTCGTTGCCGCCATGCCCGGTGATGACTACCGCTCTCATGCTGCATCCTCCCCTGTGGAAACCTGGTTTGACTCTCCGACGCCACCCACCCCTGACGGACACCCCATCACTGTTGCGGTTTCGGCTCCACCGGCGTGGGCGGCTCGGCGTCGGCCGGGAGGATGGAGTCGGTGACACCTGAGGCTCTGACTGGCGCAGCGGCGGGCTCGGCAACGCGGGACTCGATCAGGATCGTCACGCGGCGGTTACGGGCCCGTCCGTCGGCGGTGGCGTTATCGGCGACCGGACGCTGGTCACCATAGCCGGCGGCAGTCAAACGCGACGGGCGCACGCCGCTATCCACAAACAGACGCACCACGCTGGAGGCACGCACGGCGGAGAGTTCCCAGTTCGACGGGAAAGCCGGCGTGGAGATCGGCATCACGTCGGTATGGCCTTCGACGGTGATCGGGAATTCGGCGGCCGCTAGAACCTGGCCGACCGCCCGCAGCGCCCGCAGCGCCTCGGCGCCAAGCTGCGCCTCACCCGGCGCAAACAGCACACTGGCATTGATCTCGACGGTGATGCCGAAGGCGCCCTCGGTAACCCGCACCTGGCCGTCGGCCACCAGCGGCGCGAGCACCTGGCGGATTTCCTCGGCCATGTTTCTGACCCGCTCGGCTCTGGCCTTTCGCGCCTCCTCCGCCTCGGGCGACGGAGGCGGAGGATTGACGCGGATCGACGGAATCGGGCTGGCAACGATGTGCGGCGTATTGCTGTGCACGCCGATGCTGCGGAAGGCACTGACCACCGAATCGGACATGATCCGGTACTTGCCTTCGTTCAACGACGACAACGAGTACATCACCACGAAGAAGGCGAACAGCAGGGTGATGAAGTCGGCGTAGGAGACGAGCCAGCGCTCGTGGTTCTCGTGCTCGTCCTCGTGCTTGCGGCGTCGTGCCATCGCTTACACCGCGTAACCCTTCAGGCGGCTCTCGATGATCCGCGGGTTGTCGCCGTTGGCAATGCCGACGAGGCCGTCCACCAGCATCTCGCGCATCGAGGTGAGCGTGCCGATCACACTGAGCAGCTTTTTCGCCATGGGCAGGAAGATCAGATTGGCAGAGCCGACCCCGTAGATCGTCGCGACAAACGCAACCGCGATGCCGGCACCGAGCTTGGACGGATCGGAGAGGTTTTCCATCACGTGGATCAGGCCCATCACCGCACCCAGGATGCCGATGGTCGGGGCGTAACCGCCAGCCGCTTCCCAGATCTTGGCGCCCTGCTTCATCTGCCCTTCCCAGCTGTCGATCTCCACTTCGAGCACTTCACGCAGCCGCTCCGGCTCGACCCCATCGACCAGCAACTGCAGCCCCTTCTGGATGAAAGGATCCTCGATTGCCGGAATCTGACTTTCCAGCGCCAGCAGGCCCTCCTTGCGGGCGACGTTACTCCAGCCGACGACCTCGGTGATCAACGCCTCGTAGTCGAGCACCGGCGGCATGAAAACCCAGCGCGCCATCTGCACGCCGCTGCGGAAGACCTTGATCGAGCTTTGCAGCATCACGGCACCCAGCGTGCCGCCGATCACGATCAGGAAGGCAGTGGGCTGTACCAGGCTGCCCACATGACCACCTTCGAGCACCTGCCCGACGACGATCGCGGCAATCGCGAGGGTCAGGCCGACGAGGCTGATGCTGTCCATGGACGTGCCAGGCTCCCGATTCAACCGGCGGCCGGACGGCGACCGCGGCTCTTCCCTTCGCCCCTGACCTTGGGCGCGGCCTGGATGGCGCCCGAGATGCGCGAACGCAGCCGGGCGATGGCCTGGCTATGGAGCTGGCACACGCGGGATTCGGAGACACCGAGCACTTCGCCGATCTCCCTAAGGTTCATGTCCTGCTCGTAATACAGGCCCATCACGGTCTTCTCCCGCTCGGGCAGGTCGTCGATGGATTTGACCAGCACCTCGCGCATGTTGCTGTCGAGGAGCAGGGTCAGGGGATCGTTTCCTTCGAGGGTGATGTGGCGTTCGAGATAATCGTCCTCGCCCTCGCCGCTGAAGTCCTCGAAGTAGACCAACTGGTAGCCGCGCGCCTCCTGGAGCATGTGCTGGTATTCGGCCAACGGCACGCCCAGGGATTCGGCCAGTTCCGCCTCGGTGGGATGGCGGCCATTGCGCTGTTCGAGCTGATGCACGGCGGCCTCGATGCGTCGCATGTCCCGGCGCAGGCTGCGCGGCAGCCAGTCGTTCTCGCGCAGGCCGTCGAGCATGGAGCCGCGGATGCGCTGCACCGCGTAAGTTTCGAACTGGGCGCCGAGGCCTTCCTCGTAACGATTGATCGCATCGAGCAGCCCCAGCATGCCGTTCTGGATGATGTCCTCGACCTGCACGCTGGCCGGCAGCTTGGCCATCAGGTGATAGGCGATACGCTTCACCAGCGGCGCGTACTGGACGACGAGCTGCTCTTTATCGAGGGTGCCGGAGGCGGTGTACATCTGTCGTGTGCTTTCTGATCGGTATTCGGGATCGCGCAGGGCCCCTTGTGTTTATCGGCAGCGACCGGGCCTTACACGACGCCTGATACATTTTCTCACAAAGCACCAGCAAACCCTCAACTCGCCACGCCGGTCTGGGCCGACCAGGCCCGCAGCCGGCGGATGAATGCCTGCGCACCTTCGGCTGGATGCCGGGTGCCGAGGGGAGCGGTCATCGCATCGGCCAGTGGATCGCGCCCCACCTCGCCACGCCAGACCACGGGCAATCCCACATGACGGACTGCGAAGTCGTTGAGACTGGCGAACAGCGCCGTCGCATCGGCCCGGTCGCGAGCGCCACAGACCGCCACTTCGAGGGAGCCGGCCCCTGCCGCTGCCAGGCCCTTGATCCACTGGCAGGCACCCCGCGCACCGACACCACTGGCCTCGACCACCAGCAGGCGGCGGCCTGCCGCACAGGCGAAGGGCGTCAGCCGGTGCGACTCGCCGGCCACGTGGATCGCCAGCAGGTCTGAGCGGCGCTGCAGTTCGGCGATCGCCGACTCAAGGCGGGTGCGCTGAATGTCGTCGAGCACGGGCACCGCGGGCACGGTGGCAGCCGCCGGCACGACCCACAGCCCGTCGGAGACTTCGCTCATCACTTCGCTCACCTCCAGGCGGCCCTGCAACACGCCGAGCAGATCGATGCCCTCCGGAAAGCCGAAGGCGGCCAACAGGGAACCCCGCCCGGGCGCATGCTCGTCGACCGCTACCACCCGTCGGGCGCCGTCGGTCAGCGCGGCAAGGGTTTGTGCCGCCAGCTCCCGGGGCGCGCGACCGGACGCGAAGAGCGCCACGACGGCCGAGGGTGTACGGCGAAAAAGGCGGCGCAGGCCGGCAGCCTGGTCGGTGGCATGAAGCATGTCAGAACCCCCTCGGCGCCGACACACCCGCCTGGCCGGCCGCCGCCATCATCAGGCCGGCTTCCAGTGACTCGAGCCGAAAGGGCGAACTGGCCGGCAGCTCGCGCAGGGCCTGGTCGAGCAGCGCGGCGCGGTCGGGCAGATGGAGATCTTCGGGCACCCGCTGGCCATTGGCGACATAGTAAACATCCAGCTGATGGCGGATTGCCGCGTCGAGGACCGGCGCGAGCGACATCGCTTCGTCCATCTTGGTGAGGATCACGCCGGCGAGCCCGTCGCCGCCATAAGCGTGGACCACGTCGTCCAGGGTATCGCCGCGGCTCGTTGCGTTGAGCAGCAGCAGGCGCGACACCTTGCCGGCCCCGGTCAGCATCGCGGCCTGCTCGGCCACCATCTTGTCGCGCTGGCTCATGCCCATCGTGTCGATCAGCACCATGTGCTTGTCGCGCAGGCTGGCGAGGGTATCGCGCAGGTCGGTGGCGTCGCGCACCACGTAAACCGGTACGCCGAGGATGCGGCCATAAATGCGCAACTGCTCGTGCGCGCCGATCCGGTAGCTGTCGGTGGTAATCAGGGCCAGCTTGTCGGCACCGTGGCGTACCACGCAGCGGGCTGCCAGCTTGGCGGTGGTGGTCGTCTTGCCGACACCGGTAGGCCCGACCAGGGCGAACACGCCGCCCCGGTCGATGATGTCCGCGTCGCAATCCATCGCCCTGAATCGCTGGGCGAGGGCCACGTGCAGCAGGCGATGGGCGTCTTCCGGCGCTTCGTCCTCGGGCACCGCCTCGGCCAGTTCGCGGGCGAGGCTGGCAGAAAAGCCGGCTTCCAGCAGATCACCGATCAGCCGGGCGCGCGCCGGCGCACTGCGGCTCATTTCGCCCCACGCGAAGCCAGCGAGCTGCCGTTCGATCATCCCGCGGATCGCCGCCAGTTCATTCGCCATCTGGGAATTGGCCGATTCGAGGGCCCGGATGCGCGCCTCCTCCTCGATCCCGGCCGGGCGCGGGCGGGCGGGTACTTCGGCTGCGCGGGGCGCGTCATTGCGCAGCGGCGAGCGCGCCGGCGTCGGCGTCACCGGCGCTACCGGCGCTGCAGCAGGTGACCGGCGCGCCTGGGCGGACGCCGCATTGAACACCTCGCGGCTGAGTTCGACCCGCGGCGGATTGAAGGGCTGCATCTCTGGCGCGCGGGATGCAGCGGCGGGGCGCGACGGCGCAGGCGGCGCTTGAGGGGTCGCAGGACGCGAGGCCGCGGCCCGTGACAGGCTGACGCGGAAATCGTCATCGAAGAAATCGGTCGCCGGCCTGGACGGCTGAGCCGGCGCAGCGGTCGCCGGCCCAACCGGCGCGGGAGCCGCCGCAGCCACCTGGGCCTGGCTGCGGGCCCGCTGCAAGGCAGCGACCTCCCCGGCTGGCAGGGCAAGGATCTCGACGCCACCGCTGGCGGCACGATTGGACAGCACCACGGCATCCGGCCCGAGATCATCCTTCAACATGCGAAGGGCCTCGCGGGCAGTTTTGGCAAAGTAGCGCTTGACGTTCATGCTCCGGTCTCCGGGGTACGAAGGCCCTCACGGGATCCGCGTGGGCACTTCGGTACGCTCGATTATCCACAGGCGCCCGTCATCCGATGGCCGGGAAAAGACAGGTTTTAGGGCGCTATTCCGGAAACAGGGCCCGTCGGCGGAGGGACTCAGGCAGACGGAGCGATCATTGCCGCGACACGGATCAGGCGGGTTTCGGGAACTTCGGAGTTCGCGATGACCTTGAGGGTCGGAACGCTGCGCCGCAGGAAGCGCGACAACAGCCAGCGCAGCGGCGCCGGCACCAGCAGCACCGGCGGCAGGCCGGTGTCCTCCATGCGCTGGGCGGCGACGGCGGTTTCCCGGAGCAGCGTGTCGGCCAGCCCCGGCTCGATGGCCCCTCCGTCCGCGCCGCCGCCCGCCATGGCCTGCAGCAGCACCCGCTCAAGACCGGGGTCGAGGGCCATGACCTGGAGTTCGCCGTTACCGGGGAAAAGCCCCTGTACGATGGCCCGGCCAAGGGCCTGGCGTACGCGGGTGGTGAGCTCCATCGGATCCTGGATGCGCGGCGCGAACTCGGCAAGCACCTCGATGATGGAACGCATGTCGCGGATATTGACCCCCTCGTCGAGGAGGTTTTGCAGCACCCGCTGGACGCTGGCCAGCGGGAGCAGCTTGGGCACCAGATCCTCGACGAGCTTGGGGCTGTCCTTCGCGATGTGGTCGAGCAGCGCCTGGGTTTCGGTGCGCCCGAGGAGTTCCGGCGCATGGCTGAGGATCAGGTGATTGAGGTGGGTCGCCACCACGGTGCTGGCATCGACGACGGTGTAGCCGAGGGCATGGGCCTGCTCCCGCTGGCTGGCATCGATCCACACTGCCGGCAGGCCGAAGGCCGGATCGGTGGTCTCGCGGCCGGCCAGCGGCCCGGACACACGGCCGGGGTTGATAGCCATGAACTGGCCGGGAAAAGCACTGCCGGTGCCGATCTCGACGCCCTTCAACACGATGCGGTAGCCGTTGGGCTTGAGTTCCAGGTTGTCGCGGATATGCACTGGCGCAGCGAGGAAACCAATGTCGCGTGCAAACTTCTTGCGCAGGCCGCGGATCCGTTTCAGCAGTTCGCCGTCCTGCCCCTTGTCCACCATCGGGATCAGGCGATAGCCGACTTCGAGGCCCAGCACGTCCACCGGGGTGACGTCGGACCAGCTGGCCTCCTGGCTCTCCGCCGGGGCGGCCGGCGCGGCCACCGCAGCTCCCGGAGCCCCGGCCTCGACCTCGGCAACTTCCGGCTGACGGACCCCGCCGCGCCACGCCATGTAGGCCAGCCCTCCCGCCAGCAGCAGGAACACGAAGTTGGGCATGCCCGGGATCAGGCCAAGTATGCCCAGAATGGCTGCGGTGAGAATCAGCACCTGGGGATTGGAGAAGACCTGGCCGATGACCTGGGAGCCCATGTCGCCTTCATCGCCGACCCGGGACACCACGAGGCCGGCGGCCACCGAGATGATCAGCGCCGGCAACTGGGCGACGAGGCCATCGCCGATGGTCAGCAGCGTGTAATTGGTGGCCGCCTGACCAAGCTCCATGTTGTGCTGCAACACGCCAACGATCAGCCCCCCGATCACATTGATGACCAGGATCAGGATGCCGGCCACCGCGTCACCGCGGACGAACTTCGAGGCACCGTCCATCGCGCCGTAGAAGTCGGCCTCCTGGGCGGTATCGGCGCGGCGCTTCTTGGCCTCCTTCTCGTCGATCAGCCCGGCGTTGAGGTCGGCGTCGATGGCCATCTGCTTGCCCGGCATCGCGTCGAGCGTGAAGCGCGCCCCCACTTCGGCAATCCGTCCGGCGCCCTTGGTGATCACCACGAAGTTGATCACCGTGAGGATGATGAAGACCACCAGGCCGACCGCGGTATTGCCGCCGACCAGGAAGTGGCCGAAGGCCTCAATCACCTTGCCCGCGGCGTCCGGGCCAGTATGCCCTTCCAGGAGCACGACCCGCGTCGACGCCACGTTGAGTGACAGACGCAGCAGGGTGGTGACCAGCAAGACCGTCGGGAACACCGAAAAGTCCAGCGGCTTGCGGGTATACATCGCCACCAGCATCACCATCACCGACACGGCGATGTTGAAGGTGAACATCAGATCGAGGACGAAGGCCGGCAGCGGCAGCACCATCATCGACAGGATCAGCACGATGAGGAGCGGTCCGGCGAGCTGGCGGATATTGCTCGGCGCGAAAAGCGTGCGCAGGTTGAGACTACCGTTCATGCCCGTCATGATGCGCCGGCATGGGCGCTGGGCAAGGACTGAAGAAGCGGTGGTTTATGGCTCAATTCGGCGCAGGCGGACTTTCGCCCTCGGCCGGATCCATGCCCGGCGGCACCGCCAAGCCGGTCGGCACCTCCGGGGGCTGCCCACCCTCGGCGATCCAGTGATTGAGCTGGAAAACCCAGGCCATCACCTCGGCGACGACGTTGTACAGCGTTGCCGGAATCTGCTGCTCGAGCTCGCAATGGGCGTAAAGGGCACGGGCCAGGGGCGGCGCCTCGAGGACGGGCACCTCGTTCTCGCGGGCCAGTTCGCGGATGTTCTGCGCAATCAGGTTCATGCCTTTCGCGACAACGACTGGCGCTCCAGCCTTGTCCGGATCGTATTTCAGCGCAACGGCGTAGTGGCTCGGGTTGGTCACCACGACATCGGCCGTGGGCACCTGGGACATCATGCGGCGGCGCGACATTTCGCGCTGGGCCGCGCGGATGCGCGCCTTGATCTGCGGATCGCCCTCCTGCTCCTTCATCTCCTGACGCACCTCTTCCTTCGTCATGCGCAGCCGGCGATGGTATTCCCACATCTGGAAGGGCACGTCGATGGCCGCGATCACCGCCAGGCTGGCAACGATGAGCAACGTGGATAGCAGCACCAGACCCGCGAAGTCGTCCATGCTGGTCTCGAGGGGCTGGAGCATCAGCGAGAACAGGTGGTCGCGCTCCCGCCACACGACCCACACGCCGACGCCGCCCACCAGTACGGCCTTGAGGCTGGCCTTCACCATCTCGACGAGGCCATGGGTGGAAAACATTCGACCAAGCCCCTGGAGCGGATCCAGCCGCGTCGGATCGAAGCGCAACACCTGGGTCGAGAACACCCAGCCGCCGATCAGGAAGGGCGTGACCAGCGCGGCGGCAATCGATGCGATGAGGAGGGGCGCGACGGTCAGCATCGCGTCGGTCGCCAGGGTCGCCAGAACCTGACCCATGCTGCCCGGCTCGAAGGCAAGCGGACGGCTGAAGCTGAGTCCAGACTGGAACATCTGCAACATGCGGTGCCCGCCCCACTTCCCCAGCACATAGAGGGCAACGACACCGACCATCAGCGAGATGAAAGTCGCCAGTTCCCGCGAATGCGGAACCTGACCTTCCTCGCGCGCCTGCTCCAGCCTTCGCGCAGAGGCTGATTCCGTTTTTTCCAGGTCGCTGTCTTCAGCCACGGCCGATCCGGCAGTCGTTCAGATCACCGCAGGATACACGCCGCCGTCAAGCCGCATGGCACGAAAAGATGGGAAATGGCGCGCCTATTCGCGCCGGCGGACCATCAGGACGAGACAGCCCGCCATGGCAGACAGCACCACCGCCCGGATTGCCCGGGCTCGCGGCGCGGCTGCCGGTCAAGCGGCGAGGGCAGACCGCTCCAGATGTGCGAGCAGCACGCGCCGCGAGACTCCGCGGGTATCCCCCATCGCACCGAGGAGTTCCTTCATGTCGAGAATCAGCACGATCTGACCATTCGAGAGCGTCGTCACGCCGGCCACGCCCTTCGGCCGGAAGTCGTCCAAGGACTTGATGACCGCATCCTCGCGCCCCGCGAAACTGTCGATGGCGAGAATGAAACTCTGTTCGGTGCTCTGCATCAGCACACCGTATTCGGGGGTATTGATCTGCTCCCAGCCCAGCAGCGTGGACAGCGGCATGATCGGCAGCACCTCGCCGCGTACGACCATCGTGGCCCTGCCCCCCACCTCCTGGACCTCTGCCGGCTCGATCGGCAGGATCTCGCGGACCATCGACAAAGGCACCGCAAAAGGCTGATCGCCGAGGCGAACCAGCAACACCGGCAGGATGGCCAGCGTCAGCGGCAGGCTGATCACGAAGGTCGTGCCCTTGCCGAGGTGCGAGCGGATCTCGATCGAGCCGTTGAGCTTTTGGATGTTGGTGCGTACCACGTCCATCCCGACACCACGGCCGGATACGTCGGAAATCTGGCTGGCCATCGAAAAGCCAGGCAGGAACACCAGGCCGTAGCTCTGGCGTTCGTCCATCGTGTTGGCTTCCTCGTCGGTGATGAGGCCCTTTTCGACGGCCTTTGCGCGCAGACGCTCGGCGTTCATGCCACGACCGTCGTCGGCCACCAGGATGACGATGTGGTCGCCCTCTTGGCGTGCCTCCAGACGAACGATGGATTTCTCCGGCTTGCCATTGGCAAGGCGCTCCTGGGTTTCCTCGACGCCATGGTCCACCGCGTTGCGAATCAGATGGATGATCGGGTCTGAAAGATCCTCGATCATCGTCTTGTCGATCTCGGTTTCCTCGCCCGACAGCACCAGTTCCACGTCCTTGCCCAGGTTGCGGGCTAGGTCGCGGGCGATCCGCGGATATTTCTGGAACAGCCGGCCGATAGGCTGCATGCGGGTCTTCATCACCGCGTTCTGCAGGTCGGACACCAGCAGATCGAGCTGACTCACGGCCAGATCGAGGGCATGCAGCGTCTCGGTATCGCTGCGGCCATTGAGGATGTCGCTGCGCAGCGCGTTCAGGCGGTTCTTGGTCAGCCCGATCTCGCCCGACAAGTTCAGCACCTGATCCAGGCGCGAGGTGTCGACACGGATCGAATTGTCGCGCTGCTTCTCGGTGTCACGCCGGCCAACCGGCCCGCTGCTCCCCGGACGGTCAGTGACACGCCGCCCGACTGCAGCCTTGATGACATCCTCCGGCGACTTGTGGGCCAGTTCCGCGTCGGTCTGGTGCATCACCACCGGCGGAGCCGCCGGCGCCACGACGACCGGCGTAGCGGCAGGCGCTGCCGGCGCGCCGCCGGTGACGGCGTCGAACATGGCGCCCCAGTCCACGCCCCCATCAGTGGCGACTGCAACCGGAGCAGCCACCGGAGCCGTCACGGCGACCGCTGCTCCACCGTGGATGAGTTCGCCAGCAATGGCATGACGCAGATCGTCGATCAACTGGGGATCGGCTGCCGCGGGCTGAACCCCCTGTTCCAGGTAGCCGAACATGTCGCGGACGGCACTGGTGGACGACAGGATCACGTCCATGACATCGGGCGTCACCGCGAGTTCGCCATTGCGTAGCTTATCGAAAAGGTTTTCGGTGAGATGACAGAGCGTCACCAGTTCGGAGGCGTTCAGAAAGCCCGCACCGCCCTTGATGGTGTGGAAACCGCGGAAGATGTCGTTCAGCAGTCCCTTGTCTCCGGGAGCCCGTTCCAGGTCAACCAGCTTGTTGTCAACGCCGGACAGCAAATCCCCCGCTTCCACGAGAAAATCCTGCAGAAGGTCTTCCATCCCGGAAAAATCGCTCATTGCTCTCGCTCCTTGCGGCTTCGCCCACCCACGCCGGGTCAGAACCCGAGGCTCTCCAGCAGGTCGTCCACCTGCTCCTGGTTCGACACCACATCGTCACGGCCAACCGCGTTGATGACCGGACCGTTCATCAGCCCTTCCGGCGCCTCGACCTTGCGATCGGCAGGGATGGCTTCGATCAGCACCTGCAGCAATTGCCGCTCCAGGCCCTGAGCCAGATCCACGACCTTCTTGATGACCTGCCCGGTGAGATCCTGAAAATCCTGCGCCATCATGATTTCCATCAACTGAGCGTTGGTGTCCCGGGCACCCGTGACGACCGAGCCAAGAAAGCTGCGGGTCTCGTCGGCGAGAGCCCGGAACTCTTGCGGACTCAACTGATTCGCGTAGAGCCGGTCCCATCGCCCACGCAGCGCCTCCGCGTCCCCCTGGACCCGATCCTGGATGGGCTTGGCAATGTCGGTGGCGTTGAGCACCTTGCTCGCCGCCTGCTCCGTCATCTCGGCGATGTAGGTGAGACGCTGACGGGCATCGGGAATCGCGTGGGCAGCCTCCTGCAGACTGCGGTCGTAGCCCAGTTCGCGCAGGGTGTCGTGGAGTTGCCGGGTCATCACGCCGATCCTGTTGAAAACATTGTCACGACTGTGCGAACGCCCGGCTGCGGCCTCGTCCATGACATCTGGCGCGTCGTGCCCGGCGGCATAATCGCTGGCCACGGAATCGAACAAGGCCTGCAACTCCTCGTCGTCGCCACCGGAAGCCCCCGCAGCGGCCACCACTTCCAGACGCGGCGCCGGGGCGGGGGCGGAGGAACCAGCGATGTTGTCGAAAAGCGCCTGCAAATCGTCGCTATCACCGGATTCGTCAAATTTGAGACGTTTGGCCATGATGGAACTCCGTCCTGTCGCGGGCCGTCACGCGGCCTTCTTGCCCATCTTCTCGAAGATCTTTTCGAGCTTTTCGGAAAGGGTCGCAGCCGTGAAAGGCTTGACGATATAGCCGCTGGCGCCAGCCTGGGCGGCCGCGATGATGTTTTCCTTCTTCGCTTCAGCGGTGATCATCAGTACCGGCAGATGCTTGAGAGCCGGCGTCGCACGGATGTTCTGCAGCAGCGTCAGGCCGTCCATATTCGGCATGTTCCAGTCGGTGACGACGAAATCGAAGGGCAGGGAGTTCAGCTTCTGCAGCGCGATCTGCCCGTCCTCGGCCTCATCGACGTTGGTGAAGCCGAGTTCCTTCAGCAGGTTACGGACAATGCGGCGCATCGTCGAAAAATCATCGACAACGAGAAATTTCATCTTGGGGTCTGACATGTTATTGATCTCCGTTCAGTCCCGGCAGGACCGCATCAGCAGGGGGCGCAAAGTCTCCGCCAGAACGTCAGCGTCAAATTTGGCGACGTAGGCGTCGACGCCGACACTCTTGCCCATCGCACGGTTGGCTTCGGACGACAGGGACGAATGCATGACCACGGGAATGCCCTCAAAACGCGCGTCCGACTTGATGTTGCGGGTGAGCACATAGCCATCCATCTCGGGCATCTCCGCATCTACCAGAATCAGGCTCACCTCCTCGCGGAGATCGATGCCGCGCTGCTGGGCATGACCGGCAATGCCCTCGAGACGGGTCCACGCCTCCAGCCCATTGAGCGCATGCTTGTGCCTCACGCCTAGCTTGTCGAGCGTTTCGGCAATTTTCTTGCGGGCCACCGCCGAATCGTCCACAAAGAAGACGTTGATGTCGTGCCCCCCCTCCAGGGGGTGGATCTGGCCGACCACCGCCTCACCGAAGGTCGTGGCAAGAATCGTCTCCACGTCGAGAATCGAAACCAGCTTGCCATCCTGCAACTCGGTGATGGCAGTGATGAAATGGTGGCCGCTCGACGTGACGTTGTCCGGCGCTCGAACCTTGTCCCACTCGACGCGGATGATGCGGTCCACCTCATGGACCAGGAAACCGAGAGTGCGCTTGCTGTACTCGGTGACCATCATCGAACCGCCCAGTGCGTCACCCGGCTCCGCAATCCCCATGACCTTGGCCAGCGCCAGCACCGGGATCACGTTTCCGCGCAGCGAAATCAGGCCTTCGACACCGACCGGCATGTTGGGTGCCTTGGTGATAAAGGGCGTGCGGGAAACCTCCCGCACCTTGAACACGTTGATCCCGAAAATCTCCTGGGTACCGAGGGAGAAAAGCAGAATCTCCATCCGGTTGGAACCAGCGAGCTTGGTCCGCGCATCGACGGACTCCAGCAATCCGCGATCCATGTTCATCACGCACCTCTTCGCTCAGGCGTTCTTGGCGACGCCGGTATGTTGGTTGATCAGGCGCCGCAACACCTCAGCCAGCCGCTGCGGCTCGAACTTGGCGACGTATTCGTCAACCCCGACCGAACGCCCGAGTTGCTGGTTGGACATGCCGGACAAGGAGGAATGCATGATGACCGGTACGCCATCGAAGCGCGGATCGGTCTTGATCTTCTTGGTAAGGATGTAGCCGTCCATCTCCGGCATTTCCACGTCGGTGAGGACGAGCGCCAGCATATCCTTCACCTTGCGCCCCGACGACGAGGCGTAGGAAGCCAGCTTTTCAAGTTCGGTCCACGCCTGACGCCCATTGACCGAGCCAACGTAACGAACACCCAGCGCATCCAGCGTACGCTCGATCTGCTTCCGGGCCACTGAGGAGTCATCGGCAAAATAGACGGTGACCGGCTCTTCGGCGGCAATCGGCTCAATACCCTTGAACAGAAACTCGTCGTCGTAGCGGGTGGTCTCCGACAACACCTTCTCGACATCCAGCAACATCACGAGTCTTGGCCCGGGCAACTCGGTCACCGCAGTGACGAGACCACCCAGATTGGCGGTCAACATATCGGGCGGCACCCGCATCTGCGACCAGTCGAGACGCAGGATCGTATCCACTGCTTCGACCAGAAAACCCTGGGTATGGCCGTTGTACTCGGTGACGATCATGATCTCGCGGGGCGCGTCGCTACCCATGCCGGCATACTTGGCCAGATCTACGACGGGCACCAGCACACCGCGCAGACTGACCATCCCCTCCACCGACGAAGGCATTTCGGGCGCAGCGGTGATCGGCGGTGTTCGCATCACCTCTCGGACCTTGAAGACATTGATTCCGAAGGTCTCGCGCCGCCCAGTCCGGGGATCCGTACCTAGCGTGAACAGCAAGATCTCGAGCTTGTTGGTGCCCGCCAACCTGGTACGCGCATCAATGTTCTTGAGAAGTTCCGACATTCATCGATCTCCGTCGTTGACCACCTGCCGTCCCGATGGGGCAGGTCTCGACTTGCAGTCAATATCGGCGGGGACCGAACAATCTTGAGGCTGGAAACCCGTCGCAGGGCAACCCGAGCGTCAGGTAGCTCGAGTCCAGCCCATCGCCTGCAAGGCCTCTCACAAACGCCGGGCACCTTCCTCGAAAAACCTCCCAGCCCCTGCAGCCCCGTTTTCAGCGACAACGGCAGGCGCCGCAACCCATGATCCAGCGCACTGCAGGCAGCCCCCCCAAGAGAAGGATCAGACGCCGGGCAGATCACTTGAAGCCCGCTTCCAACGCTCGCTAGCGGTCCGCCGCGTTGAGGCGCCCCATAAAGAATAAGACTAACAGCCAGTTGTCGGCAGTGCGCCGGCGAACCGCCGAAAGCAACTCTATGCATCCATGCCGGGCGGTCCTTCGCGATGCGATCCAGCGACCTCCCGGCTGAACCGGCGTTGGCGAAGCGATGCCTCAGCGCCGCCAGGACGGCTCAGGAAACGGTCGTCAGGATTGTGTCATCGACAACGAGGATGAAGGGGGAGTGCAATCGTGTTACACGACGGCTACACGATCGGGAAAAGTTTGCCGAAGTTAGCGATGTCGAGCACCTGCCGGACGCTACCCTTGGCATTGGCAAGAGAAACCGTCTTGCCCAAAGTCTTGGCCTTGTCGCGCAACATCAGCAACATACCCAGCGCCGAACTGTCCAGGTAAGCGACATTACCCAGATCCACGGCGACCTCTGTCGTGCCTGGACTGCTCAAAGCCTTGTCGATCGCATCCCGAAATTCACGGTGCGAGTTGAAGTCGAAACGTCCTGAAAGCTGAATTCTCGCCTGACTCTGCAAGGTACTTACGCTGGTATCCATCGCTTGCCTCTAATCTAAATATCCGTTCTCTCACCAGGCTAGCATCTGCCCACCCGTAACGACATCACGCCTTAAGGCTGCGCCGTTCGATCCCGCGCAGGCGGGACAGCACCCGCAGCCCAATGTCCTTTAATGGCGCCACTTCCTCGAGCGCCCCAATCAATGCGGCCTCCCGCGGCATGCCATAGACGACGCAGGAATCCTGATCCTGTCCAATCGTCCACGCTCCCGCCTGTCGCATCGCCAGCAAACCCTGCGCCCCATCCTTGCCCATGCCAGTGAGGATGACGCCCAAGGCCTTGGCCCCCGCCTGGCGAGCGGCCGAATTGAACAGCACATCCACCGCCGGGCGATGCCGATTCACCGGTTCGGACTGGGCAAGTTCGCAAACGTATCCGCCCGCCACCTTTCGCAGCGACAGATGGGAATGCCCCGGCGCCAGATAGGCCGTGCCGGGCATCACCTTTTCACCGTGTTCCGCTTCCTTGACGTGCAGTTCACACAAACCGTCGAGCCGCTTGGCAAATGAGGTCGTAAACATTTCGGGCATGTGCTGGACCAGCAGGATGCCGGGCATCCGCGCAGGCAACGAACATAACACTTCCTTGATCGCCTCGGTACCGCCGGTGGAAGCGCCGATCACGACCAGCTTTTCCTGGAGAATCCTGTCGACCAGATCCGCCCCTCCGCCGATCGGCTCGGTCGGCTCACGCAGCAGGGATTTCGCTACGGGGGATTTCACCTGTGCTCTCGGGCGGGCGCTGCACGCAGCCCTGACTTTTTCACAAATCTCTTCACGGTAGCTCTCGACGCTCCCGGATGCATCCAGCTTGGGCTTGGGTAGAAAGTCCACGGCGCCCAATTCCAGCGCCTGCAGGGTCGCCTCGGAGCCACGCTGGGTAAGGCTGGAAATCATCACCACCGGCATCGGCCGCAGACGCATCAGACGCGCCAGGAAATCAAGACCATCCATCTTTGGCATCTCGATATCCAGCGTCAACACATCGGGATTGAGCGTTTTGATCATCTCGCGCGCCGCAATGGGGTCGGGCGCAACACCAACCACCTCCAGATCGGGCGCCGAATTGATGACTTCGGTCAACACGCTGCGCATCAGCGCCGAATCGTCGATGATGAGTACCTTGATTGCCATTCTTCACTTTCACTATCGGACGGACTGCAACACCCCGCTCAACCAAATAGCTCGACGTCACCCTGCACATTGTCGCGTCGCAGCCGGGCCTGATATTCCCGCTCGCGTTCGATAAGCGTGTCATTCTTCACGCGAACCAGTTTCTTCATCATGACACGCCCGCTAGCCGGAAAGAAATACACCTTACGCGGATAGATATCGAGCAAATCCTGTGCCACTACGGGTATTCGCTCGGTCTTCAGATAATCGAGCACGAACTCGGCGTTCTTCTCACCCACCTGCGCTTGCGTCAGGCTTGCCAGCACCTTTCCGCCGCCGAACACCTTGGCCTCCAGACTGCTGCGCCGCGCCCCGATCTTGAGCAGATGGTTCAGCAGAACCTCCATCGCGTAGGCACCATAACGGGCCGACGACGACAACATGCCATGCTCTCCCGCATCGGGCAACATGAAATGGTTCATACCGCCGAGTCCCTTGTCCCGATCGCGGATGCAGGCGGTGACGCAGGAACCCAGCACAGTTACCAGCAGCATGTCGGAGGTCGTCACGAAGTATTCGCCCGGCAAGACCTTGACGGCATCACAATCGAAAGTACGGTCGAAATAGCGGTTGCTCGCCCAGTGCTCCACGTAGCCGGCGTCAACGGTCACGGGCATCCGTCCTTTCATAGACCGTCCGCCCGAGCGAGCGGAAGAGGTCCGAAGCATGCAAAAAGCTTTCCGAGTGGCCCGCAAACAGCAGTCCATCCGATTTGAGCAGTGGCACAAAGCGCTTCAGGATCTCGTACTGTGTAGGCTTGTCAAAATAAATCATCACATTACGACAGAACATGACGTCGAACGGCCCCTGCAGCGCCCAAAGCCTGTCAAGCAGGTTGATGCGCTTGAATTCGATCAGACGCTGCAACTCGGGCCTTACTCGCGCAAAGCCTGCCTGGCTGCCCGTACCCTTGAGAAAGAAGCGCTGCATGCGCTCCCGCGACATCCGCTCGACACGATCCATCCCATACACCCCGTTCTGGGCGGCAGCGAGGACGTTGGTATCAATGTCAGTAGCAACGATCTGTACCGGCGGCGTCATCGTATTGAAGGCTTCGCAGGCGGTGATCGCGAGGCTGTAGGGCTCCTCACCGGTGGACGATGCACTGCACCAGATGCGCACCGGATTACGGCCCGTATGCTTTTTCAGCCGCTCCGCAAGCATGTCGAAGTGATGGGCTTCGCGGAAAAAAGACGTGAGGTTGGTCGTCAGACTATTTACGAAAGTCTCCCACTCCTCGGGCTCCCGCTCAGCGCGGTCAAGGTAGGCCGAGAAGCTTCGATCCCCCCTGGCTCGAAGACGACGAGCGAGCCGGCTATAGACCATGTCCTGCTTCACCGGGGACAGCGAGATACCGGCGTGCTTATAGATCAGCGCCCGCACCCGCTCGAAATCAGCTGAAGAGAATGCGAACTCGCGATCCGGACTACCCGATGCCGGACTGCTGACCCCCGCGGCCGGAGCGACGGCCGACCGGACGACCTTGCCCGCCACCACTCCAGTCGCAGCCGGCGAACGGGCAAGACTCGCGGAAGAGGAGGCCAGAGGCCGGCGAAGAATTGGCTTTTCCGTCATCACATCACTTTCTAAAACTCTTCCCATTCATCGTCAGCCTCACTACCGGCCACAGCCCCTCCCGCCCGACGGACTTTGGGCACCGGCGCAACCTGACGGGGGGCAGAGGGACGTGCCGCACGCTCGGGCAATCGGGCAACATTATCGGGCACAGATGCCGGCACCAACTCCGGGGCGAATCCCTGTGCGGCCTCTCCATTGAGCCTGAACATCGAGACGGCGCGGACCAGCGTGCGGGCCTGATCCTCCAGGCTTTCGGCCGCCGCCGCCGCCTCCTCGACCAGCGCTGCATTCTGCTGCGTCACCTCGTCCATCTGGCCCCCCGCCTGCGTCA
>Ga0213919_1000289_pt1 | contig 23830 bp, 25 predicted proteins | sample McNCre317MG_FD_161056 | JGI IMG/M metagenome (GOLD analysis project Ga0213919, IMG submission 161056) | Freshwater microbial communities from McNutts Creek, Athens, Georgia, United States - 3-17 MG | ecosystem: Environmental > Aquatic > Freshwater > Creek | place: USA: Georgia | collected... | reverse complement strand
GGTATCAGGGCTGCAGGTAGTGGTTTCAACCAATCCATTGGATTACACTCTGATTCATGCTGACCGTTGCCGAACTGCCCGAGTATATGCGCACCGCCGACAAGCTGTTGAGCGACACGGAGCGGCAGGACGTGATTCGTTATCTAGCGGAAAACCCCAAGGCTGGCGACCTGATGGAAGGCACCGGCGGGGTGCGCAAGCTCCGATGGGGGCGCGGCGGACAAGGGAAAAGCGGGGGCGTTCGCGTTATCTACTACTTCCACGATGACGCCATGCCGCTGTACCTGCTGACGCTGTTTGCCAAGGGCGACCGCGCCAATCTGAGCAAGGCCGAACGTAATGAGCTGGCGGACCTGACCGCGCTACTCGTCAAGGCATGGAAAGGGAGACGAAAATGAGCACTGCATTCGAGAGCATCAAGCGCGGGCTACTGGAAGCCATCGAGCACGCCGAGGGGCGAGCGCCGGAAACGCGCATCCATCGCCCCCGCCAAGTGGATGTGAGGGCACTTCGCGCCAAGGTGGGCATGACGCAAGAGCAGTTTGCGGCCCGTTTTGGCTTCTCGACGGCGACCTTGCGCCATTGGGAGCGAGGCGACCGCACGCCGCACGGCCCGGCGCTGGTGCTGCTTAACGTCATCGACCACAACCCGGCAGCCGTCATTGATGCGCTGACCACCTGACCGAGCACCACCGCCGCGCCTAGGTCGGCCAACCGAAAAGGGGGAATCCATCGCCCCGCTGGCGCGGCACCTTTTTCGATGGGGGAGCAATGAGCCGACAAAGCAAAAAGGCCAACCCCGGAGAGTTGGCCTAAGTGCTTGAATCTTCTGGTGCTGCTGACCGGAATCGAACTGGTGACCTACTGATTACGAATCAGTTGCTCTACCGACTGAGCTACAGCAGCGAAGTCGCGCATTCTACGTTAGTGTTGCAGCGCATTCAAGCCTTGCCGCTGGGTTCGAATCATTCGCGGATCACCCGCCAGTTCACGACGCGAGGCTCCCCGGCATCGGACACGGTGCTGCCGTAGATCCGCGACCCGCCTTTTACGTCCGTGCCTAGAATCCGGATGCTCGACCCGATACGGACCAGCGCGATATCCGCCAGACCGCTCTTCAGGGACTGCCATTTGACTTGGGAGCGCAGGCCTTCGGCTACGGTGTAGAGCACACTCTGCCCGCTGCCATACTGCACCGAGTACACATTCGCCGAGCCCGCGGCATTGCAGGGATCGTCGTTCATGATGGAGCCGACCCAGGTCAGCACGCCGTCGTTAGCCTGCAGGCTCAGCACGACCCGCTCGGTGGCACCGGAAGAATCCTTGCCACTGAGATCGTAATACCAGCCCATCGGCGTGCTGTCATCGAGGGTCGCCCCGGCCAACAGGTCGGTTACCTTGCTCATGTTCGCGCGCCCGACCGGGAAGCTGACGCCGGCAGGCAGGCTGATCTGATGGGTGGCGGATCCGTAGGCGCTGCTCTTGGTGCCGTCTCGCACCGCATACATCGTATGTTGCTGGGCATTTGCCTGGTCTTCGTGGGCGAGCAGTCGCCCCGTGCCGACAAACACATAGCGCTTGAGGTCGTCCGCCGAATACTCGATCTTGGGTGCCGTCGTGACCGGCTGTCCGACGCCATCGACGATGAACTCCGCAATCTTTGTCACCGGCGGCGCATCGGCACTGGCACTGCTGAAGTCGAAGCGCCAGAGGTTGCCGTAGAGATCGCCGCCATAGACGTATTCCAGCGTGTAGTCCTGATAGCTGGGGGTATAGCCTTCGATCTGGGTGAGACCGGAGGGGGAGGCTTCGCTGCCGAAACCGGTGTAGACCGGAGCCGAGGTGAGCATCTGGCCGGTCTTCGCGTTCAGCACGAAGATCACCCCCTGGCCAGGCTTGCTGCCCAGGGTGTTGTTGTAACCGCCGGTGAGGATCACCACCCAGCCCCAGCGGCGCGTCTTGGCGATCAACGGGCGCCCGAAGCTGAAACCCATGTCCGCATGGGTGAACTCCCACAGCACCTTGCCGGCAATGGCATCCTCGGTGAGGGTGGACGAAAGGCTGGTCACGTCCATCGCGACGAAACTGCGCCCGCCCTTGCCCTGCCCCACCACCATCAGCGTGCGCCAGTCGGCGGCGACGGACGCCGAGAACGAATCCAGTTTGGCGCCGGTGCGGGCGAAATCCACGTCGCGGAATTCCGGCGTCGCGTCCATGAAGTAGTGGTGGGCGTAGTTCTTGCGCGCCAGGGCCTGGATGCCGCTCGCCTCGGGGTTGGCATCGGGCCCGGCGTAGACCGAATAGGGCACCAGCGCGAACACTTCGTTGCCCCCCGTATCGGACGCATCGAAGGCATGCAGCATGCCGTCGTTGGCCCCCACCAGCACGAGGGGAGTCCGCGCCGCGTTGTCCACCTTGAACTGGTTATAACCAGGATTGTAGGAATCCGAGTAACTGGCATTGGGCTTGCCGAGATAGACGACCTTGGAATCGACGATGTCGCCGAGCACGCTGCCCCGCTGGCGATAGGCCTTGGAAACGGACGCGGTGGATTCGTTGCTGCGGTCGCCACGCAGATAGTTCAGGATGTTCTGGCCGTCGGTGGCATCGCCCGCCGGCACTGCGGCGGTCTTGCTCAGATTGAGTTTCTGCGCATCGCCGAGATTGCCCCACTGGAAGGCCACCCCCTTCAGGTCGGCCGGCGCCGGCGACAGCTTGGTCTTGTCGGTCGGCGCCAGCGTGACGATCTTCCGGTTGGCGCTCCCCTGGGCATCCAGTTTGGGCGCGGCCTGCCAGAGGATGGTCGTCTTGAGGCCGAGATCCGGACTGTCGAGGGTGGCGTTCGTCAAATCCAGCCCGGAGACCTTTGACGCGACGAGATCACCAGCCCAACTGGCCGCATCATAAGTGCCCTGGTAGGTGACGGCCCCGCCGGTCGTTGCGTTGATCTGCGAACTCGACAGGCCCGCGCCAGCCGACGCCCCGCTGCCCGCCGCAATACTCCGGAAGGCACTTTCGAGGCCATCCCGCATCGCGTCCGGATTGTTGGTGGTGTAATAGTTGTCCGGCAGATTGAGCGTCCCCAGGCTACGGCCCGCCTGGTTCCAGTAGTCCCCGGTGGTGAAAGGCCCCGTCGTGCCATCCTTCTTGACATAGCCGCCATATTTGGCAGCCAGCCAGTACTGGTTTTTTTCGACATAAGGGGATTCCATCACGTCCATCCAGTAAGTCCCGACTGTCTGGGTACCCGCGACGTCGGTGCGGATGTCCGTGGAATGCGCGTAATAGGCGATGCCGGCCATCAGATAACTACCGTTGCTGATGGTCTTCGTACCCAGGCTGCCGATACCCTCCAGCCGGCCGACCTCCTCCGTCCATGCCTTCGCCGTGGCGAAACTCCCCATCGCCGAATCCACGTCCGCCGGCGCAATCGGGCTGCGCGACGGGTTGGAATAGGTCGAACCGGAGAGGTTCCAGTCATAGTTCGTATTGTTATCACCAATCCCGATCACGTAATTGCGCTTGCACGACAGCGCCCCCCGGCTCGGATATTTGGCGTCCGCGGCCGGATCGTTCCAGGTGGTGAACACCGGAAAATCGTCCCTGAGCTTGGCATTGAGCCCCGACACGTAACTGGCCGTCGGCTTGAGATTCCGGAAATACTTGATGGACTCCGCGTAAAGCTCGCTCACCGGGTCGCGGATCTTGTAGCCCTGGGAATTCAGGCCGAATTTGTTCAGATAATTGATCGTGCCGCTGTTATTGACCCCCTGCGCGGCCTTCATGTTGTAGGGGTCGATGATGAAGGCTCCGGTCTCGGAAATCTCGTTGTCGATGGTCTGCACCATCGCCCGCAGCACCCCGCCGTCCTTCTGGCTGTTGGCGACACCGTCCGCATCGGTGTCGCTGTCCTGGTTCAGGGCCAGATAGCCGAAGGCTCCGAAATACATCTTGTTCTGATAGCGCTGCATCAGGCCCACCGGCTTGTACACCGTCTTGGTGCCCGTCGTGTCCTGATAGGCCGCGCAGTTCGCCTCGAGCGGCCGCCCGCTGGAGTCGTCACGACAGACTTCGACACTGACGTTCATGGTCTCAGTCGTTGTCGTTGAACCTGTCTGTTTGCCGCGTTTGTCGTAGACCGGAACCGAAACTGAAAACTGGACCTGAACGCCCATGCCTCCGTTACGGATCGTCACGTCGCCGGATGTATACGGGCTGCCGAGGCCGGTATAGCTGCTGACACTCGCACTGGGCAGCGTCCGGTCGGGAAAGTTGTTCGTCAGATAGCTCCCCTGGGGCGATGCGTACGCGCGCTGAAGCACGGTACGCCCCAGCGGCGAGCCGCTGGCCCCGGCAAACGCCAGCGGCTCATCGATCTGCCGATTGCCGCCGGTCATCGCCCAACGAAAAGTATCGACGCCCTGCATCGTCGCCCAGTTCATGAAATTGCCGCTCCACTGCCCGGAGCAGGCATATTTCGCGGCCTTGCTGGTCACGCTGCCACTCGGTGTGAAGTAGCTGCCGTTGTACGTGTAGCATTTTTCGGGCTCGAAATAGCCCAGATATTTCGTCGCACCGGAGGTGTCGAAGCTGCTTCCCTGATGCGCCCGGGTGATGGCAGTCGGAAATTCCACCGATAGCGCGAGCAGCACGTTGGCCGGCACATCCGCGACGAAAATCGGCTGGTCGGCAAGAGGCGTTGCCGCCGCCCGGGCCCCGCCTCCGCTGAAAAACCCGGACAGCCCCACCGCCAGCGCCGCGACGGCGCAAAGCCCGCGGCCACGAATCGTCTTTTCCATTTTCAGCATCCTCATCGGCGTATCCCTTACTGCACGCGGGTCGTGACCGTCGCCTGGACGTAAGTCTGAGTGTTGCGAGCCCCATCGCTGCGCACGGTGACGCGATACAGCGGCAGGGAAATCGAGCCCGGCTTGTCCTGCCGATACGAGCCGCCGACTTCGTACTTGTCCGAAACCGAGCATTTCCTTTCGTCCGACGGACCGTAATCGCTACACATCCGTTCGATCAGGAAACGCACCTCGTTGCCGCCTTCAAGCGTTCCAGCGGCCGCCGTAGGCTTGATGGTGGAGAACTTGGCGTCAAAGGCCGCCTTGTCCTTGATGAGCAGCGGAATGCCGTTGGCGTCGGCGGCGAGCAGGCGCGGCGAATAGTTCATCGCCAGCCATTTGGCGACGGCCCCCGTACACCCCGGTGCGGTGGGCACACATTCCGCGGTGGTCGCATCGACGAAATCCGCCGACTTCATCACCACGAAGGCGCTGTTGAGCCCCACCGAGCTGCGATTGACCGAATCGCGCTTGAAGGCCAGGTTGCCGGACAGCAGCGCCGACGTATCGATGGAGCGCAGCATCGCCACGCCCCCGAGCATCATCACGACGAGCACCACCAGCACCACGGCCAGCACCGCTCCTCCGGAACGGGACGGACGCGACAGCGGCGAAGAAGACCTGTGAGACACCATGGCAGCACCTGAAAATTATTTCGGGACGGACTTCATGTTGCGCAGCGGGATCACCCAGTCGAAGACCTGGTAGGCGTAGCGCTGCTCATCCTTGGTGAGGTCCCGGGTGATCTTGCGGGAACCGCTAAGATCGCCGAACAACTCGATCTGCGTGAGCCGGGCGCCCGTCGCGACCACCTGGGGCGAGCGCACCACCAGGCCGATGCGGATCGCCTTGATCTGGTCGATGCGCTGCGCCCGCGCGGACGTTCCATCCATCAAGCTGGCCAGGGTCCATCCCGCTTCCGACGGGGCGATCCATTCGTCGATCGCGTTGTCGTTCGCCGTTCCGCCGACACCGTTGTCCACGCCGTAGCGCGCCTTGAACAGCACCACGTTCTCGCCGAAGGACTGAGCGCCCCTGCGCTGCAACAGATCGAGTTCGACAAGTTCGCCGTTGGCATTCACCGACACCAGCGAGAAGGTCGACGCCGCCTCGCGGCCCAGATGGAAGGCCGACGGACTGCCGGCGGTCGACTCGATCGGGCCGAAGGAGGCACTGTCCACATTGAGGCGTACGTCGGTATAGGATGCCGGCCCCACGACCTCCGCCATCGCCGGCATCACCGACAGCCCCAGGGACGCATCGGTCTTCGGCGCGCCCCCCGAATAGTCGCTGGCCGCCTGGACGATCTGGCAGTCACCCGGTCCGGCCGCCACCTCCTGAGGCACAATGAGGAACAGATCATCGACGGCCGTGCCGGCATTGGCGATGGCGATGCCGTTCGGGTTCAGGAAAGTCAGCTTGTCGGTCGGCGGCGGCGTGCCGTTGAGGGGCATGTCCCGGTTGCCGGCAGCGGAACTTCCGCTCATCACCATCACGATGTCGGACGCCGCATCGCCCCCGTCGAGGATGCCGACCGGCAGCACCCTCACCGTCGTCGGGAAGGCCGCGAAGGGCGCAGCGAAGGCCGATCCGGCGGGGAGCAGCGTGGCCTTGTTGCGCTTGGCGACCAGTTTGCAGCCCCACACGTTCCGCCCCCGCACGAAGGACGCTCCGCCCTCCTCGAACAACATGCCCAGCCGCGCACCGCTAATCGCCGCGGTCTGCACCGTGTCGGCCACACCGCCGATGTTGCGGCGGAAGGTTTCGCTGGCGCTGAAACTGCGCACGATCACCAGCGAGGCGACGAGCCCGATGACCAGTCCGACCATGACTTCCACCAGGCTGACACCACGCTGGGACAGCCGCCGGTGACGCAGACGTGACGAGGATGTGGTGTGCATGCGGTGATCCTAGAAAAGCAGCGCGCGGGTTTCGTAGACGCCTTTGACCTCGCGCCCCTTGCTATCCACGGTGCTGCCGGGCATCGTCCATTCGACCCGGAGCAAGACCACCATGGTCGCGTTCGTCGCGTGGCTGACCGACGTGAAATCGGTGGTGACCTTCGCGTTCGGCAGCCGGCTCGCCCCGACCACCCGTTTTTCCAGCCAGGCCTTGAACTGACTCCCACCGGGACTGGCATAGTCGCTGGCCACCTTGCTGACCTCCGAGGCAGCCATCTTGGCCAGCAGTTCGTCGGCCAGCATCGCCGCCTCGGTGCGGAAACGGCTGTCGCTGGCGATCTTGCTGGCGGCAGCCTGGAAACCGACCAGACCGAGCAGCCCGAAGGAAAAGATCAACAAGGCCACCAGCGCCTCGAGCAGCACATAACCGGTCTGGCGCCTGTCTCGGCGGGTCATGGGATTCCCCTTCAGACTTTCGGACATTGAGAGAGGGAGACCAGCGGCTGGCACGCGAACGGCGCGCCCGAGCTCAATGACGGGTCGCAGGCCTTCACCGCCCCGCCCGGCGTCACGAAAACGCAGATCGCGCGGTCGGCACCCTCACGGGTCAGCCGGAAAACCTGATAGGCGGTGATCGCCACGCCCTTGATGTCGGAGACCCGACCCGTGCCGCTGAAGACCACGCTGGCCGGCCCCTCGATCGTCACACCCGGGGACAGCTCGCTCATCGAGAAGGCATTCACATAAGCCAGGTTGTCGTCGGCGAGGGGCGTCATGCTGCTGTCCAGCACGCGAACCGCCCAGTTCTTGCCGTTGAGGCTGGCGGCCAGCTTGCCGATCCCGGACTTGGCCGGCGTCGAACTGGTGAGCAGGAATTCCACCCGCGCGTTGCGCCGGATTGCCTCGGCCTCGGCCTGACGCAGGCCGTTCTGCACGATCTCCGCGGCGGTGCTGACCGAATTGCGCTGGACCCAGGCGGTCAGTTGCGGCACCGCCACCGCCAGCAGCACGCCACCGATCACCACGGTGATCATCAGCTCGAGCAGCGTCACGCCCTGCTGACGCTTGCGCGGCTTCGTCAGCATGAGGTCTGTTCCTTGGATTTGAGCCAGCAGTTCACCGCTGCCGTCGTAGCCGGCGTCTTCGACGTCTTGGCCCCGGAGTGGTCGATGGTGTAGACATAACCGCTCATTCCACGGGTGGAGGCCCCGGTAGCGGTGAGCGTGAAAGTCGTATCGGTGCAGGTCACCGCGACGGAAAAGGACGTATCGCTGAACAGCCCGGACAAATCCGGGCAGTCCGTGGCGCTCACATAGTAGCTGCGCAGGGAATTGAAATTCTGCTCCATACGCACCTTCCCTTCCGACAGGGCGCCGGTGGCCTCGGCGATCCGACCCTTCACGATATGGGCCGTGTAGGCCGGCACGGCAATCGCCGCCAGAATCCCGGCGATGACCAGGGTGATCATCAACTCGATCAGCGTGAAACCCCGCGCTAGCGTCTTCATTCGGAATATCTCCTTTGACTTTACGATGACATTGCGACCACCCGAATGCGAGTACTGGACGACCGGCGGGAAACCGGTCCCGACGGGCGGCACAGGTGCCCCGACGAGGCGGCGCTATCGTTCACGATGCCACGTCCGGCCCGCGCGATCCATGCCCCGGTGAGCCTCCCTCCGCCCTCCGCCCTGCCTTCCCCGATAAGTTCCGATAGGCCGCCAGCCCGGCGTCTCGCTCTCGCCGTGACAATGTCCGTCCTCACCCATCTGGCGCTGATTGCGGTACTGGCGCAGGTGCCGTACGGAGAGCGGGCAACGCCCGTCCAGGCGCTGCCGCGGCTCACTACCCGCCTTCGCCCCCCCGCGCTTGCAGCCCTCCCGCCTCCGCGCGAAGCGGCATCCCGGCCGTCACCGAGCACCGAGCTGCCGACCCTGCTCCCGCTCCTCCCGGCTCCGATGGTTCCGCCCGAACTCGCGCTGCCGGAAACCGCGGAGGCGCCCACGCCGCCCCCCGACCCGCCGTTCTCCGTGCCGCCCCTCTCCATCCCCCCCGGCTATCGCCCGCTCGCCGACCTGACCCGCGAGCCCGAGTTGATCAGTCCGGTTGACGAAAACGCCTGGCCCGGTCTGCCCGACACCCCGGCAGGCACTTTTCAGCTCGAACTCGGCATCGGCGCCGACGGCCAGGTCGACCTCGTCGTGCCGCACTGCGAACCGGCCCTCTGCGCGGCCGCGCAGACCTACGCCGGCATCGTCGCCCACTGGCGCTTCCAGCCCGCCGAGATGCTTGGCGTCGCGACCCCGAGCAGGCTGCGCCTGGAATTCGAGGTCGGCATCGTGGCACCCGGCGCCCGCCCGGAGACTCACGCACCGCGCCAGTAATCGGGCCGGCCGAAATAGCCGCGCAGGTGGTCGATGAGCAGGCGGACCCGCAGCGGCAGCCTCCGGTTCTGCGGAAACACCGCATAGATGCCGGTCGGCGCCGCCGCCCAGGTATCGAGCACCGACACCAGCGTGCCGCCGGCCAAGTCGCGCTCCACCTCCCACATCGAACGCCAGGCCAGCCCGATGCCGCCCAGCGCCCAGTCGTGCAGCACCGTGCCATCGTTGCACTCGAAGCGCCCCGACACCTTGATCGTGCGCGTCTGGCCCGGCGCCTCGAGGTCGGCAAAGACCCAGCCGCGCTGCGGGTCGAGAGACAGGCAGTCATGGCGCAGCAACTCATCCGGGGTCTGCGGCGTGCCGCAGCGCTCAAGATAGGCCGGACTCGCCACCACCACCCTCCGGTTGTCGGCGAGGCGTACCGACACCAGACTGGAGTCGGTCAGTTCGCCGATGCGGATCGAGCAATCCACCCCTTCATTCACCAGGTCCACCAGGCGATCCGACAGATCCAGGCTGCAGCTCACTTCCGGGTTGGCGGCCAGGAAATCGCGTACCAGCGGCGCCACGTGCCGCCGCCCGAAGCCCGCCGGTGCCGACACCTTGATGTGCCCGCTGGCCTTCACGCCACCCAGGCTCACCGACGCCTCCGCATTGGCGAGGTCGTTGAGGATGCGCTGGCAGTCCTCGAGGAAGGCACTGCCCTCGAAGGTCAGGCTCAGCTTGCGCGTCGTACGCAGCAACAGCTTGACGCCGAGCCGCTCCTCCAGCGCGTCGACGCGCCGCCCCATCATCGCCGGCGTGACCCCTTCGGCCCGGGCCGCCGCCGACAGGCTGCCCCGGGTGGCGATGCTGACGAAGGCGGCGATTTCCTTGAAGCTGTTCATTTAATACTTAAAGTAAAAGATCATTTGATTTTATTATGGCTTCTTTTTTCTTTATTCGTTGAATAAACTTCGCCGCATCGCAATAAAGACATTCCCTCCCCGCTCATCGCCATGGCCCAGCCGTCCCCCTCCGCGTCCCGAATCGAGGCCGTCGCCTTCGACGCCTTCGGCACCTTGTTCGACGTGTATTCGGTGGGCCTGCTGGCCGAACAGCTCTACCCCGGCAAGGGCAGCCAGCTGGCCGAGCTGTGGCGCCAGAAGCAGATCGAGTACAGCTATCTGCGCACCCTCTCGGGCCGCTACAAGCCCTTCTGGGACATCACCCAGGACGGTCTGGTGTTCGCCGCCGCCCGCCTGGGCCTCGAACTCGACCCGCCGCGGCGTACCCAGCTGATGAACCAGTACGCCTGCCTGTCGCCCTTCCCCGAGAACCTCGGCGTGCTGCGCGCGCTCAAGACCGCCGGCATGCCCACGGCCATCCTTTCCAACGGCACGCCCGAGATGCTGTGTGTCGCCACCAAGAGCACCGGCATGCACGGACTCTTCGACCACGTGCTGTCGGCGGACACCGTGCGCAAGTACAAGCCCCATGCCGACGCCTACGCGCTCGGGCCTGCCGCCTTCGGCTGCCCTGCCGAACGCATCCTGTTCGTCACCGCCAACGGCTGGGATGCGGCCGGCGCCACCTGGTACGGCTACACCAGCCTCTGGATCAACCGCAACGGCCAGCCGCAGGAAGCGCTGGACGTGACACCGACTGCGACCGGCCGGACGATGGACGACGTGCTCGCCTTCATCGAAGGCCGGCGGAGCTGAAATGAAACGACCCCCACGCTCGCTTCGTTCGCTGCCCCCCGAGGGGGCTTCAGCCTCCTTGAGGCGGCTCGGCGGAGGCTGAAATGAAACGACCCCCACGCTCGCTTCGTTCGCTGCCCCCCGAGGGGGCTTCAGCCTCCTTGAGGCGGCTCGGCGGAGGCTGAAATGGACACGCCCCGGGCCCTCCTCGTCGGCAGCGGCCTCTCCGTCATCCACTTCATCAAGACCTATTTCTGACCTTCATCACAAGGAGTCACCATGAGCCTCACCCTCCCCGCCGGCATGCAGATCAACGCCCCGCTCCAGCCGGGCTACGAATCCATCCTCACCCCGGATGCGCTCGCCTTCGTCGCCAAGCTGCATCGTGCCTTCGAGCCCCGCCGCCAGGAACTGCTGAAGGCCCGCGTCGAGCGCCAGGCCCGCATCGACGCCGGCGAGATGCCCGACTTCCTGCCCGAAACCCGGCACATCCGCGAAGGCGACTGGAAGGTCGCCCCGCTGCCCAAGGCCCTCGAATGCCGGCGCGTCGAGATCACCGGCCCGGTCGAGGCCAAGATGATCATCAACGCCTTCAACTCCGGCGCCGACTCCTACATGACCGACTTCGAGGACTCCAACAGCCCGAAGTGGGACAACCAGATCCAGGGCCAGATCAACCTCTACAAGGCGATCCGCCGCGAACTCAGCTTCAAGAACGAAGCCGGCAAGGAATACAAGCTGAACGACAAGATCGCCACGCTGCAGATCCGTCCGCGCGGCTGGCACCTCGACGAGAAGCACGTCACCGTGGACGGCCAGCGCGTCTCCGGCGGCATCTTCGATTTCGGCCTGGTGTTCTTCCACAACGCCAAGGAGCAGATCGCCCGCGGCGCCGGCCCCTTCTTCTACCTGCCGAAGATGGAAAGCCACCTTGAGGCCCGCCTGTGGAACGACATCTTCGTGATGGCCCAGGACCACCTCGGCATCCCCCAGGGCACCATCAAGGCCACCGTGCTGGTCGAAACCATCCTCGCCACCTTCGAGATGGAAGAGATCCTCTACGAACTGCGCAACCACTCCGCCGGCCTCAACGCCGGACGCTGGGACTACATCTTCTCGTGCATCAAGAAGTTCAAGAAGAACCAGGACTTCTGCCTCGCCCAGCGCGGCGCGATCACCATGGAAGTGCCCTTCATGCGCGGCTACGCGCTGGCCCTGGTGCAGGCCTGCCACAAGCGCGGGGCGCCGGCGATGGGCGGCATGTCCGCGCTGATCCCGATCAAGGGCGACCCGGAAGCCAACGAGAAGGCCCTGGCCGGCATCCGCCACGACAAGACCCGCGACGCCAACGACGGCTTCGACGGCGGCTGGGTGGCCCACCCGGGCCTGGTCTCGATCGCCATGGAGGAGTTCGTCAAGGTGCTCGGCGACAAGCCGAACCAGTGGGAAAAGCAGGTCGACGGCAAGTTCGGCCCCGAGCAGTGGCTGGATTTCCGCCCGACCACCCCGATCACCGAGACCGGTCTGCGCAACAACATCAACGTCGGCATCCACTACCTCGGCTCCTGGCTCGCCGGCAACGGCTGCGTGCCGATCCACAACCTGATGGAAGACGCCGCCACCGCCGAAATCTCCCGCTCCCAGGTGTGGCAGTGGGTGGTGAGCCCGAAGGGCGTGCTCGACGACGGCCGCAAGGTCACCGTCGACATGGTCCGCCCGATGATCGCCGAGGAACTCGCCAAGGTGAAGGCCACCGTCACCGCCCAGGGCGAGGACACCGCCAGCTACGAGCAGGCCGCGGTGATCTTCGACAAGATGTCGCTGACCCCGGAATACCCGGAATTCCTGACCCTGCCGCTGTACGAGGCGATGGACTAATCGGCGACGCACCCGCCGCCGCCTCGGCGGGTGCCCCCATGCAAAACGGCGCCACCGGGCGCCGTTTTGCATGGGGCTGCCATCGCGGCTCCGTGAAAACGTTCACCGTCATTACGACCGCATCCTGAAGTCCTTGCCCGGCGGGTCACGGCACTACCACCTCCGGAGCCACCGCCAATTTCGCCGCCCGCCGGGCAAATTTCTTGTCGTCGAATGTGTAGAAGCGGTCGCACTTCTTACTGCGTATCACATGGAGCGCATCGGCAAAATCAAGGCCTTCGCGATACAGGCGCAACGCTTCCTGAACCGCTGGCCAATCCTCCACCTGGACGTTGGGAAGGCCGATGAGATGCTCCATGGCCCGCACACAATCCTCCGTGGCAAAAGCGTAGAAAGCCCGCAGCACCCAGGCAAACTCCAGGACCACCGTCACCGGCACATGCACGCTCGGCGACTCCCGGATCAGCCTTTCAGCTAAAGGCCGCTGACGTGCAGCCTCCGGATCGCCGGGATCATCCACATAGTAGCGGGCAAGAATATTGGTATCGACCGCAATCATGATGCTTCCGCATCCTTTGCCGTCTGCATCAGTTCGGCAACGTCCAGATCAGCCAACCGGCGTGGCGGCCCGGCATATTTCAACATGCCAAAACCGCTTTCATGGCTGGTGCGGCCTGCCGGGTGGAGCAGCGATATTTCGATCCTGTCTTCGACTAAAGCCACCTCGACCTGACTACCGGGAAGCATTCCAAGCTGTTTACGCAATTCGGCTGGAATCACCACCTGCCCTTTGCTGGACACCGTTACGCAAGACATTCTTCACCTCGTTGAACATGGTTCAACCTGACTCTAGCATAGCAAGTCCGTCGAAGTAGACCGCGCGACCTTCGAGATCGAAGACGCCGCCACCGCCGGAATCTCCCATTCCCAGGCGTGGCAGCAGCCCGAAAGGCATTCTCGATGACGGCCGCAAGCTCACCGCCGAGAGGGCCCGCCCGAAGCAAGCGGGGGCTCGATCACCCCGGCGGCCCGGCGAGGGACGCCAGCGCGGCCCCGTCCGCGCCGCGGACGCGCACCCGCTTGCTTCTCGAAGTCTCGCCGCTGACCAGTTCCACCGCCGCTTTCGGCACGCCGCAAGCCTTGGCGACGAAGGCGATGAGCGCCGCGTTGGCCTTGCCGTCCACCGGCGGCGCAGCAAGGCGGATTTTCAAGGCCCCGCCATGCAGGCCGGCAAATTCGGTCTTCTTCGCACCGGGCTGGACATGCAGCGCGAGAACCATGCTCCCGTCGGCCGCATGACTCAGCCAGCCCATCGCTCAGGCGACGCCGATCAGCGTCAGACGGGCCGCGGCCAGGACGCTCAGCAATACCTGGAGCACCAGCAGCAGCGCGATGGGCGTCAGATCAACCCCGCCGATTGCCGGGATGATGCGCCGGAAGGGGCGCAGGAAGGGCTCGGCGAGGGCATAGACGACACCGGCCAGCGGCGCATGGGGATTGACCCACGAGAAGATCGCCGACATCAGCACCACGCCCATCACCAGGTAGAGCGCGATCCTGGCCACTTCAAGCAGCCCCGCCCCCCACATCACCACCAGCAGGCTGAGCGGATCGACAACGCCGATCCGGCCGATCACCCACAGCTTGACGAAGACGACCAGCACCTGCACGAGCCAGGCCGGCAGCAGGCTCGCCAGATCGAGGCCGGCGAGACCCGGAATGAAGCGGCGCAGCGGCACCACCAGCCAGTCGGTGGTGGCGACGACGAACTGGCCGATGGGATTGCGGAAGGAAATGCGCTGCCACTGCATCACGAAGCGCGCCAGCAGCACGCCGGAGAGTAAGCCGCCAGCGGTATCGACGAGGGTCACGAACAGGCTTCCGAGCATCGCCATCCCCCGTCAGCTGTCGCGGCCGAGCTGGTCGCCCAGCTCGCGACCGCGGGCCTCGGCCGCGACCACCGCGCGGTGGACCACGGCCGGAAAACCGTCTGCCGCGAAGGAGCGGAGCGCCGCCTCGGTGGTGCCGCCCTTGGAGGTGACGCGCTCGCGCAGCACGCCCGGGGATTCGTCGCTGCCGGCGGCGAGCCGGGCCGCGCCGAGCACGGTATCGATGGCGAGCTTGCGGGCCGTGGCGGCGTCGAAGCCGAGAGCCTCGCCGGAAGCCTGCAGGCACTCGATGAAATGGAAGACATAGGCCGGGCCGCTGCCGGAGATCGCGGTGACGCCATCGATCTGCGCCTCGTCGGCCACCCACACCGTGCTGCCCACCGCCGCCAGCACCCGCTCCGCCGCGGCGCGGCCTTCGGCCTCCACCGACGGATCGGCAAACAGGCCAGTGATGCCGGCACCGATCAGCGCCGGCGTGTTGGGCATCGCCCGCACCAGCCTGCGGTGGCCACCGAGCCAGCGGCCGATGTCGGCCAGGCGCAGACCGGCGGCAATGCTCACCACCACCTGGCTTCCCAGGCGGCCCGAGATCGGCGCCACCGCCGCCTTCAACTGCTGCGGCTTGACCGCCAGCACCAGCAGATCGCAGACCAGCGCCTGATCGTCCATCGCCTCAACCGCACGCACACCGAAGCTGCGCTCCAGCCTGGCCCGGCCTTCCGCCGAAAGTTCCACAACCTGCACGCCGGCCGCATCGAAGCCCTGCTTGACCAAGCCGCCGATCAGGGCCGCCGCCATGTTGCCGCCACCGAGGAAGGTGATTTTCATCGGACTCTCTCTGTCAGTTGAATGCGAAATTGTCTTGTCAGCCCCGCGTGCCGAAGATCGCCGTGCCGACACGCACCATCGTTGAGCCCTCGGCAATGGCCGCTTCAAGATCGTCGGACATGCCCATCGACAGGGTGTCGAGGGCCAGGCCAGCGGCGTTGAGCCGATCGCGCAACCGGCGCAGGCTCGCAAAGCGGGCACGCTGCAGCGCGACATCGGAGGTCGGCTCGGGAATCGCCATCAGCCCGCGCAGGCGCAAACGCGGCAGCGCCGCCACGGCCATCGCCAGCGTCGGCAAGTCGGCCGGCGCCACACCGCTCTTGCTTGCCTCGCCGCTGACATTGACCTGTATGCAGACATTCAGCGGCGGCAGGTGCACATCCCGCTGCTCGGCGAGCCGCTCGGCGATCTTCAGCCGGTCGACCGAGTGCACCCAGGCAAAATGATTCGCCACCAGTCGGGTCTTGTTGCTCTGCAGAGGTCCGATGAAGTGCCACTCGAGCCCCATGCCGGCCAGCGCCTCGACCTTCGCGACCCCCTCCTGCACGTAGTTCTCGCCAAACGCGCGCTGCCCGGCGGCGAACGCCTCGCGTACGCTTCCGGCGGGCCAGGTCTTGCTGACCGCCAGCAGTTCCACCTCGCCCGGATCGCGCCCCGCCGCACGGGCGGCTCCGGCAATGCGCATGGCAAGGTTTTGGAGGCGGCCGGAAAGGCCTGGCATATAATCGTTCGACGAATCGTTCAATGCTCGATCTTCAGGCTGAAGGGCGAGTGAGTATAGCACTCGCCCCAGCGCCGGAATTTCGGGTACGAACGCGCGTCCAACCTGCGCTCAATGTAGCCCGCCCTGCCCGACGATCCCCTGCCCGCGCGAGTCTCCACGATGGATATCACCGAACTGCTTGCCTTCACCGTCAAGAACAAGGCGTCCGACCTGCACATCTCCGCCGGCCTGCCGCCGATGATCCGCGTTCACGGCGACGTGCGCCGGATCAACCTGCCGGCGCTGATCCACAAAGACGTGCACGGCATGGTGTATGACATCATGAACGACTTCCAGCGCAAGCACTACGAGGAGTTTCTCGAAACCGACTTCTCCTTCGAGATCCCCAACCTGGCCCGTTTCCGGGTCAACGCCTTCAACCAGAACCGCGGTGCGGCGGCGGTGTTCCGGGTCATTCCATCCAAGGTGCTGACCCTCGAAGAGCTCAACGCGCCGAAGATTTTCAAGGACATCTCCAGCCAGCCGCGCGGCATCGTGCTGGTCACCGGACCGACCGGCTCGGGCAAATCCACGACCCTGGCGGCGATGGTCGATTACGTGAACGAAAACGAGTACGGCCACATCCTGACCGTCGAGGATCCGATCGAATTCGTCCACGAATCGAAGCGCTGCCTGATCAACCAGCGTGAGGTCTCCCGCGACACCCAGTCCTTCGACGCGGCGCTGCGCTCGGCGCTGCGGGAGGATCCGGACGTGATCCTGGTCGGTGAAATGCGCGACCTTGAAACCATCCGCCTCGCGCTCACCGCCGCCGAGACTGGCCACCTGGTCTTCGGCACCCTGCACACCTCGTCGGCGGCCAAGACCATCGACCGTATCGTTGACGTCTTCCCCGCCGCCGAAAAGGAAATGGTGCGGGCGATGATGTCGGAATCCCTGCGCGCGGTGATCTCCCAGACCCTGCTGAAGACCAAGGACGGGACCGGGCGGGTCGCCGCCCACGAGATCATGATCGGCACCCCGGCGATCCGCAACCTGATCCGCGAGAACAAGGTCGCCCAGATGTACTCGGCGATCCAGACCGGCCAGGGGGTGGGCATGCAGACCCTCGACCAGTGCCTGGCCGACCTGGTCCGGCGCAACATCGTGTCCGGTGCCGAGGCCCGCCTGCGCGCCGCCAACAAGGACAGCTTCCCGGTCTGAGCGCCGGAGGCGCCCCGACCCCCGCCCCCTCCGGCCCGGCCCTGCCGGCAGCAACAGGAACACACCATGGAACGCGACCAGGCACTCAAGTTCATGCACGACCTGCTGCGTCTGATGATGCAGAAGAACGGCTCCGACCTCTTCATCACCGCCAATTTCCCGCCCGCGATCAAGATCGACGGCAAGATCGTTCCCCAGTCCACCCAGCAACTCACCCAGTCCCATACCGCCGAACTGGCGCGCGTGGTGATGAACGACCGCCAGGCGGCCGAGTTCGAGGCCACCAAGGAATGCAACTTTGCGATCTCGCCGGCCGGCATCGGGCGCTTCCGCGCCAACGCCTTCGTCCAGCAGGGCCAGGTCGGCCTGGTGCTGCGGACCATTCCGCAGAAGATCCCCAATTTCGACGAACTCGGCCTGCCACCGGTGCTCAAGGACATCGCGATGTCCAAGCGCGGGCTGGTGATCTTCGTCGGCGGCACCGGCACCGGCAAGACCACGTCGCTGGCGGCGATGGTCGATTACCGCAACGAGAAGAGCTACGGCCACATCATCACGATCGAGGATCCGATCGAGTTCGTGCACACCCACAAGAACTGCATCGTGACCCAGCGCGAGGTGGGCATCGACACCGACTCCTGGGAGCCGGCCCTGAAGAACACCCTGCGCCAGGCGCCCGACGTGATCCTGATGGGCGAGATCCGCGACCGGGAAACCATGGACTATGCGATCGCCTTCGCCGAGACCGGCCACCTCTGTCTCGCCACCCTGCACGCCAACAGCGCCAACCAGGCCATCGACCGGATCGTCAACTTCTTCCCGGAGGAGCGCCGCCATCAACTACTGATGGATCTCTCGCTGAACCTGCGTGCGCTGATCTCCCAGCGCCTGCTGCCGATGTGCGACCGCAAGGGCCGCGTCCCCGCGGTGGAAGTCATGCTCAACTCACCGCTGATCTCCGACCTGATCTTCAAGGGCGAGATCCCCGGCATCAAGGACGTGATGAAACGCTCCAGTGAGCTGGGCATGCAGACCTTCGACCAGAGCCTGTTCGACCTCTACGAACGCGGCCTGATCACCTACGAGGATGCGCTGCGCAATGCCGACTCGATGAACGACCTGCGCCTGCAGATCAAGCTGAAGAGCAAGCGCGGCGACCGGGACATGCTGTCGGGCATCCAGAATCTGGATATCGTTTAAGGGTGGTGAAGAGTTAAGAGGAAAGAGTGAAGGGAAAACCCCACTTCACCCTTCACCCTTCACCCTTCACCCTTCTCGCCGAACCGGCCACCATCAGGTATTCGAACAGCCGGCATTCGATCGCGCCGTTGAACAACGGCGTGCGTTTGCTGGCCTTGAGGCGGACGCCCTTGGGCAGGGCAGGGTCGCCGGTGAAGAAGTAGCAGCGCCAGCCGGACCAGTGGGCTTTCAGCGCGTCGCCCAGCTTGGGGTAGAGCGCCTCCAGTTCGGACGTATCCGACAGCCGCACGCCGTAGGGCGGGTTGGCAACCAGCACGCCGGCAGCGGCCGGGGCCTGGCGTTCGAGGAGGTCGGCCCGCTCGAGTTCGACACAGCCCTCCAGGCCGGCGCTGCGCAGGTTCACGTAGGTCTTGCGGACCTGGGCTTCGAGAATGTCCGAACCGTGGATCGCCAGCGGCCTGGGCGGCTGCCGACGGGCTTCGGCGGCCTGGCGAATCGGGTGCCAGGTGTCCCGCTCGTAGTGCTTGAAGCGCTCGAAGGCGAAATGACGGCCGAGGCCCGGCGCCACATCCAGCGCGATCTGGGCCGCCTCGATCAGGAAGGTGCCACTGCCGCACATCGGGTCGCACAGCGCTTCCTCGCCCGGCTTCCAGCCGGTGAGGCGCAGGATGCCGGCGGCGAGGTTCTCCTTCAGCGGCGCCTCCACCGCGGCCTGCTTGAAGCCGCGCTTGTAGAGCGGATCGCCGGAGGTATCGAGATAGAGCGTCACCGTGTCGGCGGACAGGAAGGCATGGATGCGCATGTCCGGCGCCTGGGTGTCCACGTTCGGCCGCCGCCCGGCGACGGTGCGGAAGTGGTCGCAGACGGCGTCCTTGATCTTCAGCGTGACGAATTCCAGGCTGCGCAGCGGCGACTTGTGGGCGGTCACGAAGACGCGGATGGTCTGCTCGGGCGTGAACCAGCGCGCCCAGGTCGGCGCGTAGGCGATGCGGTAGACGTCCTCCTCGCTGCGGTAGCGGCCCATCGCAAGCTGCCACAGCACGCGGGTCGCCAGGCGGCTCTCGAGGTTGGCGCGGTAGCACAGCGCCCAGTCGCCCGCAAACTGCACGCCGCCGGGGATCACTTTCGGGTCGGTGGCGCCGAGTTCGCGGAGCTCATCGGCAAGAAGCGGCTCGAGGCCGCGGGGACAGGGAGCGAAGAAGTTCAAGGGAGCAGGTCCGGAAAATCAAAAGGGCTTGAGGACGACGAGGAAGACACAGGCGAACAGCCCCAGCACCGGCACCTCGTTGAAGAAGCGGTACCACACGTGGCTGCGGGTGTTGCGGCCTTCGGCGAAGGCACGCATCAGGCGCCCGCAGTAAAGGTGATAGACGATCAGCAAGGTCACCAGGCCGGTCTTCGCGTGCAGCCAGCCGCCGGTGACGCCGAAGCCGAACCACAGCCACATGCCGAGCGCCACGGCGAGGATGCCCAGCGGAGTCATGAAGCGGGAGAGCTTGTTTTCCATCAGCGCGAGGCGCTCCGTGGTGGCACGATCGGTGACCATCGCGTGATTGACGAAGAGGCGCGGCAGGTAGAACAGGCCGGCGAACCAGCTGGTGACGAAGATGATGTGCAGGGCTTTGATGCTCAGGTAAAGCATGGGCGGGGCTCGGTGAGGAAAGGATTCAGGAAGACGCGACACCGCGGGTGCGCAGCGCGTCGGCGACGGTCGGGTGGATCAGGCGGGCGCGCAGTTCGCGCTTGATGCGCTGGTTGTCCAGGCGCCGCGATTCGGACATGAACGAGAGGGTCAGCGGCGATACCCGCGCGGCCAGTTCGGCCCGCGGCAGGCGCGGTGGACGCGGCAGGCCGAGCGCATCGGCCACCAGGTCGAAATACTCCCCCATGCGCAGGCTGCTGTCGTCCGATGCGTTGTAGGCCCGGTTCGGCCGACCACGGAACAGGGCCAGCGCAAGCAGGCGGGCCAGGTCGTCGGCGTGGATGTGGTTGGTGAACACGTCATCGTCGGCAGCCAGCACCGGCTCGCCCTTGTGCAGCCGGGCCAGCGGCAGGCGGTCGGCAGAATCATAGATGCCGGGCGCGCGCAGCAGGCACACGCGGCAGCCGGTCCGACGTCCGAAGCGGCGCAAGCGGTCTTCCGCGGCAACCCGCCGCCGGGCCCGCGCCGAGGCCGGACGGCGCGGACGGGTCTCGTCGAGCCAGGCTCCGGCGCAATCTCCATAGACCCCGGTGGTACTTATATAGACTAGCCGTCGTGGTAGACTTCCGCGCTGCGTCAGGGCGGCCAGCAGGCGGCGGGTACGCGGGTCGTCATGGCCCTGATCGGGCGGGGGAGCACAGTGAAGCACGTAGTCGGCAATGCCGGCGAGGCGGGCCAGACTGCCGGGCCGGTCGAGATCGGCGACGATAGGCGTCGCGCCCAGCGCGCGCAGCGCAGCGCCCTCCTCCGGCCGCCGCACGAGGGCATGAACGCCAAAGCGGCGGACCAGCCACGGAATGATCCGGCGGGCCACGTCGCCGCTGCCGACAATCAGTACCCGCTTCATTTTTCGACGTTTCATTTGTTCATTATCTCACGGCCCCCATCATGTCGTTCCAGGTCACCCTCCAGCCCAGCGGCACCCGTTTTTCGGCCGACGCCGAAGACACCATCCTCGAGGCCGCCCTCAGCGCCGGACTCCTGCTGCCCCACAGCTGCCGGGACGGCGCCTGCGGCGTCTGCAAGAGCAGGGTGATTTCCGGCGAACTGGATCTGGGCCATTACGTGCCGTCCACCCTGACCGACGCCGACCGGGAGGCCGGCCTGGCGCTGCTGTGCTGCGCCCACCCCCGCTCCGACGTGGTCGTCGAAGTGCGCCAGGTCCTCCGCACCGGCGACATCCCGGTGAAGAAGCTGCCCTGCCGTGTGCAGAAGCTCACCCGGGCGGCGGACGACGTGATCGTCCTCGAAGTCAAGCTCCCGGCCAGCGAGAAGTTCCGTTTCGTCGCCGGTCAGTACATCGACTTCCTACTCGCCGACGGCAAGCGCCGCAGCTTCTCGATCGCCAATGCGCCGGAAGTGGACGACCACCTCGAACTACACGTCCGCCTCGTGCCCGGCGGCCGCTTCACCACCCATGTCTTCGAGAAGCTGAAGGAGAAGGACATCCTGCGCTTCGAAGGTCCGCTGGGCAGCTTCCGCCTCGGCGATTCGCCCCGGCCCGCCGTGCTGCTGGCCGGCGGCACCGGCTTCGCGCCGATCAAGAGCATCGTCGAACACGCCATCGCCACCGGCGGGCAGCGCCCGATGACCCTCTACTGGGGCAGCCGCGACCTGGCCGGGCTCTACCAGCTCGAACTCGCGCGCAGCTGGGAGGCCCGCCTGCCCGGTTTCCGCTTCGTCCCCGTGCTGTCGGACAGCCCCGCCGACGACGGCTGGAGCGGCCGCCGCGGCCTCGCCCACGAGGCGCTGATGATCGACCTGCCCGATCTTTCCGGCCATGAGGTCTACGCCTGCGGGTCACCGGCGATGATAGACGCGGCCCGCGCGGACCTCACCAGGCGTTGCGGCCTGCCGCCCGAGGCCTTCTTTGCCGACGCCTTCAGCTTCTCGAACGACGCCGCGGCCAGCTGAACCCGGGAGCCCTGCCCATGAGCAACACCGTGCTGATCACCCGCGAACCGGTCATCAACAAGCAGCACAAGATCACCGCCAACCGGCTGATCGTACATGCCCCTTCGGTACCCCAGGCGGTCGAAGCCCTGGACGGACTCGCCGACGTGTGGCCGTCCACCCACCCGGTCTTCATCAGCCTCTTCAAGCTGGTGCCCACGCCGGATCTGCTGGAATGGATCGCGCCGGCCAACGCGATGGTCGAGATCCCGACCCAGGCCATCACCCACCCCCAGACCCTGGCGCTGATCCCCCGGCTGCTGGCCGCCAACGTGAGCCTCAACCTGACCTGGTACCAGCCCGAACTCCCCTTGCCGCCGCAGGTCAACTGGCGCTTCGTGATCATCGACGCCAAGCGCCAGCCACTGCCGGCCGACCCACCCGGCCTCGCCATCGCCTGGGGCCTGCCCGACGTGCCGGCCTTCCGCGAAGCCATTGCCAGCGGCTACGACGGAGCCTCCGGCTGGTTTTTCTTACGCGGCGTGCGCGCCGACGGCAAGCTCGCCCCCTCCCACGCCCAGATCGTCCGCTTGCTCAACCTGGTGCGCCGCAATGCGGAGGTCAAGGAGATCGAGACCGTGCTCAAGCAGGACGTGGCGCTGTCCTACAAGCTGCTGCGTTACATCAACTCGGCCGGCTTCGGGCTGATGTGCGAGATCCAGTCCTTCCGGCACGCGGTGTCGATCCTCGGTTACGACAAACTCAACAAATGGCTGTCGGTGCTGCTCGTCTCGGCGAGCCGCGACCCGTCGGCGCCAGCCCTGATGCAGACCGCCATCGCCCGCGGCCGCTTCATGGAAAAGATCGGTGCGGCCTTCTTTGACAAGAGCGAACTCGACAACCTGTTCATCACCGGTGCCTTCTCGATGCTCAACCTCCTGCTCGGCGCCAGCCTGCAGTCGGCCCTCGACGAGATGCATCTGCCGGCGCCGATCTGCGACGCGCTGCTCGGCAACGACGGCGTCTATGCCCCCTTCCTGAAGCTCGCGCGGGCGCTCGAGAGCTTCGACGACAAGCCCCTGGCCGCCCTCGCCGCCGACCTGCACATCGGGCCGGATCAGATCAACCGGGCACACCTGGAAGCGCTCTCCTTCGCCGACAGCCTGCAGTTCGGCTAGACAAGCCGCCCGGCCCGGCCGACCCGCGACTCTTCACAAGGTCGCGAACTGGTTCACGCTCCCGGGCGCCGGGCCGCTTGGTCAGCGAGCATATGTCACAGCTGGGGGGAGGGGGGCGGCAGTTAGAATCGAAAGCACAAAACCGTGAAAAACGTGCTTCGTTCATGCCGTCCGCCCGATTATTCAAATTCCAACGTTCACCGGCCGTGCCGACCTCGCGCCTGCCCGCGCTGCGGGAAACCGCGGCGGCCTTGCTGAGGGCGCTGTCGGCAGGCCACACCCGCGCACAGGAACTGGCCCGCATCGTTGCGCTCGATCCGGTCCTGGTCTTCGAGCTGTTGCAGGCCACGCCGCTGACCAGCGCCAGGCCGGGACCGATCGTCGATGCCCTCGCCGAGCGCCTCGATCCCATCGACACCGGCCTGCTGCAGGCCTGGGCGCTGCGCCACCTGGTCCAGCAGCCCCGGCGCCGCCTTTCCGACCGCGCCCACCGTCACCACGCGCTGCACAGCCTGTTCGTCG
>Ga0213919_1000288_pt1 | contig 23874 bp, 36 predicted proteins | sample McNCre317MG_FD_161056 | JGI IMG/M metagenome (GOLD analysis project Ga0213919, IMG submission 161056) | Freshwater microbial communities from McNutts Creek, Athens, Georgia, United States - 3-17 MG | ecosystem: Environmental > Aquatic > Freshwater > Creek | place: USA: Georgia | collected... | reverse complement strand
CCGAAGCTGTTTTGATTGGGGAGGCCGCACAATGACCGCCCACCCCTTCGACCTCGCCGTGGCCGCGCTGGTCGCAACCACCGCGCTGCTGTTCCTGGGCTGGCTCGCGTCCGAAGCACTCGGCGCATGGCTCGCCGCCCGCTCTCGCCGCAACCGCTACGTGAGCCGCCCGCCGGTTGCAGATGATCGCGACGTGCTGCGCAAGCATTGGGACATCGTGAACAGGGGGCGGAAGTGAACAACACTGGAGCAACAATGAAAAGCGCAGCATCGCCGGTAATCGGCAACGTAGACGATCAGGATTATCACGCATTTCTGGATAGGGTTAATGCCAGGTTCGCCAGCAATGCGACTGGACCGCTATTCACTACAGACGCTTCGGGTTTGTGGGATGCGTATTTATCGTCTTTTGGCGACGCCGACCGCCAGCACCACAACTGCCACGCTTGCCGACATTACATTGAACGCTGGGCTGGCCTGGTGACGATTGATGAGCGCGGCATCACGACGCCCGCCGTTTGGAATGTAGATGACGCGCCGGAGGAATACAAGAAAGCCATAGGCGCTATGGCGAAAATCGTCCGCAAGGCCAAGGTGACGGGGGTGTTTCTATCCTCTAACAAGGAACTTGGGACTCCAGTCACAGGACAGTGGCGGCATCTGTCGGTAACGATGCCAAAGGTATTCGCACGCACTACGCAAACCGCAGGCCAAGCGATGGCGGAGAAGCGTGAGGACTACATCAACGTCAAGCGGGCTCTGGCGGAGTTCACCATGCCAATGGTTGAACAGGCCATGACTCTGCTCAAGACGGATTCACTTGCTCGGGCAGAGAAGGTCATCGGACCAGCTCAGTTCCTGTACGACCTACATGCCGCCAAGGCAACAGCCCTGAACTATAACAACGTAGTGTGGCTGGGTATTGCTACGGCCCCGGCTGGATTCTGCCATCCTCGATCCTCAATGGTTGGAACGCTGTTGGAGGACATCGCTGCGGGCATGGATTTCGCGGAAGTGTCTCGCCGCTGGAAATCGAAGATGCACCCACTTCAGTACCAGCGCCCACAATCTGCGCCAAATGCCGGGGCTATCGCACAGGCAGAGAAGATCGTTGCCGAGATGGGCGCTGCCGGATCGTTGGCACGCCGGTTTGCTCGCGTGGAAGATGTGACGCCGATATGGCTTCCGAAGGCCACAGCCACCGAGTCAAAACCCCAGGCCGGAGTATTCAGCCACCTGAAATCCAAGAACGCGACTCCCGCGCCGGACATGAAGATTCCGCCACTTACGATGACATGGGCGAAGTTTTCTCAGCAGGTTCTGCCTACTGCGGATCGCATCCAGTTCCATGCGCGGGCATCTCGGGATGCCTTTATGGTGCTGGTCACTGCCGTTGATCCAGATGCGCCGCCCATCCTTCAATGGGATACGCTGGAGCATCGCAACCCGGTGTCGTGGTACTTCTGGCACGGCGGATCGTCTCCAGAGCAGTTTGGCCTCACAACTGGCGCTATGTGCGACGTGTCCGCTGTCACCATGAAGCCATCCATGTGGCATGGCAGTTTCCCGCAACACGGGGAAGGCGTGATATTTCTCTTAAAGGATGCTCGCGAGACACGCCAGTCTGGTGCGGCATTGTTCCCGGAATGCATGAAGTCGGAGTTTCACGGCATCCGGTCTGTGATCGAATCCTATTCGCGTGGATCTGAGATTTCTGGTATGGAAGATGGCTCTGCGTGCGGGATTGGGTTGCAGAAAGGCGGCACATGGGCACACGTATTCCGCGTTACCAGTGGCGGAAAATCTCTCGACTATTTACTAGACAGGTGGGACTGATGAAGCTGTTCTTTAGCCTGCTGCTGGCCGTCTGCATCATCGGCCTGGTCATCAGCTTCCCGTGGCTGGGCTGGGTGTTTGGCATCCTGCTGGCCGTGGCGGTGCTGGGGGCGGTATGACCATCGACACCAGCACTGAGGCGGTGGAGCGTCTTTGCGAGACGCTTGAGCACCGCGACGCAACGGATACGGAAGCGATGGCCGGCGATATGATCCGCGCCCTCGCCGCCGAGCGGGATGCGCTGAGGGATGCCGCCCGTGCTGTCATCAGCACAATGGGCTGTGGATGCTGCGCACGCTTCAATCACGCAGACAACACCGACAAACTGGAACAACTACTCAAGGACAAGCCATGACCGACAAGACGATTAAGGTGGGGGATAGGGTGCAGCTTTTCGGTAGAACAGCAGCGGCAGAGGTCAGGGCCGTGGTTGATGACCGCGCCATGGTGCGCCTGCCAAATGGTAACTATGAGGCGTGGCATGTAGATAACTGCACCCGCCTGCCCCGCACGCGGAAGGTGGAGAGGTGGGTGTATGAGTGTCGGGATATTGGTCCTGCATGGACAGCATTTTCGTACACCAAGGACGGCGCAGAACATGCTCCATACCGCATCTCCGCCCCCGTTCGCGTTGAACTGGAAGTGGAGGAGGAGACGTGATGAAGAAAATTCTTCTTTGTGTTGTCGCGCTACTTACTGGATGCAGCAACAGGGTAACTGCACCGGAGATTTCTCGCGCGCAATCCCTGTGCGCTAACTTTGGTGGCGTAAACTATATAGTCAGCGGGTTTCCACATTCGTGGACTGAGGCTGGCTGCAAAGACGGCAGCAGGGTGAGCAGCAAAACAGCGCCACAGGCAACACCATGACCCCCTCCGAACTGGCGAAGGTGGCGGAGTTTTTGGGCTTTCCATGGCGCGTGATGAATTTCCGTCTCGGAGGTCCGCGCCTTTGTTTCCAGGGGCTCATGGCGCAAGACGGTGTACTTCTTCTGGCGCTGCTAGAGAAGCTGGCGGAGAGGGGATATGCGCCAGCGATCTGCGACCGAGGAACTGATTACGGCGCGGAACTTCGCTATGAGGCGTCGTGGGGCGTAGGACTAAACGATCAACGCTGCGGCCCCACATGGCTCGACGCTGTGGTAGCCGCAGTGATGGAGGTGGTGAAGTGACCTCCCCCGTGGACATCAGCGAGGGGGCGGCAGCCCTGAAACCATGCCCATTCTGCGGCGGTGCGGATATTCGAGAGTATACCCACGACGGGATACAGTTCATGCAGTGCAACGACTGCACGTCTTGCGGGCCAGATCACAAAGCAGGTCGGCATTGGAACGTGCGACACGACGCGCTCAGTGAGGCGGAGGAGAAGCTGGCCTCCCTCGAAACGCGCCACGGCGAGCACCTGGAAGCGTGGCGGGTGAACAGCGCGGAGAGTGCGGAGCGAGAGTCCGCCCTGCAAGCGCAGGTCGAGGAGCTGCAATCCGAGGTTAACGACTACCGGAACACTCGCAGGTGGAATATCAAAGAGGATGGCGCTGACCTACTCGTATGCAAAGGCGATCACGAAAAGTACGAAGGCTGCGAGCATGTGCGCTACGTCCCTGAGTCAACGGTCGAGGCGCTGCGGGCGGATGCGGAGCGGCTGACGAGTTGCCTGCAACTAATAATGGCCGACCTCACTGCCCTATTGGATGCTGACCATTTCAACAACATCGAATCTCGCGTATTAGACGCTGGTGTGTCGTATCCACCGATAGGCACTGATCCGAGAGCTGTCATCGACGCCGTGAGGGAGGGGAAATGAAACTGTTCTCCGCCGTCTGCCAGCACAAGTTCGACGCCTGCAACCTGCATCGCTTCAGTGATGATGTTGTGGCCGGTATGTGCTGGAAGTGCAACAAGGTGTTTACGGCTACCTGCGGATTGAATCTTCCGGGTAGGCTGGAATGCGCACCACAACTTAGCTGCCCCACCTGCGATGGCGTCGGAAAGGTCCATGCGCCGAAGTCAGGGCTGGACGTTACCAGTGGAGGCGCTCGGCCATGACCAAGCAGCACATCGTTTTCGGCCTGTCCCTGCTGTCGAATCTGCTGTTTATCGCGGGCTCGGTTGTTGGGGTGGTTATGAGGGAGAAGCCGTGACGATTCTCAATGAGATAGCCCGAACAATTCACGCAATCAGGCGTGCAGCAGATTGCGATGTCGAACGGTTATGTTTTGAGGTCACGGATGCAGAGTGGACGGAGCTTCTTGACTGGCTTTACAGCCACGGCTGGACGCACGATCATCGCGGAGACGTTGTTTCTACCCAAGAGCACTTAGTTATTCTCGGCATTCGCGTCCGCAAGCGACCGCCCTCGCCCGGAGATAAGCCATGACCCACAAGAACGCGCCGCCGGTGACGCAGGAGCAGGCCGACTTCGAGGAAATCGCTCACAAAGGATTGGAACCTGGCCACACAGTCGGCTTCAGCCGCGACAAGGACGGAAAGTACCACGCCCAATACGTTAGGGAGATGTGGGCGATATGGCAGGCTGCGCGGAAGTACGGAGCCGCCCCATGAACTTCATCGGCCAGGCTGATCTGGAGGCGACGTGGGATGCAATTCTCCCGGCGTGGGGTAACCATTCCATTCTCGACGATGATCTTAAGACCAGATTGGTATCACTCTACAACACGCTTACAGAATGGGAGAACCGCAATGACGCAGAAGATTAGCGATGAGCGGTTGGCGTACTTGATTGAATGCGCCGAGTCAGAGCCGCATATGGGGAAAGGTCCGGCAGACGGTTGCGGACAATGCGAGCACAACCGAGATACTGCCTCCGCCCTCCGCGAACTCCAGCGCACCCGCCAGCGTGAATCGCCACACTGCCCATCGTGCAGTTGCGGTGAGCCTATACTGGGGCCGCTGACTAACGCACCAGCACAGGTGAAGGTATGACCCCGACTGACTACCTCTGGCAGCTTGAGTCTGAGCGCAGGCGGCTGTATGAGCAACTGACTGAGCATCGCACTGGACTGAACTGGCTGGCGTTCGTCGTGTTTCGCCGATATTGGCTGAGGCGCAAACTGATCGCGGTTGCACTCCGCACAGAAAGCGAGGCGATCCGCTGCTACAACGCATCGGGATGGGGAAGCGTTTACGAGGTGCTGAGATGAAGCTGAACTACGGTCTGATTGCAGTGATGCTCACCTGCATCGCCATCCTTTCCTTTATCGCCTCATGGCTGGCAGCGGGCTGGCTGTTTGTGCATCGGCATTGATTTCACGCGCAGGGGCAGGTCGCTAACAGCCTCAGCGTGCCGGCTGGCATGTTTCCTCATGGATCTCCCGCAGCAGGGCACGCCGTCTGGCCCACGATACGGGCCGCGCTCAGAATCGCTCCGGCTCGCAACCGGAGCGTGATCGGTCAGCAGCCCTTGCCCTTGCCGCGACCGCCCTTGCCTTTCTTCGCCATGATGATCACCTGCCTTCTATCTGTGGCTTGAGTTGAGAAAGTAGCGCGTCGAGCTGATCCGCGTTCTGCCGCGCTTCGGTCAGGGCGCGGGCGATGTCGGCTGCGATTCCAGTCTCTCCAGCAGCCGGTTCAGGGCTTCCCGTCGCGCTGGCTGGAGCAGTTCCGGCGATATCTGCACCTTCGGCGGCGGGACCACTACCGGCGGCAGGGGCTTGCAGGGCACGGTTGAGCAGGCGTGTAAGCCTGCCGTTGTCAGCAGCAGAAGCGGCCAGTTTCGCGGCGTAGTCATGGGCAAGTACCTCATTGCGGGCGGCGTCTGCCGCGTCCTTCGTTTCTCGGTCATGGGCGGCATCGGTAGCTACCTTCAGCGCGGCGGCGTTCGCGGCATCCCACAGCGCCTGCACTCTGGCGGCCCCAGCGGCCTCACCGGCTGCGATCAGGCTGTGGCGGTACCACAATGCCCCCGACACCAGACCCGCCAATAGGGCCGCGTAGGCGAGCGGGCGGCGGAACTGCCAGAGCAGCGTCAAGAACGGCATCACTTCCCCCCTCTTGGTGCGAATAACGCGTTAAGACTTACGCCCCACTTAGGTCCGTATTCTTGGGCCTGTGCGTTGTGCAGGCGGATTGCAGCAGCTGTGGCTTCTTGCGGTGTGCGGAAAATCCCCAAATGCTGCCCCGTCAGGTAGTACTGACGAATTGCGTCAGCGTCTGAGAGGATTTTCCCGTCGTTGCTGACGGTGGGAACCAGTACTTCCCCTTGATCCGTGCCGAACGACATGGATCGCACGGTGCTGATTGATCCGTCGGGGTTCTTGACCACTGGCCGATTATGCAGGTCGATGTTTCCATGGACCAGCGGCGTAGCAGGCATAGGCGAAAACGGGAGCTGCTGCCCATTGCTAGATTGGGCTTGCCGCGCTGAAAACAAAGCGTTTGCTAGCCTACTATAGATTTCATCCGCCACGTTACTTACCCCCGTCCGCTGGCGGTTTGCCGTCGCTGACGATCTTGATCACTGCCGGCGTGGCATAGACTGCAAGGTATGCCCCGTACAGAACCGGGTCTATGCCTTTCGTGAGTGTCGTATAGACAAGCACCCAGCTGGCTATCGCAAACGACCCCATGAGCACGGCAGCGGCCTTGCTGATCCGGTTGGTCGAGGGGTCGATCAGCAGGTCGTCGAGGTCCAGCCTGCTGCCTTCGCTCTGGTCCCGTCGCAGCAGTGAGCGAACGATAACCAGCCCGACCGCCATCAGGGCCAGCAGGGCGAATATCTTGAGGTGCGGGATCGTGGAGAGGGTCATCGCCGAGCTGCCTCCCAGATATCGAGTTTGCCAGCCTCAAGCACAGCGATTTTGTCAGAAGTTCGCGTGCTTTCGCCCGAACATGTGCGGGTCACAAACCGTTCTTCGTTGTCCTCGCAGTAGACCAATACCCATTTCTCGAACCAGACGGGATGCTTGTCTGCCAATTGCGCCAGCTCTCGCAGTCGCTCGCCCGCACTGGCGTTTTTCTTCCAGATGGGCAGTAACGCCACGTTTTCGGCGGACGCGCTCATGTTGCCCCCTCTGGAATGTGGTCGCGCCAGTTGGGCAGTTGAACATGTGGTCCTTCTGGAAATCCGGCCCAGTTCCCGCCCCACTCCAGCCCGCACTGACGGGCAATGGCCCCGTACTGCTGCCACAGCGGGTCAGATACCGCGTCACCCTCTGGCAGCCCCCATATCAGCTTGCCGTTCAGCAGAGGGCAGCAGTCCATCGCAAAGCCGTAGTTGTGGGCGCTGCTGCCGGGTTTGGCGTTCGTGACGATCTTGCCCGGTGTCGTGCGCCCTTGGCTGTACAGCGCGGCCTGTTCATCGAGCGTCCGCAGCGTGCAGACCACCAACACATCCAGCCCCTGCTTTTCGCACTCAGCCAGAAACGCCTCAGCCAGCGGCAGGAACGGTGATCGTAGTGCGGTGATGGCACGGGTACTCACTGCCGCCCCTCAACCTTGCCGCAGTGCCACTGGTGGTTCGCCAACTCGGTTTCCCTGCACCAGTTGTCCATGTCGCTTTTGCGCCAGCGATCCGCCGTGCGCTGCGAGACGGACTCGCGCAACTCGGTCATCTGCATTTGCAGGTTGTCGATCTTGTTCCCTATCCCCGTCATCCAGCCGCCGACCAAAAATGACGCGCTGATACAAAACACCGCGCCCGTGACAATCGTCCCCAGTCTCAGGTATGCGTTGTTCTCAAGGTCAGTCAGTTTCTTGTTGTCGATCATGGTCGTAGCGGTCCTTGTGCTAAGTGAAAACGGCGGTGTAGCCGGTCGCGTTTGCCATCAGTGCCGATGGGGCGCTACCTCCTGACCAGACCCATTTGTAGGTTGTGTAGCCTACGTCTGAGGTGGTATCCGTGACGAATGCCGCCCCCGCAGCAGTCGCGCCTGATTTGATCCCTGCGATGGTCAGGCCCGTAAAGTAGGCCGTCTGCGGTGAGGCACGCTCGGTGCCAGTGGTGACACGGATACGCACGCTCAGCTCGAAGCCGGAGCCGACATAGGTGCCGATGCCGAAGTCTGTCTTTCCCGCGATTCTGCCGGATGTGAGCGTCCCGGCTGCGGCGCAGGTTGTCGGGTTGCCGATCCAGTTGGCTGCCGTGGCGCTGTTGTACCCGCGGGTTGAGCTTCCGCCAGCGCCTGAGATGGCCGCTGCCACAAACACAACCGTGCCGCCTATCAGGGTTTCATCTGCCGGATAGGTGACGCCGGGGAAGTAGGTAGACCCACCGCCACCGCCGCCACGGGTGATGAAGTACTCGGCTGGCGTCAGGTAGATGGGTGGCAGCAGTCCGCTGGAATCGGTCTTGATCGGGTTCGGATGCTGCACCGTCATCGCGTCATCCGCATAGATGGACTTCAACGTTGTGCCATCCGTGGTGAACGTGTACGAGGTATTCGGCACAATGGCACCGCTTTCCAGCCGCTGCGACCGTGCGTCAACGTAGGTCGAATACCCCGCGCGGTACGGGTCCACGTCATAGCGGAGCACGCCCGCTGCATCCTTCAATTGCACGCGATAGACGTAGGTATCGAATGACGGCGTGATGGTGGCGAATACGCCCGCGCTGTCCGCCGTATAGGTCGCCAGCACTTCGTCCGTGCCCGTGCGCAGAAACGTCAGCGTCGCATACGGCATAGCCCTGCCGAACACGTCACGCGGCTTGGATGCGGGGTCAAGGTGCAGGATGCCGGTCATTGGCTGTTCTTTACTGCCATAGCGGCAGCGCGGATATCAGGGTCTTTCGACAGCATGGCCTGAGCGAGAATAGCGGGAATAGCGCTCTGCGGTGCCCGTGTAGTCATCGCCAGCCATTTCACTGCCGTGGGGTTTGTCAGCACGCGAGCGCCCACATTCGCTGTACCGACGCCAGCCGCAACCCCTAATGCCGTCTTGTAGTTTCCGCTCGCCAGCGCCGCGATAAAAGCCGCGCCCGCTCCGAGTTGCGCATTTGCAGCGGCAGTGCCTGACGGATTGCGGAATACGGATGACCCTTGGCGAAGGTTGTCTGCCACACGCGCAACTGCATCCATGTCCTGCCTGAAACCGTCACCGTACCTGTTAAACAGCGCGGTTTTCGCTTCAGGTGACATTGAATTCCAGTTGGTCAGAAATGTCTCTGTAGAGAAGGCATCGCCAGCGGCATTCTGTGCGCCCGCGTTCGCCTTGCCGAGCCGCCGAAGCACTCCGGCAGAAACTGCCTTCTGTCCATCTTCAGGCAGACTCTGCATGACTGCTCTAAGCGTCGTTGCGCCCTCTTTCGCACCGGAAGTTGCAGCACGGAATACCGCTTCCGGCCCGCCATTCTTTTCGATCACTGAGCTGATAACGTCAAGCCGTTTCATTCCTGCGGCATGGAACTTGTTGGCCCGCGAGAGCGCGGCTTCTGCTTCTGGCCCAGCCGACTTCGCTGCTGCCTCCATATCCGTAGACATGGCCGCGTACAACTTTTTCCACTGAGATACCGGAACGTCTCCAGAAAAAGGAGCGTCTGCCAGTTCGTTGCCGACGATAGTCCGCAGCTTTTTAACTGCATCGTATGGCAACCCGTTGCCGCCGTTCTGAAGAATGGCAGGATTGTTTTGCCTGCTGTTCGAACTCAAGTCAGATTGAAGCGCATCACGGATAGATGCAATCTTTGAATTTGCAAATGCTGCTGAGGTGTTTTCAGCCCCTGGAATGGTTGCGGAAAGATCATCCAATGTCTTTGCCGTGTTGGATACATCTACCAGTTGAGACTTGTTGACGAACTTGTCCAGTGCGCTGTAGTTCGCAGCAGTCTTGTCCTTGAACTGCTGAAGGAATCCGCCTTCACCCGTAACGCCTTTGACAATGGCGCGTCCGGCCTGCTCACCGCTAGCTGCTGGCGATAACGAGTTTGCCAGCCGATCAATGTTACCGCCAATATCCGCTGCCTGATTCTTGCTGGCAGCGGCCATGACGCCAGCCGATCCGGGTGCCTTTGCTGCAACGGATTCTGCCGCCTGCATACGCCGCGTTCCGGTTGCTTGACCGACTGACGGGAAAGCGCCGGCCTGCTGGAAATCCGCAATGTTCTGCGCAGTCTGTAGCCGCCCATCCTCGCCGCCTCGCGCAACCGCACGCGCTCCGGCTTGTGCACCATAGCGCAGAGCAGATGGAGCCGCGCCGCCTACCATGCCTGCAAGCGTTTGCCCCAATGGGCCAGCGCCATTCTCTGCGGCCACTTGCGCGGCCACTGAACCCGCAGCGTTGGATAATGCAGACGGGATTACGCTCGCCCCAGTTGCCGGTCCAAGCAATGCACCGCCTGCAAGGCCAGCCCCGCCTGCATACAAGTATCGTGATGCTGGATCGTCTGGGCGTTCTACCTGCGTGGATGTCTGCCTCCACTTGTCCATCAGTCGAGCAATGTTTTCTGACGTGCCGTACTGGCTCGCCCTGTCTATGGGATCGAACATGGAAGGCGGCGCTTTCCCGGTCACGCCGCTGACAATCATTCCCGCGCCAGCGGCAGCCAAGTCGCGCAGGTTTGCGGCGGTATCCATCGGAAAACCGAGCACGCCTGCAACGCCTCTATTTAGTCCGGCCATTGCCGCATTCCATCGGTTTGATGCGGTCACTGGCTGGCTTGGCGGCGCAGCATTATCAAGCGTGAACCCCGGCGGCAACGGCGGCAGTCCGCTAGGCTGCTGATCCAGCGTAAAGCCTGCTGGCAGCGGCGGCAGTTCACCGGCCATTTGCAGGCACCCACTGACCGTTCTGCAGGATCAACTTCTGCCCGCCGGGTCCGGTCGCTGTTGGCGGGGGCGGTGCACTTCCGCCCGGAACTGGCGGTTTGTATGCGTCAGACTTCATTGCGCCCGCAGCAGCACTGCCAGCCGCCTTACCCTCACGCATAATCATCTGCACGGCAGCCGCGTACGTTTCCGGGCTGTCGGCAGTTTCCAGAATCTTGTGATTCTCTGCACGCTTGGCCTGATCCGTGCCGCCGCGAGATGCCAGCATGTCGTACGAGTTCAGCATCGTCTGCGTGGCGATAAACAACCGCTTCAGGTCTGGGTCGGAGATGTTGCGCTCGCCCATCTGTCGCAGTTTCGAGAATGGCACAAAGCTGCCGCGAGGCACCGAAGCATTGGCATCCAGCGCAATCGGCGCGAATGCTTCCAGTTCCTTGTTCGCAAACTCAACCTTGCCTGCAATGCCCGCTGCCGTCTGCGTCGCCTTGCTCACGCCCTTGTAGTCAATGGCATTGTTTGCGAGCAGGTGCGCAATGTCGTTCGGGTCGAGGCCGTCATACTTGCGAAGCAGTCCCTGATACAAGGAAATCTGCTGCGCTTGTGAACGGAACCCAGTCGGCAATGCGTAGCCGGTCGAGGCAATCGCGGCCTGCAAATCCTGAATCTTCGGGTCAGAGAATCCGGCCAACTGGTCGCCCTTGGGCTTCACCGCCGTGCCAACGCTGACGCCAGACTTTTCCCCAGGCACCACCCACTGCTTCTGAACTGTGCCATTGGGCAGCGGTACTTCTACCAGTTGTGCTTTGGCGCTTGATGGCTTCGCCGTCGCAAATGGAGTGAGGCTTCCATCAGGCTGCTGGATGAATGCGTTTTTCTCCGGGTCAAGCTGGACGATGCTCTTCGGCCCCGGCACAGGCGCTGCCACTCCCAACGCCGCCGCCACCATTTGTGCACCTTGCGCAGCTTCTTGAGGGGTCTTGAACTCATCACGAGTGATGCCGTGCCGTTGCATTACGCTCTGCATCACGGGATCGGCTGCGGCACGGTCAGCCAGCGCACTGAACTGCTCCGGCGTGGTCGCTGCGGCGAGATAGGAAAGGTGCGCGTGAACCTGCTTGAGTTCGTCCTCGTTCTGCGCCTTCGCTCGGTCCTGCGCGGTGTAGGCATCCTGCTGGCTCTGGCGCTGCTGATTGAACAGCGCGTTCTGCTGCTGGGCCGCGAACTGCTGCGCGTTCAACGCATTGCGCTGCGCCGTGTCCTGCGAGTCAAGAAACGCGCTGACCGGACGGCCAAGCAGTTGATTGGCTGCGATGTTGTAGGCCATGTTACGGGCCTCCGTAAACGTAGGTATAGGGCGGAATCTTCGGCGATGATCCTAGCGGATTCGCAAACAGCGCGTTACCCGTTCCAGTCCAGCCGCCAGATGCAGGATTGCCCATGTAGCCATAGTTCACGTTGGTGCCGGGATTCTGGCCGAAGTAGTTTCCGAACAAGTGACCGAGCTGATCAATGCCATTGGTGAGCGCGTTGCCCTGTGCGGTGATGCCCGATGCACGCGAGTCGCCCGCGCCAATGGCCATATTGCTGATGTTGCCGGCAATGCCCGTGGTGGCGTTCGTGTTCTGGTTCGCGGCCTGCTGACCCACGCCCAACTGCTGAAACAGCGAGTTGCGGTAGTTGTTCAGGTTTTGCGTGGCGAGCCCCTGCCCGAAGCGCTGCTGCGCCAACAGGGTATTGCCGCTGTTCAGGTTGCCGCGGGCCGCCGCCGAACGATCCACTGCCCGCCCGCCTTGATCGAGAGCGAACTGGTAATCCGGCGAGTTCATGAACCCGCTGTAATCGCCGCTGTTGACCTTGCCGAGCGAGCCGATAGCCTGCTGACCGAAGTCGCTGTAGGGCTGCTGGATGCCGCGCACGTCACCGAGCGCCTGCCGCTGGCCCAGCATTGCCTGATCGTAGCCCGCCTGATCGGCAGCGGTAGCCTTCTTGGCCGCACTGCTACTGAGTGCCGCGCTGCCAATGGCCCCGCCCGCCTGAAGCAATGGCCCGAGCAGACTGCCGCCCGCGCCACCGCCGAGCAAGCCAGCAGCGCCGGTGCCAATGCGCCCCAGAAGCGATGAGCCGCCGCCAGTGCCAGCCCCCAGTGCAGCAGTGCCGCCGAGCGAGTTCGCGCCTACAGTGGCGTCTGCCGCGGTTCCACCGCGCGCCCCAACGGCATTGCCGAGCCCCGACAACGCGCCCGCGCCACCATAGAGCCCTGCCACGGTATCGGCCACCTTGAAACCCGTTCGCGCCAGCCCGCCCGCGTTCACCGCGTCAAGCTGCGAGCCAGTCGGCCCGCCGAACATGTTGACCAACGGCGCTTTGTCGCTGCCGGTGATGCCGTTCCACAGTTTTGTGGAGGCGGGATCAACGCCAGTGATGAGACGCGACGGGTCATGCAGGACGCCCTTCGGCATCTGCGCCAGCGCCTTCGTGGAGTCCTTGACGAAGCTACCGAGTTTTTTAAGCAAGCTCATACTGATACCTCATATCACGCGATATATCGCGGTGAAACTGATTTCGCCGGCACCGACCGTGCCAAGTATTCCCGTGAAAAGCAGCGCATCCGTTGCCGGGTACGCGACAACCTCAACCGGAATCACCACGCTGCCGTTGTTGTAGGTCGCTGATCCCGATGCGTGGTAGTACTGCGTAAAGGCGGACGCCACAGGGATCGTCAGATAGAAACTGAACGCGCCAACCGCTGCTGTGCAGTCAATGACCGCGCCACACGTCACGGTGTCGCCAACGCGGGTATACCAACCCTGATGCACGGTCACGCCAGACATGCCAGATATGTTCGTCAGTGTGCCGGTCCATGTGCCGTCGGTGCCACTGGTCGACGTGCTGACCGCCACGCCGTTGACGTAGAGCCCCTGCGCGTTGATCGTTCCCGCGCCCTTGTTGCCGCCCGTGGGAGAACCGCCAATGATCCCACCATCACCGGCCACGCTGAAAAACAGCGTTCCGCCTGATCGGTTGTATGCACCGAATGATTGGTCTGATGCGTTCGTGCCGCCGAGCGACTGAATCCCGTAGGATTGGCCAGTGGTAGATGACCCCTGTGCGATCAGAGTCGCGGCGTTGGCCGCGCCCGCGAGTGTCAACCCAACCGTGCTCGCCGGAGCATTGATGGTCTGCCCAGCAGTAAACGTATTCGCCGCATTCTTCAGCGGAACATTGCTGGACAGCGACCCGTCGGCCAGCGTGCCGGTGACGCCAGTCGATAGCGATACTTGGGTGAAAGACCCATCGGCCCGCAGAAAGGTAGTCGTGCCGCCACCAGAAGCCGGGACAAGCCCCTGCAAGCTGCTGGTGAAGGTGTTGAGCAGCGAGGTCGCATTGGCTGGCGTCAACTCTTCCGTATCGCCCGCGCCCGATGAGATGCGACCGAGAAAGCGCGAAGTCGCCGAGATGTTCTGCATCTTCGCGTAAGTGACACCATCATCGGGGATCGTCAGCGTCACATTGCCATTGGCGCCACCGTCCGTAACCGTGACCGTACTACTTCCGGTCAGCTTGCGTTCGTTCGCCACACTGCCAGAGTTGGCCGTGAGCACGAACGGTAGCGCCATCAGCGTCGCCACGTCAGGGCTGCCGGTGAGCGTCGCCGGTTCGTCAGTGTTGCCGGTCACACTCAGGCCACCAGCGGGGATGACGTTCCGTGCGTCACCCTTGGCCAGCACGTCACGGAAATGGCGGCGATACCACTCCGCATCCCATTGTTCAGGGACTCGAAGCGCGATCTTGTCGAAGCCTCGCGCAGCCATTACCACGCCGCTCCTTCAACGGTCAGTTGCGTATCGACCACCATCACAGGGATCGGATCAGTGATCGTGACGCGATAGACCCGCTGCCGAGCGCTGCCGAGCATGTCCCAGAACACATTGGCCTTGTACTGACCGCGCAGCCCCAGCGACCGCTCAGGCATCGTGCGCCACGTCTCGCCGCCATCGTCGGAAATCTCAAGCGTCACCTTGGGATCAGAGCCCTGCCCGCTCGCCAGCCCATGCCCGACGTTGCAGACGATCTCAAACCGTCGGTGAATCGCCAGATTGTTCTTCGCGTAAACCGGCTGATACGTCCATGACATGCGCAGCGGGTTGCCCCATTCGTCCAGCGTTTCCGTGGACAGATATCCGAGTTTCCCGCTGAGCGTATCCAGAACGATCTGCTTGCCGTAGCACTCGACGCAATGCGACACGCGCCACTGCCGCTGCCGAGTGGAACTGCTGGCGCTGACATACGATGACCGCTCGTGCCACTGCTGCGTTGTGCAGTCATAGACAAATGTCCGCTCGTCCGTGGTATGCACGAACGCCAGCATCATGTGCCCTTCCTGAATGAATGGCACGGTATAGCAGTCGCTGATCGTAGTCAGCTTGTTCAACTGCGTATCGATACCCCACTGTGACACCTTCTGCGGCGTCGCTCCGGTCAGCCTGCGGATAGTCCGGTCATTCGCCAGCCAAAACGTCGAGTTGTCCTGCTTGCCGTGCGACTCAGAGCCCGCAATGCCGAGCGACACCAGACCGCCAGGGGACTTGCTGAAGGATGAACCCGTGTCGTTCGCGGCGTCGTACCACACCTCAGCAGACGCAGTGCCAAACAGCAATACTTCTTCGTGATCCACGCCAAGCGCAACGAGGTTATCCGGCACCTGCTCGGCTTCGGCAATGTCTGCCGCGTCGAAGTCGGTGAAGGAGGTTTCGTTCAGTTGCGACTGGAAGAATTGGCCGGTGCTGGGTCGGCGGAATATGTAGTAGCCGTGGATGAATTCCACGTCCGCCGCGCCGAAACCGGTGAACACGGCATCCGTGATCTGCGTCGTGGCCGAACCGTTGCACCAGAACCCCACGTTATCCGATGGGCGCACGATGACGAAGTTTGTCCCGTTGGTCGCCATCCGCACGCGCCCGGTGCCGGTGATCGTGCCGACATTGGTGCCAGCGCCCGCAGAATCCACGCGGTACAGCGTCTCATGCACCAGCGCATAGAGCACGCCGTTCATGTTGATCGCGCCACGCCCGCCAGCCGCGCCGCTGGAGTCGAGATTGGCGAAGGTGGCGATACCCGCAGAACGGGTGATGATGACCGCCGACTTTCCGCCCTGAGGCGCTGGCGATGAAAAGCAGTTGACCAGCCGCGCCGATGAGCCTACCGGCGACGATAACTGATAGGACGCAATCGGTAGCGGTAGTGCTCCCATGTCATCCGGTCAAGATGTTGTACGGTGGCAACGATCCGAGCCCATGCGATACGCCAGACAGCGACGCGGGCTGCATCGCCAGCTTCTGCGCCTGCAACAGCAAGCGCCGGTAGCCACTATCAGCCATACCTGAAAGCGTTGCAGAAGGCGCAATGCCACGATCCGACGCCTCTTTCATCGCCAGCAGCGCCTCAATCGTGCCCACATGGCCTGCCGACAACGCGAAGTCGTCCGTAATGGTCGAGGTCGCGGTGTAGCCCAAGTCAATGCCATCTTCCGCCAGCGTCGCCATCAGGTTATTGAGGTTGATCAGCGCATTGGCACCGGCCTCCGCACTCGGAGATTCCGTCACGTCAACCACGCCAATGGACCGCAGCGATTGCGTGATGAGGTCGAGTAGTTGCATTATTTCACCGCCTTCAGAACAAAGCCGAACGTATCCGGCTGCTCAACATGGGCCAGCATGTCGAAATCGCCCTTCCAATAGTGCCGATAGTCGGTCAGGCTGTTGGTGCCGACTTCCTCATAGAGCTTCTGGTTCAGATACAGCAGTTGGGTCTTGTTGACGATGCGGGTATGCCCTGGATCGCCCCATGCCCACGGGGAATCCCACATCGGACATGATCCGATCAGCAATCCACCGGGCTTCAGGATGCGATACAGCTCCGCGAACAAGTCGAAGAACGCTCGCCAGTCGCCTTGTGCGCCCATGTGCTCCAGCACCTCATAGGCGTGAACCTCGTCGAATGATTCGTCTGCAAACGGAAGCGGCAGCTTCGACAAGTCGTGCAATACATCCGGCTTGCAGTTGGGGTCGATATCCAGCGTGGTCAGGTTCAGCCATTCCTGACTGATATTGCCATGCTTGACCTTCTTCTTTCGGCTGTTGCCGCAGCCGATCAGCAGTTCGCTGTATTCGGCTGGCTTCAGTACCGCATTCATGCGGCCACCGATGTCTCGGCAGCCTGCTTCGCCTGTGCAGTTTCTGCCAGCTTGTTCAACCATTCGTGCATGTTGCCTTTCCACCGCACGCCATGCGTGAAGTTGAAATCAGGATAGACAGGGATGCCGCGCCCGTACTTTTCGACGTACTTGGCGCAGAATGCGAAGTCCTCGCCGACGAAATCACTGCGCTCGTTGATGTATGTCTCAAACAGGTAGGGCTGCGTCTCGGAAACTTCCGTTTTCGCGCCGATCATCCGGCAGTCCTTGACCATTTCCTCGACAATCCGGCGCTCGATGCACAGAAAGCCAGTGGGAACACGATCACAAACTACCCATGATTCAGCCATCTGGATGGTGCCATCTTCGTTGTTCATCCAGTGGCATGGGAATTCTTCAGGGTCTTGCCGCTTGGGGTACACGCCAGCGCAAATCGGCAAGCCGGATGCCAGCAAGCCAGAATAGGCGCGTGCCTCCCATCGTAAGTCAGCGTCAATGAAAAACAGGTGAGTGCAGTCAGTTTTCAGGAAAAGCTGAACGAAAGTATTCCGCGCCAGCTCGATGAATGCGCCATTCCCCATAACGGCAGCAGTTGTCTGTATGCCATGTAAGGTCGCGTGCTGGATGCTCTCGGCCAATGAAATAGCGTAATCCGTCAGCACCCTCCCATCGTATGCAGGTGTCGCTACGTAGGCGTGAATCCGCTTGGCCGGTTCGGTCGTTTCTCTTTTCTTGAAAGCCATAATTCCTCTTGAAGAAAGGGCCGGTGTTACCCGGCCCCCTCTTGTTGCAGGCGCTTAGGTCAGCGCGTTGATGTGGCGGGATGCCAGCTCTGGGTAGATTTCAGCGAAGCCCCAAAGCACGTCAATGCGGCTCGCCACGATGTCGGTCGATGCCGACCACTGGCGGGCAATACGCATCGAAATGCCGTCCATCGTGCCACGCGCACCCCATGCGCCGTACTTGCTGACATCTTCCAAGTCAGCGGTAACGAACGCGAAGGAGTCCTTGTGCAGGAACAACGACTGGCCGACCGAAGTGCCAGCCGCACCAAACAGCGTCACGGTCATGTTGTCCGTGTTCGCGTTGGTGAGGATGCAATTCTGGTAGGCATTGCCGCTGCCGTAGATGACGCCCGGCTTGACGGTCACCGTGTAGGCGTTGGCCGTGGTCGAGAGCGTCACATCGGACTGAACGACAAAGTTCTTCAAGCGACCGTAGCTGGTCTTTGTCTCAGGGTGGCAATCCACCAGACCCGCAGCAGTTGTGCCGAACGTGATTACGTCGCCAGCCTTCAGCGTGGTCGCCGAAGTCGCACCGTCAACAGACATATCGGTCTGCGATACCCATGTATTCGCAGTGGTCGACGTGCCCAGCGTGGTGCCAGTGGTCAGCGGAGTACCCGCCAGCGTGCCCATCGTGTGCGTCGGGATCAGCGTGTTTTCGTACACGTCGAAGCCGCCGGTACGACCCATCATTCGCTCGCGCCACTGCTCACGGATCGCGCTGGTGTCCTGGAACAAGCCCTTGGTCGCGTCCATGAAGTTGACGGCAGACAGCGGGTTGACCAGTGCGGCACGGTCAGAGGTCGGTGCAAGGGCTTCCGTCAGGCGCTGGCCGTTCTGCTGGAATGCCAGATAGGTCATGCTGGTGGAAGTCGTGCCCGTGTAGTTGGCGATCTTCTTGTAAGCGTAGGCAGCGCACTGACCCTCGATGTACGAGGCAAGCTGCGCCATCTGCGGCTTCAGGAACTTGTCGCCAAAGTCGTTCAACGACATGGTGAGGTCAACGCTGGTGAAGCTCACGCCGATGTGAGTCTGCGTCGCACAGGTCAGCGGGGTTGAGCGTTCCACGTAGTTCTGATCAACGTAGGTCGCGCCGTTCTGCGCGGCGTACTTCGGCGGCAGGCGAATGTTCAGTGACGTTCCCGGCTTTGCGCCACTGCCTGCAAAACGGTCATCGTAATCACGCTGCACGTTGCCGATGAGGCTCAGATTGGCGTGCAGATACCGCTGGGATTCGCGGAGAATCTGCGTAGGGGTGAGAATTGTACCGGCCATGACTTGTTACCTTTGATTGAGTTTGTGTACCTGTTTCACCCGCCGCTTTAGCCATTCATCTGCCGACATTTTGTCGCTATCGGGAGATGTTGGATCGGCTGCACCTGTCGATGCGGCTGATTCAATCTTGGCAGGTGGCGGCGGTGCCTTACTCACAGGCGGCGGGGCAGCTTTCAGTGCTTCAAGCCTTGCCTCAATACGTCCGATCTCGCGAGCCTGTTGTCTGGCCGGCAGGTCTTTGATCGCTGCCAGCTTGTCCAGATTTTCAGACAGGTAATACGCCACTTCCGGCCCCATCGGGCTTGCCTTGATTTCATCCGCCAGCGCGTTTGTCATCAGGCTTGGAGGCAGGCTGCCTACCTTTTCCACGTAGTCCGGCTTGGACTTGATGAATTCAGCCTGCTTGCGCTCCCATTCCCGGTAGGTCTGTTCGCGTGTTGCAGATTCGCGTTCGGCTTGCAGCTCTGCCCTCGCGGCGTCGCGTGCCTGCTTTGCGCTCCAAGCGGCGACGGCTGTCGCGTGCTTGGCTTCATCGTAGCCAACGGATTCGAGCGAGGGGTAATCGTTGGACGGCGCGACCGTCTGTGTTTGCGCTTGTGCCTGAAACTGCGCCAGTTGCTGTTCCAGCATCTGCGCTCGGTATTCGGCACGCTCGGCCCTGCTCAAACCTTCGTACTTTTCGCGTGTGAGTTTGTCGAAACGCTCCTGCACCTTGTCGCGGGTGTCAGGCTTGCCGGTTTCAGCGGCAGCGGGTGCAGGGTCCGCACCACTTGCATCGTCGGCCCCAGTATCCACCGGGGCTGCATCAGCAAGGGCATTGTTTTCAGCGTTCGCAGGCTCTAGGCCAGTGTTTTCCATATACCATACTCCAGTGTCATAGGGAAGCCGCCCTAAGTCGGTTTTCGATCAATCCACCATCAGCAGCAGAACCACCTGCTGGATCGCCAGCATTTCGTCGTTCAGCTCGCGTTCGACCACGCGGCGCATTTGCTCCAGGGAGTTGCGCGTGCGTGCGTCCTGAGCGTTCAGGATCGCAATACGGGCGTCTTTCGACAGTTCCTGCACCTTGCCCGCGTACTGGTCCGCCAGCGCCTGCAATCGCGCCAAATCAGCTGCGTCGGCCTCTTTCGCATCGCGTTCGCGCTCAAGGCGGTAAATCTCCCGTGTCGTGGCGTCGGCGATGCGCTCGGCCTCGGCCTCTAGCTCCTCGATCTCGCGTTTGCGCTTGGCCCGCTGGCGCTGGACGTGCTCGAAGTCGGGCCACCATCCGTAACCGCCAGAGTTCTGGGCAGCAGGAGGCGGGGTAGGCGGGGGCCCACTGCCATCCGACGACAGCCCGACCAGCACGAAAGCCCTGATCCCGGCAGGGCTTCCAATTCCCAGGCTGATGAGGTCCGCTGCGGCCATATCAGGTTGCGCGGGTCAGGCTTGTCGGCGAGGTGCCATCGTTCAGCGTGAAAGTCATCGCCGTGGTGCTGCCGTCCAATTTCTTGACCGTGAGCGTTGTGCCCGACACTGCCCGCTCCTGCAGGAATGCCTGCAAGCCGAACAGAATTTGCGACAGCGTTCCGGCTGCACCGTCTGCGGCGTAGGACTCGGTAAGCGCGGTGGTGAGGATTCCGGCAGTAGTGGCTGGCGTGACGCCTGCCACGGTGCCCACCACGTTTCCGCCTACGTTCCCGGTCACTGATCCAACAGCCCCCGTGACACTTCCCACGCTGCCGACGACATTGCCGCCCACGTTGCCTGTAACCGAGCCCACCGCGCCCGCAACCGTCGCCGGTACGTTGCCGCTGCTCAGGTTCACCTGACCCGTGCCAGTACCCACCGACAGCAGGACCGTTTGCAGGTAGCTGCTCGACGTTGGCGCTGGCGGTGCGGCTGCCACGATGTACGTGGAAGTATTGTCCGGCGTCGTGGTCCATGCGGGATCAACAGTGACCGTATCGCTGCTGTTCACGCTCGCCACGATCAGGCGCGTCTGGCCTGCACCAGTTCCGCCAGTGATGACGATGACCGCGCCATTGATGAGGTTGTCAGCGAAGTTGGTCGCGCTTCGCAGTACCGCCGTTGTCGAGGTCGCGCTCTGAAGCGTGCCATTCTCGATGATGCCCACCACCGGCACCGGACCCACCGGCAGGTTGACGTTGTTGAAGTCCAGCCCCGCCTCGCCAGTGCTCGCTACGTCCAGCGTTCTGCCGGCAACCGTAGGCTCAACCGCCTTAGTACTAGTGCCGGACAGATTCACAGTCGTCGTCGGGCTGCCAATGTTCGCCCAATCCATTCCAGCCTCGCCGCCAGTTGATACGTCCAGCGTGCGGCCAGCGGTTGTCGGCATCAGCGCACCGAGCGCTGCCGTGGAGTAGTCCGCCACGATCTTCGCCGACGCGTTGCCGTACGTGTAGACCGTCAGAGACTGATCTTCCACAGCCTTGGTCGCGCTATCGACGATCTGAATGCGAATGTCCGCTCCAGTCAGTTCGCCCGTAGTGAGCGCCAGCGACCACAACACGCCATTGGTGCCAGCGACAATCGCGGGATTGTTCGTGGTGTTGGCAAGCGTGCCGCCGTTGATGCTGATCTTGGTATCGCCCGTGGCAGGCGTCCAGTCCGCAGACTGCGCAAGGTCAACGACCCCGCGCTTGACCATGCTGAAGTAAATCGTTGTCGCCGTGGCGTATTTTGCAAGCTGATACATGTCAGTTCATTCCTCTGTTCATTCCGCGAGGCATACCACGCGACATTGCTTGAAGTTGGGGGTCTGTGATTCCGGCTGCTGCCGCCGTGAGTACGAAATTCCCGTTCGACGTGAACGTGTGAATGGTGTAGCTGCCACTGGTTGTGATCGTTCCGCCAGTCGCCGATGCAGCCGCCGTGAGGTAGCGAAGGATGACAACGCCTGTGCCGCCGTCAGCGCCAGAACCACCACCGTGACCACCGCCACCGCCGCCACCGCCCTTGTTTGCAGTGCCCGCTGTGGCTGCTGCGGAATTGGTGCCGCCTGCACCGCCACCGCCAGAACCGCCAGAACCGCCCGTACTTGCACCGCCGCCACCACCACCGCCGCCATAAGTGACCGATGATCCGCTGATGGAGCTACTCGCGCCCGCACCGCCGTCACCAGGAGCGCCAGCGTCAACAGCGTTCCCGCCTACAGCACCTGCGCCGCCACCGCCGCCACCACGAGAATTTCCCGCTCCGCCGTCAGCGTTGCCGCCAGCGTATCCAGAACCATTCCCGCTACCGCCTGCGACAACGCCGTTTCCACCACCGCCACCACCGCCATTTCCGTTTGTCGCTCGACCATCGCGACCGACATGCGTTCCGGTGAATGCGTCACGATCACCGCCACCACCACCGCCACCGGCAGTCAGTGAGTTCCAAGTCGAATCGCCACCGTCGCTCGCAGAGGATGGTGTGGTGTACTGCGACTCATGGATTCCGCCTGCGCCGATGACAACGGCATAGGTGCCGTCAGCAAGTGCAGTGGCTGTTCCAGAAACAACGCCACCACCGCCACCGCCACCGCCTACGGAATCATGTCCACCACCACCGCCGCCAACCAGCAGGTAATCAACATCTGTGCTCATGCGGCCACCGAATAGGCGTAGATGATGAAGTCACGCACCGCGCCGGGGCCAGTTTCGCCCTGACCGACGCACACATACAGGATGTTGCTGGTGTAGTCGTAGGCCGCGCCCGTAGTCGGCTGATACTGGTCCTCGATCCCGTTCGTGGTCAGCGTTTCCACCAGCGGGATGATGTAGGTCGGCTGAATCGTCGTCGGATCAAGTGACCCGTTGGCGGCATCCTTGATGTCGATGGGGTCGATTATGTGCAGCTCGTTCATGCGCTGCTCGAAGTGGCCCGCGCTGCCGTGGTAGTAGTTCTTGCCTAGCATCGCGTTATTGACATGCAGAATGCCGCGCTTCGATCCGTACAGGAATGCGCCACCGCAGTACATGTCGCCCCATACCCACGGGTACGCGGTTCCCGATGACCAGTGCATCTTGTCTACGTTGAACGGCTGCGCGAAGTTGTAGTACGGCGAACCGCCAGTAGGTCCACCCGTGGTGAACGGGATGAATTTTGGCGCTGCAACAGGGTTCACACCGCTGCCGGGATTGTCTCGCGGATCGCCACCGTCATAGTACGTGATAGGGCCAATAGCACCCGATGAGTGCGAGGCGGTGAAGTTGTAGTTGGTGATGCCGGTCGATCCCATACCCGAGTTGTGCGACGGATACAGCGGGTAGTCGTCGTTGGTCGTCCCGTCCGCCGTCGCCGTGTAGTTGTACCAGCCGACAACGCCGCGATTCTGATGATCGTGGTAAGAGCACAGACGATACGTGCTAGACAGTATTGTCGCGCCCACGGTGTTGATGTCGGGATTGCTCGGCGATGAGGCCAGATAAGGCACGTAGTTGGGAAACGCCCAGCAGGAGAATCCCATAGAAGTCGTTGCGCTGCCCTGCCTGCTGGAGTACCCACCGCCTGCCAGAATGTACGGCTCAAAGCTGTACGCACTCTGGAAGGCGCTCGGCACGTTCATAATTCCGCTCATGCCTTGGCGGTCATTCACGTTCTCAAGCGTCAGTTTCTTGGGACTGGTTACGGTTGAACCTCCCTCCGACAGCGTGCAGAACTGCAAGTTGCCGACATAGGCGTCATAGTCCACCGCCTGAGAAATGCACAGCCGGTTCTGCGCCCAATCCCACGTCAGAGATGACCGACTTCCCTGCTGCTGGCTGATTACCGACGCGGTATCCCAGTTGTTCGTCCGATCCGATGACGTGATGGTCGAATCGTAGCTCGACGGCTTGGCCCATTCGACGATGTTGGAATTCGGATAATGCTGCATCGTCATGAAGCGCACCTGTCCCGCCACGCGACGCAGCCCGAAGCCATGGATAAACCCACCGTTGTGGTCTGACAGGTAGTACTTTCCCAAGTACGTGATGTCAGACGCACCGATCAGCGTGGTTGACCCGCTCGCAGTCGCTCCAACCCTCGGCCTGCGCGGTGAAAGAAAGGGGCGCATTTCAGTGCGTCGCCGCTGAGGGTTC
>Ga0213919_1000286_pt1 | contig 23950 bp, 18 predicted proteins | sample McNCre317MG_FD_161056 | JGI IMG/M metagenome (GOLD analysis project Ga0213919, IMG submission 161056) | Freshwater microbial communities from McNutts Creek, Athens, Georgia, United States - 3-17 MG | ecosystem: Environmental > Aquatic > Freshwater > Creek | place: USA: Georgia | collected... | reverse complement strand
GCCCTGACCTCTACGAAATGCGCCCTCACTGGGAGATTCGATAATGGCCCAAATCAACCTAACCGTTGTCATCAGTGATTCAGACTACCAGCGACTTCTCACCGCGGCGCGCTGGGTATTCGGAACTGACAAGACTGAGGCTGAAATCGTTGAAGCTATCCGCCAGCATGGCATCCAGCTCATGCGAGAACTGGTCCGCAACTACGAGCGCAAGATCGCACTTGCGGCCGCCGAGGCGCTTAACCCGCAGATTGAGGTGTCGTAATGGCTGATAACGTAGCAGTAACAGCCGGTACTGGCACCAACATTGCCACCGATGACATCTCCAATACAAACAACCACTATCAGCGGGTGAAGATTTCTGACGGCACCGCGGACAGTGTTGTTCATCTGAAAATAGTGGCGGAAGACGCGGCTAGTGCTGACGCCGATACCGGCATCATTCCGATGGTAGTTCGGCGTGCCACCCCGGTAAACTCGTCAAATGCTGACGGTGATTACGAAACCCTGCAGATGAACAACGGTGCTCTGTGGGTTTCGCCCCTCGGCTTCGCTGTTTCAGTTTCCGTCGATGTAACGCGTCCTGCGGACGTCATTGCCTATGCCGTTAACGACGCGATGTCAAACTCCACAAGCGCCCCAACTTCCGGCGGCTTCACACTTACAAACATCGCGCGTAAGTCCGGCGGCTCGGTACTGATTACCGACATTATCTTCGCCTCCAGCAACGATCCGGCCACTCCGTTGCAGGGAGAACTTTTCCTCTTCAACACAGCCGTTACAAACATAAACGACAACACCGCCTTTGCGGTATCGGATGCGGAAATTAAAACCTGCGTCGGACGCGTGAGCTTCGCTTTGGAAGACGTAGGTAACAACGATTTTTTCCACGCACAGAATCTCAACATCACCGCCACATGCGTCGGTTCCGCCAACCTTCGTTTTCTCCTCCGCGTCAAGAACGCCTACACCCCGGCCTCGGCTGAAGTCATAACTGTTGTTGTCAAAGCAATTCAGTTGGATTAAAGATGAATTTTCTGCAACGAGCATTACTCGGCGCACTGCTTTCACAGGAAGAAACTCCACGCATTGTGGATTCTTCCACTGCAACTTACACAGTATTACCTGGCACATTTGATCTTCCCCGCCGGAGGGAATCCGGCATTCTTCTCCTTGTTTTCATTTTCGGTAATACCGACGCTGGTTATGCTCTGCCCTCCGGCTGGACATCACTTGCATTGACGACAACCAATAATACAATGCGAATTGCCTATCGCTTCTGTGATGGCAGTGAGGCATCAACAATATCAATAGCCCAAATAAGTGGCGGTAACAACACCGGAGTTATCTGTCTCTCGATCGCAAACGCAGTATCAAACCGTCCACCTGTTATTTCCGCTAACGTTAGTGGAACTGTCATTTCCACCATCGATCCTGCGGTTGTTACAATGACAGTGCCTTTCGGTTCTCCTCTTTTCATTTCCTTTGTCGCTACCGGCGTGGTGACAGTCACACAATACCCGATAGGATTTTCAACTCGAAATTTATTCTCCGTTGCTCCTACCAATTTCGTCGGTTACTTGGTTGCAGAAAACATCGGGCTTGGCGCTATGGACCCAGGGGCTTGGACATTTAGCGCCACCGGCACGCTCAGTACATTCACCATTGGTATCCCTGGGCAATAAATGATAATCATCCTTTTCAGCGGTAAGTTAAACTACACCATCGTAGCGACTGGTACTAGCTTTGCTGTGACCGGAAGTGTAGCAAATACGCTGCGCGGAAGATATGTAGTGGCCTCTGCTGCATCATACGCTCTCACCGCCACAGACGCGGCGCTGAAAGACAACAAACGCCTCATCGCAGATACAATTTCATTTTCTCTTTCTGGCACTGATGCTTTCTTCCCCTCCGGCCGCAGGGTAATAGCAACGGCAGGAACACTCGCGCTCACCGAAGCTGCAGCAACATTACGCCAGGCGCGAAGGATCGTCGCTAATTCAGCTTCCTTTGCCGTAACCGAAACTGCCGCAACGCCAAAGTGGAACCGTAAGATTGTTGCGAGTGGAAACTCCTATGTCCTCTCCGCTACCGCAGCAAACTTCCTTTCCGGTCGTCGAGTAATCGCAAATGGCGCAACGTTCACTCTCACCGGTACTGCCGCGGGCCTTGTTTACAGCGGTAACGCCCGCAGCATCACGGCAGACTCCGCTACATTTACTCTTAATGGAACCGCAGCAAATTTAAAGTTCAACCGTAAGATTGTAATGAGTGGAAACTCTTACGTTCTTTCCGGCAGCGCGGCAAATCTATCCATCGCGGGAAAACTTATCCCGGCGCTTCCGGCATCTTTCGCCGTGACTGAGACCGCAGCAAACTTCTTCCGCGGCCTCAAGACAATTGCCGCCGCAACAGCATTGGCAGTAATCGAAACCGCAGCAAATCTTAAACATAACGATATTCTTACCCTTGATCCCATCGGCATTGGCTGGTCAACTGACGACGTTGTGTTGACTAAGGGCGGAAAGGTACTGATCGCACAGGCGGCGACATTCACATTGAACGGTACTGTTGCTAACCTCCGCCGCGGCAGAGGTTTCATTGCCGGGAGTGGAAGCTACGCTGTTTCCGGTACAGCTGCACTATTCCCACGCAATCGCCGCATAACCGCCCTAACGACGAACTTCGCCATTAACGAAGCGCCGTTGCTTTTCAAGCGTAACCGCAGGCTTCCTGCACTTACGACAAACTACGACATCATTTCGCCCGTCCTCAACCTTTACAAACTCCCTCCAAAGACCAACGACGTAACTGCGATCTACGGAAAGGGCAAAGGCAAGAAGAGGTTCTGGCGCGCAGTCAACGCGAGGGATTTAAGAAATAAATTCACGTTAGAGGATTGATATGGTTAGTTCTTTCTGCGAACCACCCATATTGACACGTTTCGAGAAAAGTGTTACAGCGGCAATATGAGCTACGGATTGGAAACCATACAATACGGCGGTAGGATCAGGAAGGCCCCAACGGCAACCTTCGATCGCGCAATCGTGGTTGAAGACCTGGAGATGTTACAAATGGACCGCGCCCCGAAGTTGGAAAAACAACGGACTCCCCTGCGTATGCTTTCCGAGCGTCATCGCAACCTTGCGCGGCTGTTGGGCAGTGGCATGACGAATGATGAGGCCGCGGTTGTAACTGGTTACACGCCATCAACAATCTCTCACCTCCGCACCGATCCTGCGATGATTAACCTGATCAAGCACTATGGGCAGGAGCGTGACCTCGCGCAGATCGAATCGAATGAAAAGATGGCTCAACTTACCTCGACCATTCTCGACCATCTTCAGGATCGTTTCGAAGACCCTGATGCCGTGGCAAAGATGACTGAGGGCCAGCTTCTCCACGCGCTCGAAGTCGTCGCCGATCGTTCTGGTCTCGGGCCTTCGTCAAAATCTGAGGTGCAAGTGAACGTGAACATCGCCTCGCGGCTTGAGGCGGCACGAAAGCGCGTTCAGGCTCACATGATCGATGTGAAAGCGGTGGAAGTTAAGTAATGGACCTCATAGAGGAACTTGCTACCTTTAGTTCCGATCCTCTCGGATTTGTTCTATTTGCCTTCCCGTGGGGGGAACCCGGCGAACTTGAACGCGCGACTGGACCGGAACTGTGGCAGCGGGAACTTCTTGAGGACCTGGGGCGAGGCGTGATTGATCTGGCGACAGCAATCCGCCTCGCCACCACTTCAGGCCACGGCATAGGTAAATCTGCCCTTGTGTCGTGGCTGATCCTGTGGGGCATCTCGACGTATGAAGATACGATTGGAGTTGTCACTGCGAATACCGAAACACAGTTGAAAACCAAAACGTGGGCACAGCTTGCGAAGTGGTATCGATTGTTCATCGGTAAAGACCTCTTCATCATGACAGCGACGAAGCTTTATTCCGCCGATCCCGCGCACGAAAACACCTGGCGCATGGACATGGTGCCTTGGTCCGAGCGCAACACCGAGGCCTTTGCCGGTCTTCACAACAAGGGCAAGCGCATCCTTCTGATCTTCGACGAAGCTTCGGCTATCCCTGATGTGATTTGGGAAGTTTCCGAGGGCGCTCTCACCGACTCCGATACTCAAATCATTTGGGCAGTCTTCGGCAACCCAACCCGAAATAAGGGAAGGTTTCGTGATTGCTTCGGCTCTGGAAAGTTCGCACACCGCTGGAAATCTCGGGCGGTTGATTCCCGCGAAGTTTCTCTCACGGATAAAAAGCAAATAGCGGAGTGGATAAAGGATTATGGCGAAGACAGCGATTTTGTTCGCGTTCGTGTTCGGGGTATATTCCCTCGGGTCGATAGTGAAAGCTTCATTAGCTTTGAACTTGCAACTGAGGCTGCTACTCGGACAGTGGAACCCTCTGTCGATCCAATCATCATTGGAGTTGACGTTGGCCGCTTTGGTGATGACCCGACTGTGATCTATCCTCGAAAAGGCAGGGACGCGGTTAGCTTCTCGCCTGAGGTTCTTTTCCAGGCCGACACCATGCACACGGCGGCAAGAGTAGCCGCGGTTTATCTTAGCCTTCATGCCGCAATGGTCATGGTCGACTCTGGCGGTGTCGGCGGTGGTGTAGTGGATAGGTTGCGTCAGCTTCGTATCCCTGTGATGGAAGTTGATTTTGGTTCCGCTGCTGATGGCGGTGATCCCAACGATGGCACTAAGTACGCTAACAAACGTGCTGAGATTTGGGGCAAGATGCGGGAGTGGCTAAAGATCGGTTCCATCCCTCCCCGTATTCACGGTCTCGAAGATTCTCTCGTCGATGAACTTACCGGCCCTAATTATGGCCTCAACAATAACGAGGCTATCCAACTTGAATCCAAAAAGGAGATGCGTAAGCGCGGAGTTAAGTCTCCAAACGTCGCCGATGCGCTCGCGTGTACTTTCGCCTTCCCAGTCTACGTTCCAACCTACGAAGACTCTCGCCTTCCGCCTTCTCACACTCCCGATTATAACCCCTATGCGCAGGAGATGATGCTCCAATGACACCCAAAGTTCAGACGCCGAAGCCGCCCCCGCCGCCGAAGCTGCCGCAAAGTCCAGTCGATTCTGCGATAAGTTTCGCAAAGCCGGACAACACCGCCACGGCTTTTTCATCCCTAATCAGTACCTCTCCGTCGGGACTGAAGAAGCAGGCCCTTGGCGCGAAGAAGACCCTTCTCGGAGGCGCGAAGTAAATGGACATTAAGGAGGACTTTCACAAAAGGCTCGTCTCATCGCTGGAAGCCCTCCGCACCGATCGTCTTCCGTGGTGGCAGGTCTGGCGCGAAATCGCCATGTACTACATTCCGAAGCGATACATCTGGCTTGCGTCGAAAACCGAGCGTAAGGATTATGTCGGCAAAAACGGCAACATCCTTGACGGCAGCGGCACAAAGGCAGGGCGTATTCTTGCCGCGGGTATGATGAACGGTGTCACCTCACCGTCGAGGCCGTGGTTCAAACTTCGCATTCCCGGCATGGACGATGACGCAGAACTCGAAGTCCGTATGTGGCTCGACGAGGTGGAACGCCGAATGCTTCAGGTCATGGCCGAGAGCAACTTCTACAATGCCCTCGCCCTTCTCTACATCGACCTTGTGTTCTTCGGCACAGGCGCAATGCTGATCTACGAAGATTACGTCTCAGTGATCCGCTGCTACAATAACGCCCTCGGCGAATATTATCTCGGCCAGGACGATCGCCTAATGGTCAATCGTTTCGCGCGCGAGTTTAGTCTGAAGGTCGGCCAACTTGTTTCGAAGTTCGGCAAAGAGAATTGTTCGCAGACAGTTCAAAACCTCTACGATCGCGGGCAGCATCTCGAGGACATCGAAATCTGTCACATGATTGAGCCGAACGTCGGTCCTTACTATCCGACGCCAAAGACGTTTGAGTTCCGTGAGACTTATTGGGAACGCGGAGCGCAGCAGGGCAAAGTCCTCTATTGTGGTGGCTATCATGAAATTCCTGGATTGTTCCCTCGGTGGGAAATCACCGCAAACGATGCTTACGGCACGTCGCCAGGCATGGATGCGTTGGGCGATGTCATCCAGCTCCAGCACGAAACGAAACGCAAAGGCCAGTCCCTCGATTACATGGTCCGTCCTCCGATGGTCTTGGACATCCAGCTCCAGCATCGGCCTACGGCTCTTCTTCCTGGAGGCCAGACTTTTGTCTCAGGCGTTAATAGCGCAGGAGCGAAGCCGGCATATGAGGTCCGTCCGCCGATCGCGGAACTGAGTGCGGATATTCGTGACGTTCAGACTCGGATCAGGGAAATCTTCCACAACGATCTATTCCAGATGATTTCGCAGCTCGAAACCGTCCGTACGGCTACCGAGATCGATGCTCGGCGAGAAGAAAAACTCGTTCAGCTTGGTCCGGTGCTGGAACGGTTCGAAAACGAAGCTCTCGATCCAGCGATCAAGCGCATTTACTCAATCATGGTCCGCAAGAACCTCTTGCCTGAACCTCCTCCCGCGCTCGAAAACGTGCAATTGGAAGTCCAGTACGTCTCGATCCTCGCCTCCGCACAGTCCGCTGTGGGCGTCATCCCGACTGAACGGTTCCTTCAGCTCGTGGGTAGTCTTGCCGCCGTGTACGAAGATGCTCCTCTCATTCCGAACGTCGAGGAACTTCTCCGTGATTACGCGAGGGACATCGGCGTCAAGGCGAAGGGCCTCAACTCGCGCGACCAAGTGGCACAGACCAAACAGGCAAGGGATCAGGAAAAGCAGATGGCACAGGCCGCTGCCGTCGCTCCACCCGCCGCCGATGCAGCGAAACTTCTTTCCGAAACCGATGTCGGCGGAGGCGCGAATGCACTCCAGCAGATGATGGGAGGATAGGGTATGGCTCCTTGCATTCATCTCCAAAGTATGTCATGGTGCGGCAATGGATGAAAAAGCCGAAAAGCGACACAACCAGCGCCTTGCCCTTCATGAGCGTCAGGCCAAGTTGCGTCGTGATCAGTTCGTCATCGCAGCCGTTACCACTCGCGAGGGCCGGGAATATCTTTATTGGCTCCTAGAACTCGCTCGGATGGGAAGGAACCCTTATTCCGGCAATGCCCTTTCCACCGCCTTCGCGTGTGGAGAGCTGAACGTGGGACAGCAGGTACAAGCCCACATCATCGAAGTCGCGCCCAACGCATTTTTGAAAATGTTGGCCGAAAAAGAAGAGGAACGACTGAATGTCAACCGATCCGACACCAGCACCGGCACCAACCCCGAGTCCGACTCCAGCGCCGACTCCGACGCCTGAGCCGACTCCTGCCCCCACGCCGGAGCCAGCACCAAAGCCCGCCGAGGAACCGAAGCCTCCGGCGGCCGATCCCGCTCTCGACACGAAGGCCAACCCCTTCAAGGTCGATGAAATCAAATTCAGCAGCGCTGACATCGCCGTCGATCCTGCGGTCGCCGGTGAGTTCGCTGCTATCGTGAATGAGCATGGCATCTCACGTGATGTGGTTGCCAAGCTTGTATCCCTGCAGGAAAAAACCATGGCTGCGACCTCGGAAGCGGGTAGTCAGGCCTGGGCGAAAACTCAGGAACAGTGGGCGAAAGACGTGCAGAACGATCCCGAAATCGGCGGTCAGAACCTGGCCCCGACGATGGGAAAGATCGGGCAGTTGCTCGACACTTACGGTACGGCTGAACTCCGTCAGGCGTTCGACCTTACCGGTGCCGGAAACAACCCTCATGTCGTTCGCTTCATGAGTAAGGTAGCCAATGTCCTCACCGAGTCAGGGTTCATTTCCGCGAACCTTGCCCCGACTGGGGATCGGTCTGCCGCCGAAACCCTCTACCCCAACCAAGGCAAAGCCTAAGGAGATTGAATTATGGCGGTTCTTGCTGTCACTAATCCGACCCTTCTCGACCTGGCCCGTATGACGGACCCTGACGGGAAGATCGCTACCATCGTGGAGATTCTCAATCAGACGAACGAGATTCTTGAAGACATGACCTGGCTCGAGGGCAACCTCCCGACCGGCCATCGCACCACGATCCGCACTGGCATTCCGCAGCCCACCTGGCGCAAGCTTTACGGCGGCGTTCAGCCCAATAAGGGCACCACGGCCCAGGTTACCGACTCGTGCGGCATGCTTGAAGCCTATGCGGAAGTCGACGTTGCCCTCGCCGATCTGAATGGCAACACCGCGGAGTTCCGACTCCAGGAAGATCGGACGCATCTTGAAGGCATGAACCAGACGGTGGCCTCGGCCCTGTTCTACGCGAACGAAGCAACGGCTCCCGAGACCTTCACCGGTCTTGCTCCCCGTTTCAATTCTTCGGCTGCAGCGAACGGCGAGAACATCATCAAGGGTGATGGCGCGGGCACGGACAACACCTCGATCTGGCTGGTCGTGTGGGGTCCGAACACTGTCCACGGCATCGTCCCGAAGGGTTCGAAGGCGGGCTTCAAGATGGAAGACAAGGGACGCTGCACCATCGAAAACGTCGATGGAGCCGGCGGTCGCATGGAAGCATATCGTTCGCACTATCGTTGGGACTGCGGTCTCAGCGTTCGTGACTGGCGCTATGTCGTCCGCATCTGCAACATCGACAAGTCCAATCTGACGAAGAACGCCGCCAGCGGTTCTGACCTGATCGACCTGATGACCCAGGCAATCGAGATGATTCCCTCGATCGGCATGGGCCGTCCGGTCTTCTACGCCAGCCGCATGATCCGTTCATTCCTGCGTCGTCAGGTCGTGAACAAGATCGGCAACTCCACCCTGACGATGGATCAGGTTCCCGGCAAGAAGATCGTGACCTTCGATGGCATCCCCATCAAGCGCTGCGATGCCCTCGCCGCCGACGAATCCCTCGTGACGTAAGCGAAAGGAACAGGACAATGATTCTCGACGAACGCACGGAACTCGCGGACGCCAACTCGGTTGCGCTTGCAGCTGGTACGACGGTCCTAGGCGATGTGATCGACCTCTCTCTGGTCAATCCCTACGATCTTGGCCTGGGCGAAGACATCTGGATGATCCTCCAGACCGATACCTCGATCATCACTGGCGGTGTAGCCGGTACGATCCAGTTCTCGGTGGTGTCGGACGCTCTCACGACCCTCGGCGGCGCAACGGTGGCGGGCTGTACGCTTCACGCGCAGACTGCGGCACTCGTTACCGGTGGTTCGGCCTCTGGTGTACTTGTTGCGGGACAGACGATCCTCGCAATTAAGCTCCCGGCGGGCGCGAACTACGAACGCTATCTCGGCGTTCTGGTCACAGTGGGCACCACCACGACGACTGCCGGCAAGGTCAACGCCTTCATCACGCGTGACTATGCTCGCTGGCTGCCTCTCGCTGATGCGGTGAACTAATGATTGTCAAGCTCAGACGTGACCTTTTCATCGACGGCAGTTTTTTCAAGGCGTCGCGGTGGGGAACGGAGGTGCCTGACGAAATCAATGGTCTCCCCGTTGTGGCGCATTCGGACAAGGATAAGGTGACGCCCTCCTGGGCGTTGCCGAAAGACGCCGAAATCCTCTCTGCGCCACTCCCACGCAAAAGCACTAAGGACGAACCGCTCGCCCTTAGTCAGGTGGTCAAGAAAGCCGCCGCGCCGAAGTCCTTCGTGGACGTGATGAAAGACACAGACTAAGGGAGATTGGTGCCAATGGCCCAGGACTTGGTTACACTTTACAACCTTGCCTTGAGTGCCGTTGGCACCAGAGGACGTGTATCCTCCCCTGATGAAGACAGCCGCGAAGCGCAGTTGTGTCGGCAGTGGTATCCCACTGTACGGGACATTGCGCTTCGTTCGGCTCATTGGGCCAGTTGCCGCAGCGTGACCTCGCTCTCAATCGACGCACAAATCACGGAAGGAACAGACTGGACCGAAGGTGCGCCTGAGCCGCCGTGGCTTTTCCGTTACAACCTGCCGGTTGATTTCCTCTACCCTCGTTGGTTCACCTCGTATGAAAATTTCGAGATGACGCAGAGCGGCAATGTGATTAAGTTGCTTTCGAACGCCGAGGAACCCATCCTCGTCTACACCAAGCGCCAGGAAATTCCGGCTGCATGGGACGTGGACCTCTATAACGCAATCACAATGGCCCTTGCCGGATCGATCGCAATGCCCCTGCACGGCAAAGCCGACCGCGCAAAGAATGCGATGGAAGAAGCCAACTACGCAATCACGCGCGCCCGTATTCAGCAGGCCAACCAGAATATGAATCCGCAAGACTCCGTGCCCGATTGGCTCCTCGCGCGCGGCGTAACGCAGACAATTAGCTGGAGTCAGTTCATCTACAACTTTGGTCCCCTGTTCAGCACGACGGCACTGGCATGACAGTTGATCTTATCAAGTTTGGCTTCGTTGCGGGAGAGGTTGCACCGAGTTACTACGGGCGCGCCGATCTCGAAAAGTTTGATTTAGCTCTTGCTGAGGCCGAGAATTGGTTCGTCGATTACCACGGCGGGCTGTCGAATGTGCAGGGAACTCATTTCGTTGATTTTGTTCAGTACGACACATTTCCTGTGAAGTGCTTTCCTTTTCGTTTCTCCGACACTGTAGCCAACAAGTACGTCATCCTTCTCGGCAAAAACTACATTCGTTTCATTCAGGATGGCGCCTATGTGCTGGAGTCGGCTTTTGCGGTAACTGCGGTTACAAAAGGCAGTACCACGCTGATTACTATTCCCGGCCACAACTTTGTCAATGACGAATGGATTCAGGTTCTCACCACTGGTGAGATGACTGAACTTGTCAACAGGACTTGTCAGGTTGAAGTTGTTTCCTCGACACAAATCTATCTGCGCGACACCTTCGGCAATCACATTGATTCAACCGCATTCACAACCTACATTTCGGGAATGACCGTTGCGCGCATCTACACTCTCACGCACGCATATTTGACGAGTGACATTTCTGACATTAAGGCACATCAAATCCGCGATGTAGTACGATTAACGCATAAGGATTATGTCACGCTCAATCTTAAGCGCATTGATAATGCGAACTGGACGTTGGTCGCAGAAGATTTTACTAATACAGTTCCGCGCACAAATATAACCTCGTACTTTAGCGCGGGAACAGGTTCCTATTATTGCCCTGCCTATGTCGTAACTGTGGTCGATACTTCTGGGCGTGAAAGCCTTCAAAGCGATTTTGAATTCACTAACACTTTGCCAAACGTTGATGGCGATAGTACGGCATCTTGCACGATCAGATTTACTGAAGTTACTGGCGCGGCTTACTACAACATTTATCGTACGCGCATGAACTACATGACTAATGTAAACAATCCTGCGACTTGGAATACTAATCGCGGTTTCCAGGTTGGGTACATTGGGCAATCTCCGGGCGCTACGTTCACGGATACTGGGATTACACCTGACTTTACTCGCACACCACCAAGGAATGTAAATCCGCTCGCGAAAGGCGCGATTAGGTATATTGATGTTCTAACGTCAGGTTCTTTTGCCCGTGATGTGACGATGACAGTTACCGATGCCACAGGCTCCGGTTTCATCGGTTATCCAATTGTGCATGTTGGAAATAACGTGAATACTGGTGCCATTGTTGGTTTCTTAATCCTCGATGGAGGTAAAAACTATACTAACCCAACGATCACAATTAGTGCCGCTGGCACATTTACTTACGCTGTGGACCTTAGTGATAGTACTGGGCTTGATCCTTCGGTTAGCACCGTGTATCAGCAGAGACAAATTTACGCAGGGTCGGAAAATAATCCACTGACTATCTATGGCTCAAAGCCCGGAAATCTTTCTGACTTCTCTGAATCTTCAATCCTTGTCGCTAGTGACTCCTTCGCGCATGAAATCGACTCCGAAGATTTCTCGCCCATTCGCCACGCCATCCCAACGCGCGGCGGACTTCTCCTTATGTCCTCTGGCGGTATCTGGCTGATGTCAGGTTCCTCCGGCAACGCCATCACAGCCACTGATGTTCAAGCTGATCTAAACGTCTTCACCGGTGTAAGTAAGGTCGATCCGCTGAAGATCGACACTGACATTCTCTATACAACTGCGACTGGCGGCAGAGTAAATTCGTTGGCTTATGCCGACAATTATAAACTCTACGCCCCGACCGATGTTTCTATCCTCGCTAATCATTTGATATCGAAAAACAAAATCATCCGTTGGACTTATGCCGACGAACCGCACAGGCTTATCTACGCCGTGCGTGACGATGGCGTGATGCTGCTGTTCACGATGATTAAGGATCAGGAAGTCTACGCCTGGACTCGGCGCGTGACTCGCGGACAGTACCTTGATGTTGTAAGTTTTGATGGCGAAGGTGACAGTGATGTCTACTTCGTCGTTCGCCGCAAGATCAACGGGCAGTACCGCAAAGTGATCGAACGCCTGGCGGATCGTGCATTCGATACGCATGAAGATGTGATGTTCCTCGACTGTGCTCTGTCTCTCACGAAGACTTATCCAGAATATAACCTTGACGTGATGGAAGCAACAGGTGCCGATGTCAACGTCATAGCTGATGGTGCGGTTTTTGATTCGACCTCGGTTGGAAAAATTCTGCGGTTTGGAAATGGAAAGGCGCGGGTCACTTCGGTTAATGATCCAACCTCAGCCCAGGTCAAGATCATCCGTGACTTCGATCTTCTCCTTCATTATGATAACGTCCCTCGGCAAGCAATGGCGGGTGAATGGACTCTTGACGCAGAGGTTTCAACGGTCTCTGGTCTCTATCATCTTGAAGGTCTGATTGTGACTGTGGTGGCGGATGGGACTGTAATCAAAAATGTCACCGTTACAGGTGGGAGCATTACCCTTCCGCAACCAGCCTCGCGCGTTAGCGTCGGTATTCCCTACAAGTCCGTCGCCCGTAACCTTCCTCTCAACATGCCTTCCGCCATTATCGAGAATAAACGCAAGCGTATTCCTTCCCTCGCTATGCGTCTTCTCGACACCAAGGGATTACGCGTAGGCAACAACCTCGACGAACTTTACTCCCCCCGCACGGCCTCTTCCGCAGTTCTCGGCGACGCAGGTCCGCTTTATTCTGGCATTACTCACCTGATGGTGGAACCAATTTGGTCGGACGAGGGGCAGAATTACTTTGTGCAAGAAAACCCTCTGCCGGTTACAATCCTCGGCTACATCTTGGATGCTGACATTGGCGACAGTTAAAGTTAAAAAGGTGAAGGAAATCACCAATGAAATTGTTACGTCCTTCGGTGCTCACGCGCAGGGGGAGTGGCAGCTTATCGCTCCGCACGCAAAGTTTCTTTACGAAGTAACTCGCCGATTGTGGGTTCTTTCAGTTCAGGATGAACCTGCATGTGTGATCGGGCTGAAACACAACACTTTGCTTGGGGCTGGAACTGAAATCTACTTCATGCTCTGCAAAAAGTTTAATTCCCACATGAGGCCGCTTTCTCGCTTTATCCGTCGTGCCCTTCGCCGGCTTGTCAAAGTCTTTGGAAGTGTGACTGTGAAGATCGATCAGGACTTTTGGGTTGGGGAAAAGTTCGTGAAGTTTTTCGGCTTCCAGTGTCAGGGCAAAGTCTGTTCAACTCAAACCGCCAGCTATAATCTTTTTGAATTGAGGGCATCATGGCTGTAGCAGCAGCACTTCCTTTATTGATTCAGGCCGCTCCCGCGATCATTGGCGCAGCTGGTTCTGTTGCCGGTGGAGTGATGGCGCAGTCTCAGGCTAACTATCAGGCCGAGGTCGCAAAGAACAATGCAAAGCTGGCGACGGAAAATGCAGCGCGCGCTACGGTACGCGGTGGCATCGAAGCGCAGATGCAGGACTTACAGAACTCCCAGGTAATCGGGCAGCAGACGGTGGATCAAGCTGCTTCGGGTGTGGCAGTATCTGGCCGTTCGCAGTTGCGTGCCCGTAACGCTACGCGACTCATCGCTGCCGGTGATCGTCAGACTATCATGGAAAATGCCAACATCGACAACTATAATTATCTGGTTGAGGCGACAAGTCTAAAAGCCGAGGCAAAGGCGAAGCGCATGGAAGGTCGTGCGGCTATGATCGGTGGACTGATTGGTGCCGCGGGAAGCCTGGCGGAGGGTTATGCGGGGTATAAAAGTAGCCTTGTAGGTGGCGCGACATCAACGGTAAAGCCTCCTATCCCGCGCTTGCGTCCATCACCTGGGGCGCCAATTCCGCGCCTCCGGCCTACCATGCCGTCAATCGGATACAACACTTTGCTCCGCAGCAAGTACACCGGAGGTCACTGAAATGAAAGTTACCGAAACACAATTTCAGGTCGGTAAGTCTCGTCAGGGGTTAGTCGGTGTTCAGGCCACGGGCGCGAATCTTCAGCCCATCGCTCAGGGAGTGAGTGATTTCGGCAATAGTCTCGCGCGTGTGGCAGCCGAACAAAAGGCCAAAGACGAACAGATGAAGCGGTTTAAGGCTACTGCGTCGCTGGTTGATTACAACACTCAGGTTGATCTTGAACAGGATCAATTTCGAAAGCAAGCTGCGCCTGACGATACTGCTTTCGCCATGAAGGCGGTTGATCTGTATGTCAATAAGGAAGCGGACTTTCTCAAGACTCTCCCGCCGGACCTTCAGGAAGAATTCAAGGTTCGTGTGGCGGATACTCGCCAGCGTGTGACACTGAATGCGTATGATTTTCAAGATAAGCAACTTACTAATTATTACACCGGCGAGGTAAATAAGCGCGGAGAATTGGCTGCAGCGGACCTCGCGAAGAATCCTGACGCCGTAGAAACCTGGCGTGCTGATCTGACGCAGATGATCGCGCGCTCGGATATGTCCAAGACTGCACAGATTGAATTGAAGCAAAAGGTTGATGAATTTCTCGAAACCTCTGCCTATCGTTCCAAGACGCGGGAAAACCGCCTGACCGACGCGCAATACGCCGATGACCTTGTTACGGCTACGCGACAGGCAGCCTACACGCTTGGTGCTGATCCGATCGATCTGTTGACTGTGATGTCGTTTGAGACTGGCGGTACATTCTCTACCGGGCAGAAGGGCGGTGCGGGCGGAAGGCATATCGGACTGATTCAGTTCGGACCAGAGGAAGCTAAGAAGTACGGTGTGCATGAGGGACAGACCGTAGCGGAACAAATGCAGTCTGTTGTCGCGTATCTCAAGGATCGCGGCTACAAGCCAGGCATGAATTTGATGGACCTCTATTCGACCATCAATGCCGGTAAACCGGGGCTGTACGCAGCAAGTGATGCTAAGAACGGCGGAACGCCTGGCACTGTTGCCGATAAAGTCAACAACCAGATGGCCGAGCATCGAGCCAATGCAATCAAGATGCTCGATGGAAAGTACGTCATCCCCGACCAGCTTGATAACGATCCTCGTTTCGCCAACGTCCCCTATGAAGCTCGTATTGCGGCAAGGAACGACACGAATACTGAAGTCAATCAGATGATGGCTCAGATGAAGGAGGAACGCAAGGCAAAGACCGATGCGTTTAACAACGAACTCTATAAGCAGCTTGAGTATGGTCCGCTTGGAAACGGTAACAAACTGATCGATGATGCACTGGCTGCAGGGTATTTAACGGATTACAACGACCTTCATCGTGCGACCGAAATCGTCAAGACGAGGGAGAAAGAAGTAGAGTCGCAGAGCTTATTCTTCGATAAGCTGGCAAAGCATCAGCCGCTTGATTACACTGACTCTGACAACAAAAAGAATATGAATAAGCTGTTTGGGCAGCAGGGACTCGATGCGCTGAATAACCGCGATGAAGGTTATGTGAATGGCACACTTGCGCCGCTGTTCAAAGATACGCAGATGATTCCGCCTGATGCGCTCGGACAGTTTGATGCACTGGCACGGAGCAACGACGGGCGACAGGTGCTTTATTCGATGAAGGCACTCGGAACGCTCGAAAGCGTTAACCCGGATGCCTATGCGGTGCAGGTGAATGAAGGACTGCGGGCGAAGGTTGATCGCTTCAATAGTCTGAATGGTAAGGTTTCCGAAGAGGAACTTCTTGCTTCCATCCGCGGACCTCGCACAATTGAAGAACGAAACGCCGTGGCTTCGCGCAGGGAAGAAATCAAGAAGATCATCACTAGTCCTCGCAGCCCTGTATCATTCGACAGTGTTAGCGAAGCTTTCGGCGGTGCGGCAATTCCTGACGGCGTTCAGGGTGATGCTATGCGGAATGACTGGCAGAGCATCTTGATTGAAAAGTACGCCAGCGGCGGTGTGCTGACTGTGGAAGAAGCGAACGCCGAGACTGTGAAAGAATTCCAGCGGCGTTATGGTGTGAGCAATATTGGCGGGCCTGTTGTTATGAGGCATCCGCCGGAAATGTTTGAGAAGGACTCTGCGGGCGATAAGTCCTGGATGGAAGTGCAGCTTCGCGGTGAGACCGGAATTGCGCCGGATGAAAAGCCGCTGCTTATTCCTGATATGCAGACGGAGTATGAAGTCAATCAAGGTAAGAAACCAAGCTATCAAGTTTGGACAGTTAAGAATGGTCATGTAACACAACTAAAAAAAGCACCGCCCGCCGGATGGGAACAGACTGGCTATCGGTTTGGTGCGCCGCCTCCGGCCGAACCCCTGCGTTTTCAATTTGAGCAGACGCAGCAAAACAAAGAGGCAAATGATGCTCACACTATGTACCAGAATAAGGAAGCAGAACTGGCGCATATCCGTGAACTGACCATGCCCTATCCGTTTGGAAAGGCCGAGGCGCAGGGAGCTGCAATCAAACCGATCTATGATATTCCAGGCTCTTATGGTGATCACACGCCTGGAAATATCAACTTGATGAACAGGCCGCAAGTAAAGAATGGTAACGATATTTCTACTGTTCTTTCTGCCTCATATGAGAACAACAAGGGCGAGACTGTTTTGATTCCTCTCGTCTCGAACGAGGGAAAGATTATGGACGTAGAGGAAGCTGTTCCTTATTGGGGTAACAAAGGCCAGAACCTCGGCGTTTTCCGTGGTCCCAATGCAAGGGAAAATGCGACGAAATACGCAGAAAACTTGCATCATCAGCAGGAAGGTCTCAAGACCTATGTCGGCAAGGATGGAAGCCGCATTCCGGTTCCCACTTATCTCCTTGATCGTCGTGCGCAGCTTGAAGCTGAACTTGGACATTACAAAGCTGTAGCCGAAGAAAAGAAAGCCGCGAGTGCAACGCAGTATGATACTCCCGCGACAATTCGTTACAAAGAACTCGATCGCCAGATTAGTCCAATTCTGAATGAATTGACTGCCTTTACAGGTCTGTCAGAAGATTTTCCGCGCCTCAAGGAGCTAGAAGATTTGATGGCGGAACAAGAAAAACTTAAGCCAGTTATGGCGGCAGAGGCACTTAATCGCCGTTCGCAGGGAGCACAGTAATGCCTATCGTTCCTAACTTGAACGTCTCGCAATTCGAACCCCTGCGTCGGCATGAACCGATACCGGAACTTAACCCCTCGCTTCTCGACACCACAAAGGCAGCGTTCGACCAAGAGAACGATGTCTGGGCGATGTACAAGATTAATCAGGAAAAAGCCTATCCCGCGCAGATGGGGTTTGACCTGATTAAATCGGCGAAGGCACGAGATGTTAATCCGGCTGACTTTTCGGAAGTTCTAAGTGAAGATGAACTCGATTTCCGCATTGCCAAAAAACGTCGTGAGGATGACAATCGCGCCATACTCAACGCGAGTGGCTGGACCGGTTACGCGGCTCAGATGGCGGCGGGGTTGGTCAGTCCAACTACGTTCATTCCTTTCCTTCGCGCCGAGACTGGTGTTAAAGCTATCGCTCTCGGCGGACTGAGTGTTCTGGCTGGTGCCGCGTCACAAGAAGCCACTCTCTATGCGAGTCAGGAAACTCGCACAAAGGGAGAGATGGCATTTAGTCTTGCTGCCTCTACGATCATCGGTGGCTTGCTTGGAGCTGCGGCACACACGATGTCCAAGTCAGTGGTCGATAAAATCGCGCATGATATGGTTAATTCGCCGAAAGAACCAACCATACATGAACCTATGCCGATGGGCGGAGACTTGAGTGCTAAAGAGAATGATACAATACTCAAGGACGTCGGTAAACTAAAGCGCGGGTGGGGAGCAGATAAGCTTGCATTCATGTCCCCCATCACCAGGGGATTTGAACAATGGAACGCTCCGGCCTACATTAAGGCACTCGGCGGTTCGTCTGAACTTCGCAAGACCACTGCCGGTTTCTCTCAAGCCGGTCTCTCCCTTCAGGGAAATGACAAGTTCGTAGCGGCCGCTGCGGGTGGTAACGTCGAAGACCTCAAGCGCACCTACGGCGTGGTTTCGTATCTGAGCCGCAAGGCAATCGACAATGCCTACATCGAGTACATTCTAGGCACAGACGCGAAAGGTTTCGCTAAGAAGTCTCGCGCAGTTCTCGCAGGTGCCCGCGCTGATGGTAAGCTAAACTACAATGAGTTCAAGCGTCAGATCACACTTGACATCTGGTCAAACTTCACCAATGAGAACGTCAATCCCTTCGTCCGCAAGGTCGCCAAGGATATTGACGCTAATGTCTATAAGAAACTCTACGATGAAGGTGTGCAGGTCGGACTATTCACCGGTGAGGAAAAAACAGTTGGTGATGAGAACTACGCCAACCGAGTTTATAACAACGAAGTCATCATGCGTAGGCATGAGGAATTTGTTGGCATTCTGAAGAAGAACCTCGCCGCAAAGTATCAGCAAGACTTCGCAAAGGAGTTTGAAAAACTCCGGGAGAAGATGCTGAAGGACAAGAAGATGTTCGAGGACATGGAACGTCCTTTGGCGGAAGTTCGGAAGCTGCGCGAAGAAATAAAGATGAAGGCGCAGCAGCTCGAAACGAACACCTCACTCGATGTGATCGAAGGTGTTGATGCTATGAAGGGAATTAAGAATGAGGTAAAGAATCTCACTAAGGAACTCGAGGACCTTAAGTCAACCAAACTTGATGGAGCTGATGTTGAAGGCTATCGTCGTCGTCAGGACCGCATGGATGAAATCCAAGCAGCGCTTAAGAGCAAAGCGCTCCAAGCCGATAACCTCAAGAAAAGCCTCGGTGAAGGACTTGATAATTACACAAAGGAACTTGGAGAGATTCGTCGTAGACTCGCCGCGCTGAGTCAGGCGCACGCGCTGAAGGATGAACGCCTCGCGCGCAAGATCGCCAAGATTGAAGCGAATGAAGACATGCAGGTTCAAACGATCCTGCGGGCACAGAAGCAACTTCAGAAGTTTGTGAAGATGCTGGACTCTGCTACTGATGATAAGCTCGATGAGGTGCTGTCGAAGTGGAAGACGCAGTTCGAACAGAACTCACAGAAGCTGACGAAGCTGGAAGAGAAGCGGTTTGAACTGGAAAAGGCGTCGGAACTCCCAGTTGATGGGCCGGACAATAATAATCCGCCCAAGCCCCCGCCGCCTGACGTTCCGCCAACTGACGTTCCGCCGAAGCCGCCTGTTGACACTGGCCCGGTTACACCGCCTGTGGAAGTTCCAAAGGCACCGACGCCGGAAGAAGTGAAGGCAAAGGTGGAAGCGGAAAATAAGATTATTGAAGAAACTAAGAAGGAACATTTCCTCAAGTCGCTGCCTGATCTTAAAGGGCTTGATCTTCAAGACCTCTCTGACTCGCAGCTTCTTCCCGCCTTTATGCAAGACATTCTGGACAATCCGAAGAAATTTGAGTACGTTCTTGACAACATCAAGAAAGGCTACATCTTTGCCAAGGATAAGATATTCCGGCAGGTCAAAAAGGCTGATGTAGAGGAAGCTAAACTTGCCTTGGCTGAAGCAAAGACTCTTTTTGATAAAGAAGAACAGGAGATCATCAAAGCTTTTGCTGGTAAAGCTACGGGCGAAAAGATCAACGGCGTAACTTTCGACGACGCTATGCTCAAGATAGACCTCAAGCTTGAAAAGGCTGAGGAATATGCTGCGGGTCTTGATCGTGCTTTGAAAAAAGCAGAGGCACACGCAGAGACGCAAGTTGAAGTTCCTCCGCCGAAAGCCATCACCGTAGATGAAGTTCCGCCGCTGCCTGTTGTTGAACCGCCAAAAGTCAAGAAGGCAAAGGTTATTCCTGACGCGGAGACAAAACTCAATCCAGACCTCAACATCGCCGTCAATCATTGGACCACGGCAAATGAGGCTCTTGCTTGGCTTATCAAGCACAGTAAAGATGATTACAATCTCATCGCACAGCGACTGAAAGGTCGTATTGACGATGCAAGTTTCTACGTTGTTGATGGCACTGAAACTCATCCGGGCCTCAAGAACGAATTTGCTTATATGAAGCAGAGAAACTGGATTGGTATGTACTCTACGGTTACTGAGTTTGGAAAGGTAAGAGCAGCACTATACTTGCGTAAAGATGGTGGCATTACTGAGATGACACTTTTGCATGAACTTATTCATGCTGCCACCAACTCCAGAATTCGTTTTGGTAACGACATCAAGAATAAAAATACTGCGTTAGGTAAACTTGTCAAGGAGTTGGGCGATCTTCATAAGGTTGCTTTAGAGGCTATTAATAAAGATATCAACGCGCCATACAAGGCAAAGTATGCCGTTGGTAACTTCCGCGAGTTGGCGACTGTCATGCTCACAGAAGCGCCTGTCCGCGAATATTTCCGCAAGGTTCCTTACAAAGGCAAAACTGTTTTCTCAGAATTCGTTCGTGTACTGCGGGATATTCTCGGCATTCCAAAGGAAGAAGAAAATGTCTTCACGGCGATCATGGACCTTACTGATCGAATCGTGAAGCAGAAGAATCCCTTGCCGACTGAAGGCATAAAGTACGGGTCGGAAGATTATCAAGTCATTGATCAAGAACTTTCTGGCTCAGTTGCAGACGCACAGAAAAACTTTGACGACTGGTTTGCTGAGTCGAAGGTGGTGGACGATGAGGGGAAGCCAAAGATACTTTATCACGGGACTGATAAAGATTTTACAGAATTTAGCAAAGGTAAAATTGGCGATAAAGGACTGATGAATAACGGTTTTTTCTTCAGTGAAAGTCCTGACGTAGCTACTACCTATTCTATGTGGAATGTTAATAGAGATTTTGAAGGAGAAATAACACCAAAATTACTTGATCGTATCAAGCATAACTTTGGACTTGATACCCCACGCCCGCGTATTATGCCTGTTTACTTGTCAATAAAAAACCCAGCGATAATTACAGCACTTTCGGATTTACCTACTGATACAAGGGGGCTTAAAGCTCTCGGTCATGATGGTATTTTAGTTAAACGGGAACGCGGGCCAAACGTCTGGATTGCATTTGAACCTACGCAGATCAAATCTGCTATCAGCAACTCTGGCGCATACTCGAAAAAGAACGCTCACATTTCCGGTGCTCTCGGCGAAGACCCGGCAATGAAGATCGAAGACTCGATGGAGAAGGTCATCGCTAAGATGGACAGTCTCGCCGAGAAGATTGACAACCTTGACAGTATGGATCGTGAAGCTTGGCGCGCCGAAGTTGAAGACATGATGCGTGAACTTGCGGATACTCACGCGAAGATCAACGCCAAGCGAGCTGTGCGGAATGAAAAGCTTTGGAAGAGTGTGGAACAACTCTCGCCCGAGGCACGAAAGGCTAAGCTTGACGCGTTGAAGCTGAAGTCGAGTGACCGCCCGAAGGACTTCATTCATCGGTGGAATACCAAAGGGGAACTGAACATCACTAAGAGTGATGGCGGGGATTTACTAAAGGGCGAGGCCAACTTTGATAATTACGCCGAGGACATTGCGAGGCAAACGGTCACAAAGATACTTGGAACTGATCGTCGGCTTGCGTACTCGGATATTATTCAGGCAGAGCGTGGGCCAGAACTTGCCCGCACGCTGAATATTCCGAGTCAGGAAATTTCAGATTTCCTGGAGACAGACATCGAAAAGCTTGTTTCGACCTACACTCGTACCGTTGGCTCGGACCTGGCCATCGCGCGAGTCTTTGGCTCAGCTGATGCCGCAGAGGCATTCAAGCGACTCGGCGACGAACGGCAACTGATGCTCAAGAAGATTGAGACACTGACGGATAAGAACGGGAAGCCACTCTCGAAAGAAGAAAAGGAAAAGCTGAGTTACGAAACCCATAAGTTCTATGATGCCGGAAAGAAAGACCTCGAGGTTCTTCTCGAACGCGCCAAGAGCATGAGAGGGTTGCCGAAGGATGCTGACTCATTCAGCGCCCGCGCAGCGAAGACGGCGATGGACCTTAATTACCTGCGGTTCATGGGCGGTGTTGTGGTGAACAGTGTGGCTGACGTGGCTCGGCCAATTATGAAATATGGCTTGACTCGCACGTTCCGCGATGGTATCATTCCTTTGATCCAGAACTTCAAGTTGATCCGTATGTCGCAGAGGGAAGCAAGACTGGCCGGAACCGCCCTCGACATGGTGATGCACACTCGCGCCAACTCAATGATGGACATCTTCGATGATGCCTATCGCGGAACCATTGCGGAGAAGGGAATTCATTACCTTTCTACTCGCATGGGCGCGATTGCACTGTTTGATCAGTGGACCGTGGCGATGAAGGAATTCACCGCTGGCATTGCCAATGCGAAGCTTCTTGACTCTATCGGCATGGTAATGGGTGAACCGGCCTCGGCGGCGGAACTCAAAAAGGCACAAGAGTTTCTCGCGCGAAACAACATCGACGCGGAGATTGCTTCGACGATCTGGAGTGAAGTTACAAACGGTAAGGGCGGAGGCAAGATTAATGGGGTGTGGCTGCCGAACACTGAAAACTGGAACATCGCCGATCCACAGGTTGCAAGAGCGCGCCGGGCCTATCGGGCTGCTCTTGGCGGAGAGATTGACTCGACGATCATCACGCCAGGATTTGAACGTCCGAATTGGGTAGACTCCAGTGTCCCGGCTCGAATGCTCGCGCAGTTCAAATCCTTTGGACTTTCCACGGTGCAGAAGACCATCATGGCCGGATTGCAGGAACATGATGCCGCGGCACTCAATGGTACTATTGCATCGCTTGCCCTCGGTATGCTTTCCTATTACATCTGGGCTACGGCGGCGGGTGGTGATGCACAGGCAAAAATGCAGAAGTCTATTGCCGAAGGGAACTGGGAAATATGGGCGGATGAAGCCATCGCAAGGTCCGGCGTGACTGGTGTTATCAGTGATGCTCAAAAGTACGCTCATCGCATTCCGGTCCTGCGCGATTACACTTCCTTCAGTGGAAGTGATACGACTCGCCGGGCGGGAGGCGATCTTACGGAAAGCGTCCTCGGTCCTTCGTTTGATCTTCTTGAAAAGGCTCATGGACTTGTCACCGGGATCGATGATCCCACGAAACAAACCCTTCATCTCGCGCGGCAAATGCTACCCCTGCAGAATGTTTTCTATCTGCGCTGGTTGCTCGATCAAGTTGAAAAATCAATCAATCTTCCTGAACAGAGGGCACAATGACAGTAGCAACTGAAACGGCGACGATCACCCACACAGGGAATGGAGTGCTGACTGGATTCAGTGCTCCGTTCAAGTTCCTGTCGAATGATGATCTTCAAGTTATGCAGATCACAATTTCGACTGGAGCGGCGACCATCTTGACTCCATCGCAGTATTCTGTGACTGGGGCTGGAAGCGAGAACGGCGGGACGGTTACGATCACTCCGGCGATCTCGGCGCTTTATAAAATCAAGATCGACCGTATTGTGCCGATGACGCAGGATACGGACCTGGAACGGGAAGGCGGGTTCTTTCCTGAGGTGATCGAAGCGCAGCTGGACCGGATTGTAATGATGGTGCAGCAGCTGGATGCGGCTCTTGCGGACGCAACTGGAAATGGAATTATTTCCTCAATCGCAAGGAACGTGGCCGGACCTGCATCTTCGACGATCGGCCGCTTCGCTTCGTTCAATGTCGGCACAGGCAATTCCCTGGCGGATAGTGGCTTCGCCGCTGCGGACTTTGCCCTTGCCGCCCACACTCACGCAGATGCCTGG
>Ga0213919_1000282_pt1 | contig 24311 bp, 25 predicted proteins | sample McNCre317MG_FD_161056 | JGI IMG/M metagenome (GOLD analysis project Ga0213919, IMG submission 161056) | Freshwater microbial communities from McNutts Creek, Athens, Georgia, United States - 3-17 MG | ecosystem: Environmental > Aquatic > Freshwater > Creek | place: USA: Georgia | collected... | reverse complement strand
GCCGCATCGATCTAAGCGCATTTTTCGAGTTGGCCTCGCGCCCGGATGCGGTGATCTTCGCCCACAACGCCGCCTTCGAGCGCCTCGCATGGAGGGAGCTCGCGCACAAGAGGCTAGGATACCCGCCGATTCCAGATGAAAAATGGCGTTGTACCATGTCCATGGCATATGCAATGTCGCTGCCGGGGGCGCTGGACGCGGTGACAAAAGCGTTGCAGGTGGAGCAGGTCAAGGATAAGGTCGGGAACCGCCTCATGTTGCAGTTGTGCAAGCCGACCGAATCAGGAGGCAAAGAAGCAACGCCAGAGAAAATGGCGCGCCTGTTGGAGTACTGCAAGAACGATGTCCGTAGCGAGCGCGCTATCGGAAAACTTCTGCGCCCGTTGCCGGAATCCGAGTTGGTCTTGTGGAGGCTGGACCAGCGCATCAATGACAAAGGCGTGCGGGTGGACCTGGAGAGCGTGAAGAACGTCGCACCCATTCTGCTGGCAGAGAAGAAACGCATCGATGACGAAATAGCGCGTGTCACCAACGGGGCCGTGCAATCGGTGTCCCAGACCGCCGTATTGACCGCCTATCTACAAACGCTTGACCCAACGATCACCTCTTTGGGCAAAGGCACTGTAGAGGCTTTGCAACGCAGGACCGATCTTCTCCCAGAAGTGCGGGAGATCATCGACCTGCGCATCAAAGGAGCAAAGGCGTCCACGGCCAAACTCAAGGCTATTTTGGCGGGCGTGAGCGCAGATGGCCGTGTGCGAGGGATGTTCCAATACCATGGGGCATCAACAGGCCGGTGGAGCGGAAGGCGCATCCAACTACACAACCTTCCGCGCCCAAACCCAGATCGGGTGAAGCCGTCAAAAGATTATCCGGCTTTGTTTGAAGCCTTCGCCAGCAAGGCGCCGGTTCCTGTGCGCACCGAGTATATCGCCATGGCGTTCGGGGAGCCTCTGGAAGTCGTTTCTGACTGCATCCGCGGCTTTCTGGAGGCGCCTGCCGGTTACACTAGGGTGGACACCGACTTCTCCTCTATCGAGGCGCGATTGACACCTTGGGCGGCTGGAGACGAGCCGACCCTTGAGGTCATCCGCAACGGGCAAGACCTGTATCTGTTCGAAGCGGAGAACATATACCGCCTGCCACACGGAACGTTGGACAAGAAAGACGAGCGCCGTCAAATCGGCAAAGTGGCCGTTCTCTCCCTCGGTTTTGGAGGCGGGGTTGGTGCGTTCAAACGCATGGCGGCTGCCTACGGGGTTCGCCTCGATGACGAGACCATTCAGGAGGTGGTGAACGGATGGCGTTACGCACACGCACCAATCGCAGGACGGCGCGACAAAAAAGGAAAACTGCTGTTCACAGATGACGGCGCGTTGTTTGGCCCAGGTATATGGCACCAGATGGAGGCGACCGCTTTGCACGCCCTGCGCCATCCTGGAACGCGCTTTGTGTGCGGGCCTAAACATCGACGCTTCATGTTCGTCAAGACAGGGGCGCATCTGTGGCTGCGTTTGCAGTCGGGGCGATTGTTGTGCTACCCGTTTGCAGCAATCGGTGCCGACGAGAAAGGAAGGGACGGGGTGACGTTCTACGGCAAAAGCCCGGTGCCGCCTTTCCATTGGGAGCGCGTCAGAACCTGGGGAGGGACGTTGTTTCAGAATGGCGTGCAAGCACTGGCCCGTGATCTTCTGGCCGAGGCTATGTTGAAAATTGATGCCGCGTATCCGAACGCCATCGATTTGCATGTGCATGATGAACCGGGGTGTGAAATTCCAGTTGACATAGCTGAGGAAGCCTTGCATGCTATCGAGGCTTTTATGTCAGAAACACCGGCGTGGGCGTCCGATCTTCCTCTCGGAGCGGAGGGACGGATCGGAACGAGGTATCGTAAATAATCAACTCTTGTGAGGAGTCACGCCATGGATTGCACCGTAACGGAGTACGAAGATAAAGCGTTGCAGAACCTTCAGGAAAAACTCAGAGCTGCGTTGCAGCGCGCAGAAGGCGAGCATCGTTTCGTCTTGAAAACGCACCTTTTGTCCATTGGGTACGCATTTGGCCCGGCGCGCTTTGCTGACCATGCGGCACGTCAGGCAACGGTGACCGGGCGGCACGCCATACTTCCGCCTTTTTCAAGAAGTCGTAGGTGCGCCGTGAGTTGCAGATTCTGTGCCAGCGACATCCCTTTTCCACCAAAAAGACCAGCAGCGATGCTTACCGGTGGCGCTATAACGCCGTCTCCTCTGCATCTGTATGTGCTGGCGCTTGAACAGTACGCGGTTGACCTGCACCGTACAGCAAACCAACTGCACGGGCAGGTTATCCTGCTCAAAGCCCTGCTGGCGGAACGCGATGACGCGAAGGAAGGCATCGCATGATGTATCTAGGTGGAAAAAGCAGGCTTGCCAAACCGATAGCGGAGTTTCTTGAAAGCGTCCGCTGCGGGATGCCTTATTTTGAGCCTTTTGTCGGCGGTGGATGGGTGCTGCAAGAGATGTCCGGCGTCCGCGAGGCGTGCGACGCGCACCCCGCGTTGATCGCCATGTACCAAGCGCTTCAAAAAGGATGGCTCCCGCCGGAGCGCATAACAGAGGAGGAATACGCCGCTGCAAGAACGCTTCCTGACAGCGATCCGTTGAAGGCGTTTGTTGGTTTCGGCTGTTCGTTCGGAGGTAAATGGTTCGGCGGGTATGCAAGAGGAGGTGTGTGTAGCTACGCAGCAACAACACGGCGAAGCCTTTTGCGGCAGTTGCCAAAAATAAAGGACGTGCGCTTCCACGATGCACGGAGCTATGCAACTTTTAACCCTCACATGCGTTTGATTTACTGCGATCCTCCGTATGCCGGAACCACGGGGTATAGCCAAGGCGCGTTTGACAGCGCCGCGTTTTGGAATTGTGTGCGGGAGTGGAGCTTAGGCAACCTTGTTGTTGTGTCTGAGTACGCAGCCCCGCCGGATTTTGTGTGCGTCAAGGAATACCCCACAACGTTGAGACTGCGCAGTAAAGACGGGCGTGCGCCGCGCACGGAGAAACTTTTCATGCACAAAACTCGCGCACCGTGATCGCTGCGCCGTACCTGCAAAAACGTTTTATCAAGAGGCGCCAAAACCATGAACCAGCACAAACACTCCCTCTCCCCGTGGACTCCAGTGGCGTATGCCCCGTGGATGCAAGCGGAGCGACCCCCCGCCGGCACGGAACATATAGCTAGTGTCCACACCAGCGAGGGTAGGACGCATATATATGCGCCTTACGCTCACGCCGAGGCGCGAAACGGGAATAAAGTTTTAATCCTGGCCGCGCCAAGGATGTTCGAGACGCTGCTTGAGTTGGCCGTCATACTGGACGAAAGCAACGAAACACAGCGCAATATGTACGATCTTGTCTATGGTGCGTTGAAGGAAGCCGGTTGGGAAGATCCCGCCGCCACGCCCGCAGTTTGCCCGTGCTGCGGCGCTCCTCGTGCTTGACCGAGCTTTGCGCCTTGCCAGATTCGGGTTTTGCATTTTTCCGTTGAAGGACGGTGGAAAGACGCCCCGAATCAAAGGCTTTACCGATCTCGCCACCACCGAAGAGGCGCAGATAAAACGGTGGTGGCGGCAATGGCCACACGCCAACATCGGCATCGCCACGTCGCGCCATGCGGATGGCGGTGCGTTGTTGGCATTCGACATCGACGCCAAAGAAGGCAGGCACGGAGAACAGACTTTCGCGATGTTCTGCGAGAAGCACGCCCTGGCCTTGCCCGCAACATACATTCAGACCACCCCGACAGGAGGCCGACATGTCATTTTCCGTGTTCCAGAACCTCTACGCCAGGGCGCTGGCGTTCTGGGAGAAGGTTTGGACACCCGATCCGGCGGCGGATATGTGGTGGGATCTGGTTCTATCATCGAAGGAGCCTCCTACACAGACAACGACGCCTCGCTCGCCGATGCCCCGCGTGAAGCCATCGCGCTGTTTTCGCCGTGGCAGAAGGTTTTGCCGCAGGTCGCATCGGATACCGAAGTAGAGGACGGCGGCCTGGACTACGGACGCGCAGTACATTATCTGCGGGAAGTCGCGCCGCTGCCACAGCAAGGAAGCCGGAACAGCACCGCCTACGCGGTGTGCTGCACCGTTCGCGACTTCGGCCTGTCTGCCGAACAAGCAAAAGCCGTGGTCGTCGAGCATTGGCTTCCGCGAGGGGATGCGTTGGACGAATCTGAGGTTGACGCGGTGCTGCGAAGCGTCTACACCTACGCCAAGAAGCCCGCAGGGACGCTTTCTATCGAAGCCAGGGGCGAAGTACCGGAGGCGGAAGAAGACGCAGCAGACGGCTTCGGAGAGGCCGTGCTGCTGTCTGTACCGGAGGCCGAACTTCCGGAAGTCTCCGCACCGTCTCTGCCGCGCTTCGTTCAAGAGTTGAACCTGGAATACGCTTTCGTGATTGCAGGCGGCGGGCATCACATCCTGTGGGAAACGAAGGATGCTGAGGGCGCTCCGCGCCTGGAGCATCTGACGGAGAGCACATTCCACAAGAAACTCGCTGCGCGAACCGTGCAGATCGATGACAGCGGCAAGCGCCGCCCGGCAACCGAGCTGTGGATGCGGCACCCAGGGCGCAGAAGCTATGACGGCATCGTGTTCGATCCTGCCGGGCGCACCACCTCCGCGTTTTACAACATGTGGTCCGGGTTTCTGAAATGCGAGATCGTGAACCAAGCCGCCTCCGAGTTGGCGCTGTCGGCCTATAAGTTGCACCTCCATGAAAATGTGTGCGGCCACAACGTGTTGTTGTCGCGGTGGCTCACCGGATTCTTGGCGCACCTTGTTCAAAGGCCGTGGGAGAAGCCGCGTGTGGCCGCCGTGTTCCGTGGAAAGAAGGGCACCGGGAAAACCATCCTCCTGGAGGTGCTGCGCGGGCTGCTGGGCCAGCATTTTTTCCTGACCGCTCATCCACGGTATGTCACAGGCCAGTTCAACAGCCACCTTGAGCAATGCCTGCTGTTCGTGTTGGATGAGGCGCTGTGGTCCGGCGACAAGATGGGAGAGTCCGTGCTCAAGGATCTGATCACTGGAACCACCCACCACATCGAGCACAAGGGCAAGGCGTCCTACGCCGTGCGCAACCTGACGCGCGTGGCGATCATTGGCAACGAGTCGTGGTTAGTGCCCGCGTCGGTCGATGAGCGCCGGTTCGCAGTGTTCGACGTGGGAGAAGGCAACCGCCTGGACCACCTGTTTTTCACTCGCATGCGCGACGGTATGGAGCAGGGAGGCGCGAGGTTGCTGTTCGACTACCTGAACACGTTCGACCTGAGCAAGGTGGATCTCAACAGCGCCCCTTCGACCGCCGCCCTGGTGGACCAGAAAAGGCTGTCGCTGTCGCTGCCCCTGCAATGGTTCGGCGACTCGTTGTCAAACGGTGCGCCGCTCATGGCTATGTACGACGAATGGCCCTCCCACATGCCGACCAGCGAGTTGGTCCAGGCGCTTAAAGCATACGCGAATTCAAGAAATGCACGGGAGCGCATACCGCCCGTTGACGACGTGATTGAGATGATACAAACTGCGTGCTCTGCGGTGGAGGGCAAGCGCGTTTCGCTCTCCGAGCGCAGGTCAAGAGTGGTGGCGTTCCCAGATATCGAGGTGATGCGGGACGCCTGGGCACGGTATCTTGGCGAAACTCCAACGGAGGAGGGTTGGTTATGATCAAGAAAGCGCCGTTCAAATGGATTGGGCTTGACGGCACGGAAAAGACGGTTGAACGCGAGGTGCTCGTCCATTGCGAATCTGGGTTTTTGGAAGCCCCAATCGTGATAAAGTTCCTTGAGCCGGTATTGTTGGACGGAGAGAGGTACTTCCGAACCATCACCGGGGAGGTGATTATTGAAGAAGGGGTGCCTGACAGGCGTCTTGATCCTCTAAAATCGTATGCCCCGTGCTGCCTGACCGATGCTGACCTGGCGCGAATCAAAGAAGGTACCTGGATGCCTCCACCACTCGAGGGCGCGTAATGCACTACTACAACGAGTTTGACGCAAAAACCGCCGCATGGCTGCGGCAATTGATTTTGGACGGGATGTTACCAAAAGGAGATGTTGATGCGCGAAGCATCGAAGATGTGCTGCCTTCCGACCTGGCCGGATACACACAGTGTCATTTCTTCGCCGGAATCGGAGGCTGGCCGCTTGCATTGCGTCTTGTCGGGTGGCCTGACGACCAGCCAATCTGGACAGGCTCCTGTCCGTGCCAGCCTTTCTCCACGGCAGGCAAAGGCGCAGGGTTTGCTGACGAGCGGCACCTTTGGCCATCGTGGCAATGGCTCATCGATCAATGCCGCCCTGGCCTCGTCTTTGGAGAGCAAGTTGCCCGTGGAGGGGCCAACGCTTGGTTCGACCTTGTATGCAATGACTTGGAAGGAATGGGCTACTCCATCCGGGCGGCGGTTCTCCCGGCTTGCAGCATCGGCGCGCCGCACATCCGAGAGCGGCTTTTCTGGATGGGCAACGCCGACAAAAAGCAACGCCAACACGCAGAACCCGAACTTGGACTCGATCACGGGGCGGCGGCACGACGGGAGCAAGCCGTTCACGAACCTGACGGCACAGGCGCGCGAATACAAAACGGCCTGCGCGGGATGGGCAACGCCGACAAAGCAGGATCATTCACGCGGAGGCAAGCCGCCACGATTGCACGACACCGGAATCCCGCTGAGCCAGCAAGCGGCGTTGATGGCGGGATGGGCAACGGTAAGCGCGCGGGATTGGAAATCAGATCGCAGCAAGATGACGGATCAAGAGTTGTACGGCAGCAAGGGCGCGCCATTGGCACGTCAGGCTTTGAGCACGACGGCTCAGAATGGCTCACCGGAAGCGACGGAAAAACCCGCCCTGCTCAGCCCGGAATTCTGCCGTTGGCTCATGGGGTTCCCGAAAGAGTGGTGCGAATCAGCGGTTACGGCAATGCAATCGTTCCACATGTCGCGGCGGCGTTCATCGAAGCTGTAATGCCCACCTTTGAAGCGGAGACCAACTATGTCTTATTCTGACGTAAGAATCGCAGAGCGACGAGGCGCAGCCTTGCGTGACTTCACAAAATGCGTCAAAGGCATCGTGTGTGAAGATGTCACGTTTCGCTGCTGGACCGAAGACGCACCTGGAGAACTTTCAATCAAGCGTCCTTGCGAACTGCGCCCGCCGCAACGAGCGGAGGGGGCGGTGTTGATGGACGGTAAAGATGCGTGACCCTGCAAAATGTGGATCTGCGCTGAAATCTAACCTTTCGAGGAGGGGAAAGAATGAGAGACGTGGAATGCCCTTACTGTGGGCACAGGAATGACGTTGACGCTTGTGATTATCACGAACCAGAGGAGCCATATGAGTACGCTTGTGGTGTGTGCGGAAAGAACTTCGTGCTCTATGTCGTGATCGATATAACGTACTCCGGGCACAAAGCAGATTGTTTGAACGGCGCGGAGCACACATGGATGAGGCCAAACACCAAATACGCTTGGGTCAACTGCCTGTCTTGTGGCGAGACACGCCGCCAGACCGAAGAAGAGAAAGCTCAGTGGGAGCGAAATTAAGCAGATGCAACGGCGCCTAGAGGAGGCAATGATGCCTTGCGCAGCGCGTAGAAGGATATGTGCTGCTAACGTATGCCCCAGAGCTTATGCCAGGGGAAGACATTCAGTATTTCTGCGACGGAAAAGCGTTGGTGATTGTCGCGCCCCGTGCGCAAGGGGAGTTGCGTAATGCCTGACATTGCAAAGTGTGGCACCGAATGCTGTCCAAGAAGGGCAACGTGCTGGCGCGCAATTTCACCGCCAAGCGAGTATCAAAACTGGAGTAACTTCGAGCCGGAATCTCCGGATCACGTTTGCGGATTTTACTGGCCCTTCCGCCAAGACCTCACCACCAGACCTTTGACAGGAGCAGAGCATGGCTTTACAACCCGCATCTTTTGACATCTGGGACAAGAAATATCGCCTTCGGGGCAAGAACGGAGCGCCTGTGGATGAAAACCCGGAAGCCACGCTGCGCCGGGTGGCGCTGGCATTGAGTAAATGGCATGGTGACGGAGAGAAATACTTCAAAACTTTGCTCTCCGGTTGCTACCCAGGAGGCCGCATCATGGCCAACGCAGGGGCAGGCGTTCACAAGCCGAGCGCCAGTTTGATCAATTGCACGGTGTCCGGTGTAATCGATGACTCGATGGATGGCATTCTGCGTGCGGTACACATGGCAGGACTGACGCTGCAAGCCGGGTGCGGCATCGGGTATGACTTCTCGTCCCTGCGCCCTAGCGGCGCGCCTGTAGCCGGAGCGGGGGCACACACGTCAGGGCCGATCTCGTTTATGAACATCTTCGATGCGACATGCAAAACCATCGCTTGTGCCGGAGGAAGGCGCGGGGCGCAGATGGGGATGCTCAGCATGCGGCACCCCGACATCCTGGCCTTCATAAACGCCAAACGCACGCCCGGCGCACTGACGCAATTCAATCTGTCTGTTCTGGTTCCGGATGCGTTCATGGAAGCGGTGAAGGCGGACGGGGATTGGGAAACCGAGTTTGTCTTGAAGGGCGAGCGCATCGCAGGGCCAACCTACAAGGCGCGCTTCTTGTGGGATGCGCTCATGCAGGCGAATTATGAGAGCGCGGAGCCTGGGGTGTTCTTCATCAGCGTGGCCGACAGGAATAACCCCCTGGCAGGGGTCGAAGATATTCATGCTACAAATCCTTGTGGAGAAGTACCTCTTCCTGCCAACGGGGCGTGTCTGCTCGGCTCCATGGATCTGTCTGAATTCGTAGACATGGAGCGCAAAACTTTCAGATCAAATGAGATTTACGAGCATGCGCGAGTTTTTCACGAGATGCTGGACCGCGTGGTTGATCAAGCGAATCTTCCGCTCCAAACGTATACCGACGAGCTTCTTTTGAAGCGACGCCATGGCCTCGGGATCATGGGGCTTGGTACCGCGTTGAATCTGATTGGCGTGCGCTACGGCTCGCCGCAAGCGGCAGCTCTTCTCGACCATGTGATGCACATAATCGCCAAGGCGGGGGTGGTGGTGTCTCTGGAGATGGGGCATCGTTATGAAGGCGCTCCGATCTTTGAAAGTAATAAAGCAGGGGGATCATGGGAGCGTTTCTGGAATTCACGCTTCGGAGAAGGCGCTGTTAACTCCTTCTGCGATGAAGCAGGGATCGATTATTGGGCGCCGAGATTCTCCCACGGCACCGCCATCGCCCCGACGGGCACCCTGGCGTTGTCGTTCGGAAACAACTGCTCCAATGGCATCGAGCCGACCTTCGCCCACTCGTACACTCGCAACCTGCTGGTGGAGGGGCGCAAGACGAAGCTGCCCGTGCGTGTTCACAGCAAGGAGATGTTGCTGGCCCCGCACCTCGCGCACCAGTTCGTTGACGCCGGTGAGTTGACTCCCGACGAGCATCTGATCATGCAGGCTACGGCCCAGAAGTGGGTGGACAACGCCATCTCCAAAACTATCAACTTGCCGTCGTCGATCTCATATACCGAGTTCAAAGACGTTTACATTAAGGCGTGGGAGATGGGCTGCAAAGGCTGCACCACCTACCGGCCATCCGATACCCGTGGCGCAGTTCTGGTGACGGACGCCTCTTTACAAGAGCAGCAGATCACGTTCACGCTTGACAACGGAGAAACGATATCCGTCACCGGGGACACGGAGTTGACCTTCCAAGGAGAGACCTCGACCGCCGCTTTGTGGCGGGAATATTTCCAGAACGCGAACCAAAAACAAGGATAGGAGGCATCCATGACGCCCTATTTGTTACACAACGCTTTCGGAAGCGTCAACGAAGATGAAAAACGCCCTTCAAACCGAGGAACACATGCCGTGGCAGGCTCCTTGGCCAGAGGCGTCGAGCGAGCCTTGATTCCGGAGGAGAGGCTGGCAAACGCAGTCTTGAGTTGCGCGATCACAGATGCGAAAAAAATCGAGAAAGGGCAGGCGCTTGACCGCGGCATGGCGTCCCGCGGCGCCCATCGGCTCAACGCGAGCCTGAAGTACGAGTCGCGCCTTTTGCTAAATTGGCTGTGCAACGAGAAAGACAAGCAAGGATCGCTGTATTTTTGGTGCGATATCGCTGGGGTTGACGCGGCATCGTTTCAGAAAGCGATGCTCGCCAGATACGGGGCCATGCTCAGAGCCAAAGCACGAGGCTAACATGGTGCGCCATGGGCGCAAAAGAAAAGCCCTCGAAAGAGGGCTTTTCTGTTACAATTCAAACACGCGCTTCAACGCTTCAATACCGATAGCAGCCACCGCAGTTCCTATTGCGCCCAATCCCCATTTTAGCACCCGCAACGTGGCCTCTGCTTCACGGAAAGGTGCAAGGCGAGCATCGACCGCGTTCAACAACTCGCCTTGCAATTTGGTTACACATGTCAGGGTGGCAACGGTGGTTTCCCGTTGGGAAAGAAGCTCTTGTTGGATCAACTCAAGCGCATTTTCTTGCGCTTTCAACTTTGTGTCCAACAAAGCAATGTCCGCAGATAAATAAAGCAACTTCTTACATGGGCTGCCTTCTTGGTCGCAATCCTCATGAGCAGCGTGTGTGCCCGCATTGATTACAGGTTCCGCATCCCTCTGACATGACAAAGGCGCGCTCTCCGCAGGCCGGGCACTTCTCGAACGCTGAGAGCGAATCTTTGGAGCTGGCAGGGGCGTGTTTAACGGGTCCATCAACATCTCCAAAACCAAGGTTCCTCAAATGGTGCTCGAGCACGATCCCTATGTGCTGCTCAATGGACGAATACTTACGCCCGTTTTGATAATATCCCTCTCCGAGCACCCCGTCAAGAAATTCCCTGGCTACAAACTGCACTGAGCCGCCGTTTCTGAACACCGCCGACACCATGCGGCAAGTCAAGGTCAGACTGCGCTTTACGGCCTGATTCTTAGTCTCGATGAACAACTCCCAAGGACGCAGCCGTCCATCGACTTGTTTATCCACGATTATGATGTAGATCGCGGCGTCAATGGTCGGAGGCTTGATTTTGTAGCGCCGTCCTGGGAGCTCATTAAAGGCAGGAGGAGAAGGCGCGGCTTCCGAGGCGATCTGCAACGCCACAAGCTCCTCGGCACGGGGCAACGTGGAAGGCGCCGCCTGCGCCGAAACAATGCGCACGCCGTCAGGGATTACGAGAGGAGTTTTTTCCATGGGGGATCTCCTCAATGATTCCGATAGCCGTGATACCACACACCGCTGCGCATGATCTCCACAAGTTTCTTCGAGCGCCGCCCGACCTGATGCCACCACGCGCTGTCGATCATCTCATCCGCCGCATCGTCAAAACGGCGATCCTTGATTGCCGCCCACATGCGGTGAAATCTCATCAGTCCGGGCACACCGATATTAAATCCCATGTCGATCAGCACGGCTTGCCGAGAATGGTCCAGCCCAGACAACGCGCCACGGCTTTTGAGCGCTTGGTATACCTCTTCCAGCTCATCCCGCATCAACCCTTCCGCTTGCTCCTCCGTCAAAGTCACCCGTTCAGGATGCCCAATGACGCCGAGAGGAATGCCTAAGCGCACCGCTTGTTCAGCGGTGATAGGATGTGCATCCAGGTTATGGCCATAGCCGATGGTGCGCTTATCTGCGGGGCAAAGATATATTTGTGAATAAAACCCTTCCGATTCTTTGACGTGGGGAAGCAGAAGGCCGAGAAGAACAGCATCCATAACAGGCTCCTTTGTTTACAATTGTTGGTTTTACGGTGCTGCGTGCTTCGAAGGGCGGTCGTCGAAATCAATCATCCCTCGTTTCACATACGTCACGAGAAACGCGGCGTTGATGAGCACGCCTTCCAGGTGATGGGAGTTTTTTGCGATAGGGTCAGGATCGATGTCCTCGCCGGACCACCACGCCAAAAGGTGCCGCAACAACGCGGCGTAGACGCGCGAATATTCAATACCGGATTCCCAATTGCGAGGACCGTATTTCTCTGCGCCGAGCGTCAGGCGTCGCGCCAAAGACTCCAGGGCTTCAACCGGGAGCAAGTCCATGCGGAGCTTACCGCCGTCGGCTTTCGTGCCTTGTGTATGCGCTGCCTCGATCATAGGCGCTACCCAAGCGGCAAGCGCATCTTTGGATGGAACGGCGTTCACGTCCTGTGTTGCTTGCAAGCGCGCAATCGTAACCTCCGCATCACACTCATAAAGCCCCATAACTTCCTCCGTTGAATTTGCGCGAAGATAAGAGGCCCGCCGGTTTGAGGATGCGCAGCCGCGCATAGCCTTGGCGGGCAATCTGTGAAGAGGCTGCCTGTCTTTCCAGGCTGTCAGGTTCCCGGTACTGATCTCCGGGCTGGCGCGCCTCTTACACGATCCATGGCCTTTGTCCCGCAGAGGTTGAGGGTTACTCGGTCACGTTGCGCCACACGAATTGTGCATCAGCCTGCACATCAACCAGGACACATGTAGAGGTTTCGCGTGCTTTCGCATAGGCGCTACATGTATGTTTCAACACAAGTGTCGGCAACTCACCGACTCGCGCCTTGCTGCGCGTGCATGGGATTGTCGTTTCCCTCCGGACCGCCGTCCAATAACGCTCACGCTTGGCGGGCATCGCTTATTTGTCCAGGCTGGCCAGCGTCGCCTTCTCTCAAGCCCGTGAGAGTTTGCCGGTCTTTCCCGGCTGTCAGGTGTCCGGCGCTGATCTCCGGAATGAGTAGAAGTGTTCTGGCCCATCGTCCCCACTAGCCAGTTTCGTCGCGCATCAGCCTGCGCATCCACCGTGGTAGCACCTAAAAGAAAAAGAGCGATCGTCACTCCACTATTGTGGCACGTCCGGTCATTCGTGAAGCCGCCACGGGAGTCGATATGGTTTTTCTTGGACCGCGCTCTTTCATTTAGGAGCCTGTCTTTCCAGGCTGTCAACCACCAGCAAGAGCAGTAGTTGTCCCGTATACTCTCCCGTGGGTCTGAGTATGGCTAACCCAGGCACGGCGTGAGGTTTCGAACCTCATCATCTGACTGGCGATACGCATTGGCGCCCCATCGAGGATTCGAACCTCAAATCTCCCGGTTCAAAGCCGGGCGTCTTGGCCTATTCGACTAATGAGGGCGAAGCATCACGGGCCGTAAGTGTACGCGGCCCGATCATCCCACGCGCAGTTGAACTGCGCCTTGTTGGCCCACAGCACGCTTACAACCGCGCCACTGCTGTAACCGAGTTTCTTGATCGCCCAGGCCGTCGCACTGGTCGCGGTGCCTGCTGTGGCGCAACCGACATACTCCGGATTGCCGCTGCCGTCATAGGCGATTCGCGAATCTAGACGGTCCGTCATGTTCTCGACAAGCGACGGAGGGATATAGTGAGGATTACTCATAACGGATCTCCAAAACAGATGCAAGAGGAAAAAGAAAGGCGCCTCATTTTTTTACCATTGGGTTCATCGATGGCGGCAACGCACCTGTGAACACCGCCAAACAACCGAGGCACCCCGTGACGACAGAACCGAGAATAAACAAGGCCGTCTGGTCTGACGGAACGCCTTTGAAGAAAATCAACGTGACGATGTAGATCAGCACCAATCCTGCGCCGTAGGCTAGATTGCGGGACGTGGTGTCGTGCGTGGCGGTGATCATCTGCCGCACACTGGCAAGATCCTCGCCCCATACCTGATACTCCCGCACCTCCAAGGCGCGCATCTCTCGCGCATGCACCAGGAGATCCTGCTGGAACAAACGGTCCGCCTCCTTGAGCTTCAACTGGATCTCAGGATCATCGAGCCGCGCTTTGATGTCATCCACGTTCACCTCCCCAACGGGAAGGCCGAACGCTTTGCCAAAAGATCGCGCCGCCATCATGGCGAGATCACCGCCTGGGACCGCCGACACGACGGCCTTCATCAGGGTGGGCGCGAAGTCTGCTATGCTGAAACCCATATCATCCTCCATTATTGATAGTTTCTTCCAGGCGGATAAGCCGGGTGTTGATTTCTTGAATCGCTTTGATAGTCGGTGCAATAAATTCCTGATATCCGATAGACAGAACATCTTGTCCGCCTTTTACGGAGTGATCTTGGTATCCGCCAAAATCAACATCAAGATTGTCCATCACCTGTTTGACTTGCTGGGCGATCAGACCATGATGATATCGGGTGCGTGACTTTGACCCGTCATTTTCGTGCATGATCGTAGTGCCGTCCGGAAGACGTTCTTTGTAGTCTTCCCGGTAATTCCATTTGAAATCTACAGGATCAAGACGCAAAATGAATTCAAGTCCAAGAGAACAGGGGCGGATAGCTGTTTTGTCACGTTCGTCAGAGCGGTTTTGTACGGCGTTCCAGACATAAGGAGTTGTCGCGGAATCACCGAGTTGCACTTGGTTGCTTCCAGTGACGTCTGACATGTACCCTACACATGAGCAATTGCTATATGTACCAATTCCATAACCAGCATGATCCCCTAATGCCGAGTTGGTACTTCCTGTAGTAATCGCACCTCCGGCAGAACGTCCAATAGCAACATTATAATAACCAGTAGTCACTTCATGGAGTGCCCAATCTCCGAACGCAGTATTAAAAGATCCAGTTGTTACATCAGATAATGCATGGTCACCTATTTTAAGATTATAATTCGTATCGGCAAATCCACCACCAGAACCCAACCCAACAGTGACCCATCCACTACCCGTGCAGATCATCACGCATGCCTGCCCTTCCGTGAGATCTCTTGTGGCCGCACCATCAATTGTCTCGCTGCTGTCAGGATCGATGGTGATGGTTCCAGTCCCGGAGTTGCGCACGATGAAGGTGAACCCCGCTCCAGCCGTGGACGCCGCCAGAAGGGTGATGGAGAAGGTGCCGCTGGTGGCATCGATCACCTTACCCCTGTCTGCATCCACAACCGCGTATGTGGCGGTCTTGGCGGCGTAGGCACTGAAAGGCGCTTTCAGGGTCGCCAACGCAGTGGCAACCGTGCCGTCGGTCCCAACAAGCCCCGTGATGGCCGCGTGAAGGGCGTCGAACCAAGACCGCGCCATGGCGTTGGTCGGGGTGCCTGTGATATCGGTGCTACTCGGAAATGCGCTCATGAGGTCACTCGTTGTAAAAAGGATCGCTATCGCCGCCGACATAGAAAGTGTCGGAGTAATATCCGTAAAACGGAATATCGTTGCCTGTATAATTGACGTAACGCGCCGTCACCCAATCGCCTCGGAGCAACCCGGACCCGGCAACACGGAAGATGGTCACGGTGTCAGCTGGTGCGATGGCCGCAATGTGGGTGGCGGTGGTGTCGGCCACCCGCGTCCATGTCGAACCGTCCACCGACATCTCCACGATATAGTAATCCGCGCCTTCCGCCGGTGTCCATGATATTTGGGCCATCTCAGGGCGCGCCGGAGTCGGCGCAATGAATACCTGCGCCACGGTCGGCTTGGAGAACAGGCGCGGCAGGGCAGACTCCACCGCCGAAGGAGTCCCCAGATCAACGTCGGCGGAATGCACATGTGCGCTCTCCAGGACCGCCGCCACCTCCACCTCGAACTCGCTTCGAGGGGCGAGCGTCGTCACCACCGCCCACATCTGATAGGCGTCGGCTTTTCCGAAGGCGAAGCGTGTTCTAATGCGCCCATGCCCGTCGCGCAGCGTGATAGTCGGGTCGGTGGCCAATACGACATGGAACTCGTCCGCTCCCGCCGTAACCTCGATAGGCGCAGTCTGTCCCCCGGTGTCCGTCCGAAGAACGATGTAATGCGCCCCGCTTGCAAACGTGACCGGCTCTGAGAGCGTCATGACGTTCGTGCCGCTGTTGTACGCCACAACCTCCCCCGCGATGCCCCATGACGGCATGTCGTGGGATACCCCGATCAAGGCGCCAGGCAACAGATGGAATCCAACGCGATCCGTCGTGAACGAGATCTCTTCGCGGCGATACTTGTTGGCCGCCGCCGTGTAGGCGCCTTCCCGGTGTGCCTGCTCGCGAGAGGTCACCCCCATCAACTTCAAATCCGCAGGATTGCTCCCCGTCACCACGACTCCGGTGTGATCGGTCACGATGGTCCGTTGCGTCCAAGAGCTGCTGTCAAAGTAGGTGACGCGCACCGAATCCGGTGTGCGGTCATTCGGAAGGGCAAACGAGAACTTCAAATCCCGCATGTTGTGCGGGGTGAACATAACGGTCGGAACGGTCTGTTCCTGGTCCCGGTGAAAAATGCGCACCCCGGCATGCGGCCATGACCGCGTTCTACCGGATTGAAGAATGTTCGCCAAGGCATCCTCAACGGTGATGGTGGAATCAAACCTGATGTTGCACTCATCTCCACGTTCGGTCCACACGGCATCCAGGTCTGCCAAACCAGCAAGATCGATGGCAGAGTCAGCCAGACCGCCACCATAGTCAGCGTTGCGAAGCACATCCGCCGCCGCCCAGGCTATCGACGATGACGCCGTTGCCGCGCTCCACGTCTCGGTCTCCGCATCATAGATCGGAATTTTGCGGGTACAGACAACATTGAAGCGTCGCGTGCTGCGCGACGAGAGATTGTTCGTGGCCCGCATGCGCACCGCTATCAACGTCACGTTACCGAAGTCACGGTTCTCTGGAAAATAGCACCTCGCCCCCGCCCATGCAATCACGGTGTTCATACCATCAACTGGCGATTCAATCTGCCGCGTCATGGCCTCGTACCGCCCTGGCGTCACGTCATAGGTGTAAGTTCTCCTCTGCGGGGTGTAGGTCGCTGCGCTCACCACCTCAGAAGCCTTTTTCACCCAACTGCCGACCGGCAGGCCATCGTCATCGATCTCTCGCAACCACATCTCGAACTCGACCGATGCCGGGAGCGCATCACCGTTCGCTGCGGCACCAGACACCCCTCTGGGGAAAGCCATGTCGAAGGCAATGCGGTGGGTATCGGTCTCGGCGGCGTTTATGATAAACGGCCCTGTGAACCCTGAATACGCCACCGATCCAGATGTGGTAGCGCTGCTGGTCGTCACAGTGAAGGTGTCTTCGGCCACGCCGGTCACCTCATAGATGCCAGAAGTCGCGCTTCCCGATGTGAATCTGAGATATACATGCGCCCCGATCCCAAGCCCGTGCGCCGTAGAGGTTACGGTCAAAACGGTGCCTGTTTGCGAATACGAAGTGTTGACGATTTTCAGCAACTCCTGCCCGGAGACTTCCTCGCTGGTGGAAACAGCGGCAGGGAACATTGTCAACGTTCCTCCAGGTGCTACCACCTCATATTCGATGTCGGTGAACGCATCGATATCCGTGTCTTCGAGCTGCAATGCCTCAACCGAGAACTCTCCGTTCCCAAGGCAGTGTAGTTGCGCAAGATACTGATCGTTGTCTTGGAAATAGGTGTACGGCTGCGCGGCCAGCTCCGGAAACACACGAAGCCGTCCGTACTGGACCGGGATCATCTGCCCAATGCGCACCTGATTGCCTTGCGCGGTGAGCGAGTAGGTCGGACTTGGTTGCGGACCTCCTCCGAACGCAGCAGGCTCAGGCGGGCGAACAGGCATCAGCAAGTTAAGCGCTGCGTTACCAATCATGCTCATGCCGCCCAAGAGCATGTTTCCGGCCATCGTCAGACCGCCGCCGGTAGCAACCGCCTGTATACCTAGTGCGTTCGCCACAGGGCCAAGCGCCCAATACGAAAACGCCATGATGGCCAGGGACGCGATGATGCGAACCGGGTTTGAGCCTCCTCCCCCTCCACCGCCACGCGGCAGGAAAAGCACCACTACAACGTCCCCGTGTCTGACGCGGCGCTTCCAATCTTTCTCCAACACGCATTTCTTGTTCACAAGCACAACGAACGGAACGCTCCGTGTCGCAGGCACCAATTGCCGCAGCCGAGCGCGCCGCGTCACAGTGATGTGCGTGGATTCTCGCGCATCTGCCAAAGGGCATGCGACATTGAACACTTCGGCCTGGATGCGTTTATTCTTCATCAGGGGCGTGCCTGTAATATGTCCGTTCACCGAATCCTAAAGCGCACCAATCACGATCTTTGGTCCACACCACCCCTACATGCTCCACCGCATGCAAAACACCGCCGCCGTTGTACGGAAGCCACACGCCAATGTGCAGAGGGCGGTGCGTCACCACGGCATCACCTTCCTTTGGACGCGGCACCCCTTCCCATCGATAGCGCCGCTCCCTCATCAGATGAAGGCGTTGTTCTTCCAGCGAATCGTATGCCCCATCGACAAAAGCCAAGACGGGAACCGTCCGCTGGAACCTGTGTTTCTGCACGGCGCGAAACAGATGCCAGCAGTCGTATGCGACAGGACCGTGTGCCCCTGCCTTCCAAGGTTTACCAAGATACAAAAGCATCCAAGCGGTGTCGCTCATGGCCGCAGCCCTGGAAAACGCTCTTCCGTGTACAAAGTGTTCTTTCCGAGCTTTCGATTCATCATATCATCAAACATGATCGTCAGCGACGCCTTGAACATGTCCACCTCCGCAGCGGTGCCAACGAACCGCCACGGCGGATATGTCTGAGGCTGGGTCAGATCGGTGGTCAGATACTCCCGATAATATACCGTGAGTTGCGTGCCGGACATGGCGGCGTCGTGCAACGCCTCGTAGATCGCAGAGTTGATGTTGTCAATCGCAAGGGTGGCCTGGGGAGCACCGGAAGCGCCGCGCTCAGGCTTCACGAACCGGAAGTCATAGGCGAGAAACGTGACATACTCGCCTCCGTTCTCTGGTGCGCTGGCCTCCAATTTCGCACTCAAATCCGTCAACGCCCGCACAACGCGAATCGGGGCCACGAATCCTGCGTGATGGATTTCGATGGTCTCATGTATGACTTGCTCCGTTGGCGCAGATGCATACGCCTCTTCCAAGGCGGCAAGCATAAAAGGATCAGACACGGCGAACCTCCAACTCCGTTTCCACCGCCCACCGGCAGCCCGGCAGAACGGTGGCGCTCCATGGAGATGCGAAACGAACCGTTGTGTCCTCCAACGTATCGCCTCGCAGCAGGGTCATGGTAAACCAATCCCCGCCCGCATGCAACGTGTTCTCGAAGAAAGCTAAGAAGGTTGTCATCTCTGCGTCCGTCAACCGCAGTTGGAAGGGGTTTTTCTCGGTCGGGTAATATGCCCTGCGCCGGATACGGGTGAACGTCGGCCCGTTCGATGCAGTTCTGATCACGGCAGGCGTCACCGCGCGGTTCCAAGACCGCATGTCAGGAAGAGGCAACGCCGTGCCCGCCCACGCCGCCGGAGCTGTGGTCGGCGCGCCCCATCCAAGGTCTGGAAGCTCGAACTCGACCGGCGCGGTCAAATTCCACCGCACCGTCGAACCAGAGCGAAACGAGGCCAGATTGTGCGCGCCATCCAGGCGCACGGTGACGGTATCGAAACCTCCGGCACCGATGGCCAGAGACAACGAGAACTCCTGATTGCCGCTTTCCGCCGTTTCCAGGAACCATGCGTCAAACGCGGCTTGCTGCGTGGCATCCAGGTTCCACGCCAGGGTCGTCTTCACCCGGACGCGCTTGGATGTCGGATAGCGGATCGGAGGCCCGATCTCCGCTTGAAACGTCTGCCATGGGTCAACCCGCTTTAACGTGTATCCCGGCATCGGCGCAGGAAAGATGAAAGGCATCAGTAACCCCCTCTGCGCGCGCCATAAGTGTTCTCTATCGCCGTTCCGAGATTGCTTCTCCCGCTCATCAGCCGCCGAGACATCGCGGATTCAACCTGCTCGACCATCACGTCAATGAACCGCGTGCCGTTGTCGATGCGCTCGTTGACTTGTCCGCCTTTGCCCGGAGAAGCGATCACGTTTACCACCACATTGGCGCCGCCCCCGCCTGCGCCAAGCACCCCGAGTTTGCCGTCTGTGCGCCGCGCCAGAGGCATCACCGCCTCAGGGCCAGCCTCGCCCATCAAAGCCATGGGGGCGAGCGTAGGGCCGCCCACAACGCCGCCTATCGCGAAAGGAAGTACGTTGCCGTTGTGGAAGGCATTTCCTAACGCAGACAACACGGGAGGCTCCGCAGGCATGCCTTTAACGCCTCCACCAACGGTTCCTCCACCTCCACCTCCCCATCCGCCGAACAATCCAAGAAAACCCGATCCAAGCGCGGATTGTAGGATTCCTGACAGAGGTTCCGTGATGGTTTTCTTCACCGCCGCCCGCGCCATCTCGCTCAGGATATGATTGGCAAAAGAGGTGGTGTTCAACTTTCCGGTCATGACGAAATCCGTAAGCCCGTCCTCCATGGCTTTGAAGCTGTCCAGGAATGCCTTCTTTGTCATCTCTGCCGTGCTTTCCATGGTGCGGGAATACTCCATGGCCCCCGCCTTCATGCCGTCAACCCAATTCTTGGATCCGGACAGGCGATCAAGATCCGCGTCGAACATTTCTCTGCGATACGCTTCATCGGAAAGCCCGCCAGAAGCTTTCCACCGCGCAAGCTCCTCCATGCGTTGCTTGTAGCGGGCCTCCGGATCGTACTTTGCGTTCATCTCCCGCGCTTTGATGATGGCGTCCCGTTTTTCTTCCAAAGACACTATTTTCTCCGCAAGCGCCGCCATCTCCTCGTCGCGCAACACCAGATCTTTTTTGTCTTTCACAATTGCGCGAATAGCGGCTCTCTGCTTCTCCAAAGCCTGCTCGTGCTTTGTTGGAAGCCCCTCAGCAGTAATATCCGCCTCCAGCGCGGAAACCTGCTCTTTCATAGTGATGAAGTGTTGATCGTAGCGTTCTTGCGCGCGGCGCGTCTCTTCTTCCTTCTTGTGCGCCTCTTGCTGATCCTTGATCGCCACTTGATGCATGAGCCGCTCTTTAACAGATGCGGCGACATTGGCAGCGTGCGCAGCGGCTTGTGCTTTGGCGCGCTTCTCGTCCCCTTCACTCAACTCTTTGTTATTCATAAACTTAATCATGAACTCTTTTTCTGCGGCCTGTGCCTCCAAACTGGCCGCCGTGTCGATCAAGCGCAATTTCTTTTCGCGTTCTCGCGTAAGGGTCGCTTCGTTTTCAATTTGTTTTGCTTGCAAACGAAGCGATTCAACTTGAACCCGTTGGTCCTCAGTATCCAACTCCAATTTGTTTTTAGCCTTCGTCTGCTCGACGTTTGCAAGAGCGCCAAGTTTCTCAGCAACGTTCTTGTCGATGACAACTTGCTTCTTATTAGCCTCAGCTATAAAGTCAAAAAACAAACGTCTCTGTTCTGCGTCTCCGCTGTCTCGAATAGCTTTCCTTTGCTTAGGGTCTTGCTCACTGTTCAAGAAAAAGGCTGTGTCTCGGCCTACCTTGTCCGCCGCAACCGAGTAAGCCTGCGCAAACTTGTGCAGCGCCTCGATGTCGGCGGACAGCTTTGGGTCGATAGATGCTCCCGAGGCACGTTTCAATTCGTCTAAGGTGCTGAGTCTCGTGGCGGCTTCTGGAAGCCCTTTCAACGCCCCGTATTGCGTTGCTAAATGCGTCATGAATGCTTGCGCAGGTTTGAGAAACGCATCAGGAGTTGTCTCCAACTCCGCGTTCTTTTTCTGAGTGTCTTTTAACGCAGCGAGTTGCTTAACAATTTGCTCCCGACTCATGCCTGTTTCTGTGCCGACCTCGGAGGACATAGCCCAGCGAGTCAGCAAACTCGCCAAAGGTCCGACGACTGGAAAGGTGGAAGGAGAGTGCGCAGCGTCGTATACACCTCCGGAAAAACTAGACAAGGCATCAATCTTCGCCTTGTCCCGCTCCATCGCGGCAATTTGCTCCTCAATTGGCTTGAGGGACAGCGGTTTTTCAAGCCCGTTGATGATGCCATTTAGATTCTTTAAAACGTCTTCAGTCCACCCTCGCAAACCGAGGAAGTCGTCTGCTTTTGCCTTGCTGAACTCCCAGATGCGCGTGAGCGTGCGCTCCGCAGAGATGTACGCCCCTTCCGACGCCACCTGAATCTCTTGCAGTCCGTTCAGAAGATCACGCGACGATACTTTCTGCTGGATCACATCTTGCCGCAGCTGGGCAACGGTCTTCCCCATGGCCTCTGCAATCTTGACGACGAGAGGATACATGTTCTCGACCATGGAGTTGAACTCCTCGGCATGCACCACTCCCATGCCGAGGGCTTGCCCCATCTGCCGCAGGCCGAACTGCATCGCCTGCGCGGAAATGCCCGACGTTGCCGCGAGGTTGAGAATGTTGCGGGTGAGTTTTTCGGCCTCTTGGTTGGAGATACCAAGATCCTTGCCGGTGAGAACCAGTTGCTGATAGAGAGGAACCACGTCGCCCAGGGCCACGCCAAGATCGACCGCAATATTGGTCATGGCACTGAGCGCCGCCGCAGCGCCGCTTTTGCTTCCGCCCGGCATGGCGGTTTCCATGCGTTGGAGCAGTTGGTTATACTGGTCGCCGATCATGAAACCGCCCGCAGCGGCGGCGGTTCCGGTCATGCCAAGCAGGCCAAGCGGCCCCATACGGCCAGCGCCCATGAACAAGCCCGCCAACGGTCCGCCGCCACCAGGAGCCATGATTGCCAGCGCCTGCATGCGCGACATCATCGCAGACATGCTTTGTTCGCGGGCGCGCCCTTCATCGCGAAGCTGACGCATTGTTTCTTGATGACGCTCCCGGTCAGCCGTCGCCCGCGCGCGATCCGAAATACGGCGCAGTCTTTCCAACTCGCGTTCACGGTTGCGCGCCTCTTCCGTCCGTCGTTGCTCTGCATCACGCTCTGAGGACGCCGCCGCTTGCCGCTCAAGCATGGCGCGCGTGAACACTGCGCGGCGTGCCTCGGCGTCCGACGTGCGCCCCATTCGCTCCAGCATGCGCAACTCGGCCTGCATGGTGGAGGTGAGTCGCGCGGTGCGCTCCCCAGACAGGAAATTCTGATTGCGCTCCTGGAGGCGGGCGATCTGCTCCTCGTCCGTCATCCTGCGGCGGCTGGCCTCCGCTTGCGTAGCGGCAGATCGTTGCGCGATTTCCAACCCTTGTTGCTCTGCCGCCACGCGCTCGCGAACGGATTGCAGAGCCTTTCGATTCTCTTCCGCCGCCTTGCGGTAATGGTCCGCCATGGCCTGCATCATGCTGCGCGCCTGGGACTCATCGCCTCCAGGGGAATTCATGCCCGCAGAATACGCCGTCATCATGGGGCGCTTGACCTCGGCCCAGGGAAGACCGAGGTCTTTCGCAACCCCTTTTCCGAATTGCTGCGCGGCGAACTTCTGCTCGTCGCTCAACTTCTTGATGGCCCGCGTGGCCCCGCCTGCCTGCTCCTCGAACTTCTTGATGTGCTGGATGGCTTGGTCGAGGCCGACGCGCAACTCCTCACCGTCAACCTTGAGCCGAAATCGCAATTCGTTAGCTTGACCAGCCATGGGAACCTCTTTGAAAAACGGAGTTATCTATCTTTTGTGAACGCTTTCATGATGCCCTGTTCTGCCCATGGGAGCAGTTCGGCCATCTCTTCAACATCGTAGCCCATGGCTTGCGCCATGGCCAACGCCACGCCTATGTCAATGCCAACTATACCGCCCATGCCTGCGGTGCGCATTTGCCCAGAGCACGCCAGCACCAGCGCAATGCACTGCGCTTCGTAGATGGTCTCCGGGGCGTGCTCGATGTACGGACAATAGTGCCCGTCTACGCCACGTTGCCCTCTTGCGCATGGAAGGTCTGATTCTCGGCAGCCTCGGCAGTAGTCGGCGCCTCCGTTAAACTCCCATTCTGCCAAGGCGCGAACCCGTTTTTTCTGGCGGTATCCTCCCACGAGATGTGATTGTACATCCGCTCGAACTCTTGCCCATACGGGGCTAAGGATAGCAGTGCGCGGACATTCTCAGGCGTGCACGGCTCCTCGACTCCGGTCCAGGATTTGACACTGAGCGCCCCCATTTGCAGAATCAACTCTGCATCGAACACGGCAAGGAAGTCTTCGGTTGATAACTCATCCGTGGTCGCGCCGCTGTTCCGCACCGCAACCCGCGTCCGACTGCGCGCCATGAACATTTGCGATGTGTCAAGAATCTGACACTCCAGCTCAACGTTGAAACTGAGGGGGATCTTGACCAAAGAATCAGGTTTGCTCTTCTTGATGGAAATCATGGTTAGCTCCTCTTGATGTGGCGACGCCCTTGTGGTAAGACAAGGGCGTCTTGTGCTGCGACTATGTTACGGTTTCCTGAGCGTTGCGTCAACCAGTGTACGTGGCCGCCGCCGTGGTGTTCTGCAGCACCACCGTGTACGCGATGCCGGTGGACGAGTCCCGCTCTCCCTTGAACGTGAACGACGCCTTGATGCCGCCAGGCCCGCCGATCTCGGTGCGCGGGATCTCCAGGCGCGCCTGCCAGACCGT
>Ga0213919_1000281_pt1 | contig 24314 bp, 27 predicted proteins | sample McNCre317MG_FD_161056 | JGI IMG/M metagenome (GOLD analysis project Ga0213919, IMG submission 161056) | Freshwater microbial communities from McNutts Creek, Athens, Georgia, United States - 3-17 MG | ecosystem: Environmental > Aquatic > Freshwater > Creek | place: USA: Georgia | collected... | reverse complement strand
GCCCGTGCCGGCGCGCAACCTCACCGTCGGCATCAGCCGCGACGGCCCGCACTGGACCTGGTCGGCGTCCATCCCCGGCAGCGCCCGCGCGCTGATCGCCCCCAACCCCGACCCGGTCGAGCTGATCGCCACCCTCAACGGCACCGCGGTGCATGTGCTGGTGGAGAGCCTGCGCCGCGACCGCCGCTTCGGCGAGGACGCGATCCGCGCATCCGGGCGCAGCCGCTCGGCGTGGCTGTCCGCCCCCTACGCCCCCGTCGTCACCCGCAGCAACGGCTCGGCGGCAATGGCGCAGCAGCTCGCCGCCGATGCGCTGACCGTGAACGGCGTGCCGATCGGCTGGGCGTTGGACTGGCAGGTTAACGACTGGCTGGTGCCGGCCGGCACGTGGAGCCACCAGGGCACCGCGATGGAAGCCGTCGCCCGCGTCGCCGAGGCGGCTGGCGGCTATCTGCAGGTCCACCCCTCCGCGCTCACCCTGCGCGCGCTGGCTCACTACCCGGTCGCCCCGTGGGCGTGGGGCGGCGCATCCCCGGACGTGCTGATCCCCGAGGACGTCGCCGAGCAGGAGGGCGCCGAGGTGCTGCGCAAGGCCGATTACAACGCGGTCTATGTGATCGGCCAGGGCGCCGGCGGCCGCCGCGACCGCATCCTGCGCGCCGGCAGCGCCGGCGACAAAGTCGCCCCGCAGATCCTCGACCCGCTGGCCACCGACCCGGCGATGACCGCCCCGCGCGGCCTCGTCGCGCTGGCCGACACCGGCCTGCAGACCCTGATCACCCTGCGTCTGCCGGTACTGCCCGACACCGGCCTGATCCTGCCCGGCAAGCTGGTCCAGTACAGCGCCGAGGGCACCTCCCGCCGCGGCCTCACCCGCAGCTTGCAGGCTGACTGGACCCTCCCCGAACTGTGGCAAACCATCGAGATCGAAACCCATGGCTAACCCCTACAAACGCCTGCTCGACCTCACCGCCGGCCCGCCCCTGCTGGTCGGCACCGTGGCATCCACCACCGGCACCACCAGCGTGCTGCAGCTCCCCGGCGGCGGCACCCTCACCGTGCGTGGCACCGCAGCCGTCGGCGCCACCGTCTACCACCGCGCCGGCAGCATCGAGGGCGAAGCCCCCGCGCTCACCGGCACCGACATCGAGGTTTGATCTTGACCGCCCCCACTGCATCACCCTGGCCGACGGCCGTGTCACCCTGTATTGCGGCGAGGCGCTGAGCCTCCTCCCCACGCTCCCGCCCGTCGGCGCGCTGATCACCGACCCGCCCTATGCCAGCGGCGGCATGTACCGCTCCGACCGCATCGCGCCGGTGGCAAAAAAATACGTGCAGAGCGGGGTGGCCAAAGCCTGGGAGACCTTCAACGGCGACGCCAAGGACCAGCGCGTGTGGATGTCATGGTGCGCCGAGTGGCTGCAGGCCGCCCCCCTGGAAGCCGGCGGCTACGTGATGAGCTTCATCGACTGGCGCCAGCTCCCGGCCCTCACCGATGCGATGCAATGGGCCGGCCTCAACTGGCGCGGCATCGCCGCATGGGACAAAGGCCTGGGCGCCCGCGCGCCCCACAAGGGCTACCTCAAGCACCAGGCCGAATACCTCGTGTGGGGAACCTCTGGAAGCTGCCCCATCGCCACCCACGCCGGCCCCTTCCCCGGCGTCTTCCGTCACCCCGTCAAGCAGTCCGACAAGCACCACATGACCGGCAAACCCACGCCCCTGATGCGCGAACTGGTGACCATCCCGCCCCCCGACACCCTCATCCTCGACCCCTTCATGGGTAGCGGCACAACGGGCGTCGCCGCCGTCCTGGAAGGCCGCCGTTTCATCGGCATCGAATCCCACCCCGACCACTTCGCCACCGCCCTCCACCGCATCCAATCCGCCCTCGCCGAACGCACGTAACCACCCCCGTTATCGGGGCGCCAACACGAGGTAATTTAGGATGGGTTTAACGAGCAGAGGCTGTGCCAAATATCGTGCAAAACGGTGCCAAATATCGTGCGCGCTTACAACACCCAAACAGGCACCCTTTGCGCCTTTGCGTTGAACGCTGCGGGAGCAATAGGGAAGCAATGAACCCGGAAAGCAAAAAGGCCAACCCCGAAGAGTTGGCCTAAGTGCCTGAATTTATTGGTGGGTTGTGAGTGGCTCGAACACTCGACCTACGGATTAAGAGTCCGCTGCTCTACCAACTGAGCTAACAACCCACTGGGGAGGGAGATATTGCTGCGCTCCGTTTGTCTTGTGGTGGGTCGGGCGAGATTCGAACTCGCGACCAACGGATTAAAAGTCCGCTGCTCTACCGACTGAGCTACCGACCCCTCAAAAGAGAGGCGCATTATAGCCTTTGCGGAGGCGTCGTCAAGGGTTGCGGGCGAATATCTTCAGGGAAAGGTCGGTGCCACCCCCATCGCGAGACGGATGCCGGGCCGACCGCCAGGCTGGCGGGGGTTCAGGCGTAGCGCGTCGGGTCGGCGAGTCCGGCGGCCTCGAAGCCGGCACGGCGCAGCCGGCAGGCGTCGCACAGGCCGCAGGCGCGGCCCTCGTCGTCGGCCTGGTAGCAGGACACGGTGAGCCCGTAGTCGACGCCCAGTGCGGTACCGCGACGGATGATGTCGGCCTTGGAGAGGTCGATCAGCGGGGCGTGGACGTGCAGCCGGTGGCCTTCGACGCCGGCCTTGGTGGCAAGGTTGGCCATCTTCTCGAAGGCCTCGATGAAGGCGGGGCGGCAGTCGGGGTAGCCGGAGTAATCGACCGCATTGACGCCGACGTAGATGTGGTCGGCACCAAGCACTTCGGCCCAGGCCATCGCGATGGACAGCATGATGGTGTTGCGGGCCGGCACGTAGGTGATCGGGATGCCGCTGCTGCTGCCGTCGGTGGGCACCGCGAGGGCCGGGTCGGTGAGGGCTGAGCCGCCGAACTGGCCGAGATCCACGTGGGCGACCCGGTGGGCGACGGCGCCGAGGGCCTGGGCGACGCGGGCGGCGGCGGCCAGTTCGGCGGCGTGGCGCTGGCCGTATTCGACCGACAGCGCGTAGGTTTCGTAGCCGGCCTCGCGGGCGATGGCGAGGCAGGTGGCGGAGTCGAGTCCGCCGGACAGCAGGACGAGGGCGCGGGCTGGGCTCATGGCGTTTCCTGGGTTGGGTTCAGCGGCCGGGCTCATTGCCCCAGAGGATTTTGTGCAGTTGCACCTGCATGCGCACCGGCAGCCGGTCGCGGAGGATCCAGGCGGCCAGGTCGGCGGGCTTGAGCTGGCCCTGGACCGGGGCGAGCAGCACCGGGCAGCGTTCGGTGAGGCTGTATTCGGCGATGCGGGCCTTGGCCCATTCGTAATCGGCCTCGCTGGCGAGGACCAGCTTGAGTTCGTCGTGCAGCGTGAGCAGCGGGATGTTCGTCAGCAGGTTGCGGGCCTCTTCACCGGAGCCGGGAGCCTTGAGGTCGACGATGCGCGATACGCGCGGGTCCACGCCGCCGATGTCGAGGGCGCCGCTGGTTTCCAGCGACACCGAGTAGCCCGCGTCGCACAGCGCGCGGAGCAGTTCGAGGCAGCCTTTCTGGGCCAGGGGTTCGCCGCCGGTGACGCAGACGGTTTGGCAATGGTAGCCGGCGACTTCGGCGAGCACGTCGTCGAGGCTCCGCGTGGTGCCACCGGTGAATGAGTACTCGGTGTCGCACCAGCTGCAGCGCAGCGGGCAGCCGGTCAGGCGCACGAAGACGGTGGGCAGGCCGGTCCGCGAGGTTTCGCCCTGCAGCGAGTGAAAGATCTCGGTGATCCGGAGCGTGGTGGGGCGGGCGGTGGATGGCATGGCGGGTAAGGCGGGAGCGTCGCCCCGGCCGGCGAGGGCGCGGGGCGGACGGTTTACTTCTTGAGACGTTGCTTGGCGATGGGTGCCGCGGAACTGCTGGGATAGCGGGCGACCAGGCGTTCGAGGGTCTTGGTGGCGGCGGCGTTGTCGCCCCGGGCCTGCTGGGTGCTGGCCAGCCCGAGCAGCGCGTCGGGGGCGCGGCTGTCGTCCGGCCACTGGCTGGCGACCTTCGCGTAGTGCTCGGCGGCGCCGACGTTGTCCTTCAGCTGGTACAGCGAACTGGCAGCCCAGAAATGTGCGTTGGGCTGGAAGCTGCTGTTCGGGTAGGTTTTCGTGAAGGCCACGAAGCCGGCTGCGGCTTCCTTGTACTTGCCGGTGCGCAGCAGCGTGAGGGCTGCTTCGTAGTCGCGGTTCTCGTTGGCCGGGTCGGCGGCAGGCGCCGCCGCGGCGGCCGCGGGCTGGGGCGTCTCGGCGCCGGCCTGGGGCTCGAGCTTGCGCAGGCGGTTGTCCAGATCGACGTAAAAGTCTTTCTGCCGTTTGATCGTGTTGGCCAGATCGTTGCTGAGGACTTCGTTCTCGCCACGCAGCCGGGCGACTTCGGCCTTCAGGTGTTCGATCTGGTCGGCCAGGTCGAGCTGGGCACGAGCGCTCGCGTCGAGCTTGTCGAGGCGGGCCGAGAAGTCGTTGCGCATCTGGTTGATGCGCATGCGGGCTTCCTCGTCGTCAAACAGGCCGGCCTGTGCCTGGCTGGCGGCGACGCCGACCAGCAGGCCGGCCAGCAGCCGGGGCAGCAGGCGCCGGGCCATCAGAACTCACCCGAGTAGAGCATGTCGCCGCGACGGTTGGCGCCCCAGCAGGCTTCGGTGGCTTCGGAGCAGCTGGGCTTTTCCTCGCCGAGGCTGACGGATTCGAGCTGGCTCTCGGAGGCGCCGAGCAGGCCGAGGGCCTTCTTGACCGCGTCGGAGCGCTTCTGGCCGAGGGCCAGGTTGTATTCGCGGCTGCCCCGCTCGTCGGCGTTGCCCTGGATCAGCATCTTCATCTTGGGGTTGGCGACGAGGAAGCGGGCGTGGGCCTCGATGAGCGGACGGTACTCATCCTTGATCACGTAGCTGTCGAAGTCGAACATCACGCTGCGCTTGGACAGGATGTTTTTCGGATCCTTCAGCGCGGCAATGCCGGCACCGCCGCTGCCGTCGGCGTTGACGGTGGGGATGCGGCTGCTGTCGACGCCGGAGCTGGCGGCGCCGGAGCGATCCTCGACCGCGGCACCCTGGCCGTCGGTGGAGGGGGCGGAGCTACAGGCGGCCAGCACGCTGGCGGCGATCAGGGAAAGGGTGAGACGGGCAAACTTCATGGTGTGGACTCCGGATGCGGTGGCAATGCGGTGGTGGATGGACAGGCTTTTTTGGATTCTTGTCGGCGTGTGACGCTCAATTGCGCGGTTGTGGTCCCCACGCCGGTTCGCGCACATCGCCCGATTGTACCGACAGACGCTGCTTGACACGACCGTCGGATGACACGGCGGCGAGCACGCCGCGGCCGCCGATTTCGGTCGCGTAGAGCACCATGCGGCCGTTGGGGGCGAAGCTGGGGGATTCGTCTTTTGACGAGTCGGTAAGGGTCTGCGTCTGGCGGGAGGCCAGGTCGAGCAGCGTGACCTGGAAGCGGCCGCCGTTGCGCGACACATAGACGAGGCTTCTGCCGTCCGGGGACGGGCGCGGGCTGACGTTGTAGCCGCCCTCGAAGGTGACCCGCTGGGCATCGCCGCCGCCGGCCGGCACGCGGTAGATCTGCGGGCTGCCGCCGCGGTCGGAGGTGAAGTAGATCATGCCGTCGGCCGACCACGCCGGCTCGGTGTCGATGCCCGAGGACGAGGCCAGGCGCTGCACGCCGGAGCCGTCGGCATTGACCGAATAGAGCTGCGACTGACCATCCTTGGTCAGCACCACGGCCAGCCGGCGGCCGTCGGGCGCCCAGGCGGGCGCCGAGTTGGAGCCCTTGAAGTTGGCGGCGACGTTGCGCTGTCCGGTGGCGAGGTTGTGGACGTAGACCACCGGCTTCTTGGCCTCGAAGGAAACGTAGGCGAGGCGGCTGCCATCCGGCGACCAGGCCGGCGAGATGATCGGTTCGCGCGAGGCCAGCGCGGTCTGCGCGTTGCTGCCGTCGGCATCGGCGATCTGCAGCTCGTAGCGCGAGCCGAGCTTCAGCACGTAGGCGATGCGCGTCGAGAAGACGCCCGGCTCGCCGGTGAGTTTTTCGTAGATGAAGTCGGCGATGCGGTGGCCGGTGGCGCGGTACTGGTTGGGCGACATCACCATCGCCTGGCTGCCGAGGCTGGCCTGCTTGGGGGTGTCGTGCAGGCGCACCTGCACCTGGTAGCGGCCACCGCCGTTCGGGCTGACCGTGCCGACGGCGATCGCGTCAGCGCCGCGGGAGCGGATGCGGGGATAGTCGACGGGCGCGTCGGCTCCCATCGGCGTCGGTCCGAGTTCGATCATCTTGAACAGGCCGCTGCGTTCCAGGTCGGCGCGGACCACGTCGGTGACCGCGCGGGGGAGGGTGTTTTCACCGTCGAAGGCGGCGACGGCGACCGGCATGCGGTTGGCGCCGGCGCCGGTGATCTCGATGGCGAGCTGGGCATGGGCCACGGCGGAGGCCAGGGCCAGCAGGCCGGCCGGGACAGCGCGGCGCAGGAGGGGCGGGAGGCGGAGCTTCATGGGCGGGGAGTCACGGGTTTAGTCGCGGAGCGGATAGAACTTCAGCTCCAGCGTGCGGTTGAAAAGTTCCGGCTTGTCGGGCTTGGGCAGCGGACTGGACTTCTGGATGGCCCGCTCGATCGCGCCGTCGAGTTGCGCATTGCCGGTGGAGCGCTTGAGGCGTACCTCGATGACCGATCCGTCGGGCAGCTGGTCCACGTAGAACAGCGCGAAGGGGTCGCCGCCGACGCCGGGCGGCAGCACGATGTTGCCCTTCACCTTGGCGCGGATCTTTTCGATGTAGGCCTCGATGGCCTTGCTGCGCGCGGCGCTGGCCTTGGCGCCGGCGACGCGGGCGAGCTCTTCCTGAAGCTGGCGCGACTGGCTGGCGTGCTCGCTGTCGCGGGCCATCAGCTCGCGCATGCGGCGGTCCTCGAGTTCGCGGGTGCGTTCGGCGGCGAGCTTGGCTTCCTTGTCGGCCTTCGCCTTGTCTAGCTTCGCCTGTTCGGCCCGGGCCCTCGCCTCGGCCTTGAGGTCCGGTTTGGGCTCGGGTTTGGGCTCGGGTTTCTTGGGCTCGGGGTGGTGCTCCGGCTTTTTCGGTTCTGGCTTGGGCTCGGGCTTTTTCGGTTCCGGTCGGGGTTCCGGCTTGGGCGGCGGCTTCTTCGCTTCGGGCGCCTTGATCGCGATGTCCGGGCGTTTGCGCGGGGGCGGTTCGGGTTCCGGCTCGGGTTCAGGCCGCGGCGGGGGCGCGGGGCGCGCGACGACGGGCGGGGCGGGTTGCGGTTGGGGCGGAGGGGCGGGCTGGGCCGGTGGCGAGGCGCTGACGAGTTCCACCTCGACTGGATCGGGCAGGCGGTTCTGCCAGCGCACGCCGTAGAACAGGAACAGGCCGAGCAGGATGTGGACCAGGGCCGCCAGCGCCAGCGACGACCACTTGCCCCGCTCGTTGGCGGGCAGGGCTGGATTCATCGGGTGGACCTGCCGACCTGTGTCTGCAGGCCGACCTTGTTGACACCCGCGTTGCGCAGGTCGTTGAGGATGTTCATGACCTGCTCGTACTTGACGCTCTTGTCGGCGGCAATGACGACCGACTGGCCCGGACTGGCCGACACGGCAGACTGGACTTCGCCGATGAGGTCGCGCCGGTTGTAGGACTTCTCGGTGGCCTGGCTGGTAGCGCGCAGGGTCAGCTCGCCGTCGGGCTTGACGGTGACGATCATCGCGTCGGTGGGCGGTGCGGGAACCTTGTCGACGCTGGGCAGGTTGACCGAGCCGGACTGGATCATCGGTGCGGTGACCATGAAGATGACGAGGAGAACCAGCATCACGTCGATGTAGGGTACGACGTTGATCTGGTTCATCAGGCGACGTTGACGCATTGCAGCAGGACTCCGGTCAGCGCAGCTGGCGCTGGAGGATGTTCAGGAATTCTTCGGTGAAGCTCTCGAAGCGGATCGCGATGCGGTCGATGTCGTGGGCGAAGCGGTTGTAGGCGACGACCGCCGGGATCGCCGCGAACAGGCCGATGGCGGTGGCGACGAGGGCTTCGGCGATGCCCGGCGCGACGTGGGCGAGGGTTGCGGAGCCGACATTGGAGAGGCCGCGGAAGGCGTTCATGATCCCCCACACGGTGCCGAACAGGCCGACGTAGGGCGATACCGAGCCGACCGAGGCGAGGAAGGCCAGGTGGGCTTCGAGGTCGTCCACCTCGCGCTGGTAGGTGGCGCGCATCGCGCGGCGGGCGCCGTCCATGATCGCCCCGTGGTCCAGGCTCTTGCCGCGCAGCTTGGCGAATTCGCGATAGCCGGCCTCGAAGATGCGTTCCATGCCGGCTGCTTCGTGGCGGCCGGTGGCGGCGCTCTGGTACAGCGCATTGAGGTCGCCGCCGCTCCAGAAGTCGCGCTCGAAGAGGTCGGTCTTGCGCTTGGATTCGCGGATCTGGAACCACTTGCGGAAGATCCAGTACCACGACATGAAGGACACGGTGCCGAGCAGGGCCATCACCAGCTTGACGAGCAGGCTGGCGTTGGCGATCAGGGACAGGATGGAGAGGTCTTCGGTGACGTTCATCGGTTCAAACCAGGGAAGCGAACTGTGCGCGCACAGCGGGGGGGATCGGGATGGCGCGTTGGGCCACGCGGTCGATGCAGGCGATGGTGATCTGGGCGTCGAAAATGGCCTGGCCGTCGCGTAGCACCTTCTGGTCAAAGACCAGGCTGGCGTGGCCGAGGCGGGAAATCGTGCTGACGACTTCGAGCAGATCGTCGAGGACGGCCGGCAGGCGGTAGTCGGCCTTCACGCTGCGGACCACGAACACGATGTTCTGTTCGCTAGCGAGCCTGTGCTGCTCGAAGCCGATCGCCCGCAGCCAGTCGGTGCGGGCCCGCTCGCAGAATTTAAGGTAATTGGCGTAATAGACGACACCGCCGGCGTCGGTGTCTTCGTAATACACCCGGACCGGCAGCGTGAAGGAGGCAGGCTCCGGCGCGGGATGGATCGTTGATTGCATCGCAGCATTTTACCGCACGATGTGCTGTAGTCCGAAATAACACGGTGGATTCCGCTTGTTTCGGTATGTTTCAGAATCTCGGCCGGATGTCCGGCGCGCGTCGCAGCGTTGATATTGCGGCGATCCTGTGCCTAGAATCGCAAACTTGGAGTTCGACTGGTGCGATTCGTGCAATGGTCGAGAGAGTCGCGAAATGGGTCGCAGCCGCGGGATCGAGGCCGCTGCACCCCGGGCCCGACGGCCGATTCATGGGAGAGATGAACATGGTTGCTACCACCAGCAAAGAGACGCCGTTGACCGAAGCCGAAATTCTGGCCATGTCGGACGACGATTACATGAACCCGGCGCAACTGGAGTTCTTTCGCGATCGCTTGTCGAAGATGCGTGACGAGCTGCTCGAGAACGCGGCCAGCACCGGCGCCAACCTGCGCGAGAACGAGATCGTCGCCGATCCGGCCGACCGGGCGACAGTGGAGGAGGAGCACGCCCTCGAACTGCGCGTGCGCGACCGCGAGCGCAAGCTGATCAAGAAGATCGAGGAAGCCCTCGGGCGGATCAGCGACGGTGAATACGGCTGGTGTGAGGAGACCGGCGATCCGATCGGCATCGGCCGCCTGCTGGCCCGTCCGACCGCGACCCTGTCCATCGACGCCCAGGAGCGTCGCGAGCGCACCCAGAAGCTGTACGGGGAGTGATCCCCCGGCAGGGCCCCAGCCTTCCATGACGGTGCCGGACCGCATTCCCGTCACCCTGCTCACCGGCTTCCTGGGGGCGGGCAAGACCACCCTGCTCAACCACCTGCTGCGCCAACCCGCGCTTGCCGGCACGGTGGTGCTGATGAACGAGTTCGGCGAGGTGCCGATCGATCATCTGCTGGTCGAGAAGATCGCCGAAGACGTGGTCCTCCTCGAGTCCGGCTGCATCTGCTGCGCGGTCCGCGGTGACCTCGCGCGGGCGCTGAAGGACATCTTCATGCGTCGCCTGCGTCGGCAGTTGCCGGCCCTGTCCCGGGTCGTCATCGAAACCACCGGCCTGGCCGATCCGGCGCCGGTGATCTTCACGCTGATGCAGGATTTCTTCATTGCCGAGCGCTACCGCCTCGACGGCGTGGTGACCGCCGTCGACGCGCTGTTCGGCGCCGCGCAGCTGGCGGCCCGGCCGGAGGCCGTCAAGCAGGCGGCGATGGCGGATCGCCTGCTCATCACCAAGTGCGATCAGGCTGCGCCGGACGCCGTTGCCGCGCTCGCCGACGCGCTGGTTGCGCTCAATCCCGGGGCCGCCCAGTTCCGCGTCGCCGGCGGTGAGCTCGATGCCGGCGCGGTGCTCGACTGCGGCCTGTGGAACCCGGAAACCAAGCACGCCGACGTGGGGCGCTGGCTCGCCGACGAGGCGGTGGCCGCGGCCGACCGGCGCAATCGCTATGCCCCGGGGCGCGATCGCGCGGGTGCGCCGGTGCGCCATGACGCGGCGACCCACGCCTTTGTCGTACGCATCGAGGCGCCGGTGGCCTGGGGCGATTTCTCCACCGCACTCGACCTGCTGCAGGGCCTCAAGGGCGACCACCTGTTGCGGGTCAAGGGCATCGTCAACGTGCGCGGCGAGGACGTGCCGCGGGTCGTGCAATGCGTGCACCACCTGCGCTACCCGGATGCCGCGCTGCCGGCCTGGCCGGACGCCGACCGCAGCACGCGCCTGGTCTTCATCGTGCGCGATCTGCAGCGGGACGTGGTCGATCGCGCCTTTGCCTGCCTGTGCGGCGAAGTGCCCGGGTTCGTGGCATGAGCTTCGGGGCTCGCTCGTCCGCCTTCGTGCGCAGCCTGCTCGCGCTGCTGCTCGTCGGTGCGCAGATTCTTGCCGCAGCCCACGCGGTCGGCCACGTCGGCGAGTGGTCGGTGCTGGCGCGGTCCGGCGCGGCGGCGAGCGCGACGCAGCCGGATTACGGCGGTGGCGTGCCCGACGCGGAGCGCCGCGCCAACTGCCTGTTATGTCTGGCCACTGCCGATCTGTCCTCGGCCCTGCCGTCCACGCCGGCCCTGCCGATCCTGGTCTCCCTGCCGTCCGCCGCGGGCGGCGCCTTGTTTCCTGCTCCCGCCCCCCGGCGCCTACCCTGCCCGCGCAGCCGGGGTCCGCCACTTCCGCCAGTCTGAACGCGTTTCCGCCGAGGCGCCCGCCCGCCGTGCCGTGAGGGCGGGGAGCCCCTGTTCATCCGGACGAATCCGACTGGAGTTTCAAGATGTCTTCACTACGACCTGCCACGCTGTGCGTGGCGCTTGCCGCTGCCCTGCCGGGCGCGGCCTTCGCGGCATCCGATGCCGAAATCAGGCAACTGCGCGAACAGCTCCGGGAGCTGCGCGATACCTACCAACAGCGCATCGAGGCCCTCGAGCGCCGCCTCGCCGAAACCGAGAAGCGTGCCGACAGTGCGTCCACTGCCGCAGCAGCGGCCGGCAGCACGGCGGGCGAGGCGGCCCGCTCGGTGGCCCGCGTCGAAGCGGCTGCCGCCGAAACCCGCGCCGCCGCGGTCCAGCCGGCCAGCGAGAGCGCCTTCAACCCCGCCGTGTCGTTGATCATCGACAGCAAGTTCACCCGCCTGCAGCGCGACCCGTCGGCCTACCGCATCGATGGTTTCATCCCCTCGGGCGGCGAGGTCGGGCCCCCGCGCAAGGGCTTCTCGCTGGGCGAGTCGGAGCTGGCGCTGTCCGCCAACGTCGATCACCTGTTCCGCGGCAATGCGCGTTTCTCGCTCGCCGAGGACGACGGCGCCGGCGTCGTCGAGGTGGAGGAAGTGAACGTCGAAACCCTCTCGTTACCCGCCGGCCTCAAGCTGAAGGCCGGCCGCTTCCTGTCCGGCGTCGGCTACCTCAACCAGCAGCACCCCCATGAGTGGGATTTCAGCGATGCGCCGCTGGCCTACAAGGCCTTCTTCGGCTACCGGCTGCAGAACGACGGCGTGCAGCTGCGCTGGGTCGCGCCGACCGAGCTGTTCATGGAGTTCGGCGCGGAAGCGGCGAACGGCGGCAAGTTCCCGGGGGCCGAGCGCAAGGCCAACGGCGCCGGACTGTGGACGGCCTTCGCCCACCTGGGTGGCGACATCGGCGATTCGTCGGCCTGGCGGGCCGGCTTGTCCCACGTGCGGACGCAGCCGCGGGAACGGCTCTTCGAGGACAACGGGGTGAACAACACCTTCTCGGGCCGCAGCCAGACCTGGATCGCCGACTTCGTCTACAAGTGGGCACCCAACGGCAACGCGAAGGAGCGCTACCTGAAGCTGCAGGGCGAATACCTGTGGCGCCGGGAAAGCGGCGAACTGGCCTACGATGTCGGCGGCGCCAACCTGGCTTCCGACGCCCGCTTCCGCCAGTCCGGCAGTTACCTGCAGGCGGTGTATCAGTTCATGCCGCACTGGCGCGTCGGCCTGCGGGGCGACTGGCTGCGCTCGGGCAGCGCCGACCTCGGCACCCTCAGCAGCAGTGATCTGCCGATCCTGGCGGCCTACAATCCCAGTCGCCAGACGGCGATGGTCGATTGGTCGCCATCGGAGTTCTCGCGTCTGCGCCTGCAGCTGGCCCGCGACAAGTCGCGCAATGGCGAGGCTGACAACCAGTTGTGGCTGCAGTACATCATGAGCCTGGGCGCCCATGGCGCCCACAAGTTCTGAGGAGGTGGCGATGTTCCGTGACATGATCTGGCGCCTCCTGGCGCTATGGCTCGTCCTCACCGCGGTGCCCGCTTCGGCGACGCTCAACGTCCTTGCCGCGGTGCCCGAATGGGCCGCGCTGGCCAAGGAGATCGGCGGCGATCGGGTGAGCGTTTGGTCTGCCACCAACGCGCTGCAGGACCCCCATCGGATCGATGCCAGGCCATCGCTGATCGCCCGCGCCCGCAACGCCCAGCTGGTGCTGGCCACCGGCGCCGGGCTGGAGGCGGGCTGGCTGCCCCTGGTTCTTCGGGAGTCCGGCAATCCGGGCATCCAGCCCGGGCAGCCGGGCTACCTGGAGGCGGCCGGGGTGGTCCGCCTGCTCGAGGTGCCGGTGCGCCTCGACCGGGCCGAGGGGGATGTGCATCCGGGCGGCAATCCGCACCTGCAGCTCGACCCGCGCAACATCCAGAAGGTTGCCGATGCCCTGGCGGTGCGCCTGGCCCGGCTCGATCCGGCCGGCGCGCCGGCCTACCAGGCCAGCCTGGCGCGCTTCACCGCGCGCTGGACAGCCGCGATGGCGCGCTGGGAGCAGGCGGCCGCGCCGCTGCGGGGCGTGCCGGTGTGGGTCCAGCACAAGTCCTTCCCCTATCTTGCCGACTGGCTCGGCCTGAAGGAACTCGGCGCGCTGGAACCCAAGCCGGGGGTCGAGCCGGGCAGCGCGCAGCTGGCCACCATCCTCGAGCGCCAGAAGGCGACGCCCGCGAGAATGATCCTGCGCCCGGCCTACACGCGGCCGAATGCCTCGGACTGGCTCGCCGAGCGGGCCCGCATTCCGGTCGTCGTCTTGCCCTTTACGGTGGGCGGCACTGCCGAGGCGGGCGACCTCGTCGGTCTCTTCGACGACAGCCTGCGCCGCCTGCTCGCCGGGCTGAAGCAGACCGCACCGTGAGCGGACTGCTGCTGCGGGTCAGCGGCCTCGTCGCCGGCTACACCGGGCCGGTGGCCGGGCCGCTCAGTTTCGAACTGCAGCGCGGCGAGATCCTCGGACTTGCCGGCCCTAACGGCGCCGGCAAGTCCACGCTGCTGAAGGCCTTATGGGGCGGCGTGAAGCGCTTCGGCGGACAGGTGGAGCAGGCTCCCGGACTGCAGATCGCCCACCAGGCCCAGGGCTTTGACGACCTGCGCGGCGTGCCGCTGACCGGGCGCGAACTGCTCGGCCTGACCGGCGCCACGCCGGAGGGCCTGCCGCCGTGGCTGGCCGGGCGCCTCGATCTGCGCCTCGACCGCCTGTCCGGCGGCCAGCTGCAGTTCCTGCGCCTGTGGGCCTGTCTCGCTGCGCCGGCCGACCTGATCCTGCTCGACGAGCCGACCAACAACCTCGACCGGGCCGGCGTCGCCTACCTGGCCGACTGGTTCGCCCGTGCCCATGCCGGGCAGGGCATCGTGATCGTGTCCCATGACCACGGGTTGATCGACAAGGTGTGCACCCGGGTCGTCGAGGTGGGGGCCGCTGCATGAGTTTCGAACTGCTTTTCGACCCGCTGTTCCGGGTGCCCTTCGTCACCGGCCTGCTGCTGGCCGGGCTGTTGCCGCTGATCGGCATGTATTTGCGCCTGCGCAACGAATGGCTGGCCGCGCTGGCCTTCGCGCAGATGGCCTCGGCCGGCGCGCTGGTGGCGATGGTGACCGGCTGGCCGATGGTCCTCGGTGGTCTGCTGGCGTCCGTGCTGGCGGCCCTGGCCAAGGGGGCGCTGGCCCGGGCCGGGGCCAGCGCCTACGCGCTGATGCTGCTGCTGGCGTGGGGCGGCGGCGTGCTGCTGGTGGCCAACCACCCTCTCGCCGAGCAGGCCGGACACGCGCTCTTCGACGGCCAGTTGTACTTCACCGGCGATGCTCACCTGATCGCCGCGGCGGTGGCCTGCGCCGCGGTGCTGCCGCTCCTGGGCTGGCTGTCGCGGCCGCTGTTGCTGGCGCGCTTTTTCCCCGAGTTCTATCGCGCCCGCGGCCGCGACGAACGCCCGCGGCTGATGCTCTTCGACCTGGCTGCCGGTCTTGCGGTGGCGCTGGCGACGGTCAGCCTGGGTGTGATGGCGGCCTTTGCGCTGGTCTTCGTGCCGCCGCTGTTGGCCTACCGGCTCGGCCGGAGCTGGCGTTCGGGGCTGATTGTCGCCGCGCTCACCGGCATGGGCGGCTACAGTCTGGCGTTTGCGCTGGCGCTGGGCTTCGATCAGCCCTTCGGCCCGCTGTGTGCGCTGATTCTCGTCATGGCGGCCGCGTTGCCGGGCCGGCATTCCGGGAGAATGTAATTGACAAAGTCCGGACAGGGTTGAGTGTTATCCTAATGGACTCGAGGAAACGAGTTGGAGGGTGTGCGAGTGGTGCTACCGTTTTTCGGCAAGAAACCCGTGCCTGCCGGAAGTCTTGCACCCCGCCCGAGCGGGAGCGCCGCGCCGGCGGCTCCGCTGAACTCGGCGCCGCGCGCCCGTCCCGCGCCTTCCCGGGGTGAAAACACCTCCCTCGAGTTCACGATCGCCGGTGGCGATCTGAAGCGCGTGCTGGCCCAGTGCGCCGACAAGGTGCACTTGGAGGAAGGCGTCGATGAGATGGCGCCCTCCGCCGAGGAGGCCGCGATTCTCTACGCCAACGGTGGCAATGACGAAGCCTTCGCCGTGCTCGAGCACGCCCTCGAAACGAGCACGGCCCCCGAGGCGCGCCACAGCCTGTGGGAGATGCTGCTCGACCTGCTGCGTCTGACCGGACAGAAGGAGCGCTTCGAGTCCCTCAGCCTCGGTTACGCCACCGAATTCGAGCGATCGCCACCCGCCTGGCTGGACCTGTCGTCCCAGCTGCAGCGGGGTGGCGAGCCCAAGGTCCAGACCGTCAATCTTTCCGGCCAGCTCACCAGCCAGGCGGCCGGGCAGTTCGCCAAGCTGATCCAGATCGGCATGCGGGCTGGCGCACTGCGCATCGATCTGAGCCGGCTGCAGGCCGTCGATGCGGCCGGCGCGGAGCTCCTGCTGCGCGCGGTGCGCGGCCTGCGGCGGGCCCGGATCAAGCTGTCCCTGGCCGGCGCCGCCCATCTGGCCAACGTCCTCGGAGGCGTGGTGGCCAACGGCCGGAGGGAGAACCAGACGATCTGGCTCCTGCTCCTCGAGGTGCTGCAATACACCGACCAGCAGGAGCGCTTCGAGGAGATTGCCCTCGACTACGCGATGACCTTCGAGGAGTCGCCGCCCTCCTGGGAGCCGCCGCCGGTGATGACCGCCAGCCAGACCGGTGCGGAACTGCCCGATGCGGCGGGGGGCCGGGCCTATGTGCTGGACGGAGAGATCGTCGGCCCGCAATGTGATGTGCTGCGCAAGCTCACTGCCTTCGCCGCCGACCGCACCAAGGTCGAAGTGGACTGCAGCCGCCTGCGGCGCATGGATTTCGTTTCCGCCGGCACGCTGTTCAACGTGGTGTCGCAACTGCATACCCAGGGCCGGCTCGTCGTGCTGACCGGGGTCAATTCGATGGTTGCGGCGCTGCTGCAGGTCATGGGGCTTCACCAGGTCGCGCGCATCGAACTGCGCCACTGAGCGCCCCCAGGAAACGTCCTGGACGTTTCCGCCCCCCAAGGATCGCTACCGGTGGGGCCGGCCTCGTGCTCCCTTGTCGCATTCTCCCTTGTAATTCCCTTTTCAATCCCCAGATCAGTCCGATGGAACAATATCACGGCACCACCATCCTCTCGGTCCGGCGCGGCCGCCATGTGGCCCTTGGCGGCGACGGGCAGGTCACCCTCGGCAACATCGTCATCAAGGCCAGCGCCCGCAAGGTGCGCAAGCTCTACCAGGACCGCATCCTGGCCGGTTTTGCCGGTGGCACGGCCGACGCCTTCACGCTGTTCGAGCGTTTCGAGGCCAAGCTCGAGAAGCACCAGGGCAATCTCGTGCGCAGCGCGGTCGAGCTCGCCAAGGACTGGCGGACCGACCGCGCGCTGCGCCGCCTCGAGGCGATGCTGGCGGTGGCCGACCTCGACAATTCGCTGATCATCACCGGCAACGGCGACGTGCTGGAGCCGGAGCAGGGCATCGTCGCGATCGGCAGCGGCGGCGCCTATGCCCAGTCGGCGGCCCGGGCGTTGATCGAGAACACCGACCTGGCGCCGGAAGACGTGGTGAAGAAGTCCCTGACCATCGCCGGCGACCTGTGCATCTATACCAACCAGTGCCACACCATCGAAGTGCTCAAACCATGACGCAGATGACGCCCCCGGAGATCGTCTCCGAACTCGACAAGCACATCGTCGGCCAGGGCCGCGCCAAGAAGGCCGTCGCCGTGGCCCTGCGCAACCGCTGGCGGCGTGCCCAGGTGGCCGAGCCGCTGAAGAGCGAGATCACCCCCAAGAACATCCTGATGATCGGCCCGACCGGGGTCGGCAAGACCGAGATCGCCCGTCGTCTGGCGCGGCTCGCCAACGCGCCTTTCATCAAGATCGAGGCGACCAAGTTCACCGAGGTCGGCTACGTCGGCCGCGACGTGGATACCATCATCCGCGACCTGGTCGAGATCGCCATCAAGAGCCATCGCGAGCAGGCGATGAAGAAGTGCCGCGACCGGGCGATGGATGCCGCCGAGGACAGGGTGCTCGACATCCTGCTGCCGCCGGCCCGGCCGACCACCGGCTTCGGCGCAGAGCCGGCAGGTGCAGAGGACAATGCCACCCGCCAGAAATTCCGCAAGAAGCTGCGCGAGGGCGGGCTGGACGACAAGGAAGTCGAGATCGAGGTGGCGGTGCCCGGCATGAGCGCCGAGATCCTCGCGCCGCCGGGCATGGAGGAGCTCACCGGCCAGCTGCAGAGCATGTTCCAGAACATCGGCGGCGGCAAGAAGAAGTCCCGCAAGCTGAAGATCAGCGAGGCGATGAAGCTGCTCGCCGACGAGGAGGCCGCCAAGCTCGTCAACGACGAGGAGCTGAAGCTCGAGGCGCTGCGCATGGTTGAGCAGAACGGCATCGTCTTCCTCGACGAGATCGACAAGATCGCGAGTCGCTCTGACGCCCACGGTGCCGACGTGTCCCGCCAGGGCGTGCAGCGCGACCTGCTGCCGCTGGTGGAGGGCACGACGATCAGCACCAAGTACGGGATGATCAAGACCGACCACATCCTGTTCATCGCCAGTGGCGCCTTCCACCTGTCGCGCCCGTCCGACCTGATCCCCGAACTGCAGGGCCGCTTCCCGATCCGCGTGGAGCTGGATTCCCTGTCGGTCGAGGACTTCGAACGCATCCTGACCCAGACCGACGCCTGCCTGACCCGCCAGTACGAAGCCCTGCTGGCCACCGACGGGGTGAGCCTGTCCTTCGCGCCGGACGGCATTCGCCGCCTCGCCGAGATCGCCTTCCAGGTGAATGAAAAGACCGAGAACATCGGCGCCCGCCGCCTGTACACGGTGATGGAAAAGCTCCTCGAGGAACTCGCCTTCGAAGCCGGCAAGGCCGGCACGCAGACGGTGCGCGTCGATGCGGCTTACGTCGATGGCCGCCTCGAGATGCTGGCCCAGCGCGAAGACTTGGCGCGGTATGTGCTGTAAGGCGGTGAGGGGCGAGGAGTAAGGAGTGAGGGGGCCGCGATCGGCCCTCTTCCCTTTTCCCCTCACCCCTCACCCCTCACCCCTCACCCCTCACCCCTCACCCCTCACCCCTCACCCCTCACCCCTCACCCACCATGCTCGTCCGCATCGTCGCCATCCTTTTTCCACTGTTCGCGATCGCTTTCATCGGCTTTGTCGTCGGGCGGCGGGCGAAGCCGGATCTGTCCCACGCCAACAAGCTGAACATGGACGTCTTCGTGCCGGCCCTGGTGTTCGGCGCGCTGGCCAACAAGTCCTTCCACATCGCCGAGTATCTGCCGCTGCTTGGCGCGACCACCGTTGCGGTGATCGGCTCGGGCCTGCTCGGCTGGGGCGTGGCGCGGCTCATCGGCGTGGCGCCCCGCACCTTCGCGCCGCCGATGATGTTCAACAACTGCGGCAACCTCGGTCTGCCGCTGGCGGTGCTGGCCTTCGGCGAGCAGGCGCTGGCACCCGCGGTGGTGATGTTCATGGTGTCGAACCTGGTGCACTTCACCTTCGGCGCCTGGCTGCTCGACCACAACATCCGGCTGCTGAGCGTCTGGCGGGTGCCGTCGGTGATCGCGACGGTCAGCGGCCTGGCCGTGGGCATCGCCGGCATCGAGTTGTGGGAGCCGGCGATGCTGGCGATCAAGATGCTCGGCGACATCTCGATCCCGATGATGCTGTTCGCGCTGGGCGTGCGCATCAGCGAGTCGCGCATCTCGGCGATCGGCCTCGGCGTCGTCGGCGCGGTCGCCCGGCCGGCCATCGGCATGCTGCTGTCCGCGCTGCTGATCTGGCTGATTCCGCTGCCCGAGCGGGAACGTGCGCTGCTGCTGGTCTTCGGTGCGTTGCCGCCGGCGGTGCTCAACTACATGTTCGCCGAGCGCTACAACCAGGAACCGGAGAAGGTCGCCTCGATGGTGTTGATCGGCAACCTGATGGCCGTGGTGTTCCTGCCGCTGGCGCTGGCGATCAGCCTGTGACTGCGGGCTGACTCAGCCTTCGCCGGTGAAGCGCCCGATCTGCCGCCGGTCCCGCTTGGTCGGCCGGCCGTGGAGATCGGCACCGGGAGGTGCGGCCAGCTTGCGCTGCTCGCGCTGGGCCTCCCGGGCGGCGAGGCTGTCGGCGGTTTCGGTGTAGAGCGTCTGCGCGACGGCGGCGCTGCCGCGCTTGTCGGCAATGCCGGTGACGCACACCGAGTAGCGCGTTTCGCCGATCTGGATGTCCACCCGGTCGCCGGGTTTCACTTCCTTGGCGGGCTTCACGCGGAGGCCGTTGAGCTGCACCTTGCCGCCTTCGACCGCCTCGGTGGCCAGCGTGCGATGCTTGAAGAAGCGCGCCGCCCACAGCCATTTGTCGAGGCGGGTGCGGTCGGTGTCGTGAGTGTGGCTGTCTTTCATTCCTTGACCGGCCGTTTGGCCAGTTTCCGTTGCAGGGTTCGTCGGTGCATTTTAAGGGCCCGGGCGGTCGCGGAGATGTTGCCGTCGTTCTCCGCCAGCACGCGCTGAATGTGCTCCCACTCGAGGCGGTCGATGGACATCGGCCCCGCGTGCACGGTGTCGTCGATGACCACGTCGGTAGCCTTGAGGGCCTTCAGGATCGCATCCACGTCGGCGGGCTTGGCGAGGTATTGCGTCGCACCCAGCTTGATCGCGTCGACGGTGGTGGCGATGCTCGCGTAGCCGGTGAGGACGAGGATGCGGCAGTCCGGATTGACCGCCAGCAGCGGCTGGATCAAGCGCAGCCCGGAGCTGCCGCCGATGTTCAGGTCGAGCACCACGTACTCGGGTTCGTGCTCGCGGGCCAGCGCAAGACCGTCTTCCGGGTCGGTCGCGCCAAAGGCGGCGAAGCCGCGCTGGCCGAGGGCGCGGGTCAGCACGCGGTTGAAGGCGGGGTCGTCGTCGATGACGAGGATGTGCGGCGCGTGCGGGAGGCTCATGCTTGAGGGCCGGGCTGGAGGGCGGAAAGGGGCAGGCTGAGGCTGGCGATGGTGCCGCCGCCGGGGCGGGCTGAAAAGACGATTTGCCCGCCGCAGCGCTCCACGGCACTGAAGGCGAGCAGCAGACCGATGCCCAGCCCGGTGCCGGGGCGGGCGACGGCCTCGCGCCCGCTGGGCAGCCCCTCGGGCATGCCGGCGCCGCGGTCGAGGATGCGCACGAGCAGTTGCCCGCCGTCCTGCGAGGCCTCGCATTCGATGCCGGCGGGGCTGGCATCGGCGGCATTGTTGATGAGGTTGTGGATCGCCTGGGCCAGCGTCGCATCGGCTACCACTTCGGTGCCGCCGCAGTTCAGCCGGGCGGCCAGTGGCACGCGGGGGCGCAACTGGCGCCAGCGTTCGACGATGCCCCGCAGCCACGCGTCGGCCGGCAGTGTGGCCGAGCCTTCGGCGCGCAGGCTGCCGGCGCGCAGCGTGAGGCCGCCGAGGATGGCCTTGCAGTGCGCGATCTGGTCGAGCAGCAGCTCCGCGTCGGCCCGGGTGTCGGCGTCCAGCCCCGGGTTGCGGGCCAGTTCGCCGGCGACGATCGCCATCGTGCCCAGCGGAGTGCCGAGTTCGTGGGCTGCGCCGGCGGCGAGGTTGCCGAGGGCGACGATGCGCTCGTTGCGCAGGCTGGCCACCCGGGCTTCGGCGAGGGCCTGGTCGCGTCGGCGGACCGCCGCGGTCATGCGCACCACGTAGCCGGCGATGACGCCGGCCGACAGCGCGAAGCTCAGCCACATGCCTGCCAGGTGCCAGTGCACGGCGAGGCCGGAGTCGTAGATGTCGAGCGGCTCGTTGAACTCCCACAGCAGCGAGTAGGCGGCCACCGCGAGCGCGGCCAGCAGCCATGCCCAGGGGGCGGGCAGTGTCGCGGCGCCGATGGCGACCAGGGGCAGCAGCAGCGAGATCAGCGGATTGGTGGCGCCGCCGGTGAAGTAAACGAAGGCGCTCCACGCGGCCAGATCGATGCACAGCTGGGCGAACAACTCGGCCGGGTGCAGTTCGGCGATGCGGGCGAGGCGCAGCCGCGAAAGCAGGTTCACCGTCAGCAGGCCACCTGCCACCGGCAGCAGTCCGGTCCGGGACAGGGGCAGGTCGAGCAGCGGGGGAAGGCCCAGCGTCACGCCTAGCATCGTGGCGATGGACAGCCAGCGCAGGTCGATCAGGCGGCGCAGTGCGTCGGTGGAGCCGAGGGGGCCGGGCATCAGCGGAGCGGGCCGGAACGGGAAGCGGACATCGAACAATTATCCCCGAAGACGGTGCCGGGATGCCGTGATGGGCTGCGGCGACGGGCGCTGTAAAATAATGATTGCATTGGTGCCCGATACAGTGCAAAGTCCGACCTCGCGATCTTCAAGTAGTGTTGTTGTTGTTCGGTTCAGTACCCGCAGCCCTGCGGCAGTCTTTCCTTCATCACCCCGCCGTCTTGAGTTTCGCCCTTCCAGGGAGTAATGCCCTGTTTTCATGTTTTTTCAAGGATGTTCAAAATGGCAGTAGGTACCGTGAAGTGGTTCAACGATTCCAAGGGCTTCGGCTTCATTACCCCGGAAAACGGCGGTGACGACCTGTTCGCTCACTTCTCCGCGATCCAGGGCAAGGGTTTCAAGACCCTCGCTGAAGGTCAGCGCGTGACCTTCGACGTGGTCTCCGGCCCGAAGGGCCAGCAGGCCGCCAACATCGTTCCGATGGCCTGAGTTCCGAACGAAAGCCCGGCGCAGGCGCCGGGCCGAAGGCAAGAAAGACCCGGCTGATGCCGGGTTTTTTTATACCCGGCAGCTGTGTTCGCAAAGCTACAATCGGGCCGGGACGGCGGCATGCCATCCCCTGCGATCGAAAGCATCCGCCGCCAGGCGATGTCCGTTCTCACCAACCCGAGGCTATCCGCGATGATTCCTGTTATCTCCCGCTTTGCACTCCCGCTTGCGACCGCTGCCGTGCTGGCAGCCTGTGCCACGACCTCCGTCAGCCGTCCGGACGCCAGCGCGACCGTTGCGCCGGCCTCGGGCAGCCAGGTCGGCGGCACGGTCAATTTCTACAGGACGGCGGCTGGCGTCCGGGTCGAGGCGAGCCTGAGCGGCCTGGCGCCGGGAGAGCACGGATTCCACGTCCATGAAGTGGGTGACTGCTCCGCCCCCGATGGCAGCTCGGCGAAGGGCCATTTCAACCCGCTGGCCAAGGCCCACGGCCACCATGCCCGCGGCGAGCACCACGTCGGCGATCTGCCCAATCTGGTGGCCGACAGCCAGGGCAAGGCGGTGCTGAATGCCGAAGTGGCCGGGCTGAGCCTGAGCGGCGACCCGACCGCGATCGGCGGCCGCGCGGTCGTCGTCCATGCCGACCCGGACGACTACACGTCGCAGCCGGCCGGCAATTCCGGCAAGCGCATCGCTTGCGGGGTGATCAAGCTCCAGTAAGCGCTGCCCGGCCAGCACCAAAAAAACGGCGCCTTGCGGCGCCGGAAACACCCTTCCCGAAAAGGATGGAGACGTAGTGGCCGGCCTTCAGTGGGCGCTGGCGGCGGCTGCGCCGATGCCGGTCTGGGAGCGCACGTACTGATCGTCGTAGCCCGACTTGTCGGTCTGCGCACGGCCGCTGCGATCGGTCACCGAGAACAGCCAGGTGCAGAAGAAGGCCAGCGGCATCGAGAACAGGGCCGGCTGCTCGTAGGGGAAGATCGCTTCCGGGTTGCCGAGCACCACCACCCACACCGCTTTCGACAGCACCACGAAGGTCACCGCCGAGATCAGGCCGGCGAGGCCGCCGAGCAGCGCGCCGCGGGTCGTCAGGCCCTTCCAGTACATCGACAGGATCAGGATCGGGAAGTTGGCCGAGGCGGCGATGCCGAAGGTCAGGCCGACCAGGAAGGCGATGTTCTGCTTCTCGAACAGGATGCCCAGCAGCACCGCGACGATGCCGAGGGCGATGGTGGACAGCTTGGAGATGCGCATCTCCTCGGTCTCGCTGGCCGTACCCTTGCGGATCACCCGGGCATAGAGGTCGTGGGCGATGGAGGAGGCACCGGCCAGCGCGAGGCCGGAGACCACCGCCAGAATCGTGGCGAAGGCCACCGCCGACATGAAGCCGAGGAAGAGGTTGCCGCCGACCGCCTTGGCCAGGTGCATCACCGGCATGTTGCCGCCGCCGATCAGCTTGCCGCCGACCTTGCCGCCTTCGTAGAACTCGGGGTTGGTGCCGACGATGACGATCGCCATCAGGCCCAGCGCACAGACCACCATGAAGAAGTAGCCGATGCAGCCGCTGGCCACGAAGACGCTCTTGCGGGCCTCCTTGGCGTTGGGCACCGTGAAGAAGCGCATCATGATGTGGGGCAGGCCGGCGGTGCCGAAGACGAGGCCCAGGGAAAGGGACACCGCGGTGACCGGATCGGCCATCAGCGAGCCGGTGCCCATCAGCTTGATGCCGTCCTTGTGCACTTCGACGGCCTTCTGGGCGGCGGTCTCAAGACTGAAACCGAACTGGCTGAGGGACAGGAAGAGCAGCACGGTGCCGCCGAAGAGCATCAGGCAGGCCTTGATGATCTGCACCCAGGTGGTGGCGATCATGCCGCCGAAGGTGACATACACCACCATCAGCACGCCGACGACGACCACTGCGGTGGCGTAGTCGAGGCCGAACAGCAGCTTGATGAGCTGACCGGCGCCGACCATCTGCACGATCAGGTAGAAGCACACCACGGTCAGCGAGCCGAAGGCGGCGAAGCTGCGGATGGTGCTCTGGTCGAGGCGGTAGGAGGCGATGTCGGCGAAGGTGAACTTGCCCAGGTTGCGCAGGCGTTCGGCCATCAGGAAGAGGATCACCGGCCAGCCGACGAAGAAGCCGATGGCGTAGATGAAGCCGTCCAGGCCCTTCGCGAAGGTCATCGCCGACAGGCCCAGCAGCGTGGCGGCCGACATGTAGTCGCCGGCGATGGCGAGGCCGTTCTGGAAGCCACTGATGCCGCCGCCGGCGGTGTAGAAGTCGGCGGTGGATTTGGTGCGGCTGGCCGCCCACCAGGTGATGCCCATCGTCGCCACGACGAAGATGAAGAACATGCCGATGGCGCTGAGGTTCAGCGGCT
>Ga0213919_1000280_pt1 | contig 24342 bp, 24 predicted proteins | sample McNCre317MG_FD_161056 | JGI IMG/M metagenome (GOLD analysis project Ga0213919, IMG submission 161056) | Freshwater microbial communities from McNutts Creek, Athens, Georgia, United States - 3-17 MG | ecosystem: Environmental > Aquatic > Freshwater > Creek | place: USA: Georgia | collected... | reverse complement strand
TCCCACAGCACCCAATCCACCGGGCGCGTAGATATGGGTGCCGAATGAAGAGACGCCCCCTGCAAGACCATCGGCGTAACCGCTGTAGCCGCCAGCGCCCCCCGAGCCCACGACTACCGCCACTGTAGCGCCCAATGACGTGAGAAGCCCTTCCCACACAGCGCAAACCCCACAGCCGCCACCACCTGCGCCACCCCCAGGTCCGCTGGACTGGTAATTACCTCGGCCACCGCCGCCACCGCCGCCAACCACTACCACCCGGCAGTGAGTTTTACCGGCGGGCTTCGTCCAGGTGTAGGATCCTGCCGCGGTATATTCGTCGGACTGCACCCCGTAGTCCACGTCGCTGCGCCTGCGGATCAACTGCCACGCAGCCCCGTCGAACTCCAACGTGGCATGTTCGTACAAAGTAGCGCGCAGTGTCGTGAGCCCTGAGATGACTAAATCGTACGAAAGGCTGTTGTTGTAAGCTGTGACGATATCTCCCGCTAAGGCCCCAACCGTGTCCAGAGTCAATGTACGGTTGGCATTCAGGCTCGTCGCAATGACGTCCGTACAACCTGCATATGTGCCAGACCCCGCCAGACTCCAAGTGGCGTCGGCGTTGATGGCACCGGCGAAGGCCTTCCGCACAAGCGCCTGCCGCTGTTTGGCTACGGCCCAGGCGGAGCCCGAGTATACGAGCACAACCTCGTTGTCGCGACCTGGCAGCAGCGTGGCGAGCGTTCCGCCCGCCCCTGCTGCCAGCGTCAGGATGTTGGCAGTACCGGTGTAGCGAAGAGTGACCTCGTCGCCCGCGACAGCGTAAGTCTCCCAGAGCGTCAGGGTGCGGTCGGCTCCACCGAGGCCTGTCACGGTGACCGAGCGGCAACCGTCGACCGTACCCGAACCGCTGAGATACCACGCCGTAGCGCCGCTCAATGCCCCGCGGTAGGCCTTGATGACCCCGCCCCCGCCCAGGTTGTAGGAAGACAGCACTGCCCACGCAGTGCCCGTGTAGTAGAGCTCTACCCGGGTATCGCGCCACGCAGGCAGGGTGGCCAGCGTACCACCCGCCCCCGCGTTCAAGGTCAGGGCATACCCTTCGTCAGACCCCAGGTACGTCAGGGTAGCTTTGTCGCCAACAACTGCGCGATTCTCCCAAAGGGTGAGGACCCGCGCGGCACCGCCGAGGGACGAGACCGTCAGGTCATTGCATCCGGTGAGACCCGCGGCGCCCGCCGTGTACCAATCAGTAGCACCACTTAGGGCGGCTGTATAGGCGCGCTTGGCCAGAGGCGTTGCAACATTGGAAGTCACCACCCAAGCAGTGCCGTTGAACCATAGCCGCACCGATGTGGTTCGGTACGATTCAAGTGTTGCGAGAGTCGTACTGCCGTTCGAGAGCGTGAGGTTGTAGGCAGAGGCATCGCCCGTGAATACGAGCTCCACCGAGTCATTCAACACGGCACCTGTGGTCGTGAGGGTAAGGGTACGGTTGGCGCCCCCCAGGCTCGAGATAGTCAGGTGCTTGAAGTCTTGGAAGTCCGCAGCCCCAGTCAGGGCCCAAGTAGCATTGCTCGAAAGCGTTCCCAGGTAGGCTTTGCCGTCACGAGTGAGCATGGCAGTACGAAGGTTTTCGTTCCACTGCCATGCCCAGCCGCCGAGCGCCGAGCGCTCGTCGATCTCATTGGCGGAGACCATCAGGTCGTCGCCCACGCAAATCAACGCCCGCGCTGTCTGCCCGGCGTTGACACATTGCAGCATCAGCGACAGGCCAAGACCGTGAGACGGGGCAGACGGCATCACGAAGCTCGCAGTGCCCTTCCCTGTGATCGTGATCGTCGGCAGAACCACGTCTTCAGACGACCCGATGAAACTCCATTGAGTATTCGCCGCGCCCGAGATGTCGGCGAGCGCCAGCAGCACGGTGGAACCCGCGGTAATCAGATTCGCGCCAGTGGGGATGCCGCCGTTCACAAGAAAGGATGCTGATGCCATATTATGCTGAAACGACTTCCCATGTGGATGTCGCCCTAATTACTCGGTCCAGAAAGAACGCCAGAGGTCTGTTGACTTTGTTCAGCATGTCTGCGAGCGTGAGCCCATACCGAGGCTGAACAGTGATGATCAGATGACCACGAGGTGAGGCCCACACGCCTTCGCCCATGTCGTAGTCGGGGTCACCAGTTTCGAAACCGGGGCCGTAGGTGCCCGTTGGTGGCGCTGCGATTGTGCCCTTGTCACTGGTAATGGATACAAGGGTGCCTTCACGCCCAAGGATCCGGGAGATGCCCGCCGCCAGAAAAGCGTGCGTCGGGGTCTCCGGGAAGCGCCCAAGCTCCTCGCAATCCGCCCGAAGCTCCGCTCGAGTGCGCCCCGCCTGGGGCACGCCCAAGACCGCCGACCACATGTCAAGTTTCGCGTCGCTGCCGTCCGGTGTTGCCGAGGCCGCCAGCATCTCGGAGATACGTTGGGACGTGCCGAAGGCTCGAGCCTTGGCGGCGTTACCCCAGGTTACGACTGTGCCGGGGCGAGTGTCGTATGCACTGCCAAGGGCGGAAGAGAAGTACTGGAACCAAAGCCACGCATAGGTTGCTTTGCCCTCCTTCTTGGAGTCCTTCTTCCGCTCGTGGGCGCCATAAGCGCCCAGCGAGGTGAGGCCGTCCGCACCGTACAACTCGATCACAAACACACTGGTTGTGGCAGCCGGAATGTCAAATGTCAGCGTCGCATCTGCGGTGGCGAACGCGGTGGTGGCCGGATGCCATACCCCAGACACATCTCGGTACTGGCACATGATGGCCGCTCCCGACACCAACAACGGCATGAGGTCGATGACCTCGGCGTAGTCATTAGCCGCAGTGTTCAGGTACACGCGCAGATCGCCGCTTTCGATAGCCACCTTGGGGGCTTGCTTCACCCCACGGCTGAGTCGGCTTTCGTAAGAAAGCACCTGCACCGTGCCCGCAACCGCGTCGGCCAGTACGACAAGAGTCATGGCCGGGCTGGTTCGATGCGTGGCCAGCAGGTCCGCGCTCAACCGGGCGTGGCTTTCAGCTGATATACCGGTATTATCCCCCGCGCCCAGCCGCAACGGGAGCATACCTCCAAGGCCTCCGAAGGGCATGTTTACCTCACGACAAGAGAGATCAGAGCGCCCGTCAAGGCCCCCGCGATTCGAAGCTCGGCACCGTCTACCAGGCGACAGGTTGCGGCGCTCACCGCATTGGCGGTGTGAATGGTCGGTGTTGCCATAGCGCAGTCTCCCACAACGGAGAAAGGGTCCAGCGCACGGATAAAGCGCACTGTATTGACCGTCACCACCAGCCCGGGAAAGGTCAGGGCGAATTCTGATGCGCCGCTGTTCCAAACAATGGTTGGGAACGAACTGCTGGGCGGGGTGGCTCCAGCGTAGGCCCCACTCGCCGAATCCCACATCGGCTGGCACTGCCGTACGTTGGCGACAGGGCCTGCCCCGACCTCAAAGGTGAGCCAGAACAGCGGGGCCCCGCGAACCGCTGCAAGGCAGTCAGTCGCGAGACGGGCGTACTCTTCGGCAGTAATGTCCGTCTTGGCGTTGACGGCTCCGAAGTCCCCCAGGTTGTGGAGGTCTGGGACTACGCCGTAGTCAGAAGCTTGGGCAATTCGCGTCCAAGCTGGAGCGCCGGCAGGTACAATCATGGCATAACTCCAAACATGAGATTGCGCAGGACAAGCACGTTAGGCGCGGTGTCAGGGTTGACCGCAGTAGGCGCCGTCTTGTTCGCGTATGCGATGCTGGCACTCGTGATCTCGGGAAAGGGGGAGATCATCTGATTAAATGCCTGTGGGCCATACGCCATGGGCTCGTCCTGAGACTCAAGAGGCCGGCGCAGTGAGCGGGGCTTTTGAATCGTCAAGCACCCTTCGCCCGGTGTCAACCCGCCGAAGACATCGAGCGCCTTGTCGCCGTACGCCTTCGCATTCTTGCAAGCGGGGCCCAGGTAAAGGCCGTCCGTGAACGAAGTCAAGGCACCACCGGACCACCCTGCCACCGTCACAGCGTACTCCGTGGAAGTCACGGTATAAACCGTCTGCAACACTGCAGTGCGAAAGGCCAGATCGGCGACACTCCAAATCATCACTGTAGTGCCCACCGGTGGCGCGGTCGTGGCGGACGCGCAGGTGATGTGGAAGTTCGTGGTACTTACCACGGACGAGATAGTCGCGTTCACAGTAGGCCACGGCGTGGCATCAGCCCAGTAGGCCGCGCTGCCTTGGAGACGGATTAGAATGCGCGTATCAACCGGCTCATCCACGGAGGATTCGATGTGGTACAGCGCATCGTCAGTGGAGAAGTTATCTTCGTACAGCGCTCGGACCAGCGCGATAGACTGGGCGGTAACAACACGAGTTTGCCCCGAGCCTCCGTTCCGCCACGGGGCTGTCAACACGGTTTTGCACGAACCCGCGCCGCCCAGTGCGGGGTAGATGAAGGCGTTATCGACCGCGGTCGTGGCGCTGAGCGCCACTTCGCGAAGCCTGCCCCAGTTGTCCGCGGCGGGGGCGTTCTGCCTCCGGTTCATGATGCGCCGCCTCTTCCGAGTATCGCTCTCCGCGTCAGTGCCGTCGGTCATGTCTGCAGTGACCACAGCGTCCGAGTTGAGCCCGGAGATGGGGTCCGTGAATCGCACCTTCGTGCCGGCTTTTAGATTTCCCTGAATGCCCGGCGTGGACATGACAAAAGGAATGATCGAGCCAGTAATCACCCCCGACTGGGAACCCACGGACTTCGCAGTCAGCGCCCCCGGGCAAAGAATCCGCATCCCGTCCGGGGTAACCAGAGGGTTCAGCGCGGTCGTACCGACTTGGAGGTATCCTGAGGCGGCCTGCGTCGTGATTTCTGGGAGCCCCGCGGCCTCACGAAGTTCGTCGAGGGCATCGCCAGTGGCCCTGGTCGGATCAGAGTCCGCGTCAAGCAGTACCTGATTGGCCGTCAGCATCGCCAGCGCATTGGCATCAGCTGTGGCCATCAGGTCGAAGTGCGAGCCTTCGGCCGTAGGCGGCACCGCGACATCAGCATCAAGTGCTTGTAGCTCAATGTCGTCCAGAATCTGCTGCTTCCAGTCCTTTGCGGTCAGAAGTTTCACTGCTGTGGCTTGGGCCATTAGATTGACACCTCTTGTTCCTCGCCGGTATCCCGCGCGATGTACACGACGGTAACGCTGGCCCTAAGACTCGTTGTTTGCTGAAGTACGACTCGTATGATGTCAATGCTGCCGTCAAGAACCGCAGGTGCCAGGGCCTTCTCCACTGCGCGGGTCATGCGGTACCGCCAAGAGTTGTCGACGGCCCTTTGCACCTGCAAGCCAAGGGTTTGCTGCCCAGCAATGGACCCCATGGCGGACCGCAGAAGCAGCGCGACACGCTGCTTCAGGTATGTGGTCTTGGCGACATCACCTTGATTGTCTACTTCGAAGTCGCCCCATGCGTTGATGAAGGCCGCGCCGTCAACCGCCCGAGACAACTCGTCTACAGGCGGGGGGATGACCTCGGCCATGCCGGCATAGCCGAAGCCGTAGGGGAAAAGTCCGCATCCATTCATGGTTAGTCCAAGGGGCAGACGGGGAACGTCGGCAGGGGGAAATTGGGCGGGAACGCCGGCAGCGACAATGAGGGCAGGCCAGGGATGGGAGGCAGCACCAGCGCTAGGTCGATGCCCGGAATGGTAGGCAATGTCGGAATCGGAAAGCTGGGAGGGAATGCCGGCAACGCCAATGCCGGCAGCCCCGGGATAGGCGGCAGGACCAGCGCCAAGTCGATGCCGGGGATCGTCGGCAGCGTCGGAATAGGAAAGCTGGGCGGGAACGCCGGCAACGCCAACGACGGCAGCCCTGGGATGGGCGGGAGTACGAAGGCGCACAAGGACATGTCAGCTGGCTTTCGTGAATATCGTGGGCAGCATGGCCTTTACGGCAACCATGGCGGCTGTGAACGCGGCCACTGCAGGAACCGTAACCCCTGGTGTAGGAACGAGCTTGAGGTCCAGGTTTGTGGCAATGGTCGTCAAGAGGACCTCGAGCGCTGTCATGTACGTGATGAGGGGCACGGAATGCGCCACAGGCATGGCCGTGGCATCACCAATGTTCACGGCGCCGGCCAATGTCAGACCGCTTTGCCCTTGGGTGATCTTACCATCCTTGAGCTGCATCCAGGCGCCGCCGGACTCGCCCATATAGATGCCATTGGCCTCGGACATCTCGAACTGGTTACCGCTGGCGTCGTTGATCGTGATGGCGCCGCTGCCGCGGTCCACCACAATGGCGGTGTCGTTGCCAACCAGCACTGCAAGGAGGTTCTCCTTGCAGAAGACTCGGGCTCGGACATCGGGGTCTGAGTGCGTGCCATGTAGACATGTATCGCCCTTGGTCATCTTGCCGACGACCTCGGCACAACGCGTGTCCACGCCGCCGACGATGCCAGAGACGTATGGGCCACAAGGCATCATCACGACGCCTTCGGCATGGCCCTTGTCATCCGGGGGGTTGGGGATGGCAGTCACCCCCAGGCACTGAAACATCGGTGCGGCGCCCTTGGGCTCCGAGTCCCCATCAAGCCCGACCTCTTGCGAAAGCTTGACCGTCAAGACATTGGTCTGGGCATTGAGCGTGGCCTCGCCCATTGTGCAGATGTCAAAATCTGTGTCACTCATTTGCGTATCGCACTTTGCTTGGGCTTCTGGTAAACCCGAACGTTCTCGATGGGGTCGGCGTAAACCATAAAGGAGCCGCCGCGGATCATACTCAGCGTAGTGGTCGGGCCGTTCTTCGAACTGTTGGCGAACACTGCCCGATGGCACCAGAGCTGCTCGTGGACGTTCGTCATGGAGTCGTCCACATCGATCATCGTGTCACAACCCCAGACGTATCCTGACTGTGGGTTGACGTGCCCCCGAACCGTAGCCTCGTATCGAAGTGTGTCCTTGAGACGCTCGCTGACGGCGCGGAGCTGCGACCGCTCTATCTGCTCTTGCGTCTTGGCATGCCTGTCCAAGAAGTAAAGCATGCGGTAGATGACCCCACCGGGGGCCGCCTCCGTGGCACGCGTCGCGTCAGGATTCACGCGGCCGTGGTAGACAGCGTTCTCCAGAATCGATCGGAGCTCATCACCCGCGACTGGGATCCAATCGCCGAAGAGATCCCAGACCCGCATTGTGCCCTTGGCCCCGCCTTTCTCGGAGGCGTTGCCCTGCTTGCCGGTAAAGATGCAGTGCGTCGGCACCTTGGAATAATCGCGAGACGCCGTACCGCTGATGATCAGATTGGACTTGGTGGCGCCGATGCCGCGGACAAGCCGACTGTGTGATTCCCATTCGTAGGAAGGGGCCTGCACAACCACCGTATCCCGCTCGAGCGCAGGCTGAATCATTACCCCGTACCGCGCACACAACGTGGTTAGGGCGTCCATCAGCCCTTTGCCCGCCTCTGGCCGCAAGTCTTTGACCTGCTTCGACGAAAGCTTGGCGTCCATCGGGTTGACGTATTTGCCTGTGCGGGTCGTGTACCGTGGGGACTGGTCCTCAATCTTGGTGATGCCGCAAGGGCCCGCCAGGTAAAGGATAGCCTGCTCAAGATTCTTGCCTTCGGGTAGAATCGTGAGCGGATCCACGTTACACTCCACGAGATCGGCGAGGTAGTCCCGCCCTTCGCAATGCACCGCGCTGCCGTACTGATCCCCGCCACAGGTCGTCTTCTCGATGCGGCCTAGCATCTGCCGCTTGCCGTCGATGAGCAGCTCCACGGGCTGCAGTTCGAGCCCGTGAAGGTCCTCGGTCTTCTCGGAGTAGATCGTGAACGAGAACGAGTCAGTAGCGTCCAGAAAGTCCTGCGTGTAAGAGTACTCGCTGGGCTTCAGCACACGGCCGCTTTTCTCGAGCACGACTTCAAGAATCGGTTCGTCTGCTGTGTTGCGCGCCATCAGTACACCTTGAAGATTGTGCCCCGCTTGATGATCAGAGACCCGGCAAGCTCTGGGTTCAGATTCAGGAACTCTTCGATCGTCATACCAGCCTTGGCCGCCTCGTTGATGACCGTCGAGTCCGAGTTCCGAGCCTTGGTTCGAACACGACGGCCCCCGACTACGGCCGAGGAAGTGAGCCGCAAAGTCTTCAACCGAAGGATCCGAGCCTGCTCACGAAGAAATCCTGCACCAGATGTGGCAGTTTTCTCAGCCTCGGCCGCGGCGTCCTCCACGCGACGTATGCGCTCAACGACCCCTTGAATGCGCCCTTTGGCGCGATTCATCTGGTAGTTGCCTTTTTGGATTACCCCGGCAATGGTACTGAACAAATCGTTCTGGGCATTGGGCGAGTCCTCTTGCACCTTCCAATCGATGCGATCGACCTCATCATCGAGACGAACGGCCCCTGCCTTGATCTGGTCGAGGGTGTTGTCAAGCCGTGGGGCTTCTCCATCAGGTGGCGTATGTTCCTTGAACGACACCCGGACAGTGACACCATCACGCGCCTGCGCATCCGATGTCTCATCCCATTCCTGGGGAACGCAAATTAGGTCGCCGTACACCGGGTCGTACAACGGCCCGGGGGACTTGTCGCTGTAGTACGAGTTCCAGAACTTCAAAAGCCAGGCCGAGAACAGCGCAGGGGTTGAGTCAGCACCGACGTTGCCATACGGGCCCTTCGTAACACCGTCCCGGAAGGGGACGGTGTACGTAAAAACCCGAGGCCCCGCACCCATCATCTCGACAGCCACGCCATCGCGGTAGATGAACTGATGGTCCGTGCCCTCGTGCGCGAACCGCACGGACCTCTCAGATATTGGGAACGTGATGGTTCGCCAGACCGCATGCGGGAGCTTGTCGAACGCAGGTACAGCTCGTTCTGCCTGCTCAGCCGCCCCCTCTTTACGGGACTGGCCATAAGCAGCGCTGTTGAACCCGCCCGTCTGTTTAGGGGTTGCCATGTTACTTGACCGTCGGTTGTGAAGGCTGATAGCCTGTGTTGAGAGTCGTACTTGGCGAGCCGCCGGCTACGGCCCGCGCCATGGCTTCATTTGAGGCCACAATCTTGTTCGCGGCGCTGTCAAACACTTTGCCGAGGATCTGAAGATCTTCTTGGCGGTTCACCCCACCGTCGCCGTTCTTCTCTTGCCATGCACGCGCCTCATTGTTCTTGCGCATGTCCTCGGTTTCGCGCTTGCCGTTGTTCAGCCAGTACTGATACTCAGCCTTCTTGGTCTTGATCTGTTCCTCGAGGCCTTTGATTTCCGCCTCCGGCCCAGCTCCGAACAAGTCCATGAACGAGCCAAACATTCCGGCCTCGTCCTTGATTTGCTTCAGCCGTATCTCGGCGTAGCCAATGGTCTTCTCGAGGTCTCCACCTTGGGCTGCCCCCAAGGTCTTCATGACATGCGAGGTGTCGGCGTTGGCTTTGTCGTAGGTGTTGCGCCCGCCCACGGCGATGCCTGCGTAGGCACCAATGCCTAAAGCTGCGCCTATGGCAACAGGGGCCAAAAGCCCCGCTGCGAGAGGCGCCGCCTTGGCTAGTGCAGGCAATGCCGCGGCCCCTGCAACTGCTGCAGTAGGGGCCGCTGTGGCCGCCGTGGCCGCCGTTGCTGCTGTGGCCGCTGTGGCCGCTGTGGCCGCTGTGGCCGCTGTGGCCGCTGTAGCTGCCGTGATCGCGGCGGGTGCCGCACCTACGAGAAGACGCTGAAGCCCCGCCGAAATAATACCGCTAATTCCAGCCTTGGCTATTTCCGCGGCGAGAACCGTGCCGATGGCTAAAAGACCCGCCTCCCAAGGGGACTCGGAGATCCACTTCGCGGCCTTGACCGTTGCCTCTGCCAACGACTGCATGTAAGGCACAAGCTTCGCGATCGAAGGAATCAATGCTGCCAGCTGCGGCAGAAGCGTTTCCCCGACGACCTGCGTCAGGTTCCGCATCTGCGCTTCGAAGGCCTTGTCCGGCTCCGCCATGCGGAAGTCCGCTTTGGCCTTGACCTCTTCTCGGGTTTGCTCGAGGCCTTGGAACTCCCGGTGTTTGGCTACGACCGCCGCGCGCCCTGCGGCGCGGGCTTCTTTCTCACTCTTGCCTTCGGACCGGGCCTTGTCGAGCGCCGTGTTGTACGGGTCGATGTAGGCCTTGTACGCCCGAGTGCCACGAACGTTGGCGATCTTGTTGAGTTTCTCCATATCGCCGCCAGTGGCGTCGATAAGCTTCGGCATCAACTGCTCAAAAGGCAGCAGCTTGCGATGCTCGCGGTTCTCCCAGACGTCGCCCTTGATACCGCGGGAGACCATCAACTGCCGGGCTTCGTCTGTGTGGTTGTAGAGGTCGTTCTTCAGGTTCTGCAGCGAGGTCATCGCCTCGTCGGGCGAAGTCGTATACTGCCGAACATTCTGCAGCGCCGCGGCCGAACTGACGATATTCTGGAAGCGGTTACCGGCGTAGTCCGCCGAAACCTCGGCGAGTTCAGGCCCTAGATGAGCCATGTCCTTCAACTCGACAGCGCCCTTCTGCCCCATGGCCGCAAACTTGCGGTTTAGGACATCCACGGCTGCGATTAGCGCCTCGACACTGAGCTCAGCGCCGCCCGCACCGTTGCGCAGCGAACGGAACAGAGACGCATCCATCTTACCGAGGGTCTCTACATCGGAGCCCGTGGCAAGGGCCATCTCCGTGAGATGGGGAGCAATTTGCTTGGTGGCAACGGGCTCGCCCGCTTGCTCTTGGAAGGCACTCATGGCGCCCAGGACTTCCTCGGTGGCGAAACCCCGCGTCGACCTCGCGTAGGCCAGAACGTTACGCTTGGTGGCCTCCAAGGACTTGGGCGTCGCGTCACGCCCCTCGAGCTGGTTTGCCAGGTCCGCTGCCTTCGCATGCTGCGAAGCTACGGAGTGGACCGACAACGCGAACAGCGCCCCGCCGCCGAGGCCTGTCAGAGCCAGAGCACTCTTGCCGATGGACGCGACCTTCGACGCGGTGTTGCCCAGTACAGTCTTGGTCGTGTTCGCGGTCTGCAGTCGGCCACGATACTCAGCCTGCGCCACGCGATCCGCCATGCGGAGACGCGTGCGCTCTTCACGCTGAATGGCCGCCGCCCTCAGCTTCTCTTCTTGGGCAGCAATTGCAGCTGCAGATTTGGCGCTGGCGTTATCATTCACACCGCGCATACGGGCGCGATGCGTCTCACGGCGACGGTAATCGGCCTCGGCTGACTTCAAGTCGGCGTTGTCATTGGCGCCGCGCAGCTTCTTCTGCGCTTTCAGCTGCTGCCGGTACTGAGACGTCGCATTCCGGTCATTGGACAGGCGCTCTGCCTTGTTGAGGCGGTCTTGGTAGCGCTCTTGTCGGCGGTAAAGGGCCTCTGCGGTACGGGTGCTGGCGTTGTCGTTCGCGCCTAGGGGGCCTTTTCCGCGAGGCATGCGGCGCCCTAGGGGGTCGTGCAGCACTTGGCGCCGGCCGACGCCTTCGACCTCGGACTCGACCTGGCGGATCGCCTGCCGAACCTTGTCGACGCCAATTACACTGATGTCATATCTGAGGAACGCCATAAAGTAGCTCGAGCGAGAATTGAACTCACATTGTCGCGGTCAGAACGCGGTGTCCTAGCATTGGACGATCGAGCTCAAGAAAAAATGCCTGCCACCACGTCTGGGCCGCCGCAAAGACATGATGACAGGCAAGAGCTTACGAGCGCTTGGGCTTCTTCCGGACTGTGGCGGCATTCGGAAGAACCGGCTTACTTACACTTGAACCAGTTGGTGGCCTTGACGGCAGCTCTCCAGAGGAGATAGTGCCCATCATTGAGATCGCTTGGCTCGATTCCGAGGTATCGGGCAACGTCAAGGGCGGGGAATCCGGGCTTTGCGATGTACTTGACGAGGCAGTTGCCTTGCTTATCCGGTTGACTAACCCACGTATCAATACGTGTAAATCCGGCAAGACTAGATACGCTAAAGGGTCGAGGCCGTTTTTCAGCACCTCGATCCACGCGTCGACTTCCTCGTCCGTCAGGATCGAAAGCCTTGGGCCGATTTCGAACGTAACCTGCAGCATCAATGCATGAAGCACCGCGGTCTCATCGGAGGACAGTGATCTCTCCACATCCTCGGAATTGCCGAAGTGCTTTTTGTAGAAGGGCTTTTCCTCGGTGCCGTAGTTCTTCGGCTCGAAACAGGTCCGAGCGATCATCTCCTTGGCCGTGAGGTCCCCAAGAACTGCGGATGCACTCTCCGTGCTCCACTCTTCCTTGGGAAGCATGGCCTTCATGCGGTTGTGCGCGGCCAGGATGGCAGCGCCGTTGGCGCTGCAAGGCGGCACTTCAATCCGAACGTTCTCCCATCGGGTGCCTTCGACACCTTCGACAGGGAACGGCACAACTTTGCCAGGCCGTGGTCTGCCCTTCAAGAACTCGACCAAGCCAGAAGCGGGAACATCGGTAGGCGGCCCGTGGTCCATTACTCCATCGCTTTCTTCTCACCGAGCCAGGTGAACTGAACCTTCACAGGCTCGTTCACGCCGCCGGAGATTGTCACTTCCGTGAATTTACCGGTACCGACGTATGCCACAGGACCTACGCCGTATTGGATGGGCACGTATTCGCCGTTGGCGCAGAAGGACTGAACGTCAATCTGAAAGCCCCCAACAGGGACATACAAGGTACCCGAGATTGTGGTCTGCCCTGCACCGGGGGTGAAACCTGCAAGCCCTTCGTTCAGAATGAGAATCGGCTGTTCACCGCTCTCGGTCTTCATTTCGAAGGACTCGGCCAACGTCGCTTCGACGCCGTTGATGAAAACTACTTGTCGTGCGTAATCAACAGGCATAAGACTCCTTAGGCCGCAGATGACTCTGCCATGCGGACCGTGACTTGCGACAGGTTGTCGCGTGCGTAGATGCTCAAAGAAGCCTCAAGACGCCCAGCATTGACCGGCGACTTCACCACCAACAGGCTGTTCTGCGAATCGGACACCCGCTGCGTCCACCCTGACTTGGCCCATTCGGAAATGGAATCGGTGAAGGTGGGCTTCAGAGTGAAGTCCGTGACGCAGTTCGGAGGAATCTTCGCGTTCGGATTCGGCAACCCGTCCTTACCTTTGGGATGCGCGATGAACCCCTTGCCGAGCTTACCTGCCATCTTGTTGGTCAGGTCCTGGGCACAAGCATCGCCGACACTGATTCGGTGGGACTCTGCCGCCCGGAAGTCCGCATAGGTGCCACTGCCGTCCTTCGAGCGGGTCGTGATCGACATCACCAAGTAGGTGCCGCCGACCTTGCTTGCCACACAGCTCAGCCCAGCTGCGATAGCGTCGTTGATGTCGTCCTCGTCGGGCCAATACTGCGTACGAGCGGCCCGGATGTTCCAGTCGGGGCCTGAGTAGTTGATAAGACCGTTCGCAGGGTCGGCGTCACGAACCAATTGCTCGGTGGCAACGAGTTGCGCAGCCAGATGGTCCGGCGTAGCATCCCCCATGGGCTGGAATGCAATCTCCTGGCGCTCGTAGTTCAACCCGTTTGCGATCGTAGTGGCTGCTGCAAGAGTGCCGTTGTGCCCCGTGATCAGATAGCTGCGTCGGCCGTAACGGGGCAGCGCCTTATTCGCGAGATGCGACTTGATGGCAGCCAGCGCGGTGGCGTTGTTGCCGTCATCGTAGACATAGTAGTAAAAGTGCCGTCCTTCAACTGACTGCAGCGCCGCGGTAACGTTGGAGGCTTCCGTAGTAGACCCATCTGCACCGGCTGTGGCAATGCCAATAGCCGCCGATGCTGTCAATGTAAGGCCGTTGCCCGGGGCTGGTGCTACGATTCGATTTGGGCTCCAAGTGGCTGTACCCCCGCGAGTACCCGCCAACTTGTTGGTGAGCGTATTGGTCGCTCCCGTGCCTTCGTCAGTGAACGGAAGGGACAGACGCCCGTTCACCGTGGCCTTGATGGCTGCCCCTACGGTAGCAGCGGCGTCTCCGGACTTGATGTAGACCGAGAAGTCCTCATCCCCCACAGAGAACGTGTAGTTGAAGCTGGACGTTGCAGTGCCGCCCCACGCCAAGGTCCCGGTCGCCTTCACAGGCGAGCCCCCGGAAGTCTCCGCTACAACAAGCACATAGATCGTCGCAAGTTTGTTTGCTTGCATGATCTTCTGCGCCATGCGATGCGCGGGCGAACCCACCCCACCGCCGGTGATAACATCTTGCTCGGCCTTGATCGGGCCGTACACCGTGCCAGCCGTCCAAGTTCCGGCGGACGACTTTGGCGCAACCACAAGAATCTCGCGCGTGCCCGCGCCTGAGATATTCTCGCCCTGCGCGAAAACTAGCTCGATGCCGATACTCGGCGTTCGATAGTCACTTGCATAGCCAGTGACAGCAACATTCGCAGGCATTAGTCATTACCTTTCTTTGCGGCCCGAACTTCTCGCGCAATCGGCGCGCTGGGGACCCACTCACCCTCAACGTTCTGGTGCTGCACAAAAGGCAGTCCAAAGTACTCGGCGGTGGCCTGGTCGCCTGGCAACAGTGAGCTCTCACGCCGCATCAGCTTCGAAAGCCGTCGGCCGTCATCAGAGTCGCTGTCCACTTTATACGGCTCTTTAGATGCCACGTAGGCGTGACGGGTATCTTCCCATTCGCGGCCTACGTAACGGGCAAGTTGCCCTGCGTACTGCGCCGTGCCAGGCACCGCGACCAACAGACTCGACTTTGCAAGAAACGATAGTTCCATCAGAATTTCGCCGCTAGCCGTTCCGCTTCGCGCAGCAGCTTCCCTTTTCCGTAGATGAATGCTTTGGCCGCAGACCTGCGGCCGTTCCAAGTTGGCTTGACGCCTTTGACACTGCGGGCGAAGTGCCACTTGCCCGAGTCGTAGTCTTTCCAGGCCAGGAACCGTTTGTTCCTCGGCACAATGCGTTTCTTCTTCGGGCCGTACACACCCGTGCCAACCTCGTGGAAGAGGTTGTGCGCCCGAAGCCCCAGCAACGACACTGTGATCCTGTCGGTTTTGCGTTGGTACCGGCGAGACCACCCTGCGCTGTAGCCACCGGTGCGCTTTCGCAGCTTCGAATCAGTCCGAGCGAAGTGCATCGCAGAGGCAGCGATATCGGCCATAGTGCGCGTCATAGACGCGTCGTACGCAGTCAGCCAACGGCTGTGCTGGGACTTGACCTCGCGTACGTTCCAGCCCATGACTAATCTCCGCTAGGTGGATCGGGTGGGTCGACTTCCAGCGTCGTGTCAAACCCCTCGAACGCCTCAATGGTATCCACCGGGGCCCCAATCATGTAGTTCGCATTGATGCCGTACGGGTCAGTGTCATTTTCATCATGCTCGCGTTCCCACGTCTCGAGAATCACGGTCAGACCGTAGTAGCCCGAGCCTGCATCCTCGGCCGCGGCGCGTTGCACACCTGGCCCATTCACGGACACAGGCTTGATATGGGCAAACTCACCCTGAAACTGGCACACACCCTCTTGGTAGTCGAGGTGCCGCGCATACTCGATGGCGCGGCAAATGACACGGCCCACCGCGATGGCGAACCGCCCCAGTTGAGGGATCTGGTCGGCTTGAACAGGGCCCAGAATCCAGTCTACCGCCCATGTCTGCTTCTGGTGCAGGTACTGGTTCGGATACCAAAGCTCAGGCTCACCCTCGCGGTACACCGCGAGAAGAGGAAAATTGGCTTTGAACTGCGTACGCTGCTGCTCGGTGGGCTCAAAATCACAGACAGAGCCGACAGGCTTCTGACCAACGTACTGTTTCAGAAAGTTGCCGTCCCGTACCCGAGCCAACACCGAAGCCCAAGCATCCCCAAGCTCCGAATTGATAGCAGTCTCAAGTAAACCAAGCAAAGACTTGTGGCCGGGGTCTAGCTCCGAGGCGCTGGCTACCTGCGCGGCCGGAAACTTCGTCCCACCAAAGCCGCCGTAGTTCGAGCTCATGACACCCCCGCGGGTTTGCAGACCAGGGTCACCCGAAGGGCCCGGTCTACATTCACGTTCTTGAAACGGTACATCACGCCGGGGAGAGGCGCCTGCGGGCCTACAACCCGGATAAGCAAGGTTTCACCGACGACAAGTTTGCTGCCGTTCAGATCATCGCGGTCGAAGCCCCCAGGGCCATAATTTGGCGTAAAAGGACCGATTTCAAGGTCCCCTTCTCCCATCATGCCCAGCGCTAGCTCTCGCTGGCTGGGGAAACGGACCTTAGGCGGTTGCTGATGCGCAACCTGGATAGGCACCACAGTCTCTTCCTGGGTGCCCTCCCCAAAAGACGCGCCTGACCATGACGACCGCACGAGGTACACCGCATGCTCGCGGAGACCAAACTGCCCAGGCTTGGCCCGGCAGCGATCAGCGATTCTGCGAAAGCGATCAGCACGTGATGTCATGATGGCGCTGTAAGTAAGAAAGCGTTAGCAAAGAGAAACACTGCCCCCGGCGACCCCAGATGTCCGATGCTGAGGAATGCCAAGGTGGGACGCCAAGCGTTGCCGCCAGTGCCGTTGCTGCTCGACGAGCAACCCTAGCCTGGACCGTCCCTTGACGTCATAGAACTCAATCTCGTCAACCTTCTTGAGGGCGCCTTCGCCCTCAAGTTCGGCGATCAACTGCTCGATGCGGAAAAGCGCCGCAAGGCATTCGCGGACAATCTGCAGCCCCGCGTCGACGGTGACCGGGTAAGTACCAGCATGGGCCTTCTTGAGCAGGACGGTCGCCACATTCCCAGCCAGGGCGCGAATAGTCGCGACCTCCAAGAAGTCGTCAACGTCCACGACAAGCTTGGTGCGCACACTCAGCCCCGTGGCGCTCGCCAGGGTGAGCCCCACGAGGGTGCCGGACGCATTCTCGGCCACCTCCGTGCTCGACGAGGTTTCCAGCCCTTCCCGAAGGTAGGGCTGGATAACCTGGGAGAAAATGGCCTGCACGCCAATGTAAGGCTCGGCCCCGACGTCCAGGACGTTGTACCCGAGTTCTGCTCGGATGCGGTCAAGTTCTCCCGTTGTCAGCATCAGAAGGGGTTCTCACGGTAGTAGTACTTGCAGCCGCCCAAGTCGCCGGTCGTGGCCGAACCAACCCCGGTGACCAGTTGCATGCGCGCAAACTTCCACGCATACACGGCGTCAGGGGCAGGGATGACCTTGTTGACTGCGGTATCGGCGCCTGCCGTACCCGTCGCAAGGGCCACCAGCGCGGCGCCATTTACGGGCGCGACATCGTAGTAGTCGGTGTCGTTCATACTCACCTGCCAGTTGCCCACAACTGTCAAGGAGGTCGTCTGCGCCGTGGTCTTCACATGCGCGGACAACGTGCCCGGCTCAACCCGAGACATGTCAATCTTGGCACCACTCAGAACCTGAGGCGCCGCACCCGAGGGGAAGTTGGTATCGAAGGCAGTGCCCACGACCCCTTGCTTCAAATCAGAACCGTAGATAGCTCGTCCCATGGTGGTCCTTACGCGCCGCTGATCGAGGTGAACCGGGGAGTGTAGATGAACGAGCTGTCGAACAGCCCGAACGCCATGAACGCCATCCAGATGACCTTCGCGGTGATGCCGTAGTTATCGTCGTTCGAGAACGCAACGGTCGGCTTTTTGCCCATACCGACGCCGAGCGCACCAGGGGCAATTGCGTGCCCACGGTAGACCGGAATCGAGCTTGTATTCGCGGGCTTCGAGAGCGTGGTGCTCTGGAAGACATGGAACTTGCCAACGCTGGTGAGGTATGTCGTCGGGAAAAGCGCGTTGAGCTTCGGGTGCACCATGCTGAGCAGGGTGTACTGCCGATCCAACTTCATCGCCTCGGCGCCGGCCGGGGGCAGCACGAACAGCCGCTTGCCATCCGGGAGTACTGGAAGGTTTGCGTCGTCCATGATGCGCTCGACCTTGGACATGAACGCATAATCCAACGGCCGGGGCGACGTGAAGTCGTTATCCGCAGTGAGCCCGTCGGGGTACAGCGCCGCGCCTTGGTCAAGCAAGGTCGTGCCTACACCGTCCAAGAACTTGTGAAAGTCTCGAGACAGGTGCATGCCGGCAATCTTGCTGGCCTTGTGGATCCCCACCTGGGTGTCCAGATTGTCCAGACCGAGAGGGCCGATGTCGCTGGCGTCCGCATCGTAGGGGCCTGCAAAGCGTTGTAGGGTGAGCGACGTCTGCTCGGACCCGACCTTGATCGGAGTCGTGGAGATGGTCTTGCCCTGCGCAACGGTACGACTCGCGATCGTGTAGGTCGTATCCCTGAACACAGGGCGGTTGAACCGCACCGTGTGACCTGGCTCGCCCACGAAGTCGACCTCACCAGCGAAAACCTTCTCGCTGATGCCGTCGGGCTCGATCATGTAGTTTCCGCCGTCGTTGCTGTAGTCCGCGCCGACTCCACTCAGCACCCGCCCGGGATGCCCCATCTCATCCGGAATCGGGAGATCTGCGGACAGCGCCTTCAGCATCATCTCCGCATACAGGTATTGGGGTTCCGGCTTGATGAGAAGCTGGCTAGAAGTTCGATCGAAGAACTCCTGGGGCATCTGATTGCGATCAGTCATGCTTTCTTGATTCCTTCACAGACGCCCAAGGCGCCTTTATTTGAAACAGTCCGATCCGTGCTTTTGGAGGTAAGCCGCAGCAGCGAACGGATTCTCAGTCTGTAGATGCGCGTACCGCGCCTTGTGATTCGGTGGCGACGTAGCGCCCGTTGGCGAAGGCGCTGGCGCAGCAGGGGCCGAGGTGGCCGGAACTACCGGCGCAGCAGGTGCCGCGGGTGCCGAAGTTGCCACCGAGGCAGGAGTCGTCCACGTGGGGGACATGGCGGCGTAGGTCTTCACCCACAAGGCCTTGTCGTCTCCCGCAATGGCGTCCACCGCTGCCTTTTGCTCCGGTGTGATGCGGCCCACGGCCTGCTTCACCGCGGTGTCAAGTGCTTCTGCGGCTGTCTTCGCTTGCAGCTCCAGCGCCGCAAGTTTCTGTTCAGTCGTCTTTGCCGCTTCCTTCTGCGCTACGTGCGCAGCCAGGGCGGCTTTCGCCTCTTCGACGTCGGTGATACCCAAAGTCTTGAGCAACTCCGTCTGCGCAGCGTGCTTGGCCTGCTCGAGCCGCTTGGAAAGCGCCTCAGGCGGCAGGTCCGATGCAGCAACCACCGGTTTGGTGGGCGCCGCGGCGGCAGGGGTGGGGGTTGTCTCAGAGGTTGCGGTATCAGTTTCAACAGTCATACTATCTTCTCCTAACGCCCGTTACCGGCGGCGACCCGTGGGGAAGCAGTACTAAGAAGCGTTCGCGACTTAGGCCTCGGTGTAAGCAACAAGCAACTTGACGGGAATGGTCGTGCCCAGCGGGACGTCAATCTCCGTGGACAAGTCCACTGCGGTGAGATTCCCCGTAAGCGCGTCCGTCGACACGGTTGGCGCGCCGGCATAGACCGCGGTCCCAGCCGAGTTCTTCCCAGGACCGGCGTTCATCGCCTGCTTGATAGTCGTGGTCTTGCCGCGCTTGGACGAGGCCGTGATCGCGGCGCCGACGCCCGCGATGTTGTAGCTGTCCGCGGATGCCACGTACGCTGGGAAGTTCACATGGACCAGAGCCACGTTGAATGCATTGCCAGCGATACCGGTGTACCCGCGAGCAAGCTCCGAGACCCCGACGATAGTTCCTTCGATTGTTGCCATTTTCCTCTATGCTTTCGAAGAAACAGCCTTGGCTGGTCTCTTCGGTTTGTTACTCGCAGCGTCAAGCAGACGCTTCAGCTCGTCCCTCTTCTCGATGAGCTTCTGAAGTCGGGCAATCTCGGCGTTCATCACCTTCAATTGCGCTCGAGCTTCCTTCACCACGTCTAGGCTTTTGGCCCGCGGTGGGGGCGCCGGCGCATCGAACTTCGGCGGAAGTCTGACCGGCAGGGGCGGGGGCTCGGGCAACGCAACTTCGTTGGAAGCCTGAACCGCCGCGGCAGAGAACTTCGTGTCACACGCCTTGCAGACGTGCACCAAGCCCTGCGTCTGAAATTCAGTCTGTAGTTGAATGCCGCCGCATGCGGGGCATTTCACTTACGCCTCTTGCGGGGTTCTGGGGCTGGCTCAGGAACAGACACTGGCGCAGGGCCCTGCTCCAAGACCCCTTCGACCTCGATGAAGGTGCACTCGCCGCAAAAAGGGCACCCTGCCCCCTCAAAAGTACGGTCACAAAGTAGACACCGCTTCATATCGACCTCGGCACTGGTGCAGTCCAAAAAGATGAAATACTACCCTTCGCCCCACAAATCGTGCAGCGAAAGTTGATTGCCATCTGTCGGGTGCCGTCGTCTATGAAGTCGACAAGTTTGCCTTGATCGAAAACGTGACTGTGCCCCTTGTTGGCAGACACTTGGTACTCGTCGGCGCCCATCGGGCGCTGACATTCTGGACAATTCATAGGATCCTACCTTCGGCGGAAAGAGGGGACCTCAACTGCCGGTGACTCGTTTCGGGCTCTTGGGCTTCTTCGGCGGGGGCCTGTCACCGCCGCCATATTCGAACTTGCTTGTGGCCTTGGCCAAATCAACATCGGCTTCCAATTCTTGCGCGCGCCGCTTCTCAACTTCTTCTTCAAGGCCGACCAAGTACTCCTTGACGTCGTTGATGCCGAAGATCCAGGATACCGCTTCAACGGCGGTGCGTCGCGTGATGACGCCTTTATCAAGGGCCAAGGTCGTATGAGTGACGATCTGAGTCTTGTCCTCGGCCGACGGCAAGAAGTACGAAGGCCACTTCAACCGAAGTAGGGGATCAACCCAGCTGCCATCCTCACCGTAGAACCGGGCAAGAATGCCCGCACAAGCCTTCAACTTCGGCGTACGCAGCGCCCCCTTGTACCGAGCAGCGATCCGCATCAGCATGCGGATGACCCCCAGCATGACGTCTTCGCCGAATGTCTCCCGGTCGTAGGACACCCGGTTGAGCTCACGCTCCCGGAGGACCTCCAACGCGCGGCCTGAAACAGTCGCGGCGAACTTGATGGCCTCGGGGTCAAGCGGGGCCCATGCTAGGACTTCGCAAATCTTGGCCCGCAGGTCCTTGATATGGTTGTCCAGGGCGGACAGCGCCTCCCCCGGGGTGTTGATGGAATCGACCTTGGTGTCCGGGTTCTCGTACTGCCAAATCTGGTTAGGGCCCTTTTTGCGGCCCCCAACACGCCCGGTGGAACGGACTGCCTGGTAGTACTTCCCCGCCGTCGGCGATCCCTGGGTCGTCGGCGTCACATTGATTCGGTCATGAATGCTGCTGGCGGGGGCAGTGGGGTTGTACCCCGCCTCCACCCCAATTTCATAAATCTGCGGCAGCGAATTCAGTGCGCCGTGGTGCCGTTGGCTGAGGGCATAGTGCATGGCCTCGAGCTCCGGCAGGATGGTGTGGTGGATCGGGAACCCGTCCTCGGTCGCCACATGCATCATGGGGGCCAGGTACTTGTGCCAGACAACTGGCACGAAGCCGAGGCTGTGCGTGATGGTGGTCTGTGGGGCCCACGCCGGGGGCTCACCCTCAATGTTGGCCTCGGCTGGCTTGTACGTAACGTCGGCAGTCTTGTTGATTTCCCGACGGTACAGCATGCAGCGCGCGCGCCATTCACCCTTGAAACGAATAGTTTCAAGGTAGGGGTATTCCACGACGACGCTCTCGAGTTCGCCATCGGCGTCGCGGGTGCAAGTGCAGTACTTCGCGGGCAGAGTCTCGGCGAACAGGCGCCCCTTCCGGGCCCCCAAGAGGGCCACGGACGTACCGCAGTTCTGATCACTGCGGTACATCTCTCGGTAGAGTTGCTTCAGCCGGGCCTCGCGGATGAGGCTTGCGATGAAGTCGTCAACGCAATCCGAGTCCTTCTCATTGAGGCCGTCGTCATCGGCGTCGGCATTCTCGGCGCTGTCGTCATCATCCTCTTCCGGCGATGCGGTGATGCGTGGAAAGCGTCCTTCTCCCAGGAGCATGTCAATCTTGGAGTCAATCGAGCACCGAACCGCCCGATAGATCACGCAAGGCTTGCGATCGAAGATCGGCTCGTCCGATTTGAACCAGTCAGGGCGGTTGTCGAAGCGCGTGCCGTCGACCTCGGCCTCGTACTCCATGATGTTGCGAGCACGGGGCGTGAGGTTGGCCTCGAAAATCCGCTGCGCTTGATCGTAGCCCTTGACTGTCTGGATTGCCATTATCTACCTGCGACTTCGCTACGATGGTTGCCGAGGCTTGAAAGTGCGCCGAAGCGCCCGACAGCGTAGTAACGCAAGGCGTCCATTGCATGATTGTCGCGGTCAACAACCTCTTCCAAGAATCTCCCCGGTGAAAGTGGGTCGGATTTTCGTTTGTACGTTCCAAGTTCGCGAATTGTGTTCACACAATTCGGCGCGACAAACAGTCGGGCCCGTGTAGAGCCGTCTTCAAGCCCGTGTTTTGCCATGAGATTGGCAACACGGGCGATCCCAGGCTCGATGGAGTTGTCGACTTGCTGCGGCCGAAGCCCGGCCTTGCGCAGATCGAAGATTCGGTCGGGGCGGGACGGGTCCGGGAAGGCGTCGAGGCCGGGGTATTGCTCCCGGGCGATGCGGTCCCACTCACTGTTCGGTCTCTGCGACTGGTAGTGCTCGTCGAGGACCCACATGACGGAATCCTGGCCGTTGCCTTGGATGCCACAGAGCAAAAATACGCCAGGATCTTGCCACCCGTGGTCGATTCCAAGCCCGAGGTGGGTGAGGCATCGGATGTCCGGAGGCGGTTTGACGTGGAACTGCTCGTCGAAGGGGTAAACTAGACCCTCAGCAGAGTCGAAATCGCAAAGCCATTCTCTGGCGAAAATAGAAGGTGCCATGGTACGGCGGGCATCTTCAGCTTCGACAGGATCAACCAGGCCGGGTGACTCCAAATACGTGCAAAGTCGTGAAAAATAGCGTGCATCGAGGGGATCCTTGCTGAGGCCGAGGCGGTGAAGCCTGTAGAGAAGTCCGCTGCGCCCTCGGCGCGGCGTTCCGCCGGCGAGGACTCGCTTGTACGACCAAGGCTCGGTGAACCAAGGCTTACAAACCCGATCATAGACCTCGGGGTCGATGTCGTCGCACTCATCCATGAACAGCCAGTCACACCGCATTCCCAAGGCGGCCTTCGAAGAAGAGACCGCCGCGGGCATTGGCTGAAACCAACTGCCATCAGGCCAGGTAATCCGGAGGGTGGTGCGGTTGAGATGACCCCCAAGGGCCGCCCAAGTGGTGGCATTCTCGAGCTCGAGCAACGCGCCGTGGACATCCCGGAACTGCTTCAGGGTCGGGCAGAGCCCGATGATGCGGGTGCCCTTCTGCGTGCCGTACTGATGCCGCCGAACCTTGCCGTAGTTCTCGGCCACGGCCATGAAAATACCGCAGTTACGCTCGAACCAGGACTTCCCCGACCCGCGCCCCCATGGGAGACAGACCGTGACAGGCTCTTCAAAGCTCCTGCTGTGAAGAGCCTGATACGCCCACATCTGGGGCTCGCTGAATGTGATCGGGATTTCGGGCATACGCACCCCCACCCTATGGGCAGCAAAGTAATCAACCATCGGAAGCCTTCGGCTGTGCCAAACTGACCGTGACCTGCAGCCCCTCTTGCTTGCCTTCGCCCTTCTTGGCGCGGCGGGCCTCGGCCTCTTCCTTGGACCGGCGCTCGATGATCCCCAAGGACCAATTCTTGGCGCCTCGACGCTCGGCCATCCACATCAGGTTGCGGGCGTCGCCAGGCTCTTCGCGCTCTTCGACGGTGGTCTCGACGTGGCCGTTCTTCTCGAGCGTGGTGACCGTCTTCAGCTTCTGCCTGTAGCCTGATTCTCGGATCCCATTGATGAGGTCCTGCTCGGCATCGGCCTCGGCTTTCTTGACATCGATCAGCCAGGAGGCGAAGGGCTCTTCGCCTCTCGCCCCTTTCAAGAGCCATCGGCGATAGGTGTCACTGAGAATCCCCGCGGATGCGGCCGCGGTGTCCCGGCAGTTGCCTGCCCGAAGGACCCGAACAATCTCCGCCCCGATTTCAGGGGTCCATTCGACAGCCTTCCGATCCATTCGGACCGGCGTGACGGCCTTCTTTTTCTTCCCCGGTCGATATCCTCGGTCGTCCGTGGGCGATGGCTTCCACCACGCGGGCGGTGTGACATTGTTGTCAGGGGTATCAGTCATGGGGTACCGGCTAGTGGGCCGAAAATCCTGCTAAGGCCGAAAATCGGGCCCGGAAAATTTTGAGATCAGAGATTCGGCTTTTTGGCCGAAAAACAAGTAAGTTCGAAAATAGGGGCTCGGTACCGTGCGGAATAGAGGGGGTGGCCGGTCCGCTGTATAGAAGTGCATACCCCCCCCCCTTGGTACGGCCCTTGCATCGCCACGGCCTGGCCCGGCCC
>Ga0213919_1000278_pt1 | contig 24406 bp, 59 predicted proteins | sample McNCre317MG_FD_161056 | JGI IMG/M metagenome (GOLD analysis project Ga0213919, IMG submission 161056) | Freshwater microbial communities from McNutts Creek, Athens, Georgia, United States - 3-17 MG | ecosystem: Environmental > Aquatic > Freshwater > Creek | place: USA: Georgia | collected... | reverse complement strand
GGCGCTGCTCTACAAGAAAGACCCTGTTTACTACACTCGCTGGGCTACGGACGAGGCTACTACCAACATGCGCATTCGCGTGATGCGGCGCGAAATGTACCGATACTACGGGAAACCTTTGTTGCCGGTGCTCAGAGGCCTGCTGCCGTAGCCCCCTCGACCGCAGCTGGGCGGGGCAGTATCTGGAACTATCCAGCGTCCACCATCCACGACGCCGTGGTTCGATATCAAGGTTCCAACCCTTACCTCACCCAGCTAGCCAGCCCCTTTGCACTTGCCGAACCAACCCCTCCGCTAACCTTCAACGATCTTTCAAATGTCTACACAGCCCTTCGAAACTCCGGCCAACCTTTCATCGCTTCCAATCCGTAAGATCACGCTGCACACGCAGCACGAAATCAAGGTTGGTGTGCTGTTCACCTACGGCTCCACCCTGATGCGGTGCACCAAGAGCGTACACGATATCATCTGGACCGGAGACTTCCAACCCAAACCCGGCTGGCTTATCACGGCGGAGGCGGCGTGATCCATTGAAACGATGAAAACTGCAAAGCCGCACCGGATCAGAACCGAGCACCACTACCAACTTCAATACCAGTACGGAAAGAAGTGGTTCGAGCACCATACGTGTAGCTGCATGCGCGACGCACGTAAGTCGCTTGCGTATTATCCGCTCGTAACGGGAATGACTTTTCGCATCGTCCGCGTCAACACCACTTCAACCTACACCGTCGTCCGCTAACGCATCATGAACACGAACATTCAACCGCTTCCCGGTTATCGACTGCTTGAGCCGCATGAAAGGCCGGACCGCAAATTGGGAGACCAGTTCCGTGACCCAGATTTCCCCATAGAGGGGTGGCGGCTAACTGACGGGGACGGAACCCGGGTAACAAACGGACGGTTCGTCTATCAACGTCCGGTCAAGCTCGACCCCGTTTGGATTTCCTACGACGAGCGCCAGCCGACCGCAGCGGACGGGAATGGGAAAGGAGTAGTCGCCTTGGCCGTCGTTACGAAGCTAAGTAGCGCTGCTAGCACGATCGACTACAAGTGGAAACCGACGTCTCCCAGCGCTCAGTATTACTGGCTCCCGCTGAGCAATATGCCCCCACCGCCCGCCTACAAGCCGACGCAGGAAGACGTTGATGAGGAAGCATACAACACTTGGAATAAGCACACGGGATTGCCCAGCCCGCACCAAGCCTTCCTCGCCGGCGTCAAGTACGCCCGAGAGAACCCCGTCTCCAAATGAGAACGCTTCTCTTTCTACTTCTCGCCCTCTCGCTACAAGCTGCGCCCACTATCGTGGGCGGGCGGTCCATGCTACCAACTCTGCCACCCGGCACAGTCGTGCAGACCGAGAGCGTGCCCTTCCAAGACCTGAAGGTCGGGGACATCGTGATCTTCAAACGCCCCGAGGATGCGCACCCGGTCATTCACCGCATCACCTACAAGTCCCTCAACTACCTGATCACCAAAGGCGACAACAACTTGCGGCATGACGGCTTCGTTCTGTCCAAGTTCGTGATCGCCCGGGCTGTGGTTCAGCCTCCGCAATGAAGCGATACCTCGTCTTCGCTTGCGATTCCTACTATCCGCGAGGAGGGTGGAACGACTTTGCCGGGACGCACGACTCCCTGCCCGAGGCTTTGATCTGTGCAGCCAACGCACACTGCGATTGGTGGCATGTGATCGACACTCAAACTATGACCGTCGTTGAGTTCGGTAGACGCAAACTTCCTTAACCTAATCATGAACATTCAAGACCTCATCGCCCAAGTAGAAGAACACCGGGACAGCAGCTGGAAGCTATGGACCCTCGTCATCCGGATCGGATGGGTTTCTTTTCTCGCAGCCACCGCAGGCGTAGCAGCCTTGGCTCAAGTTGAACTTGGCCTAGCGACCATTTCGCTGGGCCCAATCTTTATCCTCGGGTGGTTAGTCCGCGAATCCCACGTCAATCGCGAGCACTACAATCTGCTCTATAACGAAATCATCGGGCAGTACCGACTGCTCGAAACCGCTAGCTAATTCTCCATGAAATCTCACACCAAAGTAACTCGCGGCGCCTTCGGACGCTACACCAAACGTCAACGCGAGTACCTCCAGAAGAACGGGGTCTATGCTCCGAGCGTGCGGGCCGCCGCGAAAGCCGCCGCCCTTCTCTCGCAGCTGCCGAAGGAGACGACCGATGCGGCGCTGAATCCGGAGCCGAAGTACGCAGTTTTGGATAACGCCGCAGAGTCGGTACCCGCCCCGTGAACTCCTCGGACGTCGTGACAGAGGAGTTCCTAATCTCCATTGGGTTTAAGATACGGTCAGCTAACCAGAACATGCTGATCTTGCGCGACGGTGACGAATCCTATCTCATGTACTGGAGGAACGCTCTTCCCACGCTGGGCAGTCTGATTTCGGCCATTCGTGATCTAGGCAAAGACTCCGTTAGAGTACCAATCAAGAAAGCCCTTGGCCTATGAAAATCATCTTCCTCGATCTCGACGGAGTGCTGATTCCGCCGGGGCATGCCGAGTTCGCATCCGGTCCCGTCGCCCGGCTCAAGCACCTGATAAAAAAGCACTTCGCCAAGGTGGTGCTGCACTCCAGCTGGCGCCTCGACGTCCGATACCGTAACCGATTTCAAGAACTCTGGGATGCTTCCGGTTTCGAGGCAGCCGATTTTATCGGCTTCGCTGCGCCCGAGTTCGTAGTCTCTCGGGACCTCGCGGTACGCCGCTGGCTACACTGCAACGGTATGCCCGACGCTTACGTAATCCTCGACGACGAGAACTACTCAGGCTTCGACCAATCCCGTCTCGTGCAAACCTTCGCGTATCTCAACGACGAGGACGCCACCAAGGCCGACAAGATTCTGGACACCCCGCTACCGTAACCGCAACCCACCATGTCCTACAAATACTTCGACGCATCTTCTTTCCGAGGCCACACCCTCGCTGAAATTCGCCAGCTTGACAGTGGAGATATCCGGTTTTCGACGACCGACGGGAAAAAGTACCTGATGAATCATCATCAGGACTGCTGCGAAAGCGTGTATGTCTACGAAATCTTCGGACAGCTGTCAGACCTGATCGGAAAGCCCTTGACCATCGCTACCGAAAACACGGGGACCGAGAGTCCCGCGGGCTGCCCCGACCAACAGGATTCCTGCTACGAAAGCCATACGTGGACCGAGTACACCTTCGCCACCGAGGATCACACGGTCCGAATTGTCTGGCTCGGAACATCGAACGGATACTACTCGGAGTCCGTACAAATCGAAGAGGTCTAAGCAATGACCACCCCCGGAAACATCCTCCACGCTTTGGAGCTGGCCGAGATCGGCACACCTTCCGCCCGAGCCAAGCTCCTCGCTTTCTCTCCCGAAGTTCTCTGCGCCTGCGCCCCGAATCTTTCGGGCAACAAGGAGCAGCTCGTGGAGAAGTTGATCCGTCACACGCAGTCCGTAACCAGTTTCTCCGCGCCCAAGAGAGCGCCCAATAATTCCCCCGCCTGATCGCGAAAGGCCTTAGCCGGACTCTCCTTCGGGACCAGCGCCGGCTTCGGAGAATAACGATCTTAAGGGCGTGGCAAACGACGAGCGGCGGTCCCGCTCGCGGCTGCTTCCTACGATACGCCTCCGGGGGCAACCCCGGGTAAGGCGGTAGTCCTTGGATAGAGTTTCCTGCGCAAGCGGGCCTCGCGCTCCAGACTAGGAAGCAGCTTTGCCTTTCTCGCCGGATAAAATCCGGACAATCCCAACCAGTACCAACCAGTATCAAGCATGAGCACGCACAAAACACAGGGCCGTCCGTATGAACTCGACGGCTCTTTCCATGTCGACCCGAAGAGCCGGGAGGGAGACAACCCCCACGGCCGCCGGCTAATGTTCCGAACCACCGACGGCTACGTCGGGTTCTCGCACAAGTTCAAACGCAGCGAGGCCTTCCACAACGCGCTGGCCAAGCGTGCGAACTCCGCCTTCCGCAACTCCAATCCCTCCCAGTCGTGAATCCTGAAACCATTACTGCGCTCGGTGACCCGAGCCTCAACTCATCTATCACCCACGACCGGGGTTACCACTACTTCGCCGACGGGACCGACGGCAAGGCAGAGATTCTTCCCGGTGACGAGTTCTGGTTCGAGCAGGCTCGGCGCTGGACGCTGACTAGCCGGCACGGATTCCTCGGCACCGCTGGGTATGTCTACCGACGCAAGATTGCCGACGGCTTAGACATCGTCCCCATCTACTCCGTCTTCGATTTCGCCGTCCGCTGACAACCAACCCCCTACGAACATGGGCCCAACCGTTCTCACCTTCCCGCAGCCGGAACCGCGCAACCGCCCCGGCCTGCTTCAGTTCTGCAAACCGCGCAGCGTCTACCATCCCACGATCAAAGCGTGGACGGTAGCGATGGGCGAGACCCTGACCACGCTCTTTGACTCGCTCGTCGAGCTGCTTACTCTCGGGATCGTCACCGTAAACACCCGCTCGGCCTTCCGCTGGTCCCGCTGGGCCGACCCCGACTGAGCTGTGCCCGACTTCAACCACACCATGAAACCCTCCAAGATTCCGCCCGTCGACTTCTTTCAAAAGCTGATGGAGAATCTGGCCGAGGCGCACGGTGCTGGCTACCTAAAGCAGAAGCAGGCGGAGATTCTCTACACGCTTCTCCGCGATTTCGTAGCCAGCAACCATTCGATGTTTGAGTCACAGGAACTCCCGGACGACGAAGTGCTGATGGTACACGCCAGAGACTGGGCGGAGCAACTGGATAGTACCGAGCCGGTCGCTGTCGACGAAGCCCCCGACGAGGACGGCCCCGTTGGTAGCTGGGAAGACCAGCCCGGCCCTACCGAGTCGGATCTGGACCGTATCGAACGAGAGGCCGACGAGGCTGCGTACGAAGCGGGCACGAGCTTTCCGCCCGTAACCGGCTACCTTCCTGCTAAGATCGCGTCGGCTACCGAAGCTTCCTTCGGCCCGAAGTTCTTCTCCTTCCCCAAGTCAGTCAAGTCCCGACCCCCTGAACCAGTCTCCTCCGCAGCCACGTGAAACTCTATCAACTCAACATCGGCGAGGAGTTTTTCCTCGCTCCCTACGAACTCGCGGTCCAACCCCCGGGCGACAAAGTCTTCGGGCTTCAGTCTCCCGGAAACGGGCCGCTGATCGTGGTCGGTCGGTGTGACGGAATGTACCGTCGAGTCAAGGATCAGGACGGAGAAAGTTATTGTTTCGCCCTGAACTCCGACGTTCTCCCAGTACCTGAACTCGCAGCTTCGACTGCCTCAACATGAAAACCAACGCGCCTTCCGTCAACTACGACGAACTCAACCATCGCGAAATCAACGCTATCTTCTTCGGCCTATCGCACGGGGCAACCCCACGCCAGCTCGACGGAGTTCTTGATCGCATCGAGGGCGACCCAACCGGAGTGAAGAGCCTAGTCAAACGGCTCGTCGCCTCCGGTCGAAAGAAGAATCTCATCTTCGAGTGAAACTATGAGCCAGAAACCTCTGATAGTTTTCGTTACCGTCGCCTCCCTCAAGCGAGGCGACGTGATCCAAGTCGACGGCCCGCCCGCCGAAGTCATGGCCCTCCGCAAAAATGATAGCGGTTCCGGATGGCTTGTATCTGTCCGGCGTCAGGCCGCGTCGAGTACCAACTTCGACGACCTCCGATTCAAGGAGGACGACACAGTTCGCCGCATTGCACCCGGCACAATTTTCACCCGGTGGTGGACTACTACCCACCGGCGAACCTTCATCCCGTCAGTAAAACTCTAGACCCATGCCCGACTCAGCACTTCCCACCTCGATCGGGGTGGAGATCGAATTCAAGATTGGCCGCGCCGACGCAGCCTTCACGGACGAAAACCGGCGATTCCGCTCCGTTATTGGAGCGATCGGTTTCGGTTACGAGCGTGCACGCTGGTGCCGCGCCGCCCGAGCCAGCGGCCTTCCGGTTTCCACGTGGGCCTTCCCACGTGTCCCGGCTATGCCCGCCGAGTTCGCCGACTGGAACGTGCCCACCAACCTTGCCCTCAGTGGCGAAGGGTGGAACGCCGGTACCGACGGAACCGTCGACTGCGAATTCCGCAGTCCGATCTTCCGCCAGAGTACCGAGATGCTCCGGCAGATTCCGATCGCCTGCGATCTGATCAAGTCGGAACTTGCCGGGTTCACCGACCGTCGGGCCGGCCTTCACATTCACCTTGGCATGCCCGACGACCGGGTGCGGCAAGAGTTCTGCCTTCTTCTCCACGAGTTGATGCCCGATCTTCTGGCCATCACCCACCGAGATCGGCACTCCAACTCGTACTGTGCCATCCCTCGGTTCACGACGCACGGCATGGACCCGGGCAACGCCGATACCGGCGGCCTCCCGAACATGCGAAACGCCATCAACCCGAAGTCGCACTACCTGACCACGGAAGTCCGGCTGCAAGCGGGCAGCGTGAACAGCAAGTTCATCCTCGGCTGGATCAACACGCTGCTTCACCTGTTCTCCCGAGCCAAGGCGCTTGCCGCCGCCAACCCGCGGATGCTCACGGCTGCGCAGTGTGCCGCCCGCCGGTACTCGCACATGTGGTTCTACGAAGCCGCCCTTCGACCCACGCCACGCCAGCTTGTCGCACGGCACATCTGCCGCCGCAACCTTCCGTACTATACGGAAGCGCTCGAACACGTTCGCCTCGCCCTCAACGCACGAGACACCTATGCCTACTCTCCTCACGAATACTCTGGACTTATCCAGACCGGACCCGGCGCTGCAATCCCCGCGAGTGCGGGAAGCGTTGCTCCCGTCGTCGTTCCTAGCCAGTCACAAAGCGTGGCTGCTTGAGCGCCCGGGCATCCCGGTGATCCTGCCGACTGACATCCTGAATTCTTCAGGGGTGCCGGTACCCATGCGTATCTCGGATTTTCCCCAAGGTACACGCCCGTATCACAATGGTCCGATAAGCGCTGGCACCGATAACTCCAACAACTACGGGTACGTTATCGGTTGGCAGCTTAGCTCCAACGCTCTCTGGGTTCAGTTCTTGGACGAGAACCCCGTCCGTCTGGCACTGAGCGCTACCTTCCGTCTCCGCCCCTCACCCAGCATCAAAGTCCGCCGGGTGTTTCCCATGTCTGGAAACTCCACCCGCATTCGTATCCGCACGGAACATCGCAACCTTGAGAAAGACCTGCCTCGGTTGTTCGATTTCCACCGCAACGTAAACAATATCCTCGAAGGAAACCAAGAGTTCCTTCGCTGCAACTATCCCGACCTCCACTCTTCCGTAAATGCCAACGCCTAACACTCCTATCGTACCGGCTTCCGGTACGCAGCTCAGCCTTCTTCACGGAGCGGTCACTCGCGCCGAGAGCGGTATCGTTCTACGTCTGCACTCTCCGGTCATGGAAGAGTTCTTTCGTGGCCTGTCCGAACAACTCCGGGCAGCAACGGGTAGTGCGGGCTCTGCCGCGGCTCCCGGCTGGAACAACCTTCGGCACTACAAGATCGACTTCGCTTCGCTCAATGTGAGCAGCGGCTTCTTCGATTTTTCCAGCCCCCGGCTGATCGCGGACAACGCGATCAACCTCGCTCCGCTAGCCTTCGTCGGGCTCGGCACCGGAGACCGAGAGACCGGCGGTATCTCTCTACCCGTTCGCACCCCCGCGTCCAGTCGGATGCTGGAGCAGTATCGCACCGGCCTGCGAGACGCCGTGACCAACCTGTATCTGGAACACCTATCCTCCTACAATGCCTCGCTCGACGTCACCGTCACCGTCGTCTGACGATACACTGCGTACATCGCCGTGGGCTGTATACGACCCAAATCGTCCCAATCGTCCCGTCCGCGCGACGGCTCGTGAGGTCGAGTACGACCTCACCGACCCCGAGGACGGGCTGGAATTGTCGAACCCCGTTCCCGAGTTGCCGCCAGCCCCTGCCGATCCGCACGTTACTTTGTACGGGGCTTCCCGTACGTATCGTGCGCTCTTCGACAACTACACGAGTTCGTCGAACGGGGTTGAACCGGTGCCGGCCGGGCGCCGACCCGCAGTCGATCCGATCCCGGCTCCGGCCCCGGCTCCGCCGCCAGCCGCCTCGACGGCCCGCCCGAAACGGCGGCGCATTCGTGGTGTAGGTATCGAGATCGAAGGCGGCTGGGATTCTCCTCCGCCTTCGCAGGTCAAGCGAGACGGCTCCGTCTTCCGAGATGAATCCCGGTATCGCTATCAGGGCGAGGTGGTTTCGGAGCCGCACGATACGCTGGACACGGCGCTCCCGTGGCTCCGCTCCAACTACCCGCCGCATGTCGACCATACCTGCGGTCTCCACGTCCACGTCTCAGTCTCTGAGTTGAACTACTCCCGGCTCATGGAACCGGAGTTCGAGCAGTTCTTCAACGAAGAGATTGAGAAATTCCTTCAGGCAGGACTCGCCTCTGGCGCACCCGGATACGATCTGTTGCAAAGCCGCTTCCGCGGGGAGAACCTGTACTGCCAGAAGAAGTTCCGACCGGAGCAACAGCTCTGGTTGAACGACGCTTACGGCGACCGCAACACTCACCCTCGGTACAGCCAGCTCAACTTCTGCTATCGTCGGCATGGCACCGTCGAGTGCCGCCTGTTCCCCGCTTTCCCCGACGTCAATGACGCGGTGAAAGCTGTCGAAATGTTCTACGAAACCGTCCGGTCCTACCTTCGCAAATTCGGCCCGGCCTCAACTGAAAAGACTTATCCGATCGAAGCGACGATCGAAGTATCCTCCTAATCTATCATGTGCCTTATCATTGCCTCCCCAACGGGAGACCGTATCGACCCAGCTCTTATCAAGGAGGGTGCCCGTTCTAACGATGACGGCATCGGCTTTGCTTGGAAGCAGGGTTCCTATGTCCATTGGTGCAAGGGTTTTATGGACACGGACAAAGCGATCGAAGAGATTGCCAAGATTCCAGCCGGCGCCCCGCATGCCGTCCATCTTCGCTCCGCCACCCACGGCGGCGTACGCCCCGAGCTAACCCACCCGTTCCCGGTCACCGATTCCGTCGGGCTCAACCTTCAGGGCCGGGCGTCAACGTTGTTGATGCACAACGGTGTGTACACCTCGTGGCAATCCGATCTCAAAGCGGCGATCCTGTCGAGCGGATTGAAGTGCCCGCCGGGCCCGTGGTCTGACACCCGGGCCGTGGCTTTCTTGGTCAATGTGCACGGGCACCAAATCCTGAACATCATCGGTGACAGCAGTCGCTGGCTGGTATTCACCGCTGCCGAGGAAGGAATGTTCATGTACGGCAGCTGGCACAAGTGGAACAACTTGATGTTCTCCAACATGTCCTCGAACATCGCGTTCCCTCCGGGCAGCGGGTACGCCGCAGCTTCCGTCTCCCGCCCTCCGATGCCCCCGGCCGTACAAGGGGCTGGCGCGGGGGTGACTACGGTCTCAGCCCAGAGGACCATCACCGCCTCAGCCTCGAACACCCAGAGTTCTACAACGGCCGCTACTGGGGTGGCGACTAAGGCTGCGGTCTGGAAACACTTCGACGAGCAGGGCCTGTTCGCCGGAGCCGACCGAGTTGGGTGCGGAACCTGTGAATAATAATCCATGTACATCGCACACACCCGGCACTCTGGACTCGCTCGCTCGCTCAAGTCGGTAGTCGACGGAGCGTTGCGGGTAGTTTGGAATCGCCCGACCCGGCGTCCCGCTGATTGGAACCGGGACATTCTTCTGGCTCCGACCCTCCGCACTCCTCGCAATGCCCCGCAACAATACGGGGACTTGCTCGACTTCTTCCGCAAGAACAAACTCGGTCAGTGGAGAATTCTCGATGAGTACTTTGACACCCCGCAACTCGGCGAACCGCCGTACGTTGTTCGCCCGCTCCGCCATTTCGGTGGCGCTGGATTTGAGATCGCAACGACGCTTCCGCCCCCGGAGCGCGCGGCGACTCACTACTGGCGCAGCCTGTGGAAACGTAATCGTGAATACCGCGTTATCTTCGTCCACGGCAAGCCGGTAATCAACCTGCTCAAGCGCGTCCCCGAAGGCACCTCACAAGAGCTGGCTTGGAATCACGGAGTCAGTTCGTTCGTCACCGTCCGAGACCAAGCCAACGACCGTCTGAAGAACACCACGTTCTTTGCCGATGCCGAAGCCTTCTTCGAAGACTTCCCGTTTCACCTCCTTGCCGTGGATGTTCTCTACCGCAAGGGTACGTATGCCGTGGTCGAAGTTAACTTCGCTCCGCGCATCGACCTGCCTGCCAACCTAGACCTCGTAAAGAATGCCCTCCTTCAAGGCCGTAGTACCGATCGGTTCTCCTTCCGTCGACAAGCACCTGCCGTTCTTCCCGCCGAAGGAAATCCGTAACTCGGCCTTCGCCGCCCCGGACCCGAACGCTGAACTTGGCTTCCGGCACATCCCATCCCCGACGGACAACGGCCATTGGTTGTTGTTTCCGGAGTACTCGTTCATGCGAGTGATGATCAATACCCACTCCCGCGAGTGCTACAACATGCACAAGCTGGAGTCCTCGATGTTGAAGTCACTCAAGTTCTCCGTGGCATTGGACATGCTGTGCAAAATGTTCCCGGACCTGTGGGTCGACGCGTATATTAACGCGTCTTCCAACGGATACTTGGGGGCCGGTGCGATCTTGGTTTCCGATATCGCAATCGACGCTCCGTTGGATTACCGGTATACGTACCTCACGAACCGAGCCCGGCCCCTTGGAATCAAGGAGCCGCTCCCGGCGGCTGTCGTTCGATCGGTCCCCTGTTATCCGTCACACATCGGTGTTCCGCTCTGGGCCGCGATGGACGAGTTGAATAATCTGTGGCGCCCCTTCCCGTACTACTCCGGAATGCTGGCAAAACAGGTCGGGTCCCACTACGTAGTCAGCGATGAGCGCCAGCGTCAGTTCACCAGCTGGGTTAGTTATTCGTTTCCGGGCCGAGTCGTCAGCCCGTCGTCCTTTCAACATCAACAGCAAGCGCAACAACAACTCCAATTAACTTCGTCGCAATGAAACTGAAAGTAGGAGACCGCGTAGCGCTTCTCCCATCTTGGCCGAACGGAGACGCGGTTCATAGCCCGATCTTCGGAGGCAAGTTTGGTAGTGTCTACGGCACGGTCGAGAAAGTCTACACCGGCGACCACGACCCGGCTAACCACAAGGTCCTTGTCAAGTGGGACAACAGCGTCAAGTACAGCTTCCATGAGCCGTTCCTTGACAAGCAAGAGCGCAAGGTAACGAGCAACATCGCCCCGACCACCACGGCCGAGGCACTCTTGCAGTACCGGTCCACTGCTGCTTCGGCCCCGAGACAGAACGGAAGCTTGCCGTACGAAGTCTGCATCATGGCACACGATGGTGTGGACCAATCCTCCCACTGCCGTATGGCGGTGATCGGTCGACACCCGGACGTTGGGTATCGTTTGGTATCCGTCGTCCTACCGGAAAAGGTCATGCCCACGATGGACGAGGAGACGCTCCTCCACGCCTTCACTCAAGTAAAGACCGGAACCGAACACGACATGTTGATCGAAGCCATCAACAGCGTACTCACCGGCTGGGGTTTCTCCAAGATCGGGTCGTGTGACTCGTACAACGAGATCGGTGTAGCCGACAGCTTCGCCGATGCGTGGAAGCTCAACCCGTTCCCCACCAAACGCGGCTACGTTCTGTTCGAGCCGTCCACCTACTGAGCCCGACGGCTTATCGGCCGAACGGAGCGAGGCTTGACAACTACCCTACACTAGGGACAACCAGAGATTCCGCATGCTAATCGTAAAAAGTAAACTGAAGCAGCTCGCCCTTCACTTGGCAGAGCAACGGTTCGCCGGCACCGCGTATGCCGGCAAGTTCACCCGCGTCAGCAAGGACCTATCGGAATGGGCCGAGACCCTACTCCGAAACGCCCTTGCCGAACGTATCAGCAACATGCCGACCGTAGGCAAAACCATTCGATAACCTAGTAACAACATGAGCATCAAGATCAAGACCCTCAAGAAGGGTGAGCAAGTCCCCGTTCGTCGGGGTCGAGCCAAGGCCGAGCACACGCTCGCCCTTGAGTCGATGGGCAAGAACCAGTACTTCGAAGTTCCGTACAACCGTACGAATCAGTCCGCTGTTCTCGGTTCCGCCCGTCGCCTCGGCATTACGATTGCCACTCGCAAGTCGAGTGACACCACGTTCCGGGTCTACCGGCTGGGGTGAACAACCCCCTACCCGTGCCACCTTCGGATCAGAGTGAGCAACCCGAAGAGATCGTCTACTTCACCCCGCGCGCTATGGCGCGGGTCACCAGCTTCGCGGAAGAACTTCGAGCATCCGGTGACCCTCGCATTAATACAGAAGAGGTAAAGGAAGCAGTGGCCGCTTCGGCTTCATACTTCGCCGAAGCCTTCTCGGCGGTACCGTGGTTTAAGGAACAGCCAGTCCACGAGTTCATTGGCTATCAATACTGGGAGTCAGGCACAAAGCCAGACTTCCGTACAGCCAAGCGGCTGCCGATGAAGCTGGTCAAGAGCGACGGACTCCTGAACATCTGGGAGTTCGACGAACTGATTCTTCCCGAGGAGTATTATGTCGAGCGCGTGCTGGCCGAAGCAGGACTGCCGGAGTACCAAGAGTACGCTGATTGGAAGATGAACCCAGACCAAGACATGGATACCCATGAATGACGAGGTAAAGTTTGGAGTAGGCTGGGCTCCCGTAAAGTCTACTAGCCCAAAGTTCAACGGAGTTTACTTCGTGTCGAAGCTGGAGCACTTCGATGATGGCTCCGTATTCTTGGAGCCGTGTCCCGAACTAACTCTGGAAGACTACGCTGCCTTCTGGAAGCTGCAACAAAGGCTCTCGGAGATTTCCGAGCGCAACGAGTCGAAGCGACTCGGCAAATACAACTAACGGAGTGAGCCTCCTACAACAACTCGCCGCCCTTGAAAAAGAGGGCGGCTTCTCTTTCTTCCCGGGACAGACCGATCTTCTGGCCCGGGTCGCACCGCTGAACAAAGCGCTCATCGCCGCCGACACCGGAACTGGCAAGACATTGCTGGCGACCATCCTCGCCAGATTGTCCAACGCCAACAAGGTTCTGGTTGTCGCACCGCGCGGAGTGCTGGCTCAGTGGGAACGAGAGATCGGACGTTTCTGGAAAACCACCCCGGTGTACCGGGGGATCAACTCCAAACTACGCCGTCCCAAAGGAGTGTGGCTCTGCTATCCGCAGGAACTCTCCCTTGGCTGGCCGCGGGTTTCATCCCGCCTTCGAGATAAGTTTGACTGCGTCCTTCTGGACGAAAGCCATACCTATTCGAACTTGGAAACAAGGGTTACAGAAACGTTAGAAGACCTGAACGCTCCGTATCGCTACGCCTTCTCAGCCACCCCGGTAGGCAACGTAACTGCCGAACTATATCCCGTACTCAAGTGGCTAGGGCTAGAATGCGAGAGTCGCGAAAGGTTGTCCGCACTGCTAGACGCCAAGGACCAAGGCCTGATGGACTGGATGTCCCGCCACATCCATGCTCTGGAGAAAGTAGAATGCAACCCTGACTGCGTACCATGCGAGTTCACGGTGGTCAGGGTTCCGCTTCCTCCAGCCGTCCAGTCGGCCCACCTACAAGTAGACGGAGGTTACCTCGGATTTGATCAGGTGAGAATTCGAACGTCGGTCCTTCGCTCCGCCTGCTCCCGCCCCGATTCCAACCCGAAGCTCGATGCGCTAATGCTCGAATTGCAAGGGTGTCTGGGTCGGGGGGAGCAAGTGGTAGTAGTCTCCGCCCGTCTGTCCACCACCCAGTCAATTGCCGAGCGTCTCGCTGCGTCGGGCATTCCAACCGCCCGAATTGATAGCACGGTGCCGGCTGACAATCATTCCATCGAAGCAGCCAGCTTCGTGGAGGGACAGGCCAGCGTGATGTTGATGGGCATCAAGTGTGCCCAGAGTTACAGCTTCTCCAATTGTCCGAATCTGTTGATGGCCTCCGCCGAATTCAGCTTCACGACATTCTGGCAAGCTGTCGGCCGGGTCTGGCGGGTGACTTCACCTCGTCCAGTCTCGGTCAAGTCTTTCGTCTTCAAGGATACCGTCGAGGAACGGGTACTGAAGACTGTACTTCACAAACGGCAGCTGGCCCACAAGGCTTGCGGCCTCAAGTATAATCTAAAAATGACAACGCAGGATATTGCATGAATGAAAACACCCTCGAAAACTTCACCCCGGTCCACCCGGAATTTCTAATCACTGCCGCCTACTTCGGCGAGCACTGCGGCCTGCCGAAGCACGGGTACACCACCCATGTGGTCAGCGGCCCCGGATTCACGAGCAAGGAAGACCTGACCGAACTCAGCGGCGTGATCTTCACTCAGGTTCTGAAGGAGAAGAAACTCAAGGACCTCGAAGTCACGGTCATCGGAATCCAGAAGCTGCCGATTCTTTGAGGTATGTTTCCGTTCATCAACCCACAGCCATATCTCGACGACATCAACGAACGAGCTACCCTGCGAGCCAAGGTTACAGCCCTTGAGCGAGAGAATTACTGGCACGAGCGGATGCAAAATCTACTCGCCGTGGAAGTCGCCATGCTCGGGGGCGTTGTGAAAGAGAAGCAAGAGACGATTGACCGGCTCGAATCCGAACTCCGGACTCGACCACAAGTACACATTCATCTCAATGAATAAAGACCCGGACACACAGGACGCCTGCCTGATCCGCTCGCTTGAGCGCGACATCGCCATCCTGCAAGGCCGCCTTCGCTACGAGTCTCTCACCACGCGAGAGGAGCGGGCTCGTGCGGAGCGGCTACAAAAAGTAGTCGACGAACAAGCCAAACGAATCTTGTACCTCGAAGATGTGCTGTTCGACGACGCTCACTGCTAACCATTCAAACGATGACTGACTTCATCACCAAAGACTCCGGCCAACGGCAAGAGTTCACCACCGGCGCCCAGCGAGACGTAAGCTCGGGCAAGGGCCGATACGACCTGATCCCCCGGGCAGCCCTGCATCGACTGGCCCAGCTCTTCGAGCGGGGCGCCGTCAAATACGCCGCAAGGAACTGGGAAAAGGGCATGCCCCTGTCCAAGTTTATGGATAGCGGACTGCGTCACGCCTTTCAGGCGAACGACGGGCAGGTCGACGAAGACCACCTCATCGCCGCCGCGTGGAACTTCCTATGCGCTGCCGAGATTCAGGAACGAGTGAAGGCGGGGAAGCTACCCAAGGACCTCGACGATCTACCGTACCAATCGGGGGAAAAGAAATGAAACGTTTTACCCTACCCACAGTAGCTTTCGATTCTTGACCATGAGCCTACGGAAATCCAAGAACGCCGAAGAGTCCAAAGACGATATGCGCACGCATCACCTACACGTAACGGTTCACATTGAGTCGCCCGAAGAACGCGGACATCGAAACTTGGTGGCCAATCTGGAACGATTCTATTCGCAGCAGTTTGAGTTCCGCAAGAAGTTAGCAGCCGACCGACGAGCAGCCAGAGACAAATTCTTCTCGGACCCAACTATTCATGAACGCCCCGAAGAGTTCTGGAAGGCGTATCAAAAATCAGAGCGAGAACGACTAGGATTCTGGAGGTACTACTTCTTATAATGAACACTGAAACACACACCGCCCCCGGCTCGCCCGGGTGGCTTGAGGACTTTGCAAAGCGCGAATCTGCACTCGCCATTTCCTGTGTAGAAAACAGCGTGGTAAGAGGCGTGCTCGCGGAGGAAGCCACCGGCCTACGCGCCGCGGCGGAGGAGATTGATCGGCTGCGCGCTCGGGACAAAGAACAAGAAGAGATTCTGGTCGAAACTTCTGGTCGGAATCTAGCGCTACACGCCCGAATCGCCGAGCTGGAACTCAAGCTAACCGCGCTCGGCTCTCTCGCCGTCGCGGACTGGAACGACGCTGCCGTCGGCGCGGTGGACGCCACGGTTCCGCCGGAGAAGCAGCGCACTTACGCCGACCAACTGCGCGTTCTGTTCGCGGGGCCGAAGCGCATCGCCGAGTTGGAGCGCGACAAGGCGCGGCTGGACCACGGCGGAATCATACTCACCACAAGCGAGGGACGATGCCATTTCGTCGGGCACGATCTTCGCGCCGCTATCGACACCGCCATGAAGGAGGGCAAGTCATGAAGCGCGGGCAACACGACTACTCGGACGCAATCGCTACGGCATCCATCGCATTCGCAATAGCGTTTTGCTTTTACTGCCTATCCTCCTGCGTAGTTCGAGAAACAGAGGCTCAGGAAAAAACCTATCAGCTTCGGATTGCAACGGAGGCCCAACGATGAGCGCGCACGAGGACGGAGGGCCGGCGTTTCCGTCGGTTGTCACAACCAAGAGGAATGACATAGGAGACGGTGTGCCGTTTCCCGATGTTCATTCCGTCGGCGGAATGGCACTAAGGGACTACTTCGCCGGGCAGGCTATGACTGCCCTGCTCGTTGACCCAGACCGGGTAGATCAATCGCGAACCGAGTGCGCGCGCCTGTCTTACGCTATGGCCGACGCCATGCTCGTCGCGCGGAAGGGGGAGAAGTCGTGAGCGCGGACCACCCAATCGACAAAGAAACAGGCCGCTACGCCTGCACGAAAGAACACCCAATGCCAACGAAACACACAGGCCAATGGATTCACCGCGACGCGAAAGGCACCGCTGAAAACGACCCGTTTTTCGACCACTTCCTTTGCCCGCATTGCGGCGAACACTTCTCAATTGAGGTTGCAGAATGAACACCACCCAAACCCCACCCGACGCCGCGACGCTCGTGCGGCTGGCGAAAATGCCGTGGCGTCAGCCGGTTCCTCCGGAGGACCGTGAGGCCGTCGAGCGCTGTCAGATCAGCGACGATTCGCATCTAGAGCACACCCTCGGCCGCCTCCTCGCCGACGCCTACGAGGCACGCGACGCGGAGGTGCGGGAGTTGCGGGCGGCGCTGAAACGGGCGGCGAACAGCTTGGAGAGCGACAACGATCCCGAGAGATACGAGTCACACAAGGAGATCGTCGCGTTCTTCGACAAGTACCCGGAGAGCCACCGCGGGCACGTATTCAAGGCGCGCAACCAAGGGGAGGTAGCGTGAAGACGACCACAACGCCACTAGACCACGCGACCCTCGTTTCGCTGCTAACGTATCGAGACGGGAAACTGTTTTGGGCTGAAACCGGAGTTGAGGCCGGCCATAAGGTTTGCTCTGGTAGGTACACGGGAGTCGGAATTCGCCGAGTGGTATATCGCAGGAGCCGGATCGTGTGGTTCTATCATCACAAGGAATGGCCTCGGTTCCATATCGACCACATAAACGGGGATGGCCACGACGACCGAATTGAGAACCTGCGAGACGTGTCGATTCGTGAGAATAACTGTAACATGCCAGTGCACCGAAACGGCAGGCTTCCGGGAGCAACGCTTGATAAGCAGCTTAAAACCCGCCCTTGGTTCGCGCGGATAAAAATCAATGGCAGGGCGAAGTTCCTAGGACAATTTCCAACTGAGCTTGATGCCCATCTGGCTTACATGAAAGCAAAGGAGGCACTGTGAGCGATACTCCACGCACGGATGCGGAAGAGTACGAATTTTCGCTTAGCCCGGACCCAGAATACATGGGACCAACTCTGCACGTCGAATCATCCTTCGCCCGCACCCTCGAACGCGAACTCGCCGCCGCCCGCGCCGAGATCGCCGCGCTTAACGCCAACGCCATCACCGGCACGCTCGTCCGCGCCGGAACGTTCGGCGAATCGGGCGGGGAAGTCACCGGGCTTCTGATCGAGATACCCAAGGACGAACTGCGGGCAATCAAGCGCCTGCCGATGTTCGAGCGGGTCACAATCACAACCGGCAACGGAGACACCAAATGAAGACAGATTTTGACTGTAGAACCACCGGAAAGCGTCCGCGTAACTGGCTCCCTCGTGGGTGGCACGTCCTTAGGAAAAATGAACGCGACCGAGGCGAAACCGTTCTTATCGTGTTTCGCTATCTCGGAATGTGGGAGTACGTTCGCATCCAACGAAAGGCGCGGAAATGAAGGTGCTTCAAATTATCCCGCACGGGTGGCCGTGCAGGTTGCTCGAATGCCCTCCGGGGCTATTCTCGTACCAAGGCACAACCGGGTTCAAGTCAGAGTATTTTGCCAGCGACCAAGAAAACATGGAAGTCTTTTGCGTCGAATCCGGAGAGTGCTTCTGGGGAGGTGTGAGCACCAAGCAGGCTCGTGCAGACTTGATCGTAAATCCCCTCTCATTGGAGTGGGTTGAGGTATGAAATCCGACACTCCCAAAACCGACGCGATGCTTGAACTATTTCGCGTATGTGCTGCGAATCCCAAAGCCAAGGAAGGGCTGGAGATATTTCTTCAGGAGATCGCTGCCCTCAAACAACAGCTGAGCGACAGGAGCAGCTACATTCTAACCCGGGAGCACAACGACTACGACCAGTACGGAAAGTATTTCGTCGCCCGATTCGATAGGCTGCCGAGCATAATCGACATTCAGAACGCCATTGCCCGCGACGACTGCAGCATAGTCGACGACGAACTGGCTGCACATATCCTAACCGGCGGCGGACGCCGCAAGGACGAGAACGTTTGGTGGTATCTTACTAAATACACTACAGAATGAAAATCAGAACCGAACAAGTAATCGACGTATCCGAATGGGACAAGCTAGTCGAGGAGACCTACGGCCGGCCCTACAGCTTCCAACAGCAGGATGGTTGCCAGCCGCGCGGGAACTACCGCCTGACCGTACCCGACAAGGAAATGGATTTCGACCGGGACATGAACGACTCCGTCCCCGAGGTCGTCAACGGCCCGAAGATGGGGGTCAAGTTCGCCGCTTGGCTTGCCCGCGACCCAAAGCAACCCCCCAACGGAGAGAAAGGAATTCGTGAGGACGCCTTTGGAATCGAGTTGTGGTGGTACCGCAACTTCTATCCGTGCATCCAGACCGTAGCAAATGACCTGCATGCCAAAGGCCTGCTCCCGGCCGGCAAGTACACGATCAACATAGACTGGTGATGGACTCGCAAACAACCCACACCCCGGACGAACTCAACGCCCTACTCGGTGGACCTAGCTGGCACCGACCCACTCCGGAAGAGATGCGAGCCGGCGCTTACGTATCGTGGTACCCGGACTTCTTCACCAGCCCGGAGATGGCGATACGGCTCTTGGACCACGAGACGCAGTGCAGCTGGTCCGTAGACCGGAATGAAAACACGTTCTGCGTCACCATTAATATCCCTTGGAAGGCCCCGGTCCAGCCGGGCTCCGGACGAACCTACCAAGGATTCGCCGAAACATTTGCACGAGCTGCCTGCATTGCTCTTCTCAAAAACAAAGGAGTTTTCATTGACTGCCCAGATCGACCCAACTGATTCACCCGATCCAGAAAAGCAGCGGGCAGAGATTGCCCTGAAGTACTGCGCCTACACCAAGGAGAAGCCAATCCACGAGTTGCTTCGAGAAACGATTAAGCTTGGAGAGGCCGCAACGGCCGCCAAGCTCTCCGTACACCCGGGCTTCGTGGCATCTTGGTTCCCGAAGCAGTACCCGAACAATCGCATCGAGCCCGGCTGGGAACCCTCTTCCGGTTTCGTGGCCTGTGCCGTTGCGCTATTGAAGCGCGCTACTCCATGAAATACATCGAAGACCCGGATTTTCTAAGGCAGCTCTATTGCGCTGCACTCACCGGTCTTTTGGCTGACCCCGAAGACCACAAACTACTAGAAGGAAAGGACTGCCCACAGTCCACCGCCATCTACGCCCTCAACCAAGCTGAGATCGCGTACGAAGAATACCATAAACGAGAAGACAAATAACATGCCCTCTAATCAACGCCCATTAGTTTGGATAGTGTTTGAAAGCACCGAGAGAGGCGAGGATTACGCTACCCATGCCCTATCCGCATGGGCTTCCAAAGAAGGGGCCGAGGAAGAAGTTTCTAACCTACTTCTAGTCCGGCCTGAGTACGATCGTAGAGTAAAGCGGCTTGATTATTTCCACTTTCCAGTACCCTATAATTCATGACTGCCCAAACCAACAAACCTAAACTCTTCAACTTCAACGACCAGCCCACCCTGTGGCTCCAGTTCCTTGCATGGGCGAACGGATTCACGGAGATCGCCGATGGCTTGGTTAAGCTCTCTACCTTCGGGCTTCTTCGCTCGACGTTCGAGGGGCACTTCAATGAGTTCCGCTTCGGCCAATGGCGAAAGCTAATTACGAAATAAGCATGCCTGCCGTAACCACTACGTACGAACTTCAAATTGGAACCATGCACGGGTGGGCTACTATGGGAGCCTCCGGAGAGAAAGGCTATGTACAACCGACTACTTTGGACGTTGCTAAACGCGACCTTAAATATTTCCAAGATAACTACCCTCTGTGTAAGTTTAGGCTAATGGAAACAAAAATCACCAAGATTACTCAGGAGCTAAGCAATGACTAGCACCGACGACTACTGGTTCGACGCAGACGGAGAAGTAACCTGCTCCGGGTTCTACGCGGTTCTCGAAGACTTCAACGACGACAACGGCCTGTTCCCAGACAACGTCTTCATGCTTCCGGGTGACACGTTTCCTAAAACAATTCGCTACGTGCAAGGCCCGTTCAATACAGATGAAGAAGCCCAAGCATGGGCAGATACCTACAATCCCGACAACCCGCGGGATACCAATGACTAAAGACTGCAAAGACGCCTTGGCCCGGTTGCGTAAGTTGATACTGAAAGGGGGGACCTCCTCTACCGCTGAAGCCGATCTAGACTTTCTAAAGGTCTACATCGAGGAGACCGAGAACAGGTCTTCCAAATATCGCCGAGAACTCTGGCGCGCTCGTAAACCCGAAACAGTTCCTCTGGCATGACCTTCTGGACCAAGCTAGAACGCTTCCCCCCTATCGCCATCCGGCTCCTCGCTTCCAAGCGGATTGACGGGCATGGTAAGATAGCGCTTACGGACGAAGAGATCGCAGCCGACTCCGGCCTTTCAGTCCCGATTGTGAAATCCCTGTCTTGGCTAACCAGCTGGGACACCGTCGCAATCGGTACCGCGCAAGCCTTTCTCAGGGGTTGCCGGATCGACTTGAACAGCCGGGAGAAGATGCGCTTCATCGCTTCCTATCTCAAATCAAAGCCAACCTACCGATACCTGCAAAAGGACCCGACCCTATGGGAGACCCAATTCAAACCGCTAGTGGCAGTGTACCTGTCGCACCGGCGCTAGACACCGAGCGCCTCGTCTCGCCCGAAGAACTCGACACGGCTGTCGCGAACGATCCGTTGATCGCTCGGCTATGCGAGCAGCGAGACACCTTGAAGAACGACATCGACGGCTTCAACAAGAAGCTGTCCTCTTTGCGGAGCCTCGTTCGTGAGGCCGAGCGGGCTCGTGATAAGCTTAAGGATAAGTCGTCCCACATGGGTAAGCGCATGATGTCCCGCCGCCACGTCATTTACCGTAACTTGGTGAATGAGAAGATGGCTCGCATCCGACGCAAGGCTATGACTCCAACCCCGCCTCCGATTGTATGAGCTACAACCTAATGATGACACGTCGACACCGGAATTACCTCCGCGAGAAGGAGCGGGAAGCCCGTAGGCTATCAGAGCTTAGCGTCGAGTTGACTCCGGGGGTTACTGTACTTTGGCGGACTCCGGACTACGAAGGCCCAAACCTACACTCTTGTCGTGTCGAGAAAGTCGAGGGCTCAGTCCTCTTCCCAACCGGCTTCGGTCAGCCGCTCGACCTGAATCGAATCGAAATCGTTAAAATCCTCCCGTGAATCTTATCCAAAAAGACGGACAGTTTTTCGCCGTCCTCCTGACCGAGGACGGAACGGAGCAGAGCATTGCTCTCGGCACAGCTGACCAAGCCGAGGCGGAGAAGCGCTGCCACGATGCCAAGCTCGAAGAGATTGAGTCTGCCGCCCGCGCCAAGATTCTCAGCGCCGAAGCAATCAGCCGTCTTTTGGTTAAGTCCGCCCCGAAGCTGCGCGAAGCGCTGGAAGAATATCTCGCTTACATGAACGAGGAATCGTCACTTGCCGCCGGTTCCTTGGTCGTCAAGGGGCTCGCGCTCAAGCGCTGGGTCCGGGAGTCCGGCCTCGGAGCCAAGCAAGTCAATCTGCTGGAGCCGAAGGATATCAATAACTACATCAACCGTCCGGGTAAACCGAAGTACTCTACCCGCAAGATCACCCTGTCCCACATTTCGGGGTTCCTCGACTACTGCAACCGCAAAGGATACATCTTCCACAACCCATGCAAGCTGGCTCGAATCGACCACGTGGCCCTCACCCACGAACAGAAGGAGAAGCGGCGTATTCGTCTCTTCACCGACGACGAGGTACGGAAACTCCTAGCCTGTACGGTAGGGTTCTGGCATGCCTGTATCGCCCTAGCGTACTATACTGGCTTGCGCTTCTCCGACATTGTGCGCCTTGAGTGGGCGTGCCTGAACGAGCCCGGTAAGATCGTGCTCTGGACCCAGAAGACAAACACCCGGGTGGAGATTCCACTTCCGCTTGCGGCTACCCGGGCGCTGGAGCACATCAACAAGGCCGACGACATCTACGTTTTCCCGGGTGAACGACTGGACTACATTAGCCGGGACCGGAAGTTTGACTACTACTTCAAGCAGGCTTGCCGTGATGCAGGCCTAAGTGATTGGAAGTCAAGGCATTTCCACGCCCTGAGACACACCTATTTGACCCGCATGAAACAGTCTGGAATCAACCTTTCTCAGCTTGCAAAACTTGCTGGTCACAGTCACACTGATACCACACAAATTTATCTTCATGAGCCAGAACAACGTTAACAACGTCAAGGCTACTTCCAGCCGTACCGTTAGCCTCACCATGCCGGACGGAAGCTTGTACGTCCTCGACAACGAGGAAGCAGAGGCTATCTACGCCTCGCTCGGGGGTGCCTTGGGTAAGTTTACATCGGGACCGATTACACTTCCCTATGTCGCGCCTACGTACCCACAGTTTGATCCGCAGGTTACGTGGACTATTTCCGGCGGGCCGGTTCCTTGTGCCGACGAGTACAAAAATACCTACTACCGCTAAGCCATGCAGATTACGGACGAGGTAATCTCCAAGGCGCATCAGTATCTCCGGGAAACGCAAGGCAACCGCGAAGACGCGGCCGTCCTACTTCGGATTAAGCCGGAAGAGCTAGACAAGATCATCAAGACTTCCCCGGTTTTGACCGCCCAGTACGGCGGAGCTAATCGGGACCGGGCCCTTCCCGCTGGAGCAGCGGGGGCCGCCGTTCGTCAGGACCTGCCTACCGTTATAGCCCAGCCCCCGGCCCCCCGGATCGCTACAGAGCTGGCCTTGAAGGAGAAGTCCTTTGACAAGTCTCTCGCGCTTCTGGGCTTCAACCCCCGGGAGGCGCAAGAGATTGTGACTATCGAGGAGTTCGCCGGGGAGCACTTCGAACGCAGCCTCGCGATGCTGCACGGTGGTATGGTCAAGACAGCCATGAGACTCGTCTTCATGGCCAAGCACATCGAAGAGAACTACTTGAATGACCCGAGTCTCGAACAAACTGATCGTGATAGCTGGTGGGATATCTACTTCCGCATCCTTGAAAACTTGCGGAAGCAGAATGACCAAGCCCAGAAGTCGGCCTTGACCCGAGCTATCATCAAGGAAAAGCAGCAACAGAAGAACGCCCTGCCTAAGCCCGGGTTTACCCCCGGAGTTGCCATTCAGATCACTAATCCCACGAATGTCTCAGTCTCCCAAAGCCCCCGACCTGAAACCCAGCCTGCACCTGACGCCGGATCAAATGATAGTGGCGCTGCTACTTAATGAACACATCGAAAACGTGATCAACCACCGGGACAATCCCGACTCGGAGCTGGCCCAAAGCCGGCTGCGCAACTCTACGTACTCGTTGATCACGAAACTGGTTCGCTAACCCCATGCCTTCCGCCGAGAGAGAAGCAGAACTATTGGCGGGTCTTATGGACCCGCCCCCCAATGAACCGGTAGCGTTTTCTGCTGCCCCCGGCGAGTTTAGACCTAAGCTAAACCCAGTTCAACAGGCGGTATACGACGACGACTCCCTGTTTATCCTAGCGTACGGAGAGCGCGGCTGCCTAGCCCCTGACTCGGCAGTGTTTACTGAGAACGGAATGTCTAGGCTCAGTGCCCTCGAAGAAGGAGCCAACGTAGTTTCGTGGAACTTAAAAACAACGGTTTTGGCTTCGGCTGAAAAGCCTGCGCCTAGTGTTAAGCCGGCTTTTGACCTACGCTTTGAGCATGGGTTTGAGCTTACCTGCTCGCTGGACCACCCACTGTGGGTGTGCGCCGAGAACGCTTCGGGTACCCCGAGTTTTGGGTACTGGACGGTGTCTCGTATACAAGAGCTTAGAAAAGCCG
>Ga0213919_1000277_pt1 | contig 24415 bp, 26 predicted proteins | sample McNCre317MG_FD_161056 | JGI IMG/M metagenome (GOLD analysis project Ga0213919, IMG submission 161056) | Freshwater microbial communities from McNutts Creek, Athens, Georgia, United States - 3-17 MG | ecosystem: Environmental > Aquatic > Freshwater > Creek | place: USA: Georgia | collected... | reverse complement strand
CATTTTCAGCAGATTGCTTCTCACCATCATTAGAACTAATCACTCTAACGTCAACGCGATACCTTCCAAATCCTTCTTGAAATGCTTGTGGGCTTGTATCTGAATCAATACCTTTTGTAAATAAAACTTTCTGTAATGGCATATATTTTAAAATCTCGTAGTTGCACTATTAGCAGAACGCAATGCACTTGCCCAGTCAGCAGGTGTGCAAGCTCCATATCTGTTTTTACATATTCTCAACGAATTGAAATACTCTCTCCTTCTCATATCTTTCTCCGATGTGCTTGTATTTCTATCACCATTAACATATCTAAATGAAATCCAATCCTTAATCACTTGTATAGCATAAGGGTGGACAATAAAATCCTCTCCATCACTATTAATATCTGCAATGTACTCCACAATAACAGAAGTTATCCTCCCTGTTCCGTAAGGACCATAAGACGTTAATCCAGACAACCACAATTGGTTAGTTTTTTTATTTACCCTGAAATACCCTAAAGCATTATTCCCTCCGCCGATTCCAAAAAGCGCACCGTTACCATAAGTTACTCCCCAAAATGTCCCGGCAAAAGGCAAACTATTAAATGGCACCATGCTTCCATCTGCTTGAACATCCCTCCCATCAACCCCACAATCAGGCTGTAAACTAATATTATTATCCACACCCATAGAGTGTATTTGGCCATCTCCCCCTACAATACCTATCTTACGGTAATTGATAAAATCATTCGGTAAATCAACTGTATCGTTGTCGTTTATACATAATTCAGCAATCTTTATAATACCATTAACATCAAGATGAAGTTCCCTTAACCCGGACAACGCAATAGTGTAAATGCGATCTCGAATATTCTCCGATTTTCCATTCTCCACTATCCATTCTTGACAAATATCCAATAATTTATAGTCTGCCATCTTAGTTAATTATTTCACGAATTTTTTCAACTGGATTATCTTTTACCATATACGGCTTAACAACGATATTGATAATATCATTTATAATGTTAGGCCCAATATTCAATTCTTCATAAGGGTCAATAGTATCGTAAGCAATTGCTAATTTCAACAATAAAGGACAAGTGTTATTTTTCTTTGTCATTTTAGGAAATAACATTTTATTGCCCTCGATTTGGTATACTTGTCTGCTACCCATCAAAGATGCTTTTATCCCGGAAAACATCCCCCAATTTTGAACTTTTATCCAACTCTCTCTATCCTTCATTGTTGATACCCAATTTACACCCATTTCGTGAGGTAGTACCAAATATGTGGAAGGAATGACAATATAATACAAATCCCTATCAGAATCATAAAGGGGATCCAAATTAGTAAATACGGATAGAAACGATCCATCCACCTGCTGAGTATCTTGCGCCGTATTTTCATACCATTGTTGTTTAGCAATATATCCATAAGCATCTACTACCGAAACAACTAAAACTTGAATTGGCACCCTTTTTTCAAGAATAACTTGACACTGTTCAGCAACTCTATATAGACTTATCATTTTTTTGTTTAATTAATTCCTTGTTTTTTTTTCGAGCAATCCATATATTTGCTATATGTTCTACCGTTTTTACTTTTCCTTTTAACGAAGCGCTTATTTTATTCTTAGTTTCCAATGATGCTTCTTTCCCTTTATTCCAACTCTTTCTCCCTTTGTGAGATGCGCTCATTTTTGCTTTTGTTTCTTCCGAAGCCTTTCTTCCGATAGCGTTCCCTTTTTGGGCAACTCTCATTTTTGCTTTAGATTCTTCTGTATGCTTTCTCCCTTTCCAAATTTTGCTTATTTGGTCTCTTCTTTCTTGTGAATAATGTGTATTAAGTTTAATCCCTTTACGCGATACTGAGCTTCGTTTTCTTGTTTCTTCTGAAACTATTCTCCCTTTCCCTGCATCGCTTATTTTTTTTCGTGTTTCATCTGAAGCCTTATTAACGTTCCCTCCAGACCTTAAATTCATTCCGAGTTTTGAATTAAACGAATTATACAATTCAATATAATAAACCTCTAAATTATTTAATTCTTCTTGTGAACATTGACAAAGTATTTCAAATTCATGTTTGCCAACGCCATGTTTTAAAAAAGAGCGATATAATTTAACTTGCGATTTACAATCCAAACTTTGATAACGAGAAAACCTTTTTATAATATTAACACTTTGCCCAATATAAATCATTTTAGAAGGCGACGTTATTTTATATATGCCACAAATTTTCATCTATAATAAATTATTATTTTGCTGTAAAAATTGTTGTGAAAAACCTTCCAATTCTTTCGATTGAATATTTACACCAACCAATGACAAATAAACTGCAGCAACAGAATTTAATGCAAATGCCGGCCATTCAAAATCTACACTTGTAGCAGGATCATAAACTTGTTGATTGTTTACAATAGTCCACCCCCATACAGGCTTAGTAGGCTCCTTCCAATAATCCAACATTACAATGCCTATATCTTTCGGCAAAAATCTATACTCCCCCGAAAACTCTGTATACTTAGGAAACAATCTTGTAGGAGCCTGTAAAACAGATGCCTGAATATTACCCCAAACCTTATTTTCAACTAACTCTACTGGCCGCTGAACACCATTGTAATAAGCCCTAACACCTGCTGTATGCTGAAAATCAGAAGGGTAATTATTATACCCTGTTAAAGGATTTGGATTTATTGTAATGCTCTTTAAAAACCAATCTAAATAATCACTAGAGTCCCCCGTTTTTAAAAATGTTAATCTATCCTTCTCAAATATTTGCATTTGAGCTGAATGAGCAAACGACTCCTTTTGAGGTACGGTTAACGTATTCCCACTTTGAACCTTATTGCTAATAGCGTCGGTTAAAACAAAAAAATCATTTACATTAAACCCCATAATTAATCAATATAATTACCATCAATAGGACACGAGAAAGAAACAGTAGAACCTGCCGCTAAAGGATAAGGTACATTAACCCCTGCACTATTTATCTGCTCCCCAGATTGAGGATAAATATATATTGCACTTACACCGTAATTCCTAACTTGCTGAACAGTATTCTTAACAGCAGGCAACAATTTAACACTATCACCTAAAGTTGCCGCAACATTTACAATATTATCTGTACTTATTAAATTTGTAGCATCTGTTTGACCGCCACCGGCATAAGCTGTATAATAATCTACAGTCGTGGAACTCCCCGGAGGGCCTGGAGGCCCTTGTGGTCCAACCCTGCCTGGTTCCCCTTTTGGTCCCCTGCAACTATTACAAGAAGAACAACTACTAGAACAATTATTATTACAATTACAACTCATGTTTTATCTTTTAAATTATGAACGAACTATACCTACCGAACAAGTTATTTTACCACCTGCTGTTGGTTTTGCTGTAAATACTGTTATTATATCGCCGGCAACAAAAGTATTGTTAGCTGTTATTGCTGTGCTGTATGCTGTACCAATAGCTGTTGCCAATGGTATCGAAACAGGGGTAGTGGCAGTCATTGTAGTACCCGCATTATTTTTAAGTATTACGGTACCTGCATCTGTGCCTCCCATTACTTTAGTAACCTGTACGTAGAAGTGGGTAACACTTCCCGGATAAGGCATTCTAAAGGTATAAGCCCCAAGTTCTCCCGCTTCAAAAGACGCATCTTGTTTTACCATTTCGGCTTTCAAATCTGCACTTACTTTAGCAACCGTAACATTGGCATCTGTAATTTTAACCGTAGTGATAGCGTTATTAGCAAGCGTTAATACTCCTGTTCCGCTTAGTGTAGCATCACCGGACATTGCTTGACTTACTACATCCGTACCATTACCCATCACTAAATTCCCACTCGTTACCGCACTGAAAGCGCCCCATATACCACTTGCATTAGCCCTGTATAAGTAACCTCTTACAGAAGCAAGAAATTTCGTTGGGTCAATAGATCCTGCCAATTTAGCATTGGTAACAGTCCCATCCGCTAGATAAGCTCCGCTAACAGAACTTAAGGACCCGAATAGTAATCGAACAACCCAAGCACCGTTTATATAGGTACATACTACGATGTATTTAGTTAAAGCCTCTGCTGCTGTTAAGGTCCTGCCTAAAATAGTTACTGATGATGGGTCGTAAACAACACCACCCCCGTAATTGAAAACGAACTGCATACCTTCTGTCGGAGTTCCTGAAACGTCAATTATTAAATTAACACCTAGGTAAATCCCCCCACCATTAGGTAGTAAATTATAAATATCTACATTATCTGACACACTGAAGGATTTAGTTCCTCCTGCGGCAAGCATAGTATAATTCTCGTATGTTAGTTGCTTAGGCATCTATTATGATTTTTTTTAAGTAATTATGATTTTTTTTAAGTAAGTCACCATTAATTGTTTGCAAACTATCGTGTCTGGGGCTGTTGTGTTACCTTTTACATCCAATAAATGTGAGTTAGATGTTAATAAACTCGTAAGAGTTACTAAAGGCTCGTAGAACGAATAAAGGCTTGTCGCCCCATAAAAAGGAGCGCCTGAAGATTGTGTCGCTTCATGCTTAACAAACAACGTTGTATCAGAACTTCTTGTGATAGTTGTTTTTATGAGCATTTGGATTTCTCCTTGCTGCATTTTCAAATACCCTAAAGCTGATAACTTAGGCATCAAATCAACTCCACCGAAAAGCATTTTAACGTTCTTCACAGCGGTTGTTCCGCTTGCTATTATGATAGATGTTACCTCTAAAGCATCGCCGTCAGTATGTAATTGGTCTGCCGCAACTGTATAACTTTTCAAAGAAGCATAAGCCCCTGAGCTTGTTGAATCGACAACTACGTTATTGTTCAATACTGCAACACCACTTGCCCCATCCACGCCGTTTGTCCCATTCGTACCGTTTGTTCCGTTTGACCCTGGCGCCCCATCGGCACCAACCAAAGAACCCCATCCAGTAATCCTAGCAAAATCATCATCTGTATCTCCATCACAACCACAACCACATTCCCCTAAAATATCAGTTACCTTATCTAATAACCACGAAATATCACTGCCGCCATTACACTCTACTAAAATCATAATAGTAGTCATATAAGAACAAGCTAATTTATAATTCTCCTCATAAATAGCTCTTAATTTCTCATCACACGAACTTACTTTTTTAGCGTAATCTTTTAACGAGCAAGCAATAGAACAATAGTAAGTCCCATCAACTAAAATTTCTTTTGACCCAAATAAAGAATCCGATATTACCAACCCATCAGCAAATGTGTAAGTAACAGCACTTGTAACAGTTGATGTTTGAGTTCCATTAAAGAAAACTGTTGTTCTTAATGTTGCAGCAGTTGTAGTAACAGGAGCCGGCGCACCACCAGATACCCCAGCCGGATATGTTAACTTATTTAATCGTGATAATGTAGGAGTAATTCCATTAACAACATAATCTGTTATATCTGTCTGTGAAAATAAAGGCGCTATAATATTAACATCCTGTGTAATATCTACAATTGGAGCAGAATACTCATTATCATAAGTATTTACCTGAGTATAATATACAGCTAAATTTTTATCGTATACAGAATATGTTATCGTGTAAGTCCCCAACTCTGGCAGCCCAGTAGAACTATCTAACGGCAATGAAATTGCTACTTTATTTGTTCTGCTTACGCTGTTCTGAATATTACATCCGCTATCCGAATAATCTGTATTATCATATATGACAGACCCACTTGGAGCCACAATCTGAAAAACGCCGTTCACATCAGACAACGCAATACCAGCAGCTACATAATCAAAGGTATCTACTAAAACAAATTGTTTAGGAGCTAATGTTAGATCGAATTTTGTAGTAAATGAAGTATTTGCCATGGATAGATTTCTTTTATACAAAAATACCATACAATAATATTACTTTTTGTAGGTAGCAAAAAAAGCCCAAACATTTCTGCTTGAGCTTTTTTTATAATTTAATTCACACTATTCTATTCCACAATCTTTTTTCATCAACTGAAGCATAACCGGATTATCTTTCAATTTAGCAACCAAAGCTGCCTCACCTTTTGAACTCTCATCTTTGTACTTCCACCATACTTTTGTGGCATTTACTGTGATTAAACCTTTTTCAACACCTGTTCTCACAAGCATCAATAAATCTTCATCACTATCAACACACTCTTTTAAGATTGGTGCCTCAATTACTCTCGGAGATTGTTTCGTTTCCGCTACATACTGTTCAGGAGGATTCACTAAATCAAAGATTGCTTTGTAAATTTCTTCTCCTTTACCGGAAAAAGATTTATTTACAAAATCCTCAATAACATCTTTACCAGGACCTGCTGAGTTCAAAGGAATACTATCGTTATCTGTCCAAAATAAACCACCTAAAGATGAATCTTTTACGATATAACCTTTCTCAATAGCTGCTCTCACAACAATTGTTCTTTCTGTCTTTGGGCTCTCCAACATCTTTTTGAATTGAGCCGGATCACGTTTCGCAACTTGAACTAAGCTGTAACGAATCTCTTTGGGAGTTTGCATCAATGTTTCCGGGTTAGTGAATATAATTTGTGCTAACGGCAATGCTTTAGTTTCCCAATCAGCATTTCTACACCAATCAACAACATCAAATAATTCATCTTCCTCTTTTTGCGCTTTCTCCACTTTCTTTGAGTTATCCACCAAACGGAATACAGGGAATTTTTTAGTATCTCTACCTTCTTTTGTTTCGTTCATATCCCAAGCCATTAAAAACTTTAATAGCGTTGAATTTTGCCCGTCTACAGAGAATCTTCCGCGAATAAATTCCATCACAACAGGTTTCTTTGGAAACTTATCGTCAGGTTGTTGCTCATCTACAAAGATGCTTGTTTCTCCTAATGTATAACGTATTCTACGTGGATAAGGGGCTTTATTCCCTTCTTTGTAAAATACCGTCCCATTCATAGGGATTCTTTTTGATAGAGGGAAAGGTAATGTTTGACCCGTTTCTTTTTGGCGAACTGTTCCGCCTTCGGGATTTCTTTTTATTAATTCAAAAACAAATTCTTTGTTTGAATAGTCGCCTTTTTTAAAATCGGCATAGGAGCCTTTCGGCTTAAAGGTAGTTTCCATAATTGTATTTAATTTAAGTTAATTTAAGTATTTCAATAAAAAATAAAAGGTGGATACAGTTAAGTACCCACCTTTTAGCACTACAAGTTAGCTCCAGTTATAGATCCATAACGGTTTGCACCGAAGAACTCTGCTGCACACTCAGAACGGATGTCAATCTTACCGTAGTCACCATTGTTGGTATAAGCACCAATAGCACCACCGGTTAAAGTTTCAATCCACTCTCTGTTAGCACTACCTTGTTTAAGGTAATTGATTCTCATTGGAGGGCAATCAACTTTTTCCTTTTTCTCAACACATACGTAAGCGTTGTTTTCCATAGGAACCATGAAAGCATAGTTCTTGTAAACAGATGATACGTTACCTGCGATAGTAGGGTTGTTGAATACTGAATACACTTTATTGTGGAAAGTATATCCTAACACTTTGAAAGAATCAAAATCCAAAGATACGTAAGCATCTTTTCCACCTAATTGGTTGTATTGGATTGCTCCATTTTGCATTTCAACACGTAAGAATGATTGCAATACAGATTTGAAAGCAATAGCCTCATACATACAATTTTCAGTTGCACCTGCATTTTTAGAAAGCGTATCAGTTACGATAGTTTCAAAATCTGCTAATGTCATACCGGTTGTTAAATCGTATGTTGAGTTGTTTCCAAAAGACTCTACAAACGGAATTAAACCACTTGTTTGAGTGTATTGTGCAGAGTAGTTAGCCGGCAATGTTGTTGCATTGGTAACTGCTTCACCAAAAACCCATGTCAACTCGCGTCTGTTACGGAATTGTTTAGCCATGTTCTTTTGACCTTTGAAAGTCCAATTGTACATTTTTTGACCATTGTAGTCAAAAGGAATCCAAGTTGCTTGAGTCATTGAAGTTCCTGTGAACTCATGCGCTTCAACCATAATTTGTGATTTCCAATACACAACGTGTTCTCTCCAGTTGTTTGAAGCAATTTGTTCTTTGAAACCCTCTGGTGTTGATAAACCTAAACTCCAAATTTCGTCTGTAGAAATTGTAGTTGGTAAATCTGTTGAACCAGTTGGAGTTACTGTGAAAGTTGCTCCTGATACATCAGTTACTTTACCATAGATATTACCAGGGAAAATCAATACCTCATGTTGACGTACAGGCGCTAATGTTGGACCACCCAATGAAGGATAACCAGCAGTACCAGTAGCAATGTATGGTAATTTTACAGCAGGGAAACTTGTGATAGTGTCAGCAGCAACAGTCGTGTAAGTTACAGCACCCAAAGCACCAGCAGTTGTTCCTGTAGCATGGATGATTGTATCTAAACGATCTTCTTCAAAGTGAAGTCCGTTGTTTGCCTCTACGTAGTTTTTACCTCCTGGTAGAATATCAAATAAGCCGGTAATATCTTGAGAACCCCAAGAACGTGCTTCTTCTGAACCTACTGAAGGTTTCAGGATGTTATAAAGGGCAGCCGAAGATACCCAGTTAGATTGTGTTTGTACCGCTGTTGATGACGGTGTTAAAAACGATGTTGCCATAATTTATTGTAGTTTCTTAAACTATTTTTTTAGTTATTTTTTAGTTTTTTCCTGTTGCCTATAGGCTTCTGCTAAGGCTTCTTCAGGTGATGCAAACACTTTCGGCACTTCTTGCGTTGGTGTTGCTGTAAAATTTGTATTCTTTGCATTCTTTTCAATCACTAAAGCTCTTTGTTCTGCTCCAGAGGTATATGCCGCAGCCACCGCTTTGTCATAGTTCCTTGCCTTTACAATCAATTGAGCTAAAGCCTCATGATTTTGGTTGCCTTTGTCATCTTTAAACTGACTAAAGAAAGCGTTTGAATCTCTTGGTAACTGTTTAAATAAATCGGCGACATACTTTCTATCTTCCGCCGAAACATCTAAATCAATTTTAGATTCTACTACTTTGCCTGTTTCATCCTTATAGCTAATTGGACTTGACAACTTGGCAACCTTATTTACAATATCAGAATCCACCATTTTATCCCAGTTACTTAATTCATTCTCTCTCGTTTTAGCCATTGCTGCCACTTGAGCTGGATCAATTTGTTTCTCTAATACTCTTTCATTTTTATAGTTCGCAAGCCATTCTTTTCCAAGTCCGGCATCACGTTGCATTTTTTCTCTGTTGGCATGGTCCTCATCTGTAAACTCTGACTCACCCTTTTCAATCCATTCATTAACATTGTACTTTTTGTTAATCTCGAATTTTATGGTTTTGTCAGACAACCCCTTACCCTCTTCGCCACGTTTCCATTTCTCAAATAAAATATCATCTACTTTATCTAATTTGTCAACATCTAAACTCTGCAATTCAAGGAACTCTCTGCTTGTTACATCAACGCCTTTTTCTGCAAGCTCGTTGAATCTTTTAATCTTATCGTTGGCAAACTTCAATTCTTTCGGAGTTAAATCCGCTTCCATTTCCGCCCAACTTTTATATTTACCGTTTGATCTCTCGACCAATTCTTCTTCAAAACTTTTCGCCACAACTACAGGCGTTTCCACTATTGGAGCAGCAGCCTCTGGCTGCTTTACTTCTTCTGCAACAGGAACAACAGGTGTTTCTATTACAGGTGTTACAGGCGTTTCAATTGTCGGAGTTACTGTTTCAATAACTCCCGTATCTACTATACTTTGTTGTGCTTGCGATGCAAACTCAGCAGCCATAGCTTCTGATGCTTCCTTACTATAAGTTTCCATTTTATTTAATTGAATTTAATTTAATTATTTATTACAAAAATATCTCTATTACAAATATGTAATAACGGGGTAGCAAAGTTTTTATAAATCTAAAGTTACATCTGTCCTTTCACTATCTGTCATGTCAGCAACAACTCTATCCACAGTATCATTTATATCTCTAAATGTAACTGTAGCATTTCCGCCACCTAAATCTACTATTGTTGTTTTTCCGGCTGCAACTGCTGACAATAACTCCATAACTTGTTGAGCTGTATAAGTTCCTTCTAATGGTTGCGCCCAAACTGCATCAGCTATATCTGTAGGAGATGATCCAGCTCCAGCATTGTTTAATAATTCCCCCATTGTGTCAGGATTATTATTTGTAGCTGAAAAAGCAGCCCATACAGCTGGTCCAACATTTGCTGTAGTTAGTCCTGAACCAGTCACCGTTATATCAACACTCATATTAGCTAATGACGTTAAAGCATTAACCATTGTTGATGAACCTACTAAATTCAACAGTATATTTGCAAGTCCTTGTATATCTCCTGCCAAAGAACCTGTTCCAATCATATCAACGGTACCATATTTTTGTCCTGTTATATTTGCTGAAATTGTCCCACTACCAGTTAATGCTCCTAACATAAATACTAACATAATAGCATCAGCAGATAGTGTTCCACTACCAACCATATTACACACCAATTGCGTTAATAAGGTTATGTCGGCAGATAAAGTTCCACTTCCCACCATTGCACAAACTATTCCTGCTAAAATAGCTAAATCACCATTGAAGAAACTGCTTCCTGTAAAATCTATTGTTACATTTCCTTTACCAGTTAAACTTGCAGTTAGTGATCCACTACCTGTTATGGCGGCAAGCATTGTCATTAGCCCGGTTATATCAGCAGAAAACGAACTGCTTCCAGTAAGAGCATCTGTAATGTTCCCGTTGCCCGTTATGTCTAAATTTACAGTATTGTTTCCGGTTAAGGTTAATGTGATATTTCCATTACCAGTTATAACTGCTGTAAAGGAATTGCTTCCGGTTAATGCTATAACTATATTACCTGTTGCAGTAGATGATGCTGTAAATGTGTTTGTGCCAGTTAATGCGCATATAATATTACCTAACCCTTGTATAGTTGCAGCTAATGTTCCTGTGCCAGTAAATGCAGCACTTGTTGGTTGTTGTGGAATTAATGCTTCAACCATAGTTCCAGAACCAGTATTACGCATTACCATACCTCCAGCTTTAAATGGAATTATCCATGAATAAGGTGGCACACTTCCTGATGGAGAACCGTAAGTAAATAGAATATGTGTTTGAGTGGTAGTATTGGCGGTATTGAAATTACTCTCGTCATTAAAGTAAATATTACGAGAACTCCCAGGAGTATTCCAATTACTTCTATCGCATTGGGAGTTGCCTGCAAAGAATCTTCCAGGTGTCTTATTAAATACAGAATAATTCCCTACTAATGACATTATTGAGTTCTTATTGTTTCTGCTAATTCAGGATATCCTAAACTTTCTAAAATTTTAGCATCAGTTTCTCTTTGTGCAAGAGTCATTTCTGCCATAATTTTATAAGCATCCCATTCTTCTGTTATAGCTCTTTGAGCTAATGCTAAATACTCTCTATTTGCTCCCATAGTCTTAGTTCCATACACTATCAATATGTCCTGCTATCGCACTATTTACTGGCGTAGCTGCTCCATTATACATGAGCCACACAAGGTTTGCTCCATCGTATATTCTTGGTAATGATGGTATTTGATTTAACAAATCTCTTTCACTTGCCACACCCAATGTTGTTATTGGCATTGTTAATAGTGGCACACACATACCAACTGAAAACTCTCCTGATGTCCATGTTGCAGAAATTTGAATATTTTCAATTGATGCTGTTCCACTATCTCCGGCTGCCATTGGCATAAATGGACCATACTTACCAACCCCCGTTCCTGAGTAAACAATCATGCCATTCTCTGCTGCTGTTTTCCCTACTGGCAATACTGTTGGTGTTGCTTTGGCTGCCGTTTGTGCTGAATTGGTATATGAAGGATGTGAACAGTTTGGTGTTCCTGCTCCCAATGGTGTAGCATTGTTAGCCCACCAGAAAGTCTGAACTCCAGCCCCACTTGTATATCTTGGTAATAAACATTGCAAGGTATTAGTTCCCGATCCTGAACCATTAGTTATACCTACTGCTGTACCTGCTACAGCATTTGCATAAGAACTTGCCACTTTAATTGTTGTATCCGTTAATTTAATAACATAATAATCTGTTGCCGCTGCTAATCCAGTTGGTAATACACCTGATGTTGTAAACCTAACCCTTGTATATGGAAATAGATTTATTGCTATATTACTACCTGTTGATGTAGTAGTTAAAGTATCTGTTGCAGATGCAGTAACAGTAGCAAAGTTCATTAAGGTGTTAGTTGTTGCTTGAGATGTAATTGTTGTTGTAGACGTTACCCTATAGAACCCTATCAAGTCAACTAACATTAGCACACAAGGAGCAGTGGTAGCGGCTGCTGTAAATGCACTTGCGTTGATTAAAGATTTATAAAGGGGAGAAACGTTACCTCCATGTGGAATATTTCCAGCGCCTGATGTACTATCATAAACAGGCTGAAATAATAAGTTAGTTCCGGTATTGTATATTGTATCTGCCGCAGGATTACCCGCTCCTCTTGCTAAACAAGACCATTGCCCTGCGGTAGCTGCTGTTGTAGGAAGAAAGTTCTTGTTCCAGTCAGATCTATTTCTTTGATTTAATGTCATTGCGTTTATAAGCGCATCCATTGATGAAAATCCTGCCATAATATTTTAATTAAATAATGTTTTAATACTTCCGTGAATTGCTGTTGCTGCTAAACTTCCTTGTGGTAAGCAGATAAAATTTAAGTATGCATCATCCTGTATTTGTGGTAACACAGGGAAATCTTTTAAATAATTTACTTCTACTGGAGCGTCTATTCCTCGTAGTTGAAATGTTGCCAATGGTTTTACCAATATAATAGTAAATAAGCCTACATCTGCACCATTCATTGTTACTGATTGGATTGATTGAACTCCAGTATCTCCTATTTGTAGTGGTATAAATGGTCCAGTTGCATTATTACTTGCTGTTGTAGATGTTAAGTTTGATGTTACAATACTGCCTGTAACTGATACTGAATTTTCTAAAACTGTACCACTTGTTCTACCTGCAACACCTGATGAATTTGTATAACTTACACTAAAAGATTGTCCTCCTGTTCTTGATGCTGTTGATACAGCTATCATCTGAACTCCTGCACCATCTGTATAACGTGGAAGTGTAACCCCGTTTGTCATTGTTTGTGGATCTGTAATTGAATCATCAATAGTTGGATAATACAATAGATAATCCAATAATATCATCGGCATAGGTAATGCTGTTCCTGTAACTGTCATCCCCATCATCTCCGTTAGATACTTATTAGCAGGTGTAACTCCGCTACCATGCATCAATCCTCCATCAGTTGACAATTTTACTTGTACTGCTGTTAATGGCGTTGCATCAAACCAATACTTAGGAATAGGATTACCAGGACTCATACTTAAATCAAACCATACACCCTGTGTTGTAACTTGTGTTGGTGATTTTCTCCAAGTGTAATACCTATTACTCCCATTTACTACAGAAGCATTTACATAATCCGGTATTTTAGTAAATCCTGCCATTATATACTTCTTCCAGTTATCATTGATAAAAATTGTCTTATGGAAATAGTTATCTTAACTCCTGCTTCTTGCATAGGATTAAGGGTGCCTTTCCCCCTAAGCGTCACTTTTCTTTTAGCATATATAACTGTATCAGCAGGACACTCACATGACCTATTAATAATTGGTTCTACGCCATCTCCTTGTGGTATCACCTTTACAGATTTCTCACAAATAGAACATTCATATAATGCTGGAAATTTCTCTTTTAAACTCATATTAAGCCTCAGTTATAGTTATTGCGCCAATAGCAAAAACTGGTTGAATTAAGTTACTCACAGCAATAGAGGCATTTAAATCACCATAATGAAAAATATCACTTGCTCCTGACGCTTTACCGCAAGCTGCACTTGTAATTGTGTTACCTGATGCTCCACATTGAGGAAAAGTAATTTGAGCAGCATTACTTGTTGCTCTCGATGCCGGCGCTGTCCAACCTGATGTACTTCTTACTACTGTCTGGCGAGCATAATTTGTATATGTTGCCTCGTTAGTACTCATAGTATTACCAACTGCGTAAGATGCTGTTGCTAATGCTACATAGATGTTTGTTGTTGGAGATGAAGCAGCGTTATCTGCTATGTTAGCCCAAGCTGTTGCATTATAAACTAATGCTAAAAAATTGTTACAGGTGTTTGTTGACTTTGCCATGATTTCTATTTGTTTTTAATTGTTATTACTTATTTACCCCCACCCTTGTGGAAAATATCCATTTGATGATCCTGATGCTGTACTTGCTATTATTATTTCTTCACTATTTTCTGTTATAACTATATTTTCCCCTGCCACCAAAGTTTTCTGAGCTACCGTTAAATCTGCATAACTCCCAACTTTAGCGATTGTCCCTTTAGAATCCTTGTGATAAATTATATTATCGTGTAGATTTAAAAAATCAATATTTAATGGAACCTTACCAAAATCTAAAGTACCATCTACCGTATAAGTAAAACTTACCGCGTTTGCTTGTCCGTATACAGCCTTTTTTAATGCCATTATTTTTTAGGTGCTACAGGTTTAGGTACCAACTCAGCCTCTTTCTCCATTTGCTCCATTGCGTGATCGTGGTCTTGGAATCCTTTTTGTATATTACTTTGATGAGTTAAATGTGCTGCTTCCACCTTACTGTTAGCGGCTACTTGCGATTCAATTAACTTCCCTTGTGTACTAATCTTTTGCACCTCCACAGCTTTACCAACATTAATGTTGGCTACATTTTCAATACCGATGTTCTTGCCAGCAATCTCCTCCATAAGTTGAATATGCTCTTGGCTACTTAATTCGCCTTTTAACTGATACTCCAATTTCAACAATTCACCTTTCAATTGAACCTCCGATTGAATTTCTTGCAACTTCATTTCACTTGCAGCCTTTGCTGAAGCTATTTGTACCTGTCCATTAGTTTCTGATAATGCTTGTGCTGCTTTCTCTTTATCTTTCGCATTTTTCTTCTCAAGATACACCAACAACTGACCAGCCAACTTAATATTAGTCTTCAATTGTTGACGAACTCTCAATACATCCGAAGGATTTAATGTTTGATTTTGAATACCCAACTGAATCAGCATATTAATGTCTGCCATTTCTTGCTCATCAGGCTGCAACTCCACACTTATTGCAGACGAAGCTAAAGGCATATCTCTACCCTCAATTAACACATCTACATTCTTTTTACCAATAGCATCGGTTAAAGCCTTTTTGAAGTCCTCGTTACCTAATCTCAATGAATCTTGAATCATTAAAGCCACCCTCTTTGCAGTAGGCTCAATCAATCTCTTATTAACATCATTATAGATAGGTCTTAAACAATCGTAAGTAGCTTGTATAGCTTGTTGATTTACCCCCACCAAAGCATCTGCTTTAGGAGAGCTTCCATCCACAGCCGTATTGTACCCAACCACCTCATTCATCTTGTTAATGCAATAATCCATTACACTAAAGAACTCGGTAAACTTGGCACTTATTCCTCCTTGTAATTCCTCGAAAGGCTTACCGTTGATAATTCTTCCGCTACCATCTGTATCAGAGAAAATAATATTCCCCGTTTGTTGATATAATTTAGTCCAATCTGTCGGCAATGCTTTACCTTCTCCTTGACCATTCACAACCTCCAATAAAGCATTTTGGTTTATTGCAAGTCCCGGAGGCATCGCTTTTATTAAAAACTGTTGTAGCTTCAACCACGCCAACATCATTTGCTTCTCAAGCGGTTTCATTAAAGATACCGCCGACTTATTAAGCATACCTAACTGATTAGGCATTATAATTCTTCCCGGCAATTCAGTTTCGGGAGAGTAAGCTCCATTTACTATATCTCTATCTTCGTTCTCTGTTCTTTTGTATTCCCAAATCTTTTTAGTGTTTGGAATCCAAAAACCTTCAAAACGAGCAATCTTTCTTTTGTTTATTACATCAATGCTTTCAGTTTCTTCCCCGAAAGTCTTTTCTTTTTCCTTCACCGGCACATAATCTGCCTTTTTATCCTCTACTCTTAATTTCCCCGTTACACTTTTCTTAACAGCCTTTACATCATGTATAGGAGATAAGAAATAGAAATTAACGACAGCCACCTTAAAGTTTTGAAACATTCGGTAAGCTATCGGGCCAAAAGAATTATTGTAATATGAATACTGCAAATACCAATCTGCATTCCACATCAAATTTCCGTTCATCCCAGCATTATCTCTCGCAATATCATACAAGTCCTCATCTGTAAATTTAGGATTCATTTTAGCTATCTCTCCGATAGTATATGTATCCAAAAACCCCTGATAAGGAATGTCATGAAAATCATCAAAACTACTATAAGGGTGAACTACCTTTAAGTGGTCCCAACGCTTAATACGGATATTTTTATTTGAATCGTAATATCTGAATAAAACAGTCTTTTTATCCGTGAACATATCGCGATAAATAGCTGGCAAAGCATCAGCTTCAAAGCTATTGCTATCAAAAACCCATTTCAAAGCCAACTCCATTGCTTCCGCTTCCTCCAACTTGAAGTTCATCTGCATATGTAGTTCTGCTTCCTCATTATCTTCAGGAACGAATTTACTTTTCGACACCAACGGCTGCCCTGTCAACTGCTCAGATTGTTCTGATTTTTGTTTCAGAAACATATCAGCTTTCATCTCGGCACGTTTCTCGTCAACCTTTATTCGGGAAACTGTATCTAAAGGGTTACATTGGAAACGAAATGGTTTGTTGATAGCTTTACCTACCATGTTATTTATAATCGTAGGAATACGATTTATGGAGGAAAAATCAAGGTTTAAATAAGAAGTATCTGTATCAAGACCAACTCTTGATTTATAAATATTCGTACTGTAAGTTCCCTCGGCAAATTGCCTGTTATTTATGTACTCTAAATATTGAGGATTATTTACCGGATAATTAAGGATATTTAATGAGTAAATAGCCTCTACATACTCAAGACCATATCTGTCGGTCTTTTTTTGCTCCAATGATTCAAAATCACTCGGAAAGGGGCTAAATTTTTCTGATACGTCTGTTGCCATTAAATAATATGCTTTTTACAAAAATACCTTATTGATTAACTTATATTTTTTAGGTAGCAAAAATTATATCCTTTCGCTTACATCTCCGTTCAATCTGTATTGAGGGAAGAGATTTAACTTAGTCATTTTATTAACCTTTGGAATGTATTTCCTTGCTCCCAATAAAGCTAATCCTGCCCCTACCATGCTATCATATTTTGTCCAATCGTCATCTACATCATAATCCAACCACGTTTGCAATAACCGGTTGAAATAGCATTTACCCATGTATGGTGCTTTCCCTTCTTCTTCAATTAATCCTACCCGATTTATAATGTAACTTTCAGTAGCATATACTAAACTTTGTCTTGATTCTGTTCCGGACATTGGAATACCCCAATCTTCTGTCATTTTCCGCGAACTTACTGTTTGTGTTTCTTCGGGTCTACGCATCAAATAATTCTCATATCCCTTCGATAAAAAATAATTTATACAGCCTATCTTATTGCTTTCAATCAATATCTCATGTCCGTAAAAGATTGACTGCATAAGCATATCTTCAAACATAATCTCAGACTTTGCAGGTCTATTCACATATTCACATACAAATATTCCCGTTTCAACAGGATTCATTGGATCGAACTTCCTAAAAACATAACTTGCTGCATCCGATTTTCTGTCATCTGTTGTCGTATTATTATCATAAGGGTCTAACCCAGCACAACTTAAATCTGGATTGCCAGGAGCTTTCTTACCATTCTTTGTTACAGTCTTATTTCTTAAATCATTAGGAGGGAGCCAACTTAATAGCCACTTGCCTTCCTCACATGGATTCCACCCTACGGAACCATATTGAATACCTCCTACCCAATAAAAATTACCTCTAATCAATACATTGTTCAATGTTTCATTGAACTCCATCTGCTGTTCAAGTTTATGTGTATCGTAAACAGCTCTTTTTGTGTCCGACACCCAAATATCTTTTTCCTCTAAAGGATATTTCCTTTTCTCAGAATTTAAGTCAGCACCTTTCAATGGCGCTCTTTTATTTAAAAAGAACTGTTTAGCCTCATCTCTAAGAGAATACCCGTATTCATCTATAAAAGATTTACCATTCATTATCTCTATATAACCATAGTCAGACGGTTTAAATAACCTATAAAGACCACTTAACGTCCATCCGTTTGCATCTCTTTTTTTAGGATCGGATTTGTCCCAAACTTTTTTACAGTTCTTCCCCCCCTTTTTCTCCATTTCTTCTACGGTAGTTGTAGCCAATATTTTACCTCTTCCATACTCCCCCCTGCCAGCCCTTAATGTTTCACGAACAACCTTCATCCTCTCGTCAACATCAACCTCTACTGTTTTGCCAATCTCATCATGCAATACCCTATGATGATTATCTCCATCTCCCGCAACCTCTCCAGAAGATAGATACCCTAAAAATGAATTCAAAACATCCGAACTTACTTTTTCTTGCGTTTTAGATGTCCTTACAGATGGCTCCATAAACTCTAATACTTTAGCCGGTCTACTCGCTCCTGTATCAATAGGCTTAAAGAATGGTGGCAAATACTTCCAAGATAAAATTAATTTGTTAAACACTTTCCTTGCATCTGGCTCAGTTTTAGATTGTATTGTAGCTATTACATTGTTCCTTCTTGATATTGGCTCATACAGGATACACGTTGCTTTGTATGTTTTTCCTTCGCCTCGATGCGTTATGTAAACCAACCCGTCGCACATCGGATCTTTCTCACACATATCCCACACATAGAAAAAATCCCTATCAGCGTCGGTAAACAAAGGGTATCCTGTATTTATTCTCCACCACGATACGTAGAAGTAGTGGATTCCAGAAATATATTCTATATTGCCATTATTGTAGAACCAATAACCATTTAGTCTTCTATCCCACTCTGTTGCGATAAAAGCTCTCCTTGCTTCTGATGTCCAAGTTTTAAAATCCTTTGGCATTTCAGTTCTGCAAAACTTCTGCTTCTCCTTTGGTAAATTATGATTAGCGATTTTACCCATAGGAGGACACTCTGGGAGCGTTATTGTATAATCCCCTATTACCCTTTCACGAACAAAATCTTTTGGTAATTGCTTCATTTTTTCTGACCTTTAAGAAACTCCTCCACCCCTTCGGCTTTCGTTACACCTTGCATAGCTTCCATCTCTTCCGGAGAAATCTTAGATTTAAAATATTCCATTTCAGAATACCAATCCTTTAATTGAGATGTGAATTTAGCTGCTTGCTTAAAGGTTCTCTCCCCTTGGTCGTCAAATACATCAAACTTTATATCTTTGATTTGAGTTGTACCTTGGTCCACCATTCTCTTTAAAGATAAGAAGGCTTCCGCATAAGGAGTTTTTAATTGAGCCTCTAAATACTCAATATATTCAAGACAGGCTTTGTCTTTTATTACTTTAGGACGTATCATTGCATTTAATTTAAGTATCACAAACTTAAACATCAATTTTCAATATTACAGAATTGTAACAATTTTGCAAAAAAATAGGCTCACATTTCTGCAAGCCTATTCCTCAAAAACAAATATTAATTAAAGTGCATTGATAGCTGTTTGAATAGTACTCATCACCTCTTCGCATTGAATTTTATCAAACTCGGTTTTATGGGCATCTACCATAATTAATGCTCCACTACCTCCACTTACTGTCAATGTTGGATAAGTATCGGTTCCTTTTTTGTATGCCCCAGCATTTGATAAACTCGTTGCTGTTACAGTTTGTAAAGAAGAACTTACCGTTGCAGTTGCCACAGCAGTTGTTGTTCCTGACGAGAATGTTAATGTTACAGCAGTACTAATATCGACACCACCATTTGCAATTACCAATGGACTTTCTACAAGCATATTTGCTGTTATCGTTCCATTGATACCTGTGGCATCTACTACTGTAAATAATGGATATGAAGTGAATCCTGACCCATTTGCTGTAATTGCAAAAGATTGTAAGCCTAAACTTACTGATACTGTACAGCCAGTTAAACCACCACCTGTTACCGGTTCAATTGCAATATTAGTTATCGGCACACTATAATCTCCAGCTACTGTTACCACTAACGCTCCTGTTAAAATTCCAGAACCATTAATTGTTCCTGTTGCTTGGAATTTAGTACCGGTTCCAGTTGTTCCTGTTATTGTTACGGCACCAGGAGTTCCGCCAGTTCCACCCGCAACAACTGTCGCTGTGATAGCTTTTGTATTCAATGTTCCTGTTGCGCCAACTCCGCCACCACCTGTAATAGATACTGTTGGAGAAGTATACCCTGTACCGGCAGTTAATATAACTCCTGTTGCAGATTTTACATGAGTTGTAAAGTTAATTACAGGCGACACCAAAGGACGCTCTTGAGCCAAACGAGAAATTCTTAAATTATTAATGTAACGTGTTTTTGATGGTACACCACCTTTAGGTTGGGTAGTTACAGCGAACATATTGTCTGTTGCAGCTACAAAGTTTGCCGCAGTTGGCAGCGATGCTTTATAAACTGTAATATCATTGTTGTAGTTATCATAAGTGATAGCTGTTACCAATGGAGATGAAGCAGTCAAAACGTCTGCATAAATCACTCTGTCAATATTCAACCACAATACAACTCCAGATTCAAGTGTTATTGCTTGCATCATGTGAACAGTATTGCTGATACACGCTGTATCAATTTGAGCAGGAGTTTGTGTTACTCTACGTTTGTAAAGTTTCCCTCTCTGATTTATATACGTAATTGAGGTATCATTCGCCCCGATTTGCGTAAAGTTAATAATAGCACAAGATGATAGCATAAATACTGCTCCAGTTGTGTAATCAGTCAAGCTGATCATTTTCGATCTGTTGGTAGCCATGGCTTTTAAGTTTTAGTTTACCCAAAAATACTACACAACTTAAACCGTATCAATCAGGTAGCAAAAAATCCTTGACTAATTTAATAATCAAGGATTTTCTTCATTAAAGGTTTAACTAATTTTATCCCATCTCCACAATCATTACATCACTATTTATTACCTGCCCAGCTACTGAAGCCGCATTTTGCAACGCACATCTTACAACTTTTACTGGGTCTATAATCTTCGCCTCAATCATGTCGACAAACTCGCCTGTCTTTACATTATAGCCTTTACTTCCTGTAAAAGTGTTTACTTTAGAAATTACACCGTAAGATTCTCCCGAATTTTTCAACATTCTTTCCAAAGGAGCATAACAAGCATTTGAAACAATTTGCACTCCAACACCCTCGTCACCTACCAATGGAATAGCAAAACCTGAATTTGCCCTTATCAAAGCAACCCCACCACCGGCAACAATCCCCTCCTCAATAGCCGACTTAATAGCTTTGTTCGCATCATCTACTCTATGCAATCTTTCTACCTGTTCTACATGAGTATTCCCTCCTACATAAATCACCCCGATACTCCCCGACAACCTTGCAAGACGTTTTTCATGAACTTCTTTTACAGCTTCTTCTTTGGCGAAATCAATATCTGATTCAATCTGTTTCTTAAATGATTCTACTTTTTCTTTGTCGCCGGAACCTTCTACAATCAATGTATTGTATCTGCTTACAATGATTTTTTTACAAGTTCCTAAGTGCTTAACTGTTGCACTTTCTAACTTCAACCCTGCATCGTCTGTAATCATGGTTGCACCGGTTACAGTCGCCATGTCTTCCAACCCTTCACGCTGATACATATTAGGAGCCTCAATCAAACACAATTTAGCTCCATTCTGAACCTTATTAACGATTGCTGTATTGTAAAACTCCCCCTCATATCCCTTGGCAATTATTACCAAAGGTGTTGCTTTCATATCGTAAACTCTTGAAAACTCCACCAAAATAGGCTCCAACTGCTTTACTGTCTTTACCTCATAGTTCAGCACCAACACATAAGGATTTTCATACTCCACAGTCATCTTTGCAGGATTCGTTACAAACTTCTCATTTGCATACCCTCTTTGCATTTCAGCCCCTTCCATGATTTCCACAAATGTATTGTGTGTTTTTGACATCTCAATCGTCAACATTCCTTTGTTGCCAATCTTTCCGTAAGCCTCCGCCAGCTTCTCCCCGATTTCGGTATCATTATTAGCAGATATTGTCCCGATACTTTTTATCATATCGTTATCTGTTAATGGTATTGACATAGCTTTTAAGGCATCTACTACACTTGCCACAGCTTTCTCCATCCCCGATTTTATCTCCTGAGAATTAGCTCCTTTACTTACAGCGTCTACCCCAGCATTTATCATTGATTGGCACAATACAGCACTCGTTGTGGTACCATCACCGCAATCCTTCACCGAAGCCTCCGAAGCCTGCCTGATTAACATAATCCCTGTCTTTTTAAGATTATCTCTCGAATCAAGTAACGACGCTACTGTCACTCCATCTTTACTCATGATCGGAGGATTGCCATTGCCCGGATCTATAATTACAGTTTTACCTCGTGGACCCAATGTGCTTCCAATTGCGTTTGCTGCATCATTTACTCCTTCAAGCATCTTCTCTCGTGCTTCTTTGTTAAAAAAAATTTCTCTCATTTAGTTATTTAATTAAAGTTTAGTAAAGTCAATTGTTTTATCTTGGAACCGAGGATTTTCAGCTATTATATCTTTTACTCTTTTCTCAAAGGCATTTATATCTACCTTTACAAGTTTCTGCCGGCGATTTACATTGTAACAATGTTTCTTCCAATCCATATTAGCAGTTTCAAAATATTCCTTCGCCGAATCGTAATTATTGAAATACAGATTCACAAGACTGTCTAAATCTTTTACGATTGACTTACTTAATGTTTCTGCCTTGGCTATTTTTTCTTTTGTAGGAGTTATCATTTCTCAATTATTTCAAGTTCATTTGCCTCTAAAATCTTAATAATATCAACCTTATCCAATTCACTACAAGCTTGAGATAATTCGACTAATTTATCCCAATCATCTTGAGTAAAAGCGAATCTACTTAATCTATAAGTTTCATAAGGTGCCGATTTCTTATCCATCCTTACCTCATGTAAACTGCAAGCCATCATATTACCTTGTAAAGGATGATAGTAAACATGAGTTATGTGATACTTAAATCCATGTTGAACCCATTGCCCTGCGTGAACCTCTTTAGGCTTTCCTGTGGCATCTATGCAAATACATTCTATCATTTAATTGCCGTTTTTTGATAAATAAGAGATTCTCCATTTACCTATTTGAAATCCTTGGTTAATTTTCCCTCCCAGTTTATTCCTCTCAGAAAAAGTAAGTCCATGTATAGATACATCTTTTATCTTAAGCCCATACCCTAAAATACGAAACCATAAAAACCGATTGCTATAACAGTAGCTAAACATTTAAAATATCAATATTAAGTCACCTTCTTTAATGTAAACATAATCTACACCATCTATTTCAATTTTGCTTGCTGCATGATCGGTATAAGCTACCTTATCCCCAACTTTCGCTGTCATCGGAACAATCTCACCTTTTGAATTTCTAAATCCTGGACCTACTGCAACAACTGTTCCTTGTAAAGGTTTTTCTCTCTCGCTGTCAGGAATTATCATCCCGGCAATTTCTTCTCTGCCTTCACTCTGCTTGATGATTATCCTGTCAAGGATTGGTTTAACATTTAATTCCATCGTATGTAAATTTTATATTTGATTCTTCAATAAACGAATAATTCTCTCCCTTCCAAGTTACCTCAGAAGCTACTACTTTAAAATATGTTATCTTCATGCCTACAGGAATACCAGCTACATTACCCGGATTAACAACTATTCCTGTTTGCAAACTATTGTGAGCATATATCCTCTCAATATCCCCAACCTTACCTAATTCTGTTACGTTCTTTACAAGGAGCTTATTCTTGAAGCAAATTAATACTCCACCTCTCTCAAGTCCTATTACATTCCGCAAAAACATTCTGTAAAGTTCTTTCCCGGCAATAGTAATCGGATAATCTGCATTTTTAGTGAAATAAACAATATCCCCTTTTCTTAAACCTGCATCGTAACAAACTGTTGATACCTCAAATATTATAGCCTTTATACTTGATACCTTATCCTCTACTTTAAAGCACCCTATTTCTTTGCCTTTATCAATGATTGGCTCTGAAAAGAAAACTTCCTCTAAAGGAAATAATTTACCATCCAATATCAAGGCATATATATTAAAGTAATCGCAAAAAAAGATATTCTCCTGAAACTTATTGCGGTTCTGACAAACCATATCGTGAAACACTACCATATCACCAACTTCCAACTTAATGTTATTGTGATATTGGTCACTCATACATATTGGTAACGTATGTATCCGCCCAACTTTCGTTGCCAAAACTTTAGGATTAAAGTCCGTATCAATAAAGTCAAATCCTGCAATCTTTGGTAGCTGAAATTGATCTT
>Ga0213919_1000276_pt1 | contig 24470 bp, 30 predicted proteins | sample McNCre317MG_FD_161056 | JGI IMG/M metagenome (GOLD analysis project Ga0213919, IMG submission 161056) | Freshwater microbial communities from McNutts Creek, Athens, Georgia, United States - 3-17 MG | ecosystem: Environmental > Aquatic > Freshwater > Creek | place: USA: Georgia | collected... | reverse complement strand
ATACGGCGAATCTCGACCCTATCGAGAAATTGATGTTCCTGTATTTTCTCACGAATGGTTCGACGAACATCAGTGGAATCTACCAGATAACATTGAAAAAAATTGCCGTTGAGACGGGCATCGACAAGGAGATGGTCGAGAAGATTATCAAGCGTTTCGAGGGCGATGGTAAGGTGTTTTACCGAGACGGATGGCTCGGTATAAGAAACTTCATAAAACACCAAAATCAGAATAGCCCGAAGGTGAAAAAAGGTATTGAAATCGAGATGGAAAGGGTGCCGGAGGAGATGAAAGATGCTCTTTCGGGAAAGGGTATCGATACCCTATCGCATTCTAACTTAACTAAACTTAACTTAACTAAACTTAATACAGCAGCGCGTGGCGCTGCAAGTGGCGATGGTTTTAACGTCCTTGGAGCTGAGATTATCAAAGCCTTCGAGGAGGTGGACCCGCGTAACAAAACCTACTACGGCAACACGAGCCAGCGGAATGCGTGTGACTTCTTGATTGAACAATACGGACTCGACGAAGTGATGAAGCGAATCTCTATCCTTCCGAAGACAAACAAGATCGCGTACTTCCCCAGCATCACAAGCCCAGTGCAGCTACGGGATAAGTGGGTACAGCTTCAAGACACGGTGGAGAGAAAGCGTATCGAGGTTAAAGGCAAGGCTAACGTCGCGTTCGTATGAAGATAAAATTGATTGTTGGATTTCGGCGTGACCAAGAGCACTCGATTGACGCGTCTGAGGCGCATAAGGCGTACTATCTTTTCCTGCATCCCGAGGCTCGTGGTGTGTTCTCGAATGGCCTAGCTATAAAGGGTGACCAGATACAGGAGATAGTCCCTGACTGGCAGGGTACGATGGGCTGGAACCCCACACACAATCTCGACAGCAATGATTGGAACGAGATGCAAGCTGGTGGCATTCCGATGCGATTGAGAAGCATAATTGGAGCTGCAAAGGATATAGCCCAGATTGGAAATACGGAGGATTTGAACGTACCGATTCAAACGCTCCTAGAGGGAAAATACGCGGGTATGCGAAGCCGAACTATAGAGGCTCGGAACGGTGCCACATCGTCGATAAAGGAGCTGCTGCAAGCGAACCGATGATATGCGCCCTTGGTTTGAATATATTTTCTTTATATTCCTGTTTTTCTTCCCAGTGTTATACACACTTATCTTAATCGGTATTGTCGTAAAGGTGGTAATCTTAGGGAATGGATGAACCCCACGCATATGATGCAACTAATGACCTTCCTCGTGATTTCCTAGAAGCGGGGATAAAGGCGTCTAACTGCATTCAATGTAAGCGTCCCTGCACCAACTTCGATAATGTAACTGCGGTTCTTGGTGGTGATGGCGTTATTTTTTGGTTTCACCATTTCGGCATTTGTCACTTCCGTTACACACCAGAGGAAGCTGCGCGTAATAAAGAAACGCGAAGGGTTGTAAAGAGAGTTAATCATCGAAAGCGCAGGCTTGGATGGAGTGATGCTGAGTTGAACGAACCAAAGAAGCACCGTGGGCGTTTCTAAGAAAAAAGCGCCAGTGCGCTGACGCTTGATTCTTAGTCGTTCGCACGCGACCTGGGATATTGTAGCAAAGTGGATAACTGATTTGCACTCCTTGACAGGTGCTATAATGAGTTGATGAAACCGTCCTCGTTCATCGAGTACGTGCGCCTTATAAAAGGCAGACATTGGGACCGTGTGAAGATTGCGCGTGAGATGAAAAAGAGGGTGGAGCGGGACGATTACAAGGCCAGTGACAGAGAAGCGCTGGTTTTGTTCCTTTTGCGGGTGTCGAACTCGTAAAAAGCCCTAAAACTTGACAATGCGAGGTATAATAAGCGCATGGTTGAGCCACGCAAAAATGACGTTTTGCCCTGTGTTGAAATCAGTGTCTCCTAGCTCGAATAAGCGCGTTTCGTAGCTCCTGGGGCAAAAAGAGCCTCCCGAGTTGGGAGGCAAGTTATGCTCGTGGCGGGAGTACCACGAGAGATATGGACCACCGCCTTTCAGCGAGAGACAACCAGCTTCAAAGACGTGCACTGACGTTTGGCAGTGATTCTTGCCTTGAAAGCGTTGAGATGGGCGACTGAGCAGAAGCGATGCTGCTTGCTGCCATCCATCATGTACCGCCGGAACGGAAGTTCGCACTGGCAGTAGTCGCAAACGGTAGACTCGTTCATCTACACCTCCTCGTCCTTGGCGAGTTGCAATCCGTACTGTTTCATCTCGACAGAGATGGCGAGTGCCTCATTCAGGATGATTCCGTGAACATGCATCTCGACGACTTGGTAGTGCTTGCGATTGGCGTAGAAGTCAGCGACGACGCCGCCTACTTCAACCAGGATAACGCCGAGCCGACATGCTTCCTTCGAGGCATTAACCGCCGAAAGTCCAGCTTGCGGATTTTCCGCACGCGCCACTTGTTGCATCTGTTCAGGTGTGTCGCACCAGAGTCCTGCTGCGACCACGGGTTCTGCGCGAGCGCTTGCCGAGAGACAAACGATAGCGGCGATGACGAATAGCTTGGCGACGAATGTGAGTGCTGCACGACGCATGGCCTCCTCCTGTCAAAGAGCGTCCAGCAATGCGCTGGATAGGAAGGCCCATGAGCCTCCCTACCAGAGCGTTACGCCTGTGGAGCCTTGAAGAAGAACGTCGAGATGTCTGGGCGGCGAGCCTGGCCCCAAACCATCATAACGAACGATATGACCTGTATCGCTGACGTTACGACGTTGGCGACTTGGTTCTGGTCAACTTCGACAACGCCTAACATACGGAGTGCCTGTGTTACGAAGAACACCGCGATGCCGACGCCTGTGAGTGATGTAGTTGTGAACATATTGTTTGAAATTAAAGGTGCTAATCGACCCGAAAAATGAACACGGGATAACCACCCCTTGTTCCATAGAAACGATGCCAACTGTCCAGCGTAAAGTTTACCTCAAGCGTGCCAGTGCGTGAATCGTTAGACATAATCCATAGGCTTCCGTCTGGGCTGGTGTTGTTGCCGATGATGCCCGTGTGACCATGTGGGAGTACGCCGTTTCCCGTTCCCGTAGGTGAGATGATGATGTCCCCATGTTCAGGAGAAATGACGCGTGTGAATGATGGCGACCTATCGAGATAATCGAATAGTTCAGACGTTCCTGTAATGACAGGGAAGCGAAGCTCGGGGAGTGCCTTACGCACGATGCTCGAAACTGTTTCAGCACATGCGTACATATCCGGTGCCTCGTTTCGAGGGCTGGCGTCGTATCCGATGAGGGAGAGCGCGGTGTTGTAGATTTTATCTTGGTTCATACGTGAGCGAATGAGTCCTAGTAATTGCAATGCTCTGATAAGGTCAGCTTTCAGTGAATCGAGAAGGCTAGGCATATGCTTGTAAGCCGATGATGCGACCTAGATAGTGCAACACAAATTGTAGCATGGTGATTTTAACCGTCACGATGTCGGTAGGTGTATAGCGACCCTGGATGAGTCCGATGGTGCCGTAAATGTCGAACGCCTTGTTGAATGTCTCACGCGGAAAGTAGCACCAGCCCTGGTCGCCAAAGTGTCGGCCCTGCCAGGACTTCGCAATGAGATACGGAAAGCCGTTTATCGTCTTTTCCCCGCAGATTTTGTAATTGTGCCAGGGATAGACGTTTGCATTTCCGTTGTAGGTAAAGGTTGGAATGATGCCGTCTGATTGCGTGTACGCCCACTCAGGAAACCAAATTGTGCCAATTGAGATTGAGCTGCCCTTACGGAGTTGCGTCCTGAATGAGTCGAACCAATCGAGGCCAGGGATTTGTTCTATGTTGTAAAACGCGCCTCGTCGGTGCGTCTGCGCTTGTGATTCTGTCGTTTCCTCGGGGCGCTGCATCCCATACACCTGCCCTACCCTGGCAGAAGTCCTGATGTCGCATCCGGTGGTCGTGTCGTGCCCCTCGTATGCACATGTCTTTTGGTACGTGTACGACGGCGCGTAGTGGTCTTTGTCGATGTCCTGAGCGACCTCTGCCTGTGCGTAGCCGGTGCAGCCGTATGGATAGCCGTCGGCGGTTTGGTCGGGCATACCAAAACCTGCATCATAGTTATATTCCTTGAGTCCGAGAGATGCGTAGGTGATGCCGAACGAACGATGGAAGCTGTAATCCCTGGGGTCTAGTATGCTTCGTTTTGCTCCGTGTTTCATATCTTCTCGAAGTGCTCAAGGATGAGCTTCATTGTCTGTTCACCGAAGAACCCGCCAACGCCTGACATGATGTAAATGGTTGTCTGATGCACTCCCATCTCAATGCCGAAGAATGCGAACATGAGTCCTGAAAATCCAGCGACAAAGCCCGATGCGACGAAAACAGTGAGCTTGAACTTTTTTCCGTCAACAAACCCTCTGAGATAACGAGCAACGCCGCCAGCGATTGCGATAATTCCGTAAGATGCCGATGCAGGTAATTCTGTGTGCCAATCCATATCAAAAAACTGACATCAGCCAGAGCTGGAATGGCGATGCAGAAGACGGCGCTGACGATGTTCCCCACACATCGAATGGCACGTTGAAGCCCGCGAATGGCTGCGACCAGGTTGAGCCGTTGAAGATGTAATAGGCAGGGAACGTGACGGATGTATTCTGCACGGATGCAGAGTAGTTGTTCGTGTTGGTGCCCGTGATAGAGGCTTGCGTGAAGCAGGCTGCGTAGGTCGTCCCTGCGGAGAGTTTCGTGGTGCCAGCGAATGTCGAAGTTCCCCATGACCAACTCGGGTTCGCAGAGAATGTGGTGATGGTCGTTGCGCCAGTTTCGATGACTGTTGTCGGAGCACCTCCTGAAGTGTTGTAGAGCTTCGCAACGACACCTCCTGGTGGTGTTGCGTTCGTAGCGCCGTTGAGGGCTATGGATGTCACGTAGCAATCAGATGCGACCGTGAAGGTCTGACACATTATCTGCTGTGAAGCCCAGCCGAATGAATCCTGGTTGCCGTTGTTGTAGTAGTGAGCGCAAGACGCGGGAGTCGCAGACAGGACGAATGACGGCACGAATGACAGCATGACTGCGAGCACTGCGAGAGACGCTGTCCACTTATTCATACATCTCTGCGGGGTCGAGCCATGCCGGATCAGGGAATAGAGTGAACAGAAGGCTTAGAACCGGAGCTGTTAAGTAGCGGATTGCGAGGAACGCTGTGATGCCTGCGATGAGGATGCTGTTCATATGAGAGGTGCGTTATTGCTATGCATTCATTATAGCCTACTTGAAGCCGGTCCCTTGCGATCCAGCCACTTTATAAGCTGTCGTCGAAGTCGCGCGAGTGATGTCGAATGAATACACGTCGCATTCGTTCGCTGCGGTGTCCTGCGTCGGTGCGCTCCCTATCCATTCTACACCGCCCCACGTGAGTGCTCCTGCGGTTGCGTTGGGGTTACAGACCCAGACAAGTTTCCTGCTACCCCATGCCTGCGAGGTCGTGGCGTTGATGATGGTGATGGTCATCGCAGCGGTGCCGATTTGGTATTCCACCTGCGGGCCGGTGGCTGTCCAGTTCAAAACGGTGGCGGTCGAAGTTGCCGGTTGCGTTGCAGATAGGAATATGCCGCCGATAAAAGTCGATGTTGCGAAGTAGCTGAGTCCCGATACGTTCAAGTTGTTCACTATCTGCAATGAGGAATACAGAGTCGAGGTTGCACTGGTGAAGTTGGCGACGTTGTTGATTGAGAGGATAGAGCCAGGAGTCGATGTTCCGATGCCAACAAAGGCACTTCCAAGGTTCAAGGAGAGTACGGTGGATGGGATACTTCCTGCCGTTCCTGCGCCGAAGACGTAATTGCCGCCTGAGATTTCAGCGAGGATGAGGTTCTGAGATGTGCCGCTGTTGTAGAGGATGTCGCCGTTCGCAGCGCCTCCTGTCCGTCCTTGAGTGGAGAGATACGCACCTGCTGCAACGGTTGGATTGCCTGCAAACAACACACTCTTATCGGTGTTGAACGTCGCCACCGTGGTGTTGTTTGTTACCATCGCAAATGGATGATTTGTCTGTGTTCCAAACTGCGCGGATGGCCCGGTTCCCGTCCACATGCCCCACTTGATGGTACCGTCGGTGATGAGTAGCGATGGAATGTTGTTATTGTCGGTGACGCTCAATGTGAGCGGTGATGTTGGGATAGTCGTTGAACCAATGCCGACGTTGCCTGTGTTCGATACAAGGAGACTGGTGGCAGTGGATGAGCCAACAATGAATTGAGGGACAGCGCTATTTTCGGGAGCCTGGACTGAGAGAAGTCCCCATGGGGTCGATGAGGCGACACCAATGTTTCCTGTTTCGCTGATACGCAGCCGTTCGTTGGAACCACCTGTCCAGAACGACATGAAACCGTCGGCGCGTGTTGCAGCGAAGTTGATGCCTTGCCCATCGTTTCGGAAGTCAAATGCATTAGGCATGATGTATGAGGATGTTGCGACAGCAGAGCCTTGGAGTTCCATGTACGTGTTGAAGTTTGAGTTGTTGAGCTGCACGAAAGCTGACGCACTGGCCCCTGACGTGTTCTGGTTATAGATGCGTGTACCAAATGGACCGTTTACCGAGTTCGTGAAGACAGTGAGGTCAGTTGCAATCGGGCTCAAGCCGAGGCCGATGCCGCCTGTGGTATGAAGCGTTCCTGTTACGTCGAGAGTGGTGGCAGGGTTTACGTTCCTTATGCCGACATTTCCGAGGTTCGACACGACCATGCTAGTCACCGTGGAAGAGCCGACAACGAGCTGAGGAATTGCTGAGGTGGTTGACGATACGACTGAGAGAATGCCCCATGGTGTTGATGTGCCAATACCGACCGCGCCGTTGATGGTTGCAACGAAGTACGGAGTGGCAGAGGACGTTGATGCGAGATACAGAGAGCTTGATTTGATCTGGCGGTAGTTGACTCCTGTTGCGTCGGTGAACGTGTAGGCATTTCCAGCGGCGGCGACTGCTGCCGTTGCCGCCATCAAGAGGTTGCTGTTGTAGAAATAGAAACTGTTGCCAGCACCAACATTCGCTGCCGAGTAGATGCTGCCGTCTGATTTTATGATGCCAGCCTGGAGTCGATACAGGTTTCCGGACGTATCGCCGCTGAAATTGAGTCCGTTGGCTGCACCAGTCGCGCCAGCACCTCCGATAGTCAGCAGGGTGTTCGGGGTCGTCGTACCGATGCCGACGTTTCCAGAGCTGTTCACCAAAAAGCTGACGGCTGTTGTCGATGCCACCACGAATTGAGGAGGCGCACTGTTTGCTGTCGCCTGGACTGAGAGAAGGCCCCACGGTGAGGTGGTTCCGATACCAAGGTTTCCGTTTACGTCGATGCGTGCGCGCTCGGTAAGTGACTTTGCTGAGTTTGCGACAGAGAATAGGAGGGCTGAGTTTGTGAATGCAGCGCCAGGAATAGATGAGATACGTGCTGTGGAGAGAGCACCAGGGATGCTGGAGAACACCAGCGATGGCTGAGAGCCTGCTGACGATGCGGTCGTGGTGAGATTGAGCGCGTCAACCTGCCCTGTGTTGTTGATGTCGATAGTGAGCAGCTTGCTAGGGATGTTCGTACCAATGCCGACAAAGCCACTACCCTGCTGCACGACAAGCTGCGTTGAACCAACGGTGAAGCCCTGACCCGTTGCGATTGTCGTTGTCCCAGTGACCCCTGAGAGAGTGAGAGGTGAGCTAAATACGTTGCTACCTGAGAATGTGTTGTTGTCTGCGAGCAAGGTCGTTGTAGCGCCCGTGAATGTGGTCACGCTTTTCCAATAGTTTGCTGATGTCGTTGAAAACCCTGTAGCTGTGTTGGCGACCCATGAGTTTGTCGTGCCATTTGTCTGCAGGATGTATCCGCTTACCGCTGATGCGGCGAGCTGTGATGAATTGAAGACAGTCGCTCCGTAGGCGACACCCGCTGTGCCTACGATGGCACCAATGAGAACAAGAATCAGTTTTTTCATAGGCAGTAGATATCGCCGCCACTTCCGACAGCGTTGTCAGTTGTTATATTCAAGCCACTAATTGTAACACCGTGTCCGTGTCGATATGACGCGCCGTTGATGATGACGACGTTCGGTGTTGAAGCTGCGACGAACGCCTTATTTGAATCATCCACGGTTCCTGTGACCGTGATAGGAGTTAGTGATGCGGAACCTGTTGCGGTGATCGTTACGTCGTTTCTTCCATTTGCGTAAGCATACGATATGGTAACGCCAGAACCCGCTACGAAGTTCAACGAATTAGCTCTGCCCTTCTTTGTTCCTCCCACATATAGCATCGGACCCATAGGTGATTGGCCTCGTGAAGGACGGGCCGCAAGTTCCTTTATCTTCTCCCATATCGAGTCGATTCCCTTTATGGCGGAAGCGTCGAGGCGCTCGTCTCCTTCGAGGAGTTCAAGACGGTTGCGGATATCCTCTGCTGGTTCGTATACAGCGACCTCTTTTACGACAGGCTGCTCGTGCACAATGGTCGTCTCTTTGACTATGGGGACTTCTATAAGAGACGCAATAACGGACTTGTCCGTTTCTGTAAGGACATAATCAGTGCCGTCTTTTCCTGGTGTTCCGTCTTTTACAGTTGACAGCTTCGCGTCAATGCGCCGGTTCATGTCCGATAGAGCCGAAGAAATGGTCGTGTGAATGTAGGATGTGAGCCGTGCCTCGGATGCCTTTACGCTTTTTACGACGTTCTCAAATGAGGTGACGAACTCCTTTCTGGTTATCCCTTCAGAGATGAGTCCGATCAGTTGCTGTATGCGGGTTACCTTTTCGTCGGGTGTCATAGGCTATTTGTTGTGAGCTTTATTCCAAAGGTCTAAAAGAGCATTAGTGACTCCGCTTTCCGTTTTCGGTACTCCTTCAAAAAACTTGGACGCTTGCTCATATGATATTCCCATCTCCGATATAGGCGTTGTGCGAGCTGCCTTCACAAACTCTTCCGGCGTCTTGTACTTCGCTGCTACGGAGATAAGTGAGTTATCAACAGAGGGGTTCTGTTCATTGAGGTTTATTGTACCATCCTGTGGTAGTGTGTCCTGTATGGGACTCTTATTGGTGGTGGGAATTGGACTGTACTGCGTGTTCAGACTGCCGTCGCTGTTCGACTGAGGAAGCTGGATAGGAGTGTCGTTATGAGGAGCAGGCAGGGCAATTGGACCTGACTGACTTCTTGAGACTGCATCCTGAAGCACTGGATTGGCCGGTGCTGTGAGGTCCATCGGCTCACCAAACTTAGACTGGAATCCAAGGCGCTGGAGCACGCCTGCAAGCTCTCCTCCTGCCACTGTCCCTAATGCGCCACCAATAGGACCTCCGAGAGCGTTACCCGCTGCGCCTCCGATGATGTTTCCTGAAATCTGTCCGAAGTACTTTCCAAGCCTTCCTCCCTTCACACGAGAACCGTCAAGCGATTCCAAGAGTTTTACATCCTGTAGGTATTTTGCGAGTTCCGCGTTCACCTCACCGATAGGAAGATTGCTGTGGTCTTCAATAAGAGTCTTGTACCCGCGTGCAATAGCTTTCTGGGTTCGTTTGACGTTCGCTTCGGTATTGTAGTCGATTCCATTCGTTGTGCTTATCTTCGCATCCTGCAAGACTTCGAGCGGGACGCGTCCGTTGTCGTCTGCTCGGAGCTTTAAGCCCTCCATCTCAGTGTCGATGTTTCCGAGTGCGCGAGTAAGTGCAGCACCTTCGAGGCCGCTGTCCATAATGTCAGCGCGAAGCTGATTGCGAACCGTATTGAGAGGGATTGCCTTGCCTTCGCGTGCCAGGTCAGCCCTTACGACTCCCTCTGCGCCGTCGATGGTATGCGCTTTGTATTGCTCGACTGCACCACCTGGCTGCTTTGTCCTCAGGAGTCCGTTGTCGTCCACTGCGTTGACGAGCACATCGGTTGTTGCAATTCGATTTCGGGAAGATGCGGTGGCATCCTTAGAGTAGTCCATGCCCTTTCGGAGCTTTGCGTATCCGTTCTGGATGTTTGCAATCTCGTCCGCACGCGCCTGAATGACCTTCTCGGGTGTCTGTTCGAGGCCGGACTGGTAGTTGGTCATGCTATCCCAGATATTTGACGCTAGGTTCTTGGTCGATGTGATGGCCTTCTGGGTTCCTTTAGCTGCCTGGTCTACCCCGAGGATGGTAGAGGCTACAGTTCCTGCATTTGAGAGGTCTTGTGCGACGCGCATCGTCACGTCGCCAGCCTTGGACTGTGCAAAATCCTGAATGCCAGGGACATGTGATGCTACAAAGTCGCCGTAAGCGTTCATGCCTTCGCTGAACGGCTTGAAAACAGGTGCGAGAGGAGACATTGCTACTCCTGCGAGTCCTGCTTCCGCTTTCAGTCCGCTTTCAAGCCCTTGGAGCGGCGATCCTCCCTTGAGAACTTCATTCACGCCTTGGGTGAATTGCTGTGCACCTCCTGATGCAGCGTTGGCAATCTGATTCCATATAGAACCAGCAAGAGAGAGACCTTTTGATGCAGACTGCGTTGCAACTGGTGTTCCGTATTTAGAAAAGTTCGTCTGACCCGCCGCTGGTTGCGCGACTGGTGTCCCGTATTTCGAGAAGTCAGTCATATTACTGGAACTCTATCTTCATCCCGTCCTTTGCAGCTTGTGAGAGGTTGTCGCTGGTCGCTTGCACAGTCTGCGATTCGCCAGTCTTAGGGTCGGTTATGGTTACAGTAGCAACTCCACCATTCATGGTTGAAATGACACCACGGACCTTCTTGAGTTCTCGTTGCAGAGTGATTGGATCGAGGTTCGATGTACCCTCAGAGAAGCCGGACTGTGACACGCCAAGGGCTGATGCGGCGCTGTTGAGGATACGTCCTTCGTAGTCTGAAATCTGGCCCTGTCCCTTCAGCTTGCTGCGATTTTCAAGGGCGAGCATGGCTGAGAGCTGTTGGAGTTGGTTCTTTGTGTACGAAACGCTTCCAGACATCGCGTTGAGCGGATTGAGCCAGGACGCCTTACCGACTTGCCATGTGTTTCCGCTGTTCAAAATCTCATTTACGAGTCCTACCGCAGAGGATGCGTCGTTATTTGTAGCGGCTGCTGCTCCTGGGACTTTACCAAGGGACATAGCCTGAGCCTGCGTGATGCCATACGGGACACCCAAAGCCTTCGCCTCTGTTACCGAGAGAAGCTTACCGCCGTCTTGTGCTGATTTTATGTCGAGGTTTGTCTTGTAGAGTTGCGCGTTCTTTATCTTCTGATCGAGAGCAAATGATGCTGCGCCCTGTGTGAGCTGCTGCTGTTTGAGTTGCTGCTGCAAGAGTGCGTCCTGCACTGCAATCGGGTCGCTCTGGTAGGTTGCAAGGAGCTGATAGACCTTTGATAGGTACTGAGGATCGGATGGGTCGAGATTGAGTGCCTGTTGTGCTGCCATCACGGCAGAACGGTCATTGGGATTCAACTTTACAGCCGCCGCTGCCATAGCCTGTGTGGTCTTGTGGTTCTCCTCCTGGCTGTCGAGTGTGCGAGACTGCTGCGCCAGAACCATCTGCTGCTGCGCCGCTTGTTTCTTCTCGGCTAGGGAATATGCAGGGGAGTTTTGAATGGCTTGAAGGTTCGCCTGGGTAGCGTTTATCTGCTCCCTGATAGGGTCGAAGCGCTGCCTGGTTGCGCGGTCTGCCATATCCATAGCGGTCGAGAGGTTTCCGTTCGCTGCATTGAGGAGAGAGTTCACAGAAAGCGCTTTGATGGCGTTACGTCGGAGCGCGTCATCCTGTATCGGGGCTACGCCTGCGTCCGTGGCACCTCTCCCGAGATAGTCGTTCTGTATCTGCATCGGGATAGCTGACGCCTCGTTCTTCAACGCGTTCATCTGCGATGTCAGGTCTGTGATGGTGCTGTTGAGTTTCGGGATGCCGTATTGGTCCTGCATCTGCGTCGAATATGCGGACTCTCCGAGGAGCGAGTTATTCAGCGTTTGGAGCTGCTTGGAGTAGTCGTTCGCTTGGGTCTGCTCGGGTGTCATCTGGAATGCGGTATCGAGCGATGCGACAGGATAGACGGGGGTAGGATTCGGATTTTGGAACGTCGTCGTAGGCGCGCTCATCGCGTTCGAGTTTATCGTCGTCGGTATGGTCGTGGTCGGCTTCATCGAAGAAAGCGTCTGAGAAGCACCGAGGAGCTGGTTCTTCATCGTATCGAGTTGAGCGTTCTGATCTGCGGTGAGTGCCATACAAGTATTTTAGCATTTTATAATCCAGTTACTGCACAACTACGGTGAAATAGAATGCAGGCGAGTTACCTGCTTGCCCTGCAATCTTAAAATAAGTCGATGTAGGAGGGTCGTAGACGATAAGAGTGTCTATTTTAGTGAATCCTGACCCGACGATGTAGTAGACGGTCGCTGTTACGGTGTAGTTCGTCGTACCGAGGTTGTGCGTGACGGTGTAGACTCCTCCCGCTAAGCTTGATGTCCATCCGGGCGGAAACGGACTGCCCGGCGTTCCATCCGAGTTTACGAGACCAGTGTAGACCCTTCCTGTACCAAGGTCTTTTGAGCCGTCGATGGTCTTGTGAGTATGGTTGTAGAAAAGGTCAGAAAGCTCGCCAAGTTTTGCGCTAGCCTCATTGAGCATCTTCTCCTGGTCTGGCGTCATACGTTTGTGCCAAGAACTTCGTATTTATAAGTGAAGCCTGTCGGAATCGCTCCTCCTGTCGATTCGAGACGGAACTCAAACTCTTTCCCATCATTGAGACGATTCCCGCCACTCGGAGTGGTCACTGGTTCGGTGTATGTTACGCTGTCGGTAGTCTCGGTGAAGAGCGTCGTATACGCAGATGTTGAATCAACTCGTGCAGATACGAGGACCTGGCCCGCTGGTGGAAGGCTGTCGTACATTGCTCCGACAGAGAGGACCTTTTTCTTCTGATGCCAGTCGTTAGACGGCATATTGGGGTTTATCACCGTCTCTATGTATGAGGTAGCCGTGTAACTATTCGTATTGTTTGTCTTGTATACAGTGTGGTTTCCGACTGAGTTTATGAACGCCATGAACGTGTAATCCCCAGCGATAAAGAACCCGAGCACCGGACCAGCGCCTATGCTCGTGTCGTTGAGAGGTGTTCGCTCCTGCGTTACAACGAGTACGCCTGTGTTCTCATTTTTGGACATGCTCCAAAGACCATGCCTTGGAGTTCCGTTGATGGTGGCGGAGGCTAGGAAGAAAACGCGGTTGTTCATCTTCTGCTTTGCGATTGTTAGATTTGTCGATGTGGCAGTTATCTCGAAGAATCTCCGTGCTCCTGGCGCTCCCATGTAGCGACGGAATACGATACGCTCGCGCTGCCGAGTTGCATCATTTGCGATAGAGATACCCACGAGGTCACCTTGAAGTTCCTCAAGAACCTTAATGATGCCCTCTCCCCAATCTATGTTTCCAGAGACGGTCGTAAGAGACGATGCGCGATTCCATAGGTATACGCGAGAACGTCCAACTCCTGATAGAGGTGCGGCGGCAATAGCAAGAAATGATCCATACTCACAGATTGATGTGATGTAGAACTCGGAAGGGAGAGTAAGTGCTGTCCCATTCCATGTACCATTGTTATTTGTCGCAATTTTATTGTCGTATGGCACATAGAGGATGTCGTCCTGCGAATGGACGATTCCTTGAGCTAGGTGAGAGAAGGTGGACCCTGTATCGAAATGGGTATCTGCAAACGCTCCCACACCACTTGGATCATATCGGAAGAAATATCGGCTATGGACAGCGCCGTATATGTAGCCTGTTCGCTGATAGTAGACAAATAGCTCATAGTTGACGGTATCGGTAGAGCCTAGATTGTTTGCTGTCTCTGTCCATGTGTTGTCTCCGAGGTCATTCGATCCTCCCGTTGATATGTTCTTGTAGAAGACGCGCACACGGTCGAGAGCGGTTTGTCGTCCAAGTCCGTATATTGAATAGGTTGTCCCTGTCCGAAGCGCCACGCACCAATTCTTCATGAGGTCGTTCGTCGAGTTAGAGTTTGCATCTTCTGAGTCGTAGTAGGGAACTGCTCGGTTCGTATCCGTCACGATGTCGAAGTTTGACGCCATACGACAGACGCCCGGAGTCCTATCTCTCGGGTCGTTTGTCATTCCATTCGTCGGTATGGGTACGGTGACGGTGACTATCTTTCCCATATCAATAGAAGTTCACCTCACGCATCGACATGACAGGGTTAGTCATCGTGCCTATGAAGTGTGTGCCGCTCTGCGTTCCTGTCGTGTTTATCGCCACGCCAGTGTATGAGGCGGAAAGCATGAATGTGTTCGCATCAAGCGGGATGACGTAGTACCACGTGCCGGTTGAGAGGCCCGTAGGGAGTGCGCCAGAGGTCTCTATGATGACCTGATCGTTGAACGTGAAGTCATGGTCGAAGAGCGTCCACACGCCAGGAGACGCGATGGTAACGGATGCGATGCGATACTGATGGTTTGCGTACCATGAAACGAGGTCCTTTTCCTTGAGGAGAATCTCCTTGAAGAGCGCTCCTGCGTTGTTGCGCTCGTTGTCCACTGCGTACTGGTATGAAATCCACAATGGTACAAGCTCGTGGAAGTTCTGCTCGAACTTTGGTGCAGCCGTTCCGGTGGACAGGTCGCTGCTGGTGAATCGGGTGAACTCGTACTCGCTGAAATAGGGGCGAATCTTCGATTCGACGTGCTCCATCGCGTTGTTGAGCGAGATGAGCATATCAGCGGCGGCGAATGACGTGCTATTGGTTCCAGTCCTTCGGTAGACGTAGTTCTTTATGTCTGAGAGTGTCATGGTGATTTTGTTATTTGCTCATCCCCGGCCCACAGGGAGGGCCAGAGGGAGAAAACAACTTTACGCGACGTTGATGTCGAGCAAGAGAGTCTTCAGGGTCGTCGGTGCAAGGTGGCCAACGTCTACACGAGAGTAGAACAGCGAGCCAGAGAGGATGCCGCCGGAGCTTCCCGCTGGGAAGTCCTGGGTCATCATCTTTCCGTACAGCGAGCGAAGGATGCCGAGCTTGTGGAGCTTCTTGACGCCCGCGAACAGGTGGCCTGAAGCGGTGTCATTGGACCAGTAGTGCTCGACGCCCATGTACTTGAACCCTTCGACAGTTCCGTCCTTGAGAGCGATATCGGCCATGTTGTAGCCGTTCGCCTGGACATATGCTTCGAGGAGTTCAAAGTCAGCCGGACGCCAGACGATGAATGCACCGTTCTGACGCATCTTCGACTGGCCATTAGCAACACGGATGATGCGCTTGATGCCACGGATGATGTCGTCGATGTTCGCAGCAGATACGGTGATTGCCGTAGTGACGCCAGACGTTACAACGCCTGAAGAGTCACCAACGTCAGTCCACGACGCGTGAGTTGCCAAGAGAGAGGTTTCGACGAACTCATTGAGCAAGTCTGCCTGCGTCTCCGCAATCTCCATCTGCGTGTTGTAGCCGGTCTGAGCGAGGTCTGCGAAGTCCACGAAGATCGGGATATCGCGGCCGGTCGAGATAGTAAGGGTTTCTGCCGTAAGGGCGAAGTCCTGTGGGTTGAATACAGTGCCGCGCGTTACGGTCTGAACAGCCGGGACGGTGCTCATGTACCCAGTGGTGACGGTGCGAGAGTCCGTGTAGAGGACATCTGCAACTTCCTTCCACGTGGTCGGGTGAGCGAGGCGGCGCTGAAGCGTCGTCTCGTAGTCTCCGGTGTATACGACTGTGTTAGCCATAGAGGTGGTAATTATCCGACCTCAGAGTGGATCATTCGTTGTAGAACATCTTGTTATTAGACGAGGACGTGCGTCGTGCGTCTACTAACTTTTCGCGGATTTCGCGTGGAAGGTTCGATGGAATGGGGTCGTTCGGTCCGAGGGTGGAAAGAATCTTTGCCACTTGGTCCGTATTCGTATTCCCACGTCCTGACTTCCCTTCTGCTGCGATTTCGTTGGCTTTCGTTGTTCGCAACTTGTCGAGGCGAGCCTGGAATATGTCGTCGCTTTCAAGGGCGTCGATATCCAGTCCCGTTCTCTTCATGTAGTCCTTAGTGAGCTGCAACTCGTCTGGGCCTTTTATGCCCATGGCTCGGAGCAGCGCCTTCTGACCGTAATCCAGTTCCGAAGAGTCGGTCTTTTTTTCAGTAATGTTCTCAGAAGGAGAATCATCGGATCGTTCGGCCTTCTTAGCGTTGCGTTCAGCGATTCGCTTCCACTTCGCTACTTCTGCCTCTGTTTCCTTTGCCTTCGCTTCCCAATCGGTATGCGTGGCCTCCTTCTCGGTGTTTTCAAGGGCACCGTCCTGCTTTTCAACAGCGTCTTCCATGTTGAGGTGGGTTAGTCACTCTTTGCGGTTTAGTGAGAGCCGTTTAATCAATTTTTAGGGGATTGAGAACCCCGTAGGCTAGTTGAACACCGTCATCAAGGCATTGCAGTCTGAGTTTGCCTTGCGTGTGATGGTGATCTGTGCAGTCGGAGAACCATCGGTTGCTCCGTAGAGAACAGGTCCCGTCGATGTTGCAGCGGTCTTCAGGATGAATCCAGTGCCTCCTGCTATGGTGAGCGTGTTAGCTGCCGTGGTAGAAGCGTGACGGATGTAGACGACACGGTTCTGACCCTTTGTGAGGGAAGCACACATCAAGGTCGTCGATGCCGGAAGCGTGAGCGTCTTGTTCGCGACGTTGACGGTGTAATCCAGGATGTCTGCATTCTGAAACTCTACGCCCGAGAGCGTGGCGCTTACGGAAGTGGAGGATGCGATAATGCCGCGACCCTGCGTAAGACCTCCGTAGAACGTCTCCAACTGCGTGTGATCAGTACCGGATGCAGCACCGAAAGCCTGGTTAGCAGGCTTTATAGTCAGGTTATAGGTACCAATGAATCCAACAACAGCCACCAAAACGGCTGCTATTTTTGCTAAGAGCGATGTTGAGATTGTAGTCATACTATTTTTTCTTCTTATCTGATAATTTTTCGACCTTTGCGTCCTGCTCAATCTGAGCCAACTGCTTATCGCGTAGTCTCTTCCTTCGGAATTGTTCTAACATATCTATTCGTAAAACAGGGTTACGTCTAATGTTGCGCCAATCGTGGCGTACAGCCCTGTACTGAACGTCACGTTGCCAAGGTTATGATATCCGACTGCCGGTGTGATGGTGTTAAATATTACCGTTCCTGATGCGGCAGTGTTATCCCATAACTTGATGGTACCCGCGCTTGTAGAGTTCACATACATCCCTGAAAGCACTCCCTGGCCGTTCTTAATGCCAGCAGAAGCCGACAGGTTCTTGTACTTGTTACAATCTTTCCATTGCATATAGCTGAATTATATCACGTTAGATAATGGGTCTGTTGTTGTTTGTTGCATCTCGTTGACGGAACTTCTCCATCTCTGTGAATGCCTTCTCGATTCTCAGGCGTCCGTCGAATATCGCTTGCACGGCAGTCTGTCGTTCAGAACGAGGGACATTCTTGAGAGAGTTCGCATCGAACTGCTGCTCGATGATTGAGCGGACGGCTGCATACATCACTCCGTCTTCGAGAAACTGAGATAACTTCTCGTCGTTGGGATTCATTGCGTCGGTGCATTAGCTGGTAAAGCTGTCTGCTGCATCATCATCTGCTGCGCGGGAATTTGCTGAGGCATCTTTGCGTTAGGGGTAGCGTATCCGAGGTCAAGCGGCTCAAGCCCTGAAATCTCGAATATCTTCTGAAGCATCTTGAGCGACTTGCTATCTTCGAGCGCGGCGAACGTGTGGGTGTTCGGATCGTAGGTTGAGAATATGAAGCGCATGAAGTTCGACAGCTTGTCGGACATGGCATCAAGATTCTTCTGTTTGCCTGCGACATTCACGTTAACAGCGACAGACATTCCCTTGAAGTCATCCTTGAGAATCTCGATGAAGTGCTGATTCCCTTTCGCTCGGAAGCTGTTTCGTACCTTCGCCTCGAAAGCCTCCTTCTCCTGGTCGGTCATTATGGGCTGAAGAGCCATGACACGGTTGAAGTTCTCGTCATGGACCTGTCGGTCAACCAATCGCTGCTCGACGTACTGCAATTCGTCCGAGTCGAGTGTAGCGATGAATGTGATACCGTTCGTGATGCCCTTGATGATGTCAGGGATTATCTTCTCCTCGTAAATCTGTGCGATGAACGAAGCGAACTTGCCACGGCGGTACTCGTGAAGTCCCATGCCGTTCTGTGTCTGTAACGCAACGCTTCTGAACGGCGTGCCGGTGTTCTCAGTGCGTCCCATAAGCGTGTCCGTAGCTCCTGACACTGTCATGCTCTGCACGTCCCACTCTTTAAGCCATTCCGTGAAGAGTGCTACATTGGGCGATCCGTTTGGAACTTGACCGATCGTTGCACCATCTCGGACAGTCGTAATCTGAAGGTTCTCCATGTCTCGGAGCTGGTTCTTGTTCCCATACGTCTCGTCCTGGGTGAACAGGATCACCTTGGAAGCTGCTTCGAGCATGTCGCGCTTGCGAATCTCGGAATAGTCGGTCCAAATCTGTGGGTCGAATAACTCCTCTACACCACCATAGGCGAGAGCGCGGTTGCGAATCTTGCGTCCGGGGAGATGAAGTCGGAACGGATTTTCATACTCAGGTTTCTTGTAGATGGTGACGCCTGCCTTGTTTCCGTCTTGGCCTGGATAGAACGCGACGATGTGCATCTGGCGTGTGTAGCGCTCCTTGTTCTTGTCCTTCGTGCCCTTGAGCCAATGAGAGGGCATGGAGCCGTGTATGCGGTACACCTCGATGTACTTTCCTGGCGTGTTTGTCTTCGTAGGTTTGTTTGAGTACTGCGTCTTTGCAGAGTCAGCGATGTCAATGAGGTCCTCAAGGGTTATGTCAGCGCCATTCTTCTCGTCTCCCCATCCCTTGTCAGCCTGCTGCAAAAGCTCATCGGGGGAATAAAACTCCTTGAAGGCGATGGGACCTGAGATGATGTCCGTCTGATCGCAGAATGCGATTGAATCGAGGTCCTCACGGACAGGTCCGTTGGCACCGTAACGGACAAGGCATCCGCCCAGATCAATCTTCTCTTCCTTGAGTTCGTCGAAGAGCGTGTCGAGGGCGTGCTCCTTCACGTACACCTCATCGTGATATTTCTTGATGAGGAATGACTTGTGGTCGTTGTCAGGCTCGTTGACGTATACGTGGATGTCCTTGAGGTCTATGTCCTCAGCTCGGTATCGGAGGTTGAGGAGTGGATAGACGATGTTTTTCTTAGGATTTTTCTGCGTGAGTTCGTTTGACGCCTTGATGAACTGACCATGCTTCATCAAAAGGGAGTTCTTTATGTGGTCGCGCATGTTCCACGACCAATTCTCCATCACCTCGATGGACTGTTGGAAATCGTTCTCCTGGTCACGGATGAACTGGAATATATCATTCGGCATAACGGTAGAATTGCCACTGCTTTTCTAATGCCATTCTCTGTATCTGGCCGGTCATACCAGGGAAGAAAAGACGCTTGAGGGCTTGGAGATGAAAGAGCATAGTCCGGCTATCTTTTCCATCGTAGGTGACGACCATCTTGCCCTGTGTCTTTGGCGTGAATGCCGGAAGGTTGAGGACAGCCTCATTGAGTGTGTCGCCGCTTCCTACGATAGGTGCTCCATTCACATGGAGCGTGACGGTGAACTTCTGTGATTGGCTTTGTGTAGCCTTTTTTGAGCGTGCCATATCAGAATATGCCGAGGTCTCGTGCTCGGATTTGTCCTCCTTTCTCAAAAAGTTCCTTTATCATCTCTGATCGTTCGTTAGGTACGAGTGGATTGTGCTTCCGCTTCTCTGCAATCTCGATGTCTACCTTGAATGCGACAGCCTTTCGCATCTCTTCACACTTCGGACATCGTCCATCTCCCGCAAGGTCATCAGGGTTGTCGCTCCCATACTCCTGATTGCACACGAAACATTTGGCGGTTGTCATACGGCCGGGTTAATTCGTTTAATTTCTAATTTCTTAGTTTGTGGGAGATAGATGCCAGATTTGCAGCACGCTGAGAGCTGTCCAGGCGACACCTCGCAGTAGCGTTGGCATCGGCGGCAGACGAATATCATGTATGCCATGACGTATTATATCACGCAATCCACGGGTAAGCGTCGCGATAGTTCGGAACGACGCGGTAGTCCTCAAACAGTTCGTCACCTTTTTCTATGTCCGATAGAGCCGTGTCCGTTATAGGATCGTAGTTTGGTGTCTCTGAGTGGTTCATAAAGAGAATGAGACGGGCATCATAGTTCGGAGATAGGAATGGCTTTCCGTTGACGATGTGCGGCCATCGTTCGAGGATGATGTCGATTATCTCTGGGTGTGTAACTCCTATGCACTTTCTGAGTTTATCGAGCTTAATGGTGTACCAGTTTGGCTTCACAGTAGGACCACAGTGGCATGGCTCGCCCTTCTTGATATCACGCATGGCAAATACGCCAACGCCATGGACCGGAGACGGCTCAAGACGGCATCTGACGGTGTTCGATAGCTCCTGAGCTTGCTCTTCGTTTGTGAGTGGACTCATACAGCAGGATTCAGTTGTCTTTTAATTGGATAATCGGGCATCGCATCCTGGAACTCCCTGGCTCTGATCGCCTGGACCCGTGATGTGATGCCATATCGTGCTGCGTCGAGACAGTCGTCCTTACCTACGGTCTCTCCTTGAATGAACCTGCCGCTGGCGTCCTGAGAGAGCATATATTTTCGGTACTCGTCTATGAGGTTGACGCTGCGCTTGGTCATGCTGATTGGGAACGATTGGAGCACCTGTATACCCCACCTTTTGCTGTCTTTGCCCTTCTTTGCGGGGATGACGGAGACGCCATACTGAGCGAGTTCTGAAATAGATTTAGGCTCTGCGCTATCCGCTACGGTCACCTTTGATGGAAGGTTCTTCAGGGCTTGAGCAAGGTCCGAGTTATGCAGTCCTCTCTGGTGGAGCACTTCGTCGAGGATGTAGCCGCCGTTGTAGAAATACACGTCGATTATGGTTGCGGGGTCAGGGTCAAAACCGAAGTCGAGAGCATGACACTCCAATCGCGCCTCTGGTGGGATGTCTTCGATGATGTTCCATCCGGTATACACTCGTCCTTCGACTTCCCCGACCAATCCCTCGCCATATACGCGCCACCATGCAGCGTTTGATTTTCTGCTCTCCAGGTCGTCAACAATGACCTTAGGAAGTCCGCTGTTGTCCTTGTATGTGACGACAACGAAGTCATGGTCCACGTTCTTGCTGATTATCTCGTCCTGGACCCAGAACTCCACGACCGGGTTGTAGTCCAAGTAGATGTTGCCTTCGGTACGGATGGATAGCTGCGTGAACGTCTCATAGGGGACATTGTTGCACTCGTTGATGAAAAGGTCTCCGTTACGCCGAGGTCCGCGCACTTTGTCCGAGCTGTCAGCGCTGAAGAACTCTATTTTAGAGCCAGTCTCGAACTCGTAGAAGAAGTCTGTCCGGTTCCACCTATCATCTCTGTAGTAGCCATGAGACTCCATGATATTCAGGAAGTCTCTGATTGCTCCTCGCTTGAGGTGGGGCATCGTCTCTGAAACGACGCTGTATATCTTCGGGGTCTTATCGCTCTGTGCTTTGTCGATGAGTATGAGCAATATAGCTATTGTTTTACCGGCGGACGATCCGCCTTGGATTATCTTCAGTCGCTTCTTTAGCGATAGAATCTTATGCAGCGTCTGGGTTTGCTGGAACATCCTGCTTTGTGCTGCCGCCTAGGATAGGTGTAGGCAAGTCTTTATCGTTTGTCGTATGGTCCTGCTTCGGTTTGAAGTCCTTGTCTCGTCGGTCGAGGAAGTATTTAGTCATGTCGGGATCGCCCTTTGATACAGCGCGGGAAACATTAGCCCTCGCTTGATATCTGGTCATTTCCTTTAGTTCCTTCTTTCGCTCTACAAAGCCAGGATTATCGTTTTGGTAGTTATACAAAGTAGCAGGAGCTATATCGGCTATGATGCAAGCCATCGTGTCAGAAGCGCCGCCTGCAAAAGCAAACTCTAGTTTTTGGAGGGTCTTTTCCGTCATTACAGTCGGACGCCCTGTTTCTTTCTTAGCCTTTGCCATATGTTACGGATTGCCTGGAAGATGAAATACCGGAATGTCTTCGTTCCTTGTGTCTGCGCACTTCTTGCATTGATAGTGATCCTCCGCCTCTACTCGGCGCTTTCCACACCACTCGCAAAGGCGGAGAGTCACATCACTCATAAGCTAGCAGGGCTTCTTCTTTCCGTTCTTCTTCTTCATAGCTATAGTATACCACGATTACGTCTCACTCTTTGCATCAATTCTTGTGTAGCAATGTCTTTGATACAGTCGTGGCAGATACCTTCCTCATGAATCAAGCATCCACATCTAACGCATCTCTTATGGCCGTCGGTACTTTTCTTACAGAAGTAACAGGTATGTACCCAAGGCTGGTTCATGTATTCATGTTTATGTAATACTCTTCGATGTCCAAAAGCTCCTCTATGGTGTATTTGCGCGAAGTTCTGAACTTTGTGTAAAGCTCCTGGATGATGCCATGCCCGTATTTGTCTTCTAGGAAGAGAGAATAAGATGCGAGGTTGCCTGACTTCCACCGATTACAGACACCACACTGTCCATGCACATTCTGTTCGTCGTACCACAAGGCGTTCCCGCCAAGCTGCTTGTTCTTTTTATCTGAGTTGTGGAGGAAGTGACCGGCCTCTGTCGTAGGGTGGCCGCATGTCACACAGTTGGGGTCACGGTTGCGAATGTAGCGCGCAAACGCCGTCCACGCTTTCTTTTTCGCTCCCTCGGGAGTGAGTTTCATACGGTAATTATACAGCAACCCCGCAAGATATTTCACTTGCGGGGTGTGAATAGATCGTTGAAGGTTCCGCAGGCTGCTAGATGTGCTTCCACAACTTTTTGTTCAAGACAGCCCATATTGTTGACTGAGCTACACCATATTTAGAAGCAAGCGCAGTTTGCCCATATTCATGGGACCGCAGTATGTATTCACGACGTATTGATATGACTTCATCCTCGCGGAGAAGCGACATTGGATGGTCAGACCCTTTCGCGGTGAGCGGTCGTGCATTCGTTGTAAACGCTCTCCTTACACTCCAGCCTCGTATTATTCTAGAAGACACCAAGTCGGCACAACCTCCTAGACGGTAAGAGGCATCAACTGCGAGTTCACCTTGAAACCGAATGTTATTCGTTTTATTCCTTTGTTGGTCTTTATTGGTAACCCAACGACAGTTTTCTGGTGAGTATCCTAGACTGTTGTCTATCCTATCAATTGTTAGGTTGTCGGTATATCCATTTGATAACGCCCACTCAGAGAAAGGGACAAATGTGCGCCATTCGCTGCACACTGTTACACCGCGCGCACCATACAATCTGTATCCTTTGTTCCTTGGTCGCTCACAACGTGAATGCATTGAGTGAAATATACGATTGAGGCGCGTGCCGTGGGCACCGTGCTTGTAGAACCGTTTCCTACCTATCTCCCTTGATAGGCACCCACATGACTTGGTTGGCCGACGACCAGTCGTCATATTTCTATACCGGATGGTCTTCTTTGTTCCGCAGTCACATTCTGTAATAACCATTCGATCCTGTTTTCTAAAACCTGCCTCGCCTATGATAGTGAGGCGACCATGCTTTTCCATATTCAGTTGTCGCTCTACTCGCTTCCCGCCTTACGAGAAGGAAGCGAACAGAACGCGTAAGGCTGTTAATGTGTCAATTATAGCATAAAAAACCGGGCAATTATTTGCCCGGTTGAGTTATGTCCTTCCATGTTCCGTATCCGGCCCTCACAAAGGCAATCATGCGCTTCATGTGGTAGTCAGCAGCTCTTAATTGCCGATGTTCGATGCACTGCGCGGCGGCTTGTGCCTCGTAGATTGCTGCGTACAGGCTCTCAGTTATGAAGCCGAGAGTCTGTAGCACTTGTTGAACATCAGTAGCCGATGCTTCCAAAGAGCGTGAATGGTTGCCCACTGTGTATCTCCTGGTAGATACCTGGACCCCTCACGTAAATCGTAACACGGCGATACCGATGCCTGAGCCGGAACACGAGCTTGGTCACTTCTTCCGGCGTGTCCATCTTATAGGTGAACGGCCACGGCAGAACGTAATCCTTGTGATAGCCTCCGACGGTGTACGTGCTCACTTCGGCTGCTCCTTCTTACGTCCGATATAGATAAGGACAAGACCAACAACGAACATGCACACCATGAAGATGTCCGCGCTGAACGGCTTGTGCAGCGGGTCGGGCGTGTACGTGTAGTAGGTCGTTCCCGTATCCCACGAGGTGTCGGCGTACTGCGAAGCCGTCCAGGTGTTGTCGTAGCTGCTACGCATCGGCCTTCTCCTTCTTCTTCCTGGTGCGCTTCGGTTTCGCCCCGTTGAGCAGTTCCGTAAGCTGCTTCAACTCCGCGAGCTGGCGGTCGATGTCGTTACGCTGAGCAATAAGCTCTCGCGCCCTATCCAAAGTTTGTTTGAAGTCCATGTG